>Ga0187782_10004121_pt1 | contig 10857 bp, 7 predicted proteins | sample 0715_SJ02_MP15_2_FD_132454 | JGI IMG/M metagenome (GOLD analysis project Ga0187782, IMG submission 132454) | Tropical peat soil microbial communities from peatlands in Department of Meta, Colombia - 0715_SJ02_MP15_20_MG | ecosystem: Environmental > Terrestrial > Soil > Wetlands > Peat | place...
AGAGTGGCGGTCCGCAAGCTGCGCGAACAGGGCAAGAAAGTCGGCTTTGTGCGCCTGCGCTGGTTCCGTCCGTTCGCCGGCAAGGAAATTGCCAAGTGCCTCGAACGCTTCAAGGCCGTTGGCGTAATCGACCGCGACTTCTCGTTCGGTTCACCGGATCTCAGCGGCGTCGTGGCCACCGAAGTTCGCTCCGCCATGTACAGCAATGCGAGCACCAGACCACCGGTGCTGGGCTTTATCTGCGGCCTCGGCGGACGTGAAGTGACTGTCCCTGACGTAGAGGAAATGACCGAGAAGGTTTTCCAGGCTGCGAAGGGCGCGTCTCAACCTTTGACTCAGTGGATCGGGCTGCGTGGGTGAGCTGACTCACACACTGTTGAGCCAGAAAGGACACAAAAGAAAATGAGCACATTCATAGATACAAAACCGACGCAGAACCTGCAACCTTTCAAGGGTGTCAAGAAGGTTCCTCACGAGGAATACTACACTTCGGGTCACCGCACTTGTGAGGGCTGCGAATCCGCACAGATCATGAGACTGATGGCCAAGGCGGCGGGCCCCCGGACCATCATTCTAGGCGCCACCGGCTGCATGTACGTGGCCAACACCTCGTACTATGCAACTCCGTGGGGCGTGCCGTGGATGCACACGCAACTCGGCAGCGCTGGCTCCGGTGCATTGGGCGTCGCGGCGGCGTTGCGCGCGCAAATGCGCAAGGGCTTCATGAAGGACGAGCCCATTAACGTCATCGCCTTCTGCGGCGACGGCGGCGGCGCGGACATGGGGTTGGGCGCAATCTCCGCCACCATGACGCACCCCGATTACAACCTGCTGATCCTGCTTTACGACAACGAAACTTACGCCAACACGGACATCCAGATTTCCGGCACCTCTCCGTACGGCGTGAACACTTCGTTCTCCACCCCGGGAAAAGTAAAGCGCATCATGCATCACCGCTGGAAGAAAAACGTCGCGCCACTCATCGCGGCGGGTCACCCCACCGTGAAGTACGTTGGCACGATTTCCACCTCCTACCCGCTGCAAGCGATGAACAATGTCCGCAAGGCGTTGTCCATTGGCGGTCCCACGTTCATTCACTGCCTCAATCCCTGCCCCAAGGGCTGGGACTTCGATCCCATTCTTTCCTACGAACTCGGAGAACTCGCAGTGAATACCGGCATCTGGCCTCTCTATGAGATCGAAAACGGCAAGCTGAGTCTCTACGGCAAGACCGACCAGATCGCCAAAGGCAAGTTCAAGCGCGTGCCGGTCCGCGAATACTTGCTCAAGCAGGGGCGTTTCGCCCATTTTACGGACGAAGACATCGCCTACTTCCAGAGCAAAGTCGACGAGATGTGGGACAAGTGGCTCATCCCCGGAGTCATTCCACTCGAAAAAGAACTCTAAACAGACGATCCTCCGCCCGCCCGCTAAAAACGGGCGGGCGACCTTTTGAACGCCTGCTTCGAGCGCAGTTCGCAAGAGAAGTATTTGCACGTTGAAGGCGATGTCTCCGGAGTTTTATGACTCCTTCCACTTTCCTTTCCGCCCTGCCTGAACCAAAGAATATTGCTCGCTGGCTCACTCGACGGACGAAGTGTGAACTGCCAAACAACCGTTTGGGAGTAAGGGACAGGTTCGCCTGAGAAAGGGAGCAGAGGGCATGCCTATAGCAGTAGAACCTCAGGAAATCGAAGAAAGTCCTGCGAAGCTCGATGTCGCTTCCACCACCGGCGGAAACCGCTGGGTCCAGTTAATCGCCGGCGTCGTCGCCATGATTCTCATTTCCAACTACCAATATGCCTTCACCTTATTCACGAAAGGCATGCAGCAGACCTTTACGGGAGTGCCCTACGCGAAGATCGCCTTGATCTTCACGATCTTCATTGCCTTTGAGACTTGGCCGATGCCGGTTTCGGGATATTTCATCGACAAGTTCGGCATCCGCAAGCTCATGACCGTCGGTTCCTTGTTGATCCTCGTCGGATGGGTGCTGGCCGGAACCCTGGCCAAGTCTCCCCGGGACTTGTACCTCTACTACGGTGTGCTCGCCGGGACAGGTTGCGGCATCATTTACATTTCTTGCGTGGCTAACGCGGTCAAATGGTTCCCGGACCGCCGTGGTTTGGCCGTTGGGCTGACCGCTGCAGGGTTTGGCGGCGGCGCTGCCCTGACGGTCATCCCCGTGGCCAGCACCATACACAGCCTCGGATGGGCCAAGGCCATGGCGGTTTGGGGTGTCGCCCAGGGACTCATCGCATTTGTCTGCGCTTTTATACTTCGCCACCCGCCTCACGACTGGGTTCCTGCAGGATGGGACCAAGCGGCGCATCAGAAGAAAACCTCCGTTGTGCAGTCCAAGGTGAACTTCACTTGGCACCAAACGCTGCGCAGGCCGGAGTTCTATCTGCTCTACGCCATGTTCATCTTCGCGAATACCGGCGGCCTCATGGCTACCGGGAATCTCTCGCAGATTGCCAAGTCCCTGAACGTCAGCAATGCGCTGATTTGGGGACTCGCGATTGTTCCGCTGACCGTCACCCTCAGCTCAATCTGCAACGCCTTGTCCAGAATCGCGTGGGGTTCCATCTCCGACCGCTTGGGCCGGGAATTCACCATGTTCCTGGTTTTTGGAATCGAAGCGCTCCTGGTGGTTTCGGTGACCCGAATCTCCGGGCATCCCATGGCGTTCTTCGTATTGTTCCCGTTGATCTTTCTTTTCTGGGGTGAAATCTACTCGCTGTTTTCCGCAACCACGGGGGATATTTTCGGTCCTAAATATGCCAGCGTGAACTACGGTATGTTGTATACCTCCAAGGGAGTGGCTGCTTATGCTGCGGGTTACGGGGCAGCGACCCTCGCGGCGCACTTCGGCGGTTCTTTCATTGGTCCGTTCCATGTTGCCGCGATTCTGTGCGCCGTCGCTTCGCTTTGTGCCATCTTTGTTCTAAGGCCCATGCTCCGCAACAGAATTGCCGGGGAAAGCACATTTCAGGCAGTCACTCAGCCGTTGCCTAAAGAAGTAAAAGTCGAACCTGAACCGGTAACGGAAACGAAAGCCGAACCGAAACCAGAAGAGGAACTGAAGAAAAAGGTGGCGCACGTCTAAGTGGGCTTTTGGCTGCGGCGGGGGACAAGACGCAACTCTGCCACCGCTTGCTGGCCTGTTCAAGATCTCGTGCGGTGTGTGCTCGTCACAAACCGCCATGAGAGAGGTCGGTGCTAGTTGCTGGGTTACTTGTACTGAACAATTAATCCAACTAAACCTGCCTGACTTGGTGTTCCTGCACGTAGTGGTTCCCCCGCTGTTCGCGACTTGGTTCCCGCGGGGGCTTTTGGGGTGAGGGCTCTTACAGTAATGTCCTGCGGAGGGGTGCTGTTCAGTTCTGCATCTTCGTCGGTGCGCGCGCTCCCGCACGCGTACCGCAGTATCATCCGCAAAGTTCTGTTAACACGTTTCCACCCAGCGAGCTGCAAACTCGATGGGTGCTGCACCTTCTCGCCGGCCAGAACCAGCATTTTGGATTTTGTAAACAAAACAAGTTTGGAGCCTCGGATGTTACCGTGGTGGTTTTTTCTTGACACGCATCCCCTTAGTGCGCCAAGGGCAAGCCGCCACAGTGGTCCGATAAGCTGATGGTTCCTTTTTAGTGGGAGGGATAACGATGAATTCATTTAGGACGTGCTTTGCGCTTTTGGCTTTGATCCTGGGGCTGGCTGCGACCACGCCCCGCGCTCAAGCCCAAGGCGAAAAACCTGCCGATGACGGCGCACAGGCCACCTCCGCATCAGCAACCAAGGCGGAAGTGGAGCAATTACGCAAAGAACTGGCGGCACAGCGGCGGGCGATCGAGAAATTGGAACTTCTGGTCGAGCAACTCACGGACGCGAAATCGCGTGCTCCCGTGGGCACCCCGGTCTCGGACGGCGCGCGACTGATTAATGCCAACTTGCCGCTGGCGCCAGTCGCCGCGGAAGAAGCCGAGCCCCCGCTTATGGACGCTTATCAAAAACCCGCCGACAAACCGGCCACCGCGCCGGTGACCGCCGGATGGAACGGTGAACATTTCTACATCAAGTCCGCCGACGGGCAATTCCAGATTCAGCCCTATGGCTACGTGCAGATGGACTATCTCTCCTACCTCGGTGACGGTGCTCCCGCAGACACTTTTGCGCTCCGCCGCGGTCGTTTCGGCTTTCAGGGAAATTACGGCGACCATTATCAGTTCGGCCTCCTGATCGATGGCGCGTCAACCACTGGGTCGGTGCTCCGTGATATCTACCTCAATGCGAAAGCCACCAACTGGTTCCAGGTGCAGGCCGGCCAGTTCAAGGAACCCTTTGCGCAGGAGGAACTCCTCGGCGACACCAACCTCGATTTCGTCGAGCGCGGTTTGCAAACCGCCTTGTATCCTTCCGCTTCCACTACCAATCGCAGCCCTGGCGCTGCGATTCATGGCGACATCAATGGCGGCGCGTTTCAGTACTGGGCTGGCGCTTTTAACGGCCACGGCTACTCCACCAACAACACCACCAGCGTTCCGGAAACCGTCGGCCGCGTGCGTTTCTATCCTTGGCGGAATAGCAAGGATTCTCCCTTGCACGAATTCGCCTTTGGCGCGTCTATCGGCTACAGCAAGTCGCGTGGACTTTCCAACGAGCAAACCGCGCCGATGACCATGCCGGACAATGCCTACACTTGGTTCCCGCAGTTCCCGGTGAACGGCAACGTTTGGCGCTATGAAGGTGAGTTCACTTACGTGGAGGGTCCTATCGCCCTGCGTGATGAATACGTCGCCGCGCAGTACAACCGCACCGGCGTAGGTACAGAGCAACTCGGCGGACTGGGTTTTGCCAATCTCCCGAATATCCGCTACCAGGGTTGGAACTCCACCCTCAGCTACCTGATTACCAAGGAGCGGCGCCCGGAAAATGGCACTCCGCGCGTCAAGCACCCAGTATTTGGCCCGGTGACCGAAGGGGCCGGCGGCCGCGGCTGGGGAGCCTGGGAAGTGGCCCTCCGTTATTCTGGTATTCAGGGTAACGAACCCGGCATCTTCTTCAACAATGTCTTCACGCCTCAACTTGTGCCCACTTACGACATGCACACCGACCAGTTCAGCGTTGGCGTCAACTGGTATCTCAACTACTGGGTACGCTTCCAGACCAACTTGGATGTCGACCGCCTGAAGCAACCCAGCACCATCGGTGCTGTGCCACAGAACTACTTCGTCTTCGAACAGCGGCTGCAGTACCGCTTCTAGGAATCGAGGACAGCAATGCACGTACACGCATTCGCAGTTCTCCAACATGCCTGGGAATCCCGCAGGCACTCACAAAAACAACAGCTGCGCCACAGCGCGGAAAAATCGAGTGGAAATCCTAGAGGAGGTTGTTTCATGAGGTCGAAAGCCACGAAGATTCTTTTTGAAGTGGCGGCGGTGCTGGCCCTCGCGTTCCTGATGACCAGTTGCGCCTCCGAGCCGTACTGTCCCACTTGCGGTACCACCCAAAACGGCGCCTACGCCATCCTCAACGTCATCCCGGTCCCGGAGCATAACCCCACCGGCGAGCCCGGCGGTCCGTTCAACTCCTTTGACATCAGCTTTTTCGATCCCAATCTGCAGCGCGACTACATTTCCGACCGCATCGGCTTGGACGTTGTCGTCTTGGACGCCAAGAACAATTACGCCGTGAACACCATTGGCGGCCTTAACGAGGTAGCCGATAACGGCAACAATGCCAGTCCTTGCCTACCTGGTATTCCCTCGATTGTCACCGGCTCCGGGGCCATCCGCGGGGCCACTCCCGGGAACAACACCAACATCCTCACGCGCTTTGGCTGCCGGAACACTCCCTTCTTCAGCTCTTTCAGCACCTACTTCCCCGGTTATGGCGCAAATGGGATGTTCGGTGGATTTCCGGGGGCGCAGTGCTGCGCGGCGCGCGCCAACGGCGTCAACCCGCTTTCTGGTCCCGATGGAGAGCAGGTGACCCCGGACGGAAAAACATTGTTTTCCGGCACCGGCAGTTCCAGTGTAGTGATCTTCGATCTCACTGCCAACCCACCGACTGTGATCGCCGATATTCCCACCGGCGCTTCTCCTGATTTTGACGGACCGGCGAGCCAGAGCGGCGCATCTTACGGCGGCATAGCGAATTGCATCCAGTCTTGGAATGGCGGCGCCGGCAGCGACCCCACCTGCGGCGATGACCGTGGCGACGAGCTGTCTTACGGGGTTGTGAACGGACACGACATCCTCGTCGTCACCAATGGCGACCCGGGACTTCCGTTCGCCACCTTCATTGACGTGACCGACATCGTGAACCGCACCTATGCTGCGCCGTTCGTCACACCTGCGGGCCTGGGTTTCTGCGCTCCGGTGAATCCCAACGCCAACTACAATCCCGGAAATCCGTTGACGCCAACAGCGCTGGGGACACCAGGCGGCAATAACTACCCGGCCTGCATCATTGGCCAGATCTATTACGACGGCCCCGGTTCAGAGGATTCGACGGTTGCCGTGGATGGAGTTAATGACACGAATCCCCAGGCATCCCTGACTCCCTGCCCCGACCCTTCGGAAGCGGTGGCCTCTGGCGTCTCCGGCTATGGCGTGGGCGCTGGAGGGGCTGACGTGCCCTGCCATCACGCACCCATCGTCGACTACAACACGGGAGCTTTCGTCACAAATAACGGGGTCGGCAACGGCACCACTCAGTTTGGCGAAATTGCTCCGGCTGGTCTGGGTGGAAGTATGTTCAATCCCTTCCACAATACCTTCTACATCTTCAATTCGAACTGCACCGTTTCCAGTTCGACGACGCAGGCTAGCACAGCTGTTGGGTGTATCGACGAAGCCGATCCGCGAATCGGAAATCCCGCCGGCCCCATCGTCATCGCGAGCATTCCGATTCTCAACTGCATGCCCACCAGCGGCGCGCAGGGACCCGGGCACGACTTCCTCATCGGCTGCGCAGGCCACGACGGCACGCAATTCCCGCCGCTCGAAGTAATCATCGACGGGACAACCAACCAAGTCGTAGCCACCATCGATCAGGTCGGTGGCGTGGACGAAGTCTGGTACAACCCCGGTGACAATCGCTACTACACCGCCAGCCGCGACATGCCCAACGGCCCGGTGATGGGCGTAATCGACGCCGCAACGCGCCTGTGGCTGGTCAACGTGACCACCGGCTCCAACTCGCACAGCATTACCGCCAACCAATACACGAACCAGATCTTTGTGCCTATGCAGGCGGGCTCTTGGTGTACCACGCAGAGTGCCAACGGGTGCGTCGCCGTTTACGGCCGGCAATAACTTTGCGGCGCAGACCGCGTGCCTGCGTTCAGGCGTCTTCCGCGCCCGGGACTACCGTCCCGGTGCGGAATGTCGTCGCGCGGCAATGTATACTTCAACTTTAGCGGTGTTCCGAGCGCCTCTATTGCGCGCGCCTATATGCAACCGGGAACGAAACACGCGTTCATTTATCCAGCATCGCGTGGCAGTCTTTTTGCGTCTCACGGGAAAGAGGCGCTTTTCGGAATCGTCAGGAGGACGCAGTGAACCACATTCGACAGGGATTTGGACTGGGTGCCTTGAGCCGCATAGTCTCCGCACTCGCCGTGCTTGCTCTTTCTGTGCTCAGCGTTTTGGCCAACAACAATGACAAGCCCGCAGAAGTTCCCGCGAAGGTCATCGCACACTTGTCGCTGAAGGAACCACCAGGTAGCGAGATGCTTCTTCAAAATAGGGGAGACCACCAGTACCTGTATGTCCAGAAAGCCTCTAAGCAAGGCTTTATGGTTGTCGATGTCACCAAGCCATCCATACCGGGCTTGGTCAACACTAGTGCATCCGTGGACGACGCCACTGCAGGCAAACTCGAGATGGCCGGCCCAGATGTTGCTCTTGCAGAAATTCCGGATAAGAGCTCCAAGGGCGTCATCCGCAGCACAGAGAATCCCATCGAAACCGTCAAGATCCTGGATTTGAGTAACCCCGCACATCCAAAAGTGCTCCAGACCTTCACCGGGGTAACCAGCAACCTCAAGGATTCCGCTCGCGGCCTGATTTACCTGGCTAACAACGACGGCTTATGGATCCTCCGCTATCCCAGGGCAGGGCTCGAGCCATCGAAAAAGAAGCGCCCCTGCGGCTCGGACGACGCGCTCGCTTCGATGCCTCCCGATTGCCAATAAAAGCCGAACTCAGAAATTAGAAAGTCGGGATTTGGAAGAAATTAGAAAACGTGAGGTGTTGGCAAGGGATGTCGTTTTCTATTTTCTACTTTCTATCTTCGGCCTCTGCCTTCCGGCTATTTCACCTTGGTCTCCTGGTAGTGCATGCACTTCCACACTCCGTCGCGTTTCACCCAAACCTCGCCCACCAGGATTTTTTCAAAACGCACCGTGGACTTCGGCGGGAAGCGCACAAAAACCTCGTACCGTACAAAGGCCGCATCCCCGCAGAGTTGCGTAACCTTCAGAAACGACAGCGTGTAGTCCGTTACCGCGGAATTCTTCAATTCCGCCAACGCCTTCCACTTGTAGCGTTCGCCCTCGCGGTCGGCCTCCACGCCAATGAAGTCGTCGGTCAACAGCTCTCCAAGTGCCTTTGCGTCTCTGTTTTTGATCGCTTCCCATTCTGCCTTGATCCTCGCATCGAGCAGATTGGCAAGTTCGGGCGGGGCCGTAGATTTGGCCAACTCACCGCTTTTCCCCTCGGGCTGCTGCCCGAAAACCACACCACATCCCAACGTGAGCGCTATACACACCCAGGCGAAATAATTCCGTATCACTGCCTTCTCCAATCTGGATTCCTGGCGTTCAGAAGCCTTGCCCTGCGCGTTTACGCAACGGCGGCGAACAAGCAACTTTGGCCGAGCAGGGCGAATATAACCGGGACCCTTGTTCGCCGTAAAGAAGCGGTAATTGATAAGTCGCTGCGTGAATATTGCTTATTGCACGTACTTGGGCACAGCAGCACCCTTAATGTTACAGGCGGATGAATATAGGAGTGGTCGTCATGAGAACATGGGTGCGCAATTTTGTTGTCTTTACGGCCCTCATCCCATTCATGTTTTGGTTCGCTCTTCCCGCAGATTGCCAGAACGTTATCGCCCTAGTAGGCAGCGGGTCCAATCTTCCTACTCCGCTGTATGCACACTGGATCGAAGAATATAACAAGCTCAGCCCTAACATTCAGGTGCGTTACCTGAGCACCGGCACGGTGAAAGGTATTGAGGATGTTTCCCGGGGCGTGGGCGACTTCGCCGCCGGTGAAGTTCCCATTACCGACGAACAGTTAAAGGCTGCCGAGACGTCCATAGTGCAAATTCCTACCGTGCTTGTGGCCATCGTGCCCATCTACCACGTCCCCGGCGTCAAGGGTAGCCTTCGTTTTTCGGGGCCCGTTCTCGCCGATATCTTTCTCGGCGCCATCAAGAGCTGGGACGACCCCAGGCTTAAGGAAATAAATCCTGGACAGGCTCTGCCTCATCTGGATGTTTCCGTTGTTCATCGCACCGAAGGCAAAGGTTCGAATTACATCTTCACTGATTTTCTCTCCAAAACCAGCCAGAAGTGGCATAGCGAAATCGGTAGGACTCCATCTCCCGCCTGGCCTGTAGGCGCAAGCGCCAGTCGCGGCGAGGACATGATGGAAAAAGTGAAAAACACCGCGGGTGCGATAGGCTACATCGAGCTTGGGTTCGCGCTCAAAGACAGCAGCGTCGGTGTCGGCGTGGTCCAGAATGCCAGCGGGAAATTCGTTGGCGCTAATCATGAGAGTATCGACGCCGCTTACCACGCCCTCGAAAAGAACATTCCTGCGGATTTCCGCGTTTCCCTCACCAACGCTCAGGGAAACGATGCCTACCCGATTATCAGCTTCACGTGGCTTTACGTGCCGGTAAAATCCGCCCATCCGGAAAGATCCAAGGCACTTGCCAACTTCATCGACTGGGCCCTTACGACCGGTCAGCAAAGTGCCCCCCATTACGGATACACCCCCTTGCCTGCGTCACTTGCTCCAAGAGCCTTGGCGAAAGCACGCACGCTCGGTTAAGTCGCCGCCCCACCCACCAGCGTGCCCTTGCGATCAGGCGGCGCTTCGCAGGACGCTTTTTTGTATAGGGCTGTTCGACCGCTTCTCAACAGCTCGGTTTTTCTGATAAAACGTCAAGCTTGCACCTCAGCCAAGCCATCCTCCTGTTTTTCGGCGCCGCCATCGCCGGAACTCTCAACGCGGTTGCGGGCGGGGGGAGCTTTGTTTCCTTCCCAACCCTGCTATTCACAGGGGTTCCTGCTGTGCCAGCGAACGCCACCAACACTGTCGCCTTATGGCCAGGCTTGGCCGCCAGCACCGTCGCTTACCTGAAGCGCTTGAGCGCGCCTCCTCGCCTCCTAATACCGCTTCTCCTGACCAGTGTGGCCGGCGGTTGGGCCGGAGCATTGCTTCTGCTCAAAACGCCGCAGCACACCTTTCTGCGCCTTGTCCCCTGGCTGCTTCTAGGCGGCACGTTGCTGTTTGCTTTTGGGAATAACATACGCGTGATCGCCGGCCGGGCCGCCGTTCTCGACGACCTCCGCCAGGTATCGTGGCAAGCGATCACAATTACTTCGATCCTCGAGCTATTGCTCGGAGTCTATGGCGGATATTTCGGCGCTGGGATTGGCTTCGTGACGCTCGGTATGTTGGCGGCCCTGGGAATGCGTGACATTCTGGCGATGGGTGCCATTCGCACTTTGTTAGCCGCTGCCATCAACGCCGCAGCGGTCCTCGCCTTTATCGTCGCCGGTGCGGTTTTCTGGCCGCAGTGCGCGGTGATGATCGCCGGCGCTCTCACCGGTGG
>Ga0187782_10004122_pt1 | contig 10854 bp, 6 predicted proteins | sample 0715_SJ02_MP15_2_FD_132454 | JGI IMG/M metagenome (GOLD analysis project Ga0187782, IMG submission 132454) | Tropical peat soil microbial communities from peatlands in Department of Meta, Colombia - 0715_SJ02_MP15_20_MG | ecosystem: Environmental > Terrestrial > Soil > Wetlands > Peat | place...
CAATCGCATCCAGCTTTCCGTCGCCATTGAAATCCCCTACGGCAATGCCATTCACGAAGCCGGTAACGCTGAGTCCGCCCGCTTGGTTGAACGCTCCTTGCCCGTATCCCAAAGCGACAAACCCTGAGCCGTAGATTTGATTGATGATCGCCAGATCGAGATTCCCGTCCGCATTGAAATCTGCCGCTGCCAGAGCGGATGTCGTCGTGTCAAAAGTATTGGCGAACGCCGCTGAGGAGGGAACGAAGGTGCCGTCGCCGTTTCCCAATAGAATGTCTACGACGTCATTCTGAATTAACGCGACGGCCAATCCCTGATGACCATTATTGTTGAAATCTCCGGTGACGATGGGCCCCACATAGGGTGAACCGAAATCATCAAATGGCGGACTCACTACCGACACGGGCGAACCGGAGGCAGGCGTAAACGTGCCGTCGCCGTTGCCGAGCAACACAGATATTCTTACATTGGCCGCCACGGCCAGGTCCGGCTTGCCAGCGCCATTGAAATCGGCAACGGTCAGGCCGGAAGGATCGTAAGCCGAAATCGGTGAGTTCTGTGCCGCGGCGAAAGTAACGTTCGTTTCCGCTGCGGCGATCGGGAAATACACAACATTCGACGACCCTCCGCCGGGGGACGGATTCACGACAGTTACGGCAGCGGTAGCTGGGTTGGCTACGTTTGCCGCGGGAACTGTCGCGGTGAGGTGCTCGTTGTCCACAAAAGTTGTGGTGAGCGGCGCGCCGTTGAAATCGATGGTCGAGTTGGAAAGGAACCCAGTCCCGCTTATGCTCAGCGTGAACTCCGGGCTTGCGGGTGAAACGGTGGTGGGCACAAGCGTTTGATTCAGAAAAGGAACCGGATTCCCGGCTGCCGAAGTGGGATTGACCTGGAGGCTCAGAAATGGATCGCTAACGGTCACTCCTGTCGCGTCCGTCATCGTCACCTCGAAGTACCAGGTTCCACCAGCCGTGGGCGTGCCGCTGATCGCGCCGGTGCTGGCATTGAGCGTCAATCCGTTGGGGACCGACCCGCCCACTTGATAGCCGGTGATAATCGGCCCGTTGTAGATGCTCCATTGAAACGGAGGCGTGCCGCCGGTGAGCATGATCATTTGGCTGTAAGGAGAGCCGACGGAGCCGTTGGCCAGAGCCTGAGAAAGCGAAATCTGCGGATAAGGGTTGACCGTGATCTGTAGGGACGCGGTCTTCGTCGAGTCGGCCAGCGATGTCGCCATTATGGTTGCCTGCTGCGCACTGGAGATGCTGGTCGTCGGCGAATTGTAAGTAACAGAGGTCGACGTGGAGCTGCCCAGAGATCCCGGGCCGGTCAGACTCCAGGAAACACCTTTACCTGACGTGTCATTGGCTAGGGTTGCCGTAATCGCGACCGACTGGCTCTGATCAATCGCCTGCGCCGAGGAAGGTGACAGGCTGACCGAAATCGGCGGGGAGGAACTGGAACACCCGCCGCTCATAATCATCGCCGCCATCGCCATCGCTGGGAGGATCAGCGCGAGCCAGGAAGGCCATACTCGAACCATAGCTCCTCCTCCATCAGGTGACACGCAGTATCCCACACATTCGTGGAATCTGCTTCTATCTTTACAATCCGCAGCGCGTTTATCGCGCATTCAGTACTTAAGAAGCGAGCCGAGGCACAATGCAGCCTTGAAGATTGGGAGCGCGAGTCTTGCTTTTTGTGATGCCAGTCACACTCCCCCGCGACCTTTGTCACTGTCGCAAAGACATTTCCATCCTTTAATCGGACGGTGGTGCAAGCGAGCGCAAAGGGGCGACTTGATCCGCCACATCCCCTGACTTAGAGGTAGGCCATGATTAATGATGACGTTGTGAAGTGTCCGCTGTGCGGCGGATTCACCCACATTGAGAAAGCGGAACTGCGCGATGCGTTGAGCAACCCGCGTATTCGGGAGCAGGTCGAACTTTATATTGCACAGCTTCTGAAATCCCCGGTGGATGACCTGGCAGCGGTCAGCGCAACCCAGACGGGTCGCGATTTTCAGAAAGATGTGCATGGCTGGAATCCCTGCGTGCCCATGTGGCGGAGAAGTCCAAAAGAGTGAGGTGCTGGATCCATTGGAGCTCAGGCCGTGCCACGGCGGCGCTGATCTCTGCCGATCTCGGGGGCACGATTCCCCGCTCACCCAGTGGAGTGATCGAAATCACTGCCGGGGGAACAGACAGGGGAATAGATATCAGGAGTATGTGGGGCTTGTCTCGAAGCGGCGGAGCACTGCGCGAAAAGAAGCAAGCCTGCGTATTGTGCCGCAGGTCGCCGCATCTCTCTGAAAAAAAACATACGGATTCGCAAGGATGGAGGAAATCATGTTAGTCAGCAAACAGCAGGCCCTCGATTATCACAGCGGGCCGCGTCCGGGAAAGATCGAGGTCACACCCACAAAACCCTGCCTTACTCAGCGCGATTTGAGTATGGCTTACACGCCGGGAGTGGCGCAGCCATGCCTGGCGATCGAGAAGAATCCCCACGATGCCTTCAGCTATACGGGCCGTGGGAATCTGGTTGCCGTGGTCACAAACGGTACGGCGGTGCTCGGCCTGGGCGATATCGGTGCGCTGGCCGGCAAGCCAGTCATGGAGGGCAAGGCGGTATTATTCAAGCGCTTTGCCGACGTGAATGTGTATGACATCGAACTGAACACGCACGATCCGGAAGAGATCGTGAAAGTCTGCCAACTGCTCGAGCCCACATTCGGCGGCATCAATCTGGAAGACATCAAGGCGCCGGATTGCTTTTACATCGAAGAAAAGCTGCGCAAGACGATGAAGATTCCCGTATTCCACGACGATCAGCATGGGACGGCGATCATCACCGGCGCGGCGTTATTGAACGCAATTGAGCTCGCCGGCAAAGACCTCAGCAAGATTCGCGTGGTATTCAACGGCGCGGGTGCGGCGGGCATCGCGACGGCCGAGCACTATGTGCACCTGGGCGTGAAGCGGGAAAACATCATTCTTTGCGACACCAAAGGCATTGTGTACAAGGGCCGCAAGGAAGGCATGAATCCTTACAAAGAGCGTTTTGCGGTGGAAACGAAACTGCGCACCCTGGCCGAAGCGATGGTAGGAGCCGACGTGTTCGTCGGGCTGTCGGTGAAGGGAGCGATCGATCAGGCGATGGTGTGCTCCATGGCGCCGAATCCAATCGTATTCGCGATGGCGAACCCCGATCCTGAGATTACCTATGAAGACGCCAAGGCATGTCGCCAGGACCTCATCATGGCGACCGGACGTTCGGATTATCCAAACCAGGTCAACAACGTGCTGGGATTTCCGTTCATCTTCCGCGGCGCCCTGGATGTACGCGCCACTTGTATTAATGAAGAGATGAAGCTGGCGGCGACGCGGGCACTGGCGAATCTGGCCAAGGAAGACGTTCCCGATTCCGTTTGCCGCGCCTATGGTGTGGAGCGGCTGCAATATGGCCGCGAGTATCTGATTCCCACGCCCTTCGACCCGCGCGTGCTGGTATGGGAGGCTTCGGCCGTGGCCGAAGCGGCAATCAAGTCCGGCGTGGCGCAGGAGCCGGTCGATCTCAATACCTATCGTCAGCGACTGGAGGGCAGGCTGGGCAAAGCCTACGAAGTCTCCCGCACCATGGTCCACAAAGCGCAGACCAATCCCCGGCAGGTGGTGTTTCCTGAGGGAGACAACGAGAAGATTCTTCGCGCCTGTCACACGCTGGTGGAAGAGAAAATCGCCAAGCCGATCCTGCTGGGCGATGCGTCGAAGATTCGCACCCGCGCGCAGGAGGTGGGCGTGAATCTGGAGGGAATGCAGATCGTCGATCCAGCAACCTCGGGACACCGCGAGGCCTACACCCAGGAGTTATTCCGGCTGCGGCAGCGGCGGGGCGTGACTCTCCACGAGGCGCAGGGGCTGATCGGCGACCGCAACGTGTTTGGCTCGATGATGGTGCATATGGGCGATGCCGATGCCCTGGTCTCGGGCGTGACTCAGCATTTCCCGGATACGATTCGCCCGGCGTTGCAGATTGTTCGCATACGGGAGGGATTCCATCGCGTTTCCGGCTGCTACGTTCTGATCACCAAGAAGGGCGATGTCTTCTTCCTGGCCGATACCAGCGTGAACATCGAACCGACGGCCGAGGACCTGGTCGAAATCGCCCTGTGCACGGCGCACATGGCGCGGCGGTTCGAGATTGTGCCCCGTGTGGCGATGCTCTCGTTTTCCAGCTTCGGCAGCGTCGATCATCCGGTGAATGACAAAATCCGCAAGGCGGTGGAACTGCTGAAGTATGCCGATCCGACGCTCATTGTCGACGGAGAGATTTCCGCCGATGACGCGCTGTCGCCGGAGCTGATCGAACAGCAGTATCCGTTCAGCGCCCTGAAGGGCGGCGCCAACGTACTCATCTGCCCGGACCTGGCTTCCGCCAACATCGCCACCAAGCTGCTGGCGAAGATCGGAGCTTGCGAGACCATCGGCCCCATCCTGATGGGCATGAGCCGTCCCGTACACGTACTGCAGCGGACCGCCACGGTAGAGGAAATCGTCGGCGTGACGGCGATCGCGGTCGTGGATGCGCAGGAGAATGAAACCTATACGCATCCGCATGTGCATGTGGCGGTCGAGCCGGAGCTGGTTGGAGAGGACTGACAAGAGACAAGTGGCAAAGGTGGCAAGGTTTCAAAGTGGCGACGTTACGTATGGAGTCGACCGCCACTTTGTCACTTTGCCACCTTGCCACTTTGAAACATTGAAACCTTGAAACTTTGAAACTCTCGCACCAATCCCGCGTCTAACGTGTGTTCGGGAGATATACATGTCCACGCTCTGGAAGTCGCGGTATGCGCAGCGCACGCTGGGCATCAAGAGTTCGTCGATTCGCGAGCTGCTGAAAGTCACGCAGCGGCCGGAGATCATTTCCTTCGGTGGGGGCCTGCCAGCGCCCGAGGTCTTTCCCATGGAGCGCTTCGATCAGGCTTGCCAGAAGGTCCTTGCCGATCATGGTGCGCTGGCGCTGCAATACGGCACGACCGAAGGCTACCAGCCGCTGCGTGAGATGATCGCTCGCAACATCGCGCGCTACGGCATCTTCGCCAAGGCGGAAAACGTTCTCATCACATCGGGCTCGCAGCAGGCGCTGGATCTTATCGGGAAACTGCTCATCAACCGTGGAGACCGCATTCTCCTCGAAGCCCCAACCTACCTGGGCGCGCTGCAGGCGTTTAGCGTCTATGGAGCGCAGTACGTCTCGGTCCCGGTAGATGACGACGGTTTGATCACCGACCATGTGGATGCATCTCTGCGCACCGGCCCGAAGTTCATGTATGTGCTGCCGAACTTCCAGAATCCGGCAGGCGTGACGCTGTCCGAGGGACGACGGCATGAACTGATTCTCCTGGCCGACAAATACGGGATTCCAATCATCGAAGACGATCCCTACGGGCAACTCCGGTACGAGGGTGAGCATATCGCTCCGCTGGTCGCGTTAGACCGCGAGAACCTGCGCCGCGATAACGGATTCACGCTCGGGAATGTGATCTATCTGAGTACATTCTCCAAGACCCTGGCTCCGGGAATCCGGCTGGCTTGGATTGTCGCGCCCGAGGATGTGATCGCGAAACTGGTGCTGCTCAAGCAGGCTGCCGATCTGCACACCTCTACGTTCAATCAACACGTCGCCTACGAAGTCGCGCGTGACGGCTTTCTCGATCAGCATGTGAAGCTGATTCGCCAGGTCTACCGCGAGCGCCGCGACGCCATGCTGGAAGCCCTCCGCGACCATTTCCCGCCGGAGGTGACCTGGACTCATCCCAAGGGCGGGCTGTTCCTGTGGGTGACGATGCCGGAAGGCACAGACTCCGAAGCGCTGTTTCATGCCGCTCTGGCGCAAAACGTCGCCTTCGTTGCCGGGGATTGTTTCTACGCCAATAATGGCCACGAGGGCAGCCGGCACATGCGGCTGAACTTCTCCCATTCGAAACCGGAGATGATTCGGGAAGGCATTCGCCGGCTGTCGATTGCAGTCAAAGCACAGTTGCGGAGCAATGTGCCACAGCGGTCGGCTGCCAGCCCTCGATAATCGAATTTGGTGATTCTGATCACGCTTTCCGGTGACGTGGCACATCGTCGTTTTGTCCGCCTTCGTACATACTGCGCAGGCAGGATGGAGTTAGTCCGTCCGGAGTTGCCGGCTGTGCTCGACCCTGAGTGCCATGCCGGCGCTGAGGTGCTTTATGACGATTTCCATATTGACCATCGTCATTGCCGTGGTGGTGTTGGCCGTTGCTCTCTTCGCATTTCGCGCCGTTCCCGGCGTGCGAGCGTATTTCGGCTATCGTGGGAAGCGGCTGATTACCTGTCCGGAAACTCATAAAACCGAGGCCGTCGAGGTAGCCGCGGGAGAAGCAGCAGTGGGCGCGTTCCTGACCGAGCCAACGCTGCGTCTCAAAGAATGCTCTCGCTGGCCCGAGCGGCGGGATTGCGGTCAGGAGTGCCTGCAACAGATCGAGGCGGATCCGGAGAACTGCCTGGTCTGGAATATCGTCTCGAAGTGGTATGAAGGGAAGAGTTGCGTGTTTTGCCATAAACAGATCGGCCCGCTACATCACATCGATCACGTGCCGGCGTTGCTCGCTCCAGACCGCAAGACGGTCGAATGGAAACGCGTTCGCCCCGAGCAACTGCCCGAGATTCTGGAGACACACCGTCCCGTGTGCTGGAATTGCCATGTGACCGAGACCTTCCGGCGCCTGCACCCGGAGCTTGTGACCACCCGGGAATTCGAAGAGAAACGTATCCGGTAGACGGGAAACGCGCTAGAGATTCGAATGGATCGGCGCCTGGTGATGCGCACTGCCGATTCTGGGATTGCTGGCGCGCAAAAGCTGACTCAGGGAGTTCTCTGGCTTATGGCAGCGGCGGCTTTCGCCGCCCTTCTGCGCTGCATCCTGCGGTGGATGTCGGGCCAGAACTCCTTGATCTCAAACGTAATGCCGTCGAGGCTCAGCTGGGTTCCGAAGACGATGGCGGTATTGCTCAGCGTGCGATCGGAAGACACAAACTTGCCGTTCACGACTGTGCTTCTGGGATGGTAAGTGTAGTCGGAGACGGCAGCCGCTGTGGCCGCACCGAAGATTTCCGAATAATTGAATTGCGCATGCCCGGAATCGCTGCGGGTTACGAAGATGCGGCTGACCGCATAGAGAATTCTGTGCGGAATCCCCCCATTTTCGGAGTAATAAAAGCGCGGGTCCTGGTGCAGGATCGAAGGGAAGACTGCTCCCACCATGAAATTTTCCACGCTGCTGTCGCCGGCCGTGGTGCCGTAGCGCTTGGCATACGCCAACCATCCCTGGCGGAATTGCGGTTCGCTGTTTTCTGCCTGGCTGATTGCTGCGATGATTGCCCACCAGGGATATTGGATGAAGTCGAAATTACCCAGAGCCACAACTTTAAACTTGTCCTTGACCGACAGCGGGGGCAGTTGCTGGTTTGGCAGGGTCAGAAAATTCGGCAGCGCGTAGAACAGGCGATCGTTGGAGGTGCCTTCGACCTTGCCGCCCGTGCCCTGGGGGTCGGGCTTGTTCTTGTCCTGCGTAGTCGGCTGGGGTGCCGAGCCGGATGGCGGCGTCGCCGGCTTGGACGGATCCTGACCCTGGCTCTGGGGTTGATTGGGGGCTGAGGAATCAGAGCTTGCTGGAGCAGACTGCTGCGCCGGCGAGACAGACGAGAGCAAGCACGCCAGCGCCAGGCAGGCTGTGAGTTTGACCACGAACTTGATGGACAAGCATTTCACCCCAGTCGAGAGTAAGGAACGGACTATGGCTAGGCGAGATTATTTTATCAGTCTTATTGGATGCGCCATCGCTCGCTCCCGTTCCTTTACATTCATTTACAGTCGGTTGAACCAAAGAAAAAGGCGATCCGCCGCCGGGCCGCCTGTGTTTTGAGCGTCCAGGCAGTTAGAAATGGAATCCCAATTCGGCCGTCAACGCGCGCGGCGAGACGTAGTGGGTTCCGCTGAACGTCGAAAGGAAGTTGTAGAGCACGTAGTTGTTGGTGATGTTGATGGCGGTCAGCTGGAGACTGACCTTGTGCTTGTCTCCGTGCAGAAGGTTATCGTCTCCGATGGAGGCGTCGAACAGGTGCCGGGGAGCGACGCGCGGCGGGTTGTGATCGTCGTTCTCCTGATTGGGTGCGGGCACGGTGATGAGCGACGACGCGAACTGGGAGGCGGGACACGTCGTGGGCAGAGCTACGGTCGGCGTAGCGCGAACTCCGGCGCAGGAGAATCCGGCTTCGAACTCCTCATCGGCCGTCAACGGAGCGCCATTGCCCACCATCGCAACTCCGGGCACACCTCCGGCCAGCGTGACCGACGCCGTACAATCGTTCCCTGGCAAAACACCGTAGCACGGTGTTGCGCCTGCGACCTGTCCGCTGTCATAGCGCCAGCTGAACGCGAACCATGGCCCGGCCTTCCACGGCTGATATTGCAGGTGCGTCGACTGATTGAATTTTTCGTCGTGATCAATGCGGAAGGGAAGTCCATTCTGACCGACCGTGACGCCCAGACCCCCGGCTTGCGGAGGAAAGAAGCGCGCGGCGACGCTGGAAAAAACGACGCCCGCGGTGAAGCCGTGAGTTTCCGGCATGTGGACGCTGGCGGCATAACCGGGAATCTTGGAGTTGTGCCACTCGATGGGGAAGGTGATCGGCGTGTTGCCCAGAACGCTGAAGTCGTATCCGTTGTGCGTATATTTCCAGATGTATTCGCCATCGAAAACCAGATAGCGTCCGAAGGCTTGCTGCAATCCGGCGTGAAATTCGTTCCGGAATCCAGGATGGAGGCCAGCCGGGATGCAGGGGACAAGAGCCGCGATTACAGCAAAGTCGCAGCCGTTGTTGGAAAGGACGAGATTCTCGTTGAAAGGAGTTTCCAAAGTCCGGGCGTAGGAAAGGCGCAGCACTGAGCTGGTCTTCTTGATGTTATAGGCCAATCCGATGCGTGGCTCGACCTGGCTGGCGGTGGTGAGTCCGTTGTAGAGATCGCCGCGCAGCCCCAGATTGAACGACCATGACCCTGCGGTAATCGTATCCTGCGCGAAGAGGGCGAGTTCCTTTACGTCCGTCGAGCCGTTGAAGCCGTAAAGGCCGCCGCTGCGTGCAAGGTCGTAGGGAAACAGCACTGGATTGAAAACCGGGTAAAGCGAGCCGTTGGGATTGTACGGCTGGCCGTTGGCCACGAAGCCCAGGGTCCCGTACTCGGCGAGCGTGTTGGGTAAATTGACGCCCGAGCATTGCGACGGATTGGTGAATCCGGGCACGGGCGTATAGGTTCCGGGCGCGGTTTGCGTGATGCAGGGAGCGTTAAGCAACGGATCGACAATGCCGAGAGAGTCATTTTCCATCAAGAACGTCTGCTCGTAGGTCGCGCCGAATTTCATGTTGTTGCGGCCCCGAACATAGGCGAGGTCGGTGTGGATTCCAGCATTGGTCAGGGTACGGTGCTGACCAATCGTTTCGCGCTGCAGGTTGAGCGGGCCAAGATCGGAAAAAGGATCGCCGCTGGGATAGTAGTGATAATCGTCGCGGCGAACGTAGCCGCCGAGCGTGTAGACCGTCTTCGGATTGATGAGCAGCGTCCACGAGGGCGCGATGTTGAAGGTCTTGATCTGCGAGCGCTGATCAGTTTCAGGTACGGGATTCCCGAAGGGATCGAGCACGCCGATGTTCAGATTGTCATAGGTATCGGGCGTCTGAAACCAGGAGCGCGTCCAGGCCAGATTCGCGTGAATGGAATTGCCGGTACGGATCTGGTAGTCGACGCGGTCGAAGGCGTTCTCGACGTTGCCCTTGTCGTGCATGACTTCGTATTCGGGCGCGTCAAGATAGCGGCCGCTGTCGGTTCCGCTCAGGGAAATGAAATTGCCCCAGTTCTGCCCCCCGTAGGCCATGTCGAACGCGGTGTTCGCGGTGCCGAACGCACCATAGGAGGCGCTGAGCGATCCCGTCGGCTTAGTGGCGCCGAGACCGGAGCGAGTGTTGACCTTCACCACCAGGCTTGTCTTTCCTCCGAATTCCGCCGGCGGGGCGCCGGCAATCACTTCCATGGATTGAATGGAATCGGAAGGAATCTGGTTGGAGAATGTTTTGCTCGTCTGGTCGGAGCTGGCCTGGCCATCGACGGAAATGGTGTTGCTGGCGTGATCGCCCAGTCCGTGCATCTGGCTATTGGAATCGGCGGAGACACCGGGAGTCGCCGAAGTCACGACGGCGGCAACGCCCGCCGATTCCGGGTTCATCGGGATGCGATCGATTTCACTCTTGTCGACGTCGCTGTGAGTGGTGGAATCGGTTTCGACCAGATCGCCGGCCGATTCGTGAACCGTGACCGTGGTGGAAGCCACGACCGCGCGCAACGGAATCGTGACATTCACCGGAACGACGGAGCGAACTTCCACGTCCTGAACGTATGGGGAGAAGCCCTTGACGGTGACGGTCAGATGATAGGGATTGAAAGGAACGTTCTGGAAACTGAATCCGCCGGTGGTATCGGTCTGGGCGGTGCGTTCGAGGCCGCTCCGGAGATTGTGAATTTTGACGGTGGCGCCCACGATGACTGCGCCGGTTTCGTCCAGGATAGTTCCGTTCAGCGAACCGGCGTTACCGACCGACTGCGGATCGGATGCGGCTGCCAGGCAGCAAGTGAGCGCCAGCAAGGCGGCAATGCGCAAATGAAAACTCGAATACATGATTCCTCCAGAATGCGAATGCAGGACCAACCGGCAGATGCCGGTGTGGGGATGGTCGAAAGAATCGCTAGAGCGTTGTTGGAGGACCG
>Ga0187782_10004123_pt1 | contig 10850 bp, 10 predicted proteins | sample 0715_SJ02_MP15_2_FD_132454 | JGI IMG/M metagenome (GOLD analysis project Ga0187782, IMG submission 132454) | Tropical peat soil microbial communities from peatlands in Department of Meta, Colombia - 0715_SJ02_MP15_20_MG | ecosystem: Environmental > Terrestrial > Soil > Wetlands > Peat | place...
CGCCGGTATCGGGATGCGGTCCGGGCCGACGCGGCGGTCGGAGAGGATGATGATGTTGTAGCCGGACGTCACGGCCTCTTCGGCGCGTCCGCAGAGTCGCGCGAGCGCGCCCTCCATGCCGGCGTCGCCCAGCGTCGAGTCATAGGTGACGTCGAGCGTCTTGGTGTCGAAGCTGTCCTCGAAGCTGCCGATGTTGCGAGTCTTTTCGAGATCGCCGGAGGTCAGGATCGGCTGGCGCACCTCGAGCCGCTTCTTCTTCGCCGAACCCTCGTGGTCGAGAATATTCGGACGCGGGCCGATGAAGGAGACGAGGCTCATGACCAGCTCCTCGCGGATCGGATCGATCGGCGGATTGGTCACCTGCGCGAAGTTCTGCTTGAAGTAAGTGTAGAGCAGCTTCTCCTTGCCTGAGAGCGCGGATATCGGCGTGTCCGTGCCCATCGAGCCCACCGCCTCCTGGCCGGTCACGGCCATCGGGAAGACGAGCAGATCGAGGTCTTCCTGCGTGTAGCCGAAGGCCTGCTGGCGATCGAGGAGCGACACGTCGAGCCGGCCCGCCGCGCCGTCGACGGGCTTCAGGTCCTCGAGCTGGATCTGCGTGCGCGCGAGCCATTCCTGGTAGGGGTGCGACTGCGCGAGCTGCTTCTTGATCTCGTCGTCGGAGATGATGCGGCCCTGCTCGAGGTCGACGAGCAGCATCTTGCCGGGCTGCAGGCGCCATTTGGCGACGATCTTCTCCTGCGGAATGGGCAGCACGCCCATTTCGGAGGCCATGACGACGAGTCCGTCCTCGGTGACGAGGTAGCGCGCCGGGCGCAGCCCGTTGCGGTCGAGCGTGGCGCCGATCTGGCGCCCGTCGGTAAAGGCCATGGACGCCGGCCCGTCCCAGGGCTCCATGAGCGCCGCGTGGTGCTCGTAAAAGGCCCTGCGCTCGGCGTCCATGAGCGGATTGCCGGCCCAGGCCTCGGGGATCAGCATCATGACGGCGTGCGCCATCGAATAGCCGCCGCGCATGAGGAACTCGAGCGCATTGTCGAAGCAGGCGGTGTCCGACTGGCCCTCGTAGGAGATCGGCCAGAGCTTGCTGATGTCGTCGCCGAACAGCGGCGAGGCGACGGAGCCCTGGCGCGCCGCCATCCAATTGAGATTCCCGCGCAGCGTGTTGATTTCGCCGTTGTGGGCGACGAAGCGGTAGGGGTGCGCGAGCCGCCAGGACGGGAAGGTGTTGGTCGCGAAGCGCTGGTGCACGAGCGCCAGCGCCGAGACGAAGAGCGCATCCTTGAGGTCGAGAAAATACTCGCGCAATTGCCCGACGAGCACCATGCCCTTGTAGACGATCGTGCGCGCCGAGAACGAGACGGCGTAAAACTCGCGTCCGACGGCGCCGAGCGCATAGATCTCGTTCGATGCGGTCTTGCGGGCAAGATAGACGCGACGCTCGAAATCCTGCTCGGTCCCCTGCGTCGCGCCGCGACCGATGAAGATCTGCGCGTGCGCCGGCTCCACGGCGCGCACCGCCGCGCCGAGATCGCTGGAATCGACCGGAGGCTCGCGCCAGCAGAGAACCTCGAGTCCCTCGGCCCGGACGGAGTCCTCGACGATCGACCGCGCCCTGGCCCGGACTTCGGCGTCGCGCGGCAGGAAGAACTGGCCGATCGCATAGTCGCCGACCTGCGGCAGCGAGGCGCCGAGCTTCGCCGCCTCGCGGACGAAGAAGTCATGGGGGATCTGCACGAGCACGCCGCAGCCGTCGCCGAGCTTGGGGTCCGCGCCGACCGCTCCACGATGGTCGAGATTGAGCAGGATCTGGAGGCCCATCTCGACGATGTCGTGGCTCGCTTCGTTGCGCAGGTTGGCGACGAAGCCGACGCCGCAGGAGTCGTGCTCCTTGGCGGGGTCGTAGAGCCCTTGCGCCGCGGGCAACAGCGGGTCGCGGCCGAACGCCGAGCATTCGAGCGTCTCCGCGCTCGCGCCCGCGAAAGCCTGTGTCTCGTTACGCGCCATCGTTCTGGTTCCTCGCAACCCTGCGCCGCCGTCGATATCTCGCGCCGCCCCGCCATCCAGGCAAGGCCCGCGCCAGTGTCTTCACGCCTTGTGGGATTTGGGCGATCGATCGCGGCTTAAGCCGGCAAGTATTTTTGAACCTTGTCCTGCCAGATTTGGAAAATCGGCACAAGTCGCGCCTCCGTTCCGCTCCGCCCGCCTCTCCCATGCCCGATCCGTTTTTTCAAGCGCGGCAAATTCTGGCGGCTCCGCCTCGCGAAAGCGCCTCTTTCGCCGCAACGGCGCCGCATTGAGCGCCGAGCATCGCCGGATGCTCGAGGGAATAATATCGAGACAGAATGATGACCAGGAAATCATCTGCGCTGCGTCTTGCGGCATGGGTCCTGCCAGCCCTTGCGGCTTCGGCCGCGCCGCAGACGGCGCGGGCTCAGGCCGGGCATGAGGTCCCTTATGTCGACCTCGCCAACGACTTTCGCGCGCCGCAGCTCCAGCCCGGCGCTCCGCTGCATCGACGCGTCTCGGCCTTGCTCGCCCAGTCCGGTTTCAGCCTGACCGGCCCGCTGCAGCGCGGCGAGGACGTGGTGATCGCCCACGCCGCCGACGCGGAGGGGCGACGGATGCGCTTCGTCATCGACCCGATCTACATGGAGATCATCGAGGAGCAGCGCCTGCGTTCGCAACCGTCCGGCGCCGATGCCGATTCGGCCCGTGGAGAGGAGCCGATTGCGAACGCCGGCCGAGAGGCGAAGCCGGCGCCCCGCCCGCGAGGCGATCGCGTTTCCGACGCCGCCTCGCCCGCGGCGCAGGGCTCCAAGCATCCCGCGAACGGCCCCCGCGCCGCCAAGCCGGAAAAGCGCCCCGCAGCGGGACCGTCGCCCGTCGCCGCCGCACCGTCAGCGCAACCAATCGCCAAGGCCGGAACGCTGGCGACGAAGCCGGCGACGGCGACAGAGGCCTCTACGCAATCGGCGCGACCGACCGCCCCGGCCGCAGCGCCGACTGCGAAGGCGGCGCCGGCGTCGGGGAGCTCCGGGCAATCGGCGCTCACGCCGCGGCCCGGCGAGGCTGCGCCGCCAACGCTTGCGCCAAAGCCGCCGCCGGCCCAAGCCGCCGCTGCTCAGCCGGCTCCCACCCCCGGAGCGCGGCTTTCCGCGCAACCGCCGGGCGACGTCCCGCCGCCCCCGCCCCCGCCCCCGCCGGTCGCGCCGCCGCGGTGGTCTCAGCCCGCCGCGCCTCAGCCGGACAACGCGCCCCCAGCGGACGGCTCCACGACATGGGCGGCCACGCCGCCGCCCGGCGACGCGACGCCAGCGACATCCTCCGTGCCGGCCACGGGGTCGTATCCTTCGTCCGCCATGTCCTCGGCGGCCGAGTTGTCCGCCGCCGCACCGGCGGCGCCCAGCATGGCGACAAACGCCGCGACATGGGCGGCCGCCGCGACGTCTGCGTCCGCCGTATCATCATCGGCCGCCGCAACTTCAACGAACGCCGCAGCATGGGCCCCCGCCGCAAGTTCTGTGACGGCGGGGACATCCGGATCCTCAGCGTCGGCGGCAGCCCCCTCGGCCGCCGCGACATCAGCAACATCGGCGTACGCAGCGGCGGCGCCCGCCGCAACTTCGTCGGCCTCGGCCGGCGCGACGCCTTTCACGGGGGATTCTCGGTCGCAGGCCCCGGTGAGTTCGGCGACCCAAGGGACCCAAGGGTATGCGCCAGGTTTTGCGCCGGGCGTCACGCCGCAGAACACGCCGAATCGCGCCGTGCTTCCTGACGGCGTCTGAAACGAAAAAAGGCGCTCCGACCGGAGCGCCTCTTCTTCCACCCTGCCGTTTCGCCTTACGCGGCTTTCGCGTCGACGATCTTGGCTTCTACGGGCCGTGCCGCCGGCGTCGCGCCGATCTCGATCTTGCGCGGCTTTTGCGCCTCCGGGATCTCGCGGGCGAGGTCCACGTGAAGCAGGCCGTTCTCGAGCTTCGCCCCCGTCACGACCACGTGATCGGCGAGCTGGAACCGGCGCTCGAAGGCGCGGGCGGCGATGCCCTGATGCAGGAACTCGCGCGCGGGCTCCTCGGTCACGTGCTGCTGCGAGCCGCGGATCGTCAGAGCGTTCTCACGCGTCTCGACAAAGAGATCCTCACGCGCAAAACCCGCGACAGCAAGCGTCACGCGATAGGAATTCTCGCCCGTGCGCTCGATGTTATAGGGCGGATAGTTGGGGACGGCCTCCAGGCCGCCGCTCTGGGCAAGCGTGTTGAAGAGGCGATCGAAGCCGACCGTCTGGCGAAACAAGGGGGAAAGATCGTAAGCGCGCATCGCACATCCTCCGTTCGAAGCGACATGAGTCCTTGGCGTCGCCGGTTCCGCGATCGACCGATCCGAATCGGGCCGAGCCTCGCGCGTCCATTCTGGCCCGCGCTGACCGAGATGTGGGAAAGCCCGCTTTCACGCGCAAGAGGCGCCGAAACGCTTTGCGCGCCGCGCCAAGGCGCTATGATGGCGCAAAAATAAGGACGCCTGGACCTTGAACGCCGCGCTCGACCCGAAACTCTTGGAAATTCCCGAGAACCCGATCCCTGCCGGTGCGCATAGCCGCATCCTGGAGGCCGCCGATGGGGCGCTCTTGCGCATGGCTCACTTTCCGCCGGCCGGGCGCGCGCGAGGGACGATCGCGCTGCTGCAGGGACGAACCGAGTTCATCGAAAAATACTTCGAGACGATCGGCGAGCTGCTCGATCGCGGCTTCGTGATCGCGACGCTCGACTGGCGCGGCCAAGGCGGCTCCGAGCGCGAGCTCGACGACAGCCGCAAAGGCCACATCGACGACTTCGCCCAATATCAGCGCGATCTCGCGGCGCTCACGACCGAAATGGCGCGCCTCGCCTGCCCGAAGCCCTGGTTCGCCGTCGCGCATTCCATGGGCGCCGCCATCCTGCTCGAATACGCCCATGGCGGCGGGGCCGAATTCAACCGCATGCTGCTCTCGGCGCCCATGTTCGACGTCTACGGCCTGTGGGCGCCGCGGCTCGCGCGGCTCACCGCCGACGCGCTGGACATGCTCGGCCTCGGCGCGTCCTTCATCCCCTTCGGGGGCCGCGTGTCGTTAGAGGAGCGGGAGTTCGAGACGAATCGCCTGACGTCCGACGCGCGCCGCTTCGCGCGCAACGGCGACGTGCTGCGCGCCGCGCCGCAGCTCGCGATCGCCGATCCGACGATCGGCTGGATCAACGCCGCCTTCCGCCAGATGCGGCGCTTCGAGGACCCAGAATTCGCGCGCAGCCTGCGCACGCCGATGCTGATCCTGGCCTCGGGCCGCGAGCGGATCGTCTGCAATGTCGCGATCGAACGCTTCGCCCAGCAGCTCGACATCGCGACGCTGATCACCATCCCCGGCGCGCGGCACGAAATCATGATGGAGCGCGACGAGCTGCGCCAGCAATTCTTCGCCGCCTTCGACGCCTTCATCCCGGGCGACGCAGAGGCGCTGAAGGCGACGGCGTGATCGCGCCGCTCCAGATCCGCGTCGGCGCCGGGGATGTGGACTTTTCCGGCTTCGTCCACCACGCGGCGCATCTGCGCTTCATGGAGCGCGCGCGGACGGAGCTCCTGCGCGAGCTCGGCCTCGAGCAGCGGGCGCTCGCCGAGACGGAGGGGATATTGCTCGTCGTGCGGGCGATGAGGATCGACATTCCGGGGCTTGCGAGGCTCGACGAAGAACTCGAGGTCAAAACGACAGTCGCGGGACTGGGCGCGGCGACGCTCGAGCTCGAGCAGAAGATTTTTCGTGGCCGAGAGCCCATCGTCGACGCCCGGGCGACCGTGGCCGTCGTGTGCAACGGGCGACCTCGACGGCTGCCCGTTGAGCTTCGGGAGACGTTCGAACGGGTGGCGGGCGAGTGGGCGGCGAAAACCTGATCGTTAAGGGACGTTTATGTTTCAATGCGCTACACATAAGCTCAGCGAGGCCCTCGGATCCGCTTGCTGCGCCGCAGCTTGCAAAAGCTCTACCTTTCGCCAAAGCGCCCAGCGCCTCGCTTCTCAAACCTCATGAGTTTCGAAAAGCCATAAGTTCGGACGGAGCACGGTCACCGCAAACCGGATGCTGCCAGTTTTAGGCCGCTTACCGAAAATTAACCGCAACTTCGGGTTCAATTTCCCGCGCCCCGCAATGCCGCTGCGCCGCACCAAGGCCCCAGAATCGGCGAAATTGCACGCGACACGCCGAGTCACGAAATCGCACGCGCCGCGCCTATTCGGGAATCCACTCGATCTTGGCAAGATCACGCGCGCCGTCGACGACGCGCACCACCTGCGCTCCGTCCTCAACGACCCGGTAAAGCGCCACCCAACGCTCGATGACCAGCGACCGCGCGTCTCGATGAATTTTGGGACGCGCCGGGCCAAGCTGCGGATGTTGTTTCAGCAGCTGGCAAACTTCCTCGATCCGCTCGTAGACCCGATCAGCGACGGCTTCCGAATTCTGCGCCGCGACGTAAAGCCAAATCTCGAGCAAGTCCTCGCGCGCCCGACGCGTGAAGCGAAGCCGCCCCACGCGGTCACGCCTTCGACGCGGCCAAACGCGCGCGCGCTTGCTTCTTCAGTTCGCTGAAATCCATCTCGCCAGCATCGCCGCTCTCGACGCCTTCCCTCCAAGCCTCGCCCAGGAACTGGAGCTTCTCGGCTTCGATCTGCTCCGCCTTTTCCATCATGCGCAGCGCCTCGCGCACGACTTCGCTCGATGAGCCGTAGCGACCTGTGGCTACCTTGGCCTTGACAAAATTGGCTAGCTCGTCAGGGAGCGACACGTTCATGTTCATGGGCGACCTCTCGCACGGCCATCATCGAGTGACACCTAACCATTTTTTGCTATTGACCGAAAGCACAAAGGCTCCGGCCGGCGGATCGGCGTCGCCGCGCGTTTCGGGTCGGAATTGAATTTTCGATCGCATGGAGCCAAGAAGCAGTCCAAAGCCTTTCGGGGGCGGGCTCCTCGACCGGTTGCCTTGGCCGTCGGATGGCCGGTCACCGAAAATTAACGCGGAACCCCGCTTGATTTTTGGGCCGGCTCAGGGCTGCGGCGCCGCACCAAGGCCCCAGAATCGGCGAAATTGCGCGCGATAAGCGTCCCGGCAGAAGCCTTGCGCGCTTTCCAAGGACGAAGACATGAACCCAGCCGACATCGCCGCGACGCCGCTCGCCGCCCCCGAGATCACCATGTGGAGCATGTTCTGGGGCGCGCATCTCGTCGTCAAGGTCGTGATGGTCGGACTGCTCTTGGCGTCCGTCTGGTGCTGGGCCATCATCATCGACAAGCTGCTGCTCATTCGCCGCACGCGCAAGGCCATGAACCGCTTCGACGAGGTGTTCTGGTCCGGCAACTCCCTGGACGACCTCTACAACAAGCTCTCCGAGCGCCCGACGAGCGGCGCGGCGACGCTGTTCGTCTCCGCCATGCGCGAATGGAAGCGCTCCATCCAGAACCCGCACGCGTCCTTCATGGGCCTGCAGTCGCGCATCGACAAGGTGCTCGACGTGTCGATCGGGCGCGAGGTCGAGAAGCTCGAGGCGCAGCTCCTGGTGCTCGCGACCGTCGCCTCGGCGAGCCCCTTCATCGGGCTCTTCGGCACGGTCTGGGGCATCATGACGGCCTTCCGCTCCATTGCCGCGTCGAAGAACACCTCGCTTGCCGTCGTCGCGCCCGGCATCGCCGAGGCGCTGTTTGCGACCGCGATCGGGCTCTTCGCCGCCATTCCGGCGCTCATCGCCTACAACAAGCTGCAGAGCGACGTTTCCAAGACGCAGGGGCGGCTCGAGACCTTCGCCGACGAGTTCTCGGCGATCCTCTCGCGCCAGATCGACCAGAACGCAGGGCGCGACCGCGCCGCCTGACGGAGGATTGACTGAATGGGCGTTTCGATTGCAGCAGCGCGCAACGGCGGCGGCAGGCGCCGCCGCGGGCGCTTCCGCCACGCGCCGATGGCCGACATCAACATGACGCCGTTCATCGACGTCATGCTCGTGCTGCTGATCATCTTCATGGTCGCGGCGCCGCTGCTCGCGAGCGGCGTCTCCGTGGATCTGCCGCAGACCAAGGCCGGGCAGCTCAACATCGAGCAAAAGCCGGTGTCGATCTCGATCGACGACAAGGGCCAGCTTTTCCTCATGGACCAGCCGATCGCGATCGAGGCTCTCGTCGACAAGCTCAAGGAGGTCGCCCAGCAGGGCTATGACGAGCGCATCTATGTGCGCGGCGCGCAGAGCGTGAACTACGGGCGCGTCGCGGAAGTCATGGCGCTGGTCACGACCGCCGGCTACAAGCGGGTCGCGCTCGTCACCGAACAGGAGAAGAAATAGCGCCGGCCATGCTGACCTCGCGCAAATCCTTCGGCTTCCGGGCCTCGGTCGCGCTGCATGCGGGATTGCTCGCAGCGGCGCTCTACGCCGTCGCGGATGCGCGCAAGTTCGAGGACGCCGTGGAGGCGACTCCGGTCGAGGTCGTCTCGGACAGCGCGCTGAACCAGGTCGCCAAGGGCGAGAAGGCCGCGCCGCCGGCGCCGAAACCGGCGTTGCGCTCCGAGAAGGCCGCCGACGAGCCCAAGCCGCATTCCGAGGACGCCAAGCGCACGGTCGAGGCGCCGCCGCCGCCGCTACGGCGACTGGCTGAGCCGAGCGCCGACGAGCCCGAGCGGGAGCCGCCGACGCCGCCCAAGCGCGTCGCGGCGCTTCCGCCTGAGGCGCCGCCCGCGCCGACGCCGCCGGTCCGCCCGCGCGTGATCGCCGCGCCGCAGCCGGAGCGCGAAGAGCCGAAGGAGGCGGAGGTCGTTCGGCCCAAGCCGCCGCAAAAGCCGAAGCCGGAGAAGGTCGAGCAGCCGCCGACGCCGCCCGAAAAGCCGAAGCTCGAGAAGGCGGAGCAGCCGGCCCCCAAGCCGCCGGAGAAGCCGCGGCTGAAGCTCGACGAGGTGGCGAAGCTGCTGCAGGAGAAGAAGCCGGCGCCGGCGGCCAAGGCGGAGAAGGCGGAAAAGCCCGAGGCGGCCGCGAAGCCGAAATCCGGCGACGAGAGCGCGCCGAAGTCGCGCTTCAGCGCCGCGAGCATCGCCTCTCTGCTCAGCCACGAGGCGCCGCAGCAGGCGGCCTCCGGCAAGAATACGCAGCTCGCCTCCCTCGGCGCGCCGACCGGCTTGGCGCCCAAGATGTCGCCCTCGCTCGAAGGGCGCATCGACGCCCTGATCACCGAGCACTACCAGCAGTGCTGGCAGAACCGGTCGCTGACGCTGAGCGTTCGCTCCTATGTCCCGCAGGTCGAGCTGCAGATCTCGCGTTCGGGCGCGCTTTCGGCGCCGCCGAAGCTGCTCAATCCCTCGTCCGATCCCGTCGAGCGGGCCTACGCCGAGCAGGCGCTCGCCTCGCTGCGCGCCTGCCCGCCCTTGCGCTTCCCCCAGGAATTCCTGGCCTATTACGACTACTGGCGCGTCAAGGACCTCAACATGCTCGCCGATCGCTGAAGCGATCGATGGGACGAAACGCCTGCCCTCCCTCAGGAACCGCCTCATGCCCTCGAAGATCACGCGCCGCGCGGCCGCGGCGACGATTCTCGGCGCGACGCTCGCGCCCTTCGCGCCCGCGCGCGCCGGAAAAGTGCTCAACCTGCATGCGAGCGGCGACTTCCAGCCGACGAATGTCGCGGTGGCGAATTTTTTCGGCGACGAGACGGCGCGCATGATCACGAGCGTCGTCGTCAACGATTTCAGCCGCTCTGTGCTGCTGAAGCCGATAGAGGCGCCGGGCGCCGACGCCGGCAATCCCGACGCGCCGCCCAATCTCGACGCCCTGCGCGCCATCAATGCGCAATTCGTGCTGACGGGGCGCGCGCAGCGCGGCGGCGCCGAGTTTCGGCTCTTCGATGTGACGACGGGCCAGCTGGCCGCGGGCTCGCAGCTGTCGACCAGCGCCGGCAATGCGCGCCGGATCGCGCATATGATCGCCGACGCCGCGTTCACGCGCGTCACCGGCGAGAAAGGCTTCTTCGACTCGCGCGTCGTCTTCGTCGAGGAGAGCGGCCCGAAGGATCACCGCCGCAAGCGGCTCGCGATCATGGATCAGGACGGCGCCAACACCCATTATCTCACGCGCGGCGAGGAGCTCGTCGTGACGCCGCGGTTCTCGCCCGTGTCGCAGGAGGTCGTCTATATGGCCTTCCCGCCGCAGGGCGAGCCGAAAGTGTTCACGCTCGACGCGGACTCCGGGCGCCGCGAGGCGGTCGGCGACTTCCCCGGCATGAGCTTCTCGCCGCGCTATTCGCCCGACGGCGCGCGCGTCGTGATGTCCATGTCCGAGGGCTCGGCGACGAATCTCTATTCGATGGACCTGGCCTCGGGCCGCACGACGCGGCTGACCGACACCGCGGCGATCGACACCTCGCCCTGCTACTCGCCGGACGGGCGCGAAATCGTCTTCGAGTCGGACCGCGGCGGCTCGCAGCAGATCTACGTCATGAGCGCGAATGGCGGCGGCGCGCGGCGCATCTCCTTCGGCGGCGGGCGCTACTCGACGCCAGTCTGGTCGCCGAAGGGGGACTATATCGCCTTCACCAAGCAGAGCGGCGGCTCCTTCGGCATCGGCGTCATGAAGACCGACGGCTCGGGCGAGCGCATCCTGACCGAGGGTTTTCATAACGAGGGCCCGACATGGGCGCCGAATGGGCTGTTCCTGATGTTCTTCCGCGAAGCCTCGGGCTCCGGCGGCCCGCGCATCTTCATGGTCGACGTCTTCGGGCGCGCCGAGTTCCCGGTGCCCACGCCGGGCTACGCCTCGGATCCCGCCTGGGGGCCGCTGCTGACGTGAGGCGCGCG
>Ga0187782_10004126_pt1 | contig 10849 bp, 8 predicted proteins | sample 0715_SJ02_MP15_2_FD_132454 | JGI IMG/M metagenome (GOLD analysis project Ga0187782, IMG submission 132454) | Tropical peat soil microbial communities from peatlands in Department of Meta, Colombia - 0715_SJ02_MP15_20_MG | ecosystem: Environmental > Terrestrial > Soil > Wetlands > Peat | place...
CGCTGCGTCGCCACGACGCAGCAGCGTCGCGACGACATCACCCTCGCCGTCGGGATCGTCACCCAGCGGGATGGTGAGCTGCCAGTAGCCGGGAAGGACGTCGGGCTGCCAGCCAGTCACGCAAGTCAGCTTAAAGCGTGCGAGGTCCCGCCGGGTCTAGCGCGCTGGTCAGCGATAGCCTGGGCACCGGCACAGCCGCTCGATTGCAAAGGACGAATAGCCCGGTGTCAGACCCGCAGGTCGCAGGGAAAGCCGACGTCGTGCTGGTCGGGGCCGGGATCATGAGCGCCACCCTGGGTGCGCTGTTGCGACGGCTGGAACCCGACTGGTCGATCACCCTGGTCGAGCGGCTCGACGCCGCCGGCGCCGAGAGCAGCGATGCCTGGAATAACGCGGGCACCGGGCATTCCGGGCTGTGCGAGCTGTTTTACACACCACAGCAGCCGGACGGCTCGATCGATGTCAGCAAAGCGGTGCGGGTCAACGAGCAATTTCAGGTCACCCGCCAGTTCTGGGCGTACGCGGCATGCAACGGCATGCTGGCCGACGTGCGCGGCTTCCTCAACCTGGTTCCGCATGTCAGCTTTGTGCAGGGCGCAGATCGCGTCGACTATCTACGCCGCCGCCGGCAGGCGCTGGCCGGGAATCCGCTGTTCGCCCGCACCGAATGGATCGACAACTCCGACGAATTCGCCCGCCGGCTGCCGTTGATGGCCGCCAAGCGCGACTTTTCCGACCCCACTAAACCCATTGCGCTCGATTGGGCTGCCGATGGCTCCGACGTCGACTTCGGCGCTCTGAGTCGACAGCTCATCGGCTACGCCGTGCGCAACGGCACAACCGCGTTGTTCGGTCACGAGGTCCGCAATGTGTCCCGCCAGCGCGATGGCAGCTGGAGATTGACAGTGCACAACCGCCGCACCGGTGAAAACCGAAAGCTGAGCGCCAAATTCGTCTTCGTCGGTGCCGGCGGACAGGCGCTGCGGCTGTTGCAGAAGTCCGGCATCGAGGAAGCCAAGGGGTTTGGCGGCTTTCCGATCACCGGAAAGTTCCTGCGCAGTGGCAATCCCGCGATCACCGCTGCGCACCGCGCCAAGGTCTATGGCTTACCCGCGGTCGGCGCGCCGGCGATGACGGCGGCACATCTCGACGCGCGGATCGTCAACGGCAAGCCATGGCTGCTGTTCGGGCCGTTCGCCGGGTGGTCGCCGAAATTCCTGAAGCACGGCCATATCACCGATCTGCCGCGGTCCGTCAGGCCGGGCAACGTGGCGACCATGATCGGCGTCGGCGTCACTCAGCTGAGACTGGTCAACTACCTGATCGGCCAGGTACGGCTGTCGCAGCCCGCCCGCGTCGGCGCGCTGCGCGAATTCGTGCCCACCGCTGTGGGTTCCGACTGGGAGCTGACGACGGCCGGTCAGCGGGTACAGGTGATCCGGCCGACCAAGCGCAAGGGCGGGGTGCTGGAATTCGACACGACGGTGCTCGGCGCCGCCGACGGCAGCATCGCCGGACTGCTCGGAGCGTCGCCGGGGGCCTCGACCGCGGTGTCGGCGATGCTCGACGTGCTGCAGCGCTGCTTTCCCGACCGATATCAGGCGTGGCTGCCTACCCTGAAAGACATGGTGCCGTCGTTGGGAGCCACCCTCTCCGATGAGCCGGCGCTGTTCGAGGAGGTGTGGTCATGGGGCACCAAAGTGCTGGGGCTGCACTCGGCGGGCGAGTCATGACCGCGGCGTTACGCCGGGCATGGGCGAAAGACCTTGACGTGCCAACGCTTTACGCGCTGCTCAAGCTGCGGGTGGAGGTCTTCGTGGTGGAACAGGCCCGCCCGTATCCCGAGTTGGACGGACGCGATCTGCTCGCCGAAACCCGGCATTTCTGGCTGGAGGCTTCCGACGGCGAGGTGATCTGCACGCTGCGACTGATGGAGGAGCACGCCGGTGGGCAGAAGGCATTTCGGCTCGGGCGGCTGTGCACCGAACGCAGCGCGCGCGGCCAGGGTCATACCACCCGGCTGTTGCGCGCCGCGCTGGCCGAGGTGGGCGACTATCCTTGCCGGATCGACGCGCAGATCTATCTGACGGACATGTACGCCCAACACGGATTCGTTCGTGACGGCGACGATTTCGTCGACGACGGCGTTCCGCACGTGCCGATGCTCAAGCCCGGTAGCCCGCCTCGCCCCCGCGAGCGGGAGGTGCCCCCACCTCAGGCCGTTCCACGGCCTGCATCGTCGGCGAACGGGCCGGGCGGGCACGGCGCAGGTCCGGTGGGGCAGCCGTGAAAACCTATCCGTTCAGCGCGATCGTCGGCCACGACCAGCTGCGGCTGGCGCTGATTCTGTGTGCGGTGCGCCCGGAGATCGGCGGGGTGCTCATCCGCGGCGAGAAGGGCACCGCCAAGTCGACGGCTGTGCGTGGCCTGGCCGCGCTGCTCTCCGCAACAAGCGATCCGTCCGGCGCCGATGCTCGTCTGGTCGAGCTGCCGATCGGTGCCACCGAGGACCGGGTGATCGGCTCACTGGATCTGCAGCGGGTGCTGCGCGACGGCGAGCACGCGTTCTCACCAGGGTTGCTGGCCCGTGCCCACGGCGGTGTGCTCTACGTCGACGAGGTGAATCTGCTGCACGACCACCTGGTCGACCTGCTGCTGGATGCGGCCGCAATGGGGCGGGTGCATATTGAGCGCGATGGCATTTCGCATTCGCACGAGGCTCGATTTGTGCTGATCGGCACGATGAATCCGGAAGAAGGCGAGTTGCGCCCGCAGCTGCTGGACCGGTTCGGGCTCACCGTCGACGTGCACGCGTCGCGGGACATCGACGTTCGGGCACAGGTCATTCGGCAGCGGATGGACTACGAGGCCGAACCGGATGCTTTCGCGCAGCGCTACGCCGCCGACGACGCGGAGCTGGCCCGCCGGATCGCCTCCGCACGCCAGCTTGTCGACCAAGTGGTGTTGCCGGACGATGAGTTACGGCGTATCGCAGCGCTGTGCGCCGCGTTCGACGTCGATGGGATGCGCGCTGATTTGGTAATCGCCCGGACGGCGGTCGCCCATGCCGCGTGGCGTGGCTGTGGCACGGTGAGCGAGCAGGATATCCGGGTGGCCGCCGAGTTGGCGCTGCCGCACCGGCGCCGTCGTGACCCGTTCGACGATCCCGGAATCGACCCAGACCAACTCGACGCGGCACTAGCGGACGCGGACGCGAGCGGCTCACCCGACGATCCCGAGCCTGATCCCGAGCCGCCCGGTGGCGGCCAAAGCACGAACGACGCTGAGCCACAGATGCATTCGTCGCGTCCACAAACGTCCAAGCTCAGCGCGGCGCCATCCGCGACTTTTCGTACCCGCGCGCTGACAGTGCCCGGCGTGGGAGCCGGTGCGCCCGGCCGTCGCTCGCGGGCCCGCAACGCGTCCGGCAGTGCGGTGGCCGCCACTGACTCTGACATGAACGGGCATGGCCTGCACTTGTTCGGCACCCTGTTGGCCGCCGCCGAGCATGCCGAGGGAGCCGGTCGACTGCGGCTGCAGCCCGACGACGTCCGCCGTGCGGTACGCGAGGGCCGGGAAGGCAACCTGGTCATCTTCGTCGTCGACGCCTCCGGATCGATGGCGGCCCGAGACCGGATGGCCGCGGTCAGCGGCGCTACGTTGTCGTTGTTGCGTGACGCCTATCAGCGGCGCGACAAGGTCGCGGTGATCACCTTCCGTGCGCAGGAAGCGCGGCTGCTGCTGCCGCCGACGACGTCGGCGCACATCGCCGGGCGACGATTGTCGCGCTTCGATACTGGGGGCCAAACTCCGCTGGCGGAAGGTCTGCTCGCCGCACGCGAACTGGTGGTCCGGGAAAAGGTCCGCGATCGGGCACGCCGCCCGCTGGTGGTGGTGCTCACCGACGGCCGGGCCAATGTGGGGCGAGACCCGTTGGGCCGCAGCCGATCAGCGGCGGCGTTACTGGTCGCCGAAGGCGCGGCCGCGGTGGTCGTCGACTGTGAAACGTCGTATGTGCGACTTGGCTTGGCGCAGCAGCTGGCGGCGCATCTGGGCGCGCCGTCGGTGCGGCTGGAGCAGCTGCGCGCCGACTATCTGACCCGGGCCGTGCGCAGCGCGGCTTGAACCGCCGAGGGGTGAGCGCTTATGCCACAAGGTCGTCCGCTTTCTGTTCCCGAGGACGGGCTGACCACCCGAGCCAGACGCAACCTGCCGGTGCTGGCAGTGCACACCGGCGCGGGCAAAGGAAAATCGACGGCCGCGTTCGGAATGGCGCTGCGAGCATGGAACGCCGGTTTGAACGTCGCGGTCTTCCAATTCGTCAAGAGTGCCAAGTGGAAAGTTGGCGAGGAGGCGGTTTTTCACCAGCTCGGACGGCTGCACGACGAGCACGGGCTGGGCGGGCCGGTGGAATGGCACAAGATGGGCGCCGGCTGGTCTTGGATACCTACGTCGCGTAAGACCGGCAGCGACGACGACCACGCCGCCGCAGCCGCGGACGGCTGGGCCGAGATCGCCCGCCGGCTGGCTGCGGGGCAGCACGACTTCTACCTGCTCGACGAGTTCACCTATCCACTGAAGTGGGGCTGGATCGACGTCGACGAGGTGGTGGACACGCTGCTCGCCCGCCCGGGCAGCCAGCATGTGGTGATCACCGGTCGCGACGCCCCGCCGCGTTTGGTCGAAGTCGCCGATCTGGTGACCGAGATGACGAAAGTCAAGCACCCGATGGATGCCGGCCGCAAAGGCCAGAAGGGCATCGAGTGGTGACGGTTCCCGCTGTCATGGTTGCCGCGCCCGCGTCGGGCAGTGGAAAGACCACGTTGGCAACGGGTTTGATCGGCGCGCTGCGGCAGGCGGGCCATGCGGTGGCTCCTTTCAAGGTCGGCCCAGACTTCATCGACCCGGGGTATCACACGCTGGCGGCCGGGCGCGTCGGCCGCAACCTGGATCCGGTTCTGGTGGGGGAGCAGCTGATCGGGCCGCTGTACGCGCACGGCGTCGCCGGCGCCGATGTCGCCGTGATCGAAGGGGTGATGGGTCTTTTCGACGGCCGCATCGACTCCGGCGCGCGGATACCGGCGTCCGGGTCCTCCGCGCACGTCGCCGCGCTGCTCGGCGTTCCGGTCATCCTGGTGGTCGATGCTCGCGGCCAAAGCCATAGCATCGCCGCACTGCTGCAGGGGTTTTCGACATTCGACACCGCGACCCGCGTTGCCGGCGTCGTGCTCAACCGGGTTGGGTCGCCGCGACACGAGCAGGTGTTGCGGCAGGCATGCGAACTGGCCGGTGTCCCAGTGCTGGGCGCGATTCCGCGCCGCGACGAAATAGAAGTGCCGTCAAGGTATCTGGGTTTGGTCACCGCCGTTGAATACCACCGGCGGGCCCGCGATGCGGTCGAAGCGATGACGACGCTGATCGCCCGGCACGTCGATCTCGGCGCGGTGGTCAGGCTGGCCGAAAGCCGGGTGACCGATTCGGCATGGGACCCGTTGGCGATGGTGGCCGAACCCGTCACCGAGCACGTCACCGTGGCGTTGGCCGGCGGAAAGGCGTTCAGTTTCGGCTATCCCGAACATGCCGAGCTGGTGCGGACGTGCGGCGCCGACGTGAAGGAGTTCGACCCACTCGTCGACCCGCTACCCGACGGCGCCGACGCGGTGTTGCTGCCCGGCGGATTCCCCGAGCAGTTCGCCGCCGAACTGTCCGGCAACGACATCGCCCGCCGCCAGATCAACACGCTGGCGGCCGACGGTGCGCCGATTCACGCCGAGTGCGCCGGGCTGCTGTACTTGGTTTCCGAGCTCGACGGGCATCCGATGTGCGGTGTGCTGGCCGGATCGGCACGCTTCACCGAGCGCCTCACCGTGGGCTATCGCGACGCCGTCGCGGTCGCCGATTCGTCGCTGTACCGCGCGGGCCAGCGGGTTGTTGGACACGAATTCCACCGTACCGCAGTCACATTCACCGACACCTACCAGCCGGCGTGGATGTATCAGGGCCAACACACCGATGCGGTGCGCGACGGCGCGGTGCACGGCGGAGTGAATGCGTCGTATCTACACACTCATCCGGCGGCGACCTCCGAGGCGGTGGCACGCTTCGTGGCTCACGCCGCAAGGAAGTCTAGACTCGCCGGGTGACGACGCCGGAGAACCCTTACCTGGTCGGCTTGCGGCTGACCGGCAAGAAGGTTGTCGTGGTCGGTGGCGGGAACGTTGCGCAGCGCCGGCTTCCGTTACTCATCGCCAGCGGCGCGGACGTGCACGTCATCACCCGAACGGCCACTCCCGCGGTCGAGGCCACAGCAATGGCGAGCCGAATTACCTTGTCGCTGCGCGAGTATCGCGACGGCGACCTGGCGGGTGCTTGGTATGCGATCGCGGCCACCGATGACGCGCAAGTGAACTCGGCGGTGGTTGCCGAGGCCGACCGGCGCCGAATCTTTTGCGTCCGCGCAGATATCGCGGTCGAGGGCAGCGCAGTGACCCCGGCGTCGTTCGACTACGCGGGGCTGTCGGTAGGAGTCCTGGCCGGCGGCGAGCATCGTCGCTCCGCGGCGATCCGCTCGGCGATCCGCGAGGCACTGCAGCAGGGGGTCCTCACCCTGGAAAACTTCGCGAGCGCCGACGTCGTGCGCGGCGGGGTGGCGCTGGTCGGCGGCGGACCCGGAGATCCGGAACTGATCACCGTCCGCGGCCGCCGGCTGCTTGCCCAGGCTGACGTCGTCGTCGCCGACCGGCTGGCGCCGCCGGAGCTCCTCGCCGAGTTGCCCCCGCACGTCGAGGTGATCGATGCCGCCAAGATTCCCTACGGGCGCGCGATGGCTCAGGACGCCATCAACGCGGTGATGATCGAGCGGGCCCGCGCCGGACGGTTTGTGGTGCGACTCAAGGGGGGCGACCCGTTCGTGTTCGCCCGCGGATACGAGGAACTTCTGGCGTGCGTCGAGGCCGGCATTCCGGTGACGGTGGTGCCGGGTGTGACGAGTGCCATAGCGGTACCCGCGTCGGCGGGTGTCCCGGTCACTCACCGCGGCCTGAATCACGAGTTTGTGGTGGTCAGCGGCCACCTTCCGCCGGGACACCCCGAATCGTTAGTGAATTGGGACGCGTTAGCGGCGTTGTCGGGCACGATCGTATTGCTGATGGCGGTAGAGCGCATCGAGCTTTTCACCGAAGCGCTGCTGAAAGGCGGCCGACCTGCGGATACGCCGGTGCTAGTGGTCCAACACGGAACGACGGTCGCCGAACACACGTTGCGGGCCACCCTCGCGGACGTACCGGAAAGGATCCGTTCGGAGGGAATTCGGCCCCCCGCGATCATCGTGATCGGTACGGTAGCGGCATTCGGCGCTTAAAAGATTCCTAAGATTACTGTAGGGTAAGTTCTTATGACGGCTCTCAACGACGCAGAGCGGGCTGTCCACGAATGGACGTCTGAACCCTCGAAGCGAGTAGTTCATATGCCCCCAGTGCACTCAGCCAAGACCGCCGTGAGCCGCACCAGCAGGTCTTATCCGACGTGGCTGCTATCGCGGCGCTTCATCGCCGCCGTCATCGCCATCGGCGGGATGCAGTTGATGGCGACGATGGACGGCACCATCGCGATCGTCGCGCTTCCCAAGATCCAGAACGAGCTCGGTCTGTCCGACGCCGGCCGGAGCTGGGTGATCACCGCCTACGTGCTGACCTTCGGCGGACTGATGCTGCTCGGCGGTCGGCTGGGTGACACTATCGGCCGGAAGCGCACCTTCATCGTCGGCGTCGCGCTGTTCACGATCGCCTCCGCCCTGTGCGGTATCGCATGGGACGACTTCACCCTGGTCACCGCCCGGCTGTTGCAGGGCATCGGGGCCGCGATCGCCTCACCGACCGGCTTGGCGCTGGTGGCTACCACGTTTCCGAAGGGGCCATCGCGCAACGCGGCGATGGCGGTGTTCGGCGCGATGACCGGCGTCGGCTCGGTGATGGGCTTGGTGGTCGGCGGTGCACTCACCGAACTGTCCTGGCGGTTGGCATTTTTGGTCAACGTGCCGATCGGGCTGCTGATGATCTATCTCTCCCGCACGACGCTGCGGGAAACCCACCGGGAACGGATGAAGCTGGACGCGACCGGAGCCGTGTTGGCAACTTTGGTGTGTACGGCCGCGGTGTTCGCCTTCTCCATCGGGCCCGAGAAGGGCTGGATATCGGTTACCACCATCGGCTCCGGTGTGGTGGCGCTAGTAGCTTTCGTGGCGTTCGCCATCGTCGAGCGCACCGCAGAGAACCCCGTCGTGCCGTTCGACTTGTTCTTCGACCGCAACCGGCTGGCCACCTTTGCCGCGATCTTCATGGCCGGTGGGGTGATGTTCACCCTGACCGTGCTGATCGGTCTCTACGTGCAGGACATCATGGGCTACAGCGCATTGCACGCCGGTGTCTGCTTCATCCCGTTCGCCATCGCGATGGGCATCGGCCTTGGCGCGTCCTCGCAACTGGTGTCGTGGTTCCCGCCGCGAGTCGTGGTGATCGCCGGCGGCACGCTGGTGGTCGGGGCGATGCTTTACGGCTCAACGATCAACGCCGGCATACCGTACTTCCCCAACCTGGTGATGCCCCTGGTCGTCGGTGGCATCGGCATCGGCATGATCATTGTTCCGCTGGCGCTGTCGGCGATCGCCGGCGTCGGTTTCGATCGCATCGGGCCGACATCGGCGATCTCGCTGATGCTGCAAAACCTGGGCGGGCCGGTAGTGCTGGCTGTGATCCAGGCCGTCATCACCTCGCGCACGCTTTATCTGGGCGGCACCAACGGACCGGTGAAGAACATGAACGCCGCTCAGCTGCATGCGCTCGACCACGGCGACACCTACGGCCTGCTGTGGGTGGCCGGCTTGGCCATCATTGTCGGCGGCGTATCGCTGCTCATCGGGTACAGCGCCGCGCAGGTGGCTCACGCACAGGAAGTCAAGGACGCGATCGACGCCGGGGAGCTTTAGCTCCAGATTCGCTGCTGATCGCAGCCGTGGCTGCTGTTTGGCGGACAGACAAGACCTGCCGTTAGGCTTGCGCGCTGTGATCACCCGGATGTCCGAGCTGTTCGTCCGCACGCTGCGCGACGACCCCGCCGACGCCGAAGTGCCCAGCCACAAGCTGTTGATCCGCGCCGGCTACGTCCGACCGGTCGCGCCCGGGCTGTACAGCTGGCTGCCGCTCGGCCTGCGGGTGCTGCGCAACATCGAACGAGTCGTACGCGAAGAGATGAACGCCATCGGCGGGCAGGAGATCCTGTTCCCGGCGTTGCTGCCGCGGGCGCCCTACGAGACGACAAACCGGTGGACTGAGTACGGCGACAGTATTTTTCGGGTACAAGACCGCCGCGGCAACGACTATCTGCTCGCCCCAACCCACGAAGAAGTCTTCACCCTGACGGTGAAGGGGGAGTACAGCTCCTACAAGGACTTTCCGCTGGTGCTCTACCAGATCCAGGTCAAGTATCGGGACGAGGCGCGGCCCCGGGCCGGCATCCTGCGGGTACGCGAGTTCGTGATGAAGGATTCCTACTCCTTCGACGTCGACGACGCCGGGCTCAAGGCCGCCTACCACGCACACCGCGAGGCGTATCAACGGATTCTCGACCGGCTGCAGGTGAGCTACGTCATCGTGTCCGCGGTATCCGGCGCGATGGGCGGCTCGGCCTCCGAGGAGTTCCTGGCCGAGAGCCCCGTCGGGGAGGACACCTTCGTGCGCTGCCTGGAGTCCGGGTACGCGGCCAACGTCGAGGCGGTCGTCACCGCCCGCCCGGAGGCGCGGCCCATCGACGGGCTGCCGGAGGCGGTGGTCTACGACACCGGCGACACCCCGACGATCGCCACCTTGGTGGGTTGGGCGAACCAGGCCGATCTGGGCCGCGACGTCACCGCGGCCGACACGCTGAAGAACGTCCTACTCAGGGTGCGCCAGCCGGGCGGCGACTGGGAGCTGCTGGGTATCGGGCTACCTGGCGACCGCGAGGTCGACGACAAGAGGCTGGGCGTGGCGCTGGAACCGGCCGACTACGCGTTACTCGACGACGCCGACTTCGCCAAGTATCCGTTCCTGGTGAAGGGCTACATCGGACCGAAGGCGTTGCGCGACAACGATGTTCGCTACCTCGTCGACCCCAGGGTTGTCGACGGCACCAGCTGGATCACCGGCGCCGACAAACTCGGGCAACATGTCGTCGGGCTGGTCGCCGGCCGCGACTTCACCGCCGACGGCACCATCGAGGCCGCCGAGGTGCGCGACGGCGACCCGTCACCCGACGGCGCCGGGCCGCTGGTCTCCGCCCGCGGCATCGAGGTCGGTCACATCTTCCAGCTCGGCCGCAAGTACACCGACGCCTTTGCCGTGGACGTGCTCGGCGAAGACGGCAAGCCCGTGCGGCTGACCATGGGTTCCTACGGCCTCGGGGTGTCGCGGCTGGTGGCGGTCATCGCCGAGCAGCACCACGACGAGCTGGGGCTGCGTTGGCCGTCCGCGATTGCGCCGTTCGACGTGCATCTGGTGATCGCCAACAAGGATGCCGAGGCGCGTAGCGGGGCGACCGCGCTGGCCGCCGATCTGGATCGGCTCGGCATCGAGGTGCTGCTCGACGACCGACAGGCCTCGCCCGGGGTGAAGTTCAAGGACGCCGAACTGCTCGGTGTGCCTTGGATTGTCGTGGTGGGACGCGGCTGGGCGGACGGGACCGTCGAGTTGCGCGACCGGTTCAGCGGCGAGACCCGTGAGCTTGCGGTCGGGGCCTCGCTGGCCACCGACATCACGGTTGCGGCGTCGGGCGACTAGTCGCCGCCGGGGAACGCCGTGGTGATCGGGTTGGCCCC
>Ga0187782_10004127_pt1 | contig 10848 bp, 5 predicted proteins | sample 0715_SJ02_MP15_2_FD_132454 | JGI IMG/M metagenome (GOLD analysis project Ga0187782, IMG submission 132454) | Tropical peat soil microbial communities from peatlands in Department of Meta, Colombia - 0715_SJ02_MP15_20_MG | ecosystem: Environmental > Terrestrial > Soil > Wetlands > Peat | place...
AGCAGCTCCATAACGAGGAACGGATTCTGCCCGTATTCTTCGGTTGCATAAATGGCGCAAATGTTTGGATGGTTCAGGGCCGACGCTGCGCGCGCTTCCCGCTCAAACCGCTGGAGTGCAGCAGGGTCGTGAGCCAGTTCCTCGGGCAGGAACTTCAGGGCCACACGCCGTCCCAGCTTCAGGTCTTCCGCCTTGTACACCACCCCCATGCCGCCGCCGCCGAGTACCTCCAGCACGCGGTAATGACAAACCTTTTTCCCGATCAGGCTTGAGTCTGCGCGAGTCGGGGTCTCAGCGAATGGCTCGACCTTCGCTGCCACCGCAGCCTCACGAGGCCGCTCCACCCATTCCACCTTGACTTTCCAGCGATAGCCACGGCGAGCCAGCGTTTCGATGTAATGGGGTTCTTCGGCAGAATCACCCAGCACCTGGCGCAACCGGTTTATGGCCGCGCTGATGCTGTGCTCAAATTCGACGACGGTCCCGTTCGGCCAAAGCGCGTCTCGAATGTCTTCCCTGGTTACAAGATTTTCGGGGCGTTCGAGCAACATCGCGAGGATTCGGAAGGGTTGCTCGGCGAGACTAACCGGTTTGCTCCCCTCTCGGCAGAGCTCCCCGGCACGAAGGTCAAACTCGAAGCCTTCGAAACGCGCAATTCGGTGGGAGTTTTCGACCTTCCCCAAGCGCCACCTCGGAATTCGCGGGATTCTACCACGGTGGGAACCCCCGTCCTGCCGGTGATGGGTAGATCGCAGCCGGCTTGAAATTCAAGAAACGGGCAACCCGATACGCGTCTCGCACTTACGTAATCCTTTGGCAGACAACCAGATGCCCGAATGACCTCGAAATGACTTCGTTTTGATGCGCTTTGCATTGTGCCGCTTTTCAAGTAGGCACAAGGTGGTCGCCAGTTGAACGTGGAGGTGGCGTCATGATCCGATCACTTTGGCTCTCATTTGTCATTTGCCTCTCCGGGCTCATCGCTGCTTGCGGCACGGTTGGGGGTGGTATGCAATTGACCACCGCTACTCACTTCTCCATCACCGCCCCGGCGACGGCCACCGCAGGAACGGCCCTCTCGTTCACTGTGACTGCGCTCGACGCAAACAATCACACTGTCACCACCTACTCTGGAACCGTGCACTTTTCGAGTTCAGACCCCTCGGCCCTTCTCCCGGCTAACTCGACGCTCACCAGCGGGATTGGCGCCTTCTCGGCCACCTTGGGTACCGCCAGCAGCCAGACCATCACCGCGACCGACGTGGCGAACGCTTCGATCACAGGCACCTCGAGTCCTATCATGGTCAGCGCCCCAGGAGCCACTCACTTTTCTGTCACGGTCCCGGCCACGGCCACCGCAGGAACAGCTTTCCAATTTACTGTCACCGCCCTCAACGCCAGCAATAACACCGCTACAACATACTCGGGAACTGTGCGCTTTTTGAGCTCAGACCCCCTTGCCATCCTTCCGGTGGACTCCATGCTCGCCAATGGGACAGGGACCTTCTCGGCCACCTTGGGTACTGCAGGCGGCCAAACCATAACCGCGACCGACACGGGGAACGCTTCCCTTACAGGCACTTCGAGCTCCATCACCGTCAGTGGCACCGCAGCGGCGACTCACTTCTCCATAAGTGCTCCGGGCAGCGCCATCACCGGGGCGGCTTTCAACTTTACGGTGACCGCGCAAGATGCCTTCAATAACACAGCGACTCATTACAGCGGGAGCGTGCACTTTACTAGCTCAGATGGGCTGGCTGTGCTGCCGGCCAACTCAACGCTGACGAACGGGACAGGGACCTTCTCCGCCACAGTGAAGACCGTCGGTAGCCAAACGATTACGGCAACGGACACGGTCACGGCGGCGATCACCGGAACTTCGAGCCCCATCTCCGTCACTGGCCCCGTCACTCACTTGTCTGTTGCCGCTCCTACCGCCGCCACGGCTGGAATGCCATTCAACATCACGGTGAACGCACTGGATGCCTCAAACAATCTGGTTACCAGTTATGCCGGGACTGTGCATTTCACCAGCACTGATAGCCAGGCTGTACTTCCCGCCAATTCGACTCTGATGTCCGGGGTCGGGAACTTTTCCGTCACCCTGATGACTGTCGGCAGCCGCACGATTACCGCGACCGACACGGTTACGGCTACCATCACGGGCACCTCGAACGCCATCAACGTTACAACTAACCCGGCAACTCACTTCTCTGTGAGCGCCCCTAGCAGCGCCAAGGCCCAGGTGGCTTTCAACTTTACGGTGACTGCGCTCGACTCCGCCAACAATCTTGCCATCACGTATTCCGGCACCGCGCACTTCACAAGTACCGACCCCCAGGCTGTGCTACCGGCCAACTCCACCTTGACGAAAGGCGTGGGAACCTTCTCCGCAACGCTGGCGACTGTCGGCAACCAAACGATTACGGCGACCGACACTGTCACGGCTTCGATTACCGGTACCTCAAACGCTATTGGCGTTTTCACGCGATGCGGGTTGCAGGGAGCGGAGTGCGGAGCCGCAATATTGCCCCCTTGTTGCAACGGGCTAATGTGCCTGTGGGAAGGAGACCGTGCTCATTGCGAAGCCCATGGATTTGTGCGGCTAGAGGCGATTTCGCCTCGTTCGGTGGCTTCCGACCAGGGGTGGTCGCGCTTCGCGGCAACCTGCAACATGGAAACCGCGCGCGAGTCGCATACCGCGACATTGCTGAGTAGTGGATTAGTGCTGATTGCCGGGGGAGACGATCGGACGGTAAGCCTCGCGACGGCGGAGCTGTTCAATCCTGACACCCACAGTTTCGCGCCGGCAGGCAACATGGCCGACGCTCGGGCCAGGCATACATCCACTTCACTCAGGGACGGCAGAGTCTTGGTTGTCGGCGGGCGTGACGCCAGCGGCAATGCCCTCGCCTCCGTGGAACTCTTCGATCCGGCCCGTGGAAGTTTCACACCGACCGGCAGCATGAACGTCGCTCGCGAATCGCATACGGCAACTCTCGTCGGCGATGGAAGGATTCTGGCTACCGGAGGAGACAATGCCGGAGTTCCTCTCGCGACGGCGGAGCTATTCGATCCTGCCCTTGGAACTTTTGCGGCAGTTGGCAGCATGGGTGCCGCGCGAGTATTCCATACGGCCACTTTTCTGAAGAACGGAAAGGTGCTCGTGATCGGCGGACGAGACGCTGAAGGCCATGTCCTTGCCACCGGCGAACTCTTCGATCCGGTAAACCGGACCTTTACACCAGTTGGGAGTATGAGCACACCACGCCAATCACATACCGCCACACTGCTCCTGGACGGCAGAGTTCTCATTACCGGAGGAAACGATGGGGCAGAAAGTCTTGCCACGGCCGAACTTTTCGACCCAACCACTGGGCGCTTCACCCCAGCTGGCCGCATGCAGACAGCGCGCGAGTTCCATTCGGCGACGCTGCGAAATGACGGCACGGTGCTCGTGGCGGGTGGTGCGGTGCTCGCATCTCAAAGGGATAGCAGCGCTCGATCAGCATTCCTGCCTGAGTCCACGGCGACAGCGGAGTTGTTCAATCCCGCGACCGGCACTTTCCTGGCAACCAGCAATATGGCCAACGCTCGGGCCAGGCACACAGCCATTTTGTTGCCCGACGGCGAAGTGCTGGTAACCGGCGGAATTAATCCTGATCTATCCGCCCTTGCAGACTCTCTAACCTCCGCTGAACTGTTCCAGTAGCGCGATCCACAAGCGTTGTTCGCACGGTCGAGCTAAAATGATGTAGACAATTTTGTAGATCTGATTGCACCAAGTTGCGAAGTTGTGGGCATTTGGAAATTCATTTAGTTGGTTTCGGGACAGTTTGGTGTCTTTGGTGTCTACAAAAGGGCGAAATCTGTACCAAACATGCGAAACTGTCTGAACAGTTGAATCTATTGAAAGCGTAGAAATCGCCAATATCTATGGGGTTTTGACGCATATTGCTGAAAACACGGCCGGATAGCAAAAATGCGTGGGTGAGTATCCCACCCTCTCCGCCACTCCTTTTATTTCCTTGCACTTACAAGCCTTGGTGTTTGCCTAACCCACCTCTATCTTCTGTTCCAACGCCGGCCAGGGTGATGAAGCCTCAGCAGGGTTGTCGTAGACGAGGCCGCCAAAGAGGATTTGTTTTGCCACGAGGCGGAAGGGCGCAAAGCACTCGGGCGTGCGTGAGGGATTCGGGCGAAGTCGGAAAGCTAATCAGCGTCTTAGCCCAGGATGCGGTACGACCTGGGCGGAACTTCAACACCGTCGTTCTTCCACGGCACGCCGGAAAAGTTGACGATGATGGAATGCCCATTGGAGAACCATGTCTGTTCCACAACAGAATCGCTGGACAAGAACTTGTGGCCGGTCATCGCCGCGGTGCTCACGGACCGGAACCAATCGTCCACGTGAACTGTTTTCTTGAGGCCTTGCTTTTGCTCACGCCAGCTTGGAACATCCTTGACGCTCGTGAGCAGGAAATATCCCCATAGCATGTCCACCAAACTCTGCGGATAGCCGCCTCCGCCAACAGCACCACCCATCCAGGATGCCGAATCGGGCTCATCGCTGACGTAACGCCCCGAGGCAACGGCATCATGAAACACCAGTGGCCAAATGGGAACGGACTCACCCGGCACGCGTGCATGCCGATTCTCCACCCAATCAAGGAAGGGAATGGCGAAATCAGCTCCCTCTTCGCTTCCCAGGACCACACCTTGCGACTTAAAGAAACGCAGCAACTCCTGTTTGTTCTGCACATCTTGCGATCGCGTCGAGGTGTTAGCAACGTCGAACGATTCATAACACTGCACGGCGCTGGTGGTGTCAATGAACATGGCGCGAGGCTGGAGAGATTTGATTTTGCCCCAGTTCCGTTGGGCGTAGCTCAGACCATCGCGCGGATTCAAGATGTAGGCCTGCCCTCCGGCCCAATAGCCGCCGGCAAGCAACTCCCCCTTCACGTTGATGTTCACGCCTTTTGGGAAGCTCGGATTGTGGGCGTAGATGTCCTGATAGTTGTCGTGAAGTCCGACGGTGTAGGGATCCGCTTGCGCACAAAGCGCTCCGAGTTCACTAATCGCGCCAAGAGCGGGATCCGGTGGCCAAATATCCGGATGAGAGTAATCGTAGCCGCCGCGAATCCAGCCGCGATCGACGATCAATGCGCTGGAGATTCCGGCGTCGGGCAGATCGCCAATGATTTTCTGTATGTCCGTATGCCGGAAATAGACTTTGGGAGTGGTGCCGATTAGGGCGTCACCCGCAGGGGACTGCAACAGATCCTCACGGTAGGAGGGCTCGTGCCTCGCCTCGGCGGAAAAGAACGAGAGTAGCCTGCCGTTCAGAAGATTGTTAAGAGCAGGAACGGCCGCCGCTTTTTCCGTTAACGAGCGATGCAATCCATGGGCCATGGCCCACTCGCGGTACGTTTTTGCCAGTTCCACGTAACTTCCGCGAAGAAATGTGTAGCGCACGACTCGCGGGCCGGTCCACCGATCGAGGCTCTTCTGCCAGACCGGAAACACCGACATCTCCGCAACAATCACTCCGGAATCGACGAAATCCTTCTCGGCCAATACGGCTATCCATGCGTGTTCGCCTTTCGTTCCTCCGAACCAGCGCATGTTCAGACGGCTGAAATAAGGCAGAAAATGCCGCCCGGAGACGGGCTGCCGGATCCAACGCCCCACACCCTGAGGCAGCACCAGGGTTTCCGACTCGATGGGCGCGGGGAAACTGAGGCTGGGCAGCGAGTCCTGAATGTCCGTGATGCGAAACTCCAGCCACGGACCAGCAAGCGATACATTCACGGTGAATGTGCCGCGCACTGCATGCAGCCGGTCCAAAAGCGAGAAACGCAGCGCGTCTCCTTCACGCCGGCCGAGGAACCTGCCGGGGTACTCTTCGCAGACGGATCGTTCGTTGCGCACCCAAACCGCGCCGACGTCGATCGGGGAGTCTTCCTGGAAGGCCACCGGGCCCATACGCCAATCCGCGCCATTTTTGCGATCCGTAATGGTTGCGGTGGCGTCGGAAAAGATAGTCACTTCCAGAAACTCGTTTTTCAGCGCTTGAATCGGAGAAGGCGCGGGGGACGTCTCGGTTGCAAATCCCAAAGGATCATGTGGCGCGCGCGACGCTGGAAGAACGGATAAATCGCGCGAAGTGACAGCTGCAGTGCCCGCGACAGCGCCGAGTTGAAGAAAGGAACGCCGCTTCATATTTGCTCCGGTTGTTGTTTTTGGAAACCTGGCCGCTCACTCATCTCTAACAGGACGCGCGTCGAAAAACAAATTGCGTCTTGACATCTTCAAGGAGTACTAAGATGAGAAGACCCGTTCCCTCAATACGTGGGCAAATGGCCGGCATCCACTGACTCGCACGGCGCGGGAATCACGAATAAAGAGTTGCCCAAAATGCATCCCTGATGTGTCACAGGAGAAAGCTGCATGAATCGACGAACTGTGCTGAAGCTACTTCCCACCATCGCAGGTACGACTCTGGCTCTGGGACCCGCGGTTGCCGTGGAGCAATCGCCGCTTCCGCTTTCACTGGAGCCCTTGAAGGACAGCTACCTGCCGCTCGACAAGGTAACCCTGCACGGGGCGGACAAGGGAACCTTGGTTGTGCTTGATGGTTCGGGGAATGCGTATCTCGAGGCCTCGGCAAAGACTCCTCTACGGTTTGAGGTTGCGGGCGCGTTGGGCACGCACACAGTCAGACTTCTCAACGCCAGGGGCGAAGAGCGTGGGTCGCTCAAGTTTTCGGTAGATTGCAAGACGGAACTCCAGGAAGACAACGGTGCGTTCCAAAAGCTGCTGGCCGCCTCCGTGTGGACCATGATGTCGTGGAACCAGAATGCGCCTGTGAATGTGATCCGCCACAATGGGCGTGTCTATCAGTTCCTGGTGAACTGGGTTTTCGATCACACCCTCACGCTGAAAGGGATGAAGTATTACTGGCCGGACCTGAAAGACGCGGTCGATTTCTTCGCAGAAACCCAGCGTGAAGACGGCATGATCTGGGAGAATTGCTACCCTTGCACCCCGGACGCAAATTACTTCGATTGGAAATTCGCATACGGGGACTTCGTGCGCCGATTGGACGGCGGCTTCTGGCAGTTGCGTCGCGCACCGGTAGAAAGTCATGTCGAGCAATTCTTCGTGGAAGCGCTGTATTTCACGTGGAAGGCCACGGGCGACACCGAATGGATGAAAGCAAAGCTGGACCGCGCCATACGCGCTCTGCGTTATGCCACAAGCGATCCATATCGCTGGTCCACAAAGTACAACCTGATGCACCGGGGCTTCACCATCGACACGTGGGATTACACCTCCGACGAGCAACAAAAAATCGGCTCGGACTGTGTCTTCGTGGTCTATCTGGGCAAGAGCGAGTTTGGCGTTTTCTTCGGCGATAACACGAGCTTGATTGCCGCCGCCCGCCGGCTCGCGGAGATGTTGCGCGTTGCGGACCGCGACCACGATGCCGAGGAATTTGTGCGCATGGCCGACACCCTGCAGGAGCGTCTCGATAAATTAAGCTGGAATGGAAACTTCTACACTCACTGGATTGCCGAAAACTCCAGCTACCGCCCCGATGTCGGCGTGGATATGGCCAGCCAGGTCTCGTTTTCCAACTCGTATTCGCTGAACCGTTATTTGCCGCAGGAGAAGTGCGCTGCCATCACCAAAACATATCAACGCATTCGTACAGAAATGCCCGCTGGTTCGCCGGGCGAGTTCTACGGAATCTACCCGCCATTCCAGCGCGAATTTACGCAGAACATCCCGGGCAAGGTATGGGAGTACATGAATGGCGGCGTGGTCACGGTAGTTGCGGCCGAACTGGCACAGGGCGCGTTCGAGCATGGTTTCGAAGAGTACGCCGGGGACATCCTCGTGCGACAGAGCGCGATTGCAGATCGCTATCGCGGTTACTTGCCTGCCGTTCTGCGGGGCAAACCCTGTGACATTCCCAAAAGATCCTTCCGTAAACTGCCGTTCGGGCAAGTGGCGAACGCAGATTTTGGTCCAGGGACTTCCAGCGTGCCCGGTTGGACGGCGGATGCAGGCCAGGATTTGCGTGATTTCCCGACTGGCCAGCAAGAGTTCCAAGGCATTGCTTTCGCTGTAATTGCTCCCGAGCGCAACGCAAACAAATCTTGCGTGATTCTTTCTCAGGCTGCCGGCCTGGCCCGCACCGCCACCTTGCAAGTAAACTCCAAAGCTGCATCGTTTTACTTCCTGCACGCCGCCGCAGGCTCGGAATCTACCGTCGGAACTCTAACGATTCGCTATGCCGACGGGACTTCCCACTCGCAGTACATCGAGCAGGGGAAAAATATCGGCTCCTGGTGGGAACCTCACGACACCAAGTACAACCATGATGGCCCTCGCTGTTTTGACACGCTTCGAATTGCCTGGCAGCGCTCAGCGGGAGGATTCCCCAACACAGGAGTCTACGTGGCGGGGTTCGACAATCCGTATCCTGAGCGCGAGATCGAATCCCTTGTGCTCACCGCAGGGCTGGGCGATGGGAAATGGATGATTCTCGCTGCAACAACGAGCGATTCCCCTGTCTTTTTTGCGCCCTATGACGACCTCTCCACCGGCATTCCTGACGGCTGGAATGCCGAAATCGCCTGGACGATTCTGGAGGGTCTGGCGGGCGTCAAGGACGACGGTGCAGCCTTCAGCCGTACCATAGTGGCGCCACGTTGGCCCGCAGTCGCCGTGCGCGATGCGGAAGTGGCGGTGAGATATCCCGCGTCCAAAGGCTACTGCCGCTATCGCTACTCGCACGACGCCCAGAAGAATCGCATAACCGTTACGTTTACGGGATCCGGGCGCGATTTCGAAGTCCGCGTTCTATTGCCAAAGGGATTTGCGGTTCATTCCGCAAATCTAGACGGGCATCCCGCCACCGTGTCCATGCAGAAGATCGAGCAATCCGCGTATGCAGTCACGCAGACGTCCGACGCTGGACCGCACACTCTGACACTCGAACTGAGCCCACTTTAAGGGGAATTTTGTCGGCGGGAGCCCTGATTCTCCTATCGAGGGGTGCGAGCACTACTTCTCCAACTGAAAAATCTTCTTCATCAGCAACCATTTCTCGCCTGGGTTCGCTTGCGGCAACGGCTGCTGGAACTTCCACATCAGCTTCTCCCACTCCTGCACTTTCGCATTGGTGCGGTCCGCTTCCGCTTTCCTTTCAAAGGAAAATGTCTCATTCGCCTCGATAATCATAAACATCCGTGTCCCGAGCCGGTAAATCTCCATGTCCACGATGCCTGCATCCTTGATGCTTTGCGTGATTTCCCGCCAAATCCGCTGATGGTATCTCTCATACTGTGCGATCAGCTCGGGATCATCCTTCAAATCCAGCGTCAAGCAAAACCGCCGGTTGGTCATCACGCATTCTCCGTTCTTGTTGCCGCCGAAAGCGTCCGCGCCTCGGCGGGCTTATACCCCGCCACAGCGAAATACAGAATGTAGGCATAGCACAGCAGCGGCACAACAAAGGCCCGCTGAATACTCGTCGCGTCCGAGATTCGCCCCATAATCGCCGGGAACACCGCTCCGCCGATGATGGCCATTACGAGCAGAGACGATCCCCGCTTCACGAGCGCCCCCAAATTCTTGATGCTGAGCGCGAAGATCGTCGGGAACATGATCGAGTGGAAGAACCCAATCAACACGACGGCCAGCACCGGCACCAACCCCGACGTCAGCAACGCGACCGCGGCGCACACCACCGAAGCCCCCGCAAACACTGCCAGGAGTTTCGACGCGGCAATCTGTTTCATCATCCCTGACCCGATGAACCGCCCCAACATGAATCCGATCTGGTGGCACAACAGATAAATGGCCGCGGTCTTTGCCGCCATGCCCGGCACCGAGAATTGCGCGTAGCGAATCACGAAACTCGCGACACCCACCTGCGCGCCCACGTAGAAAAACTGCGCCAGCACTCCCTTCAACAGATGGGGATGTGCAAGCAGCGAATCGTTCTGCGTTGCCGCGCCCGGCTTTGCCTCCTCGCTCGATTCTGCCTCGTGCACCTCCGGAAGATGTGTGAGAGCAATCATCACGCCCACCACTACAAAAATCGCCGCCACAACCAAATACGGCCCCTTCACGGTGCTCGCCTCGCTCGCGCGATATGCGTCCAGTTGTGCTGCGCTCATCGCCGCAATCTGTGCGCTCGAATACTCCGTGCCCGTCAAGATAAACGCCCGGCCCACCAGCGGCGACATCACTGCCCCCACAGCGTTAAACGATTGCGCAAAATTCAGCCGCCGCTCCGCGCTTTCCGGGGGTCCCAAAATTGTTGCGTACGGATTTGCCGCCACTTCCAGAAAACTCTGCCCGCAGGCCATCACAAACAACGCCACCAGAAAATAGGTGTACACATGCGCCGACGAGGCCGGCACAAACAACACCGCGCCCGCCGCGCACAACGCCAACCCCGCCAGAATTCCCCGCTTGTACCCGATGCGCTCCATCAGCCGCCCCGCCGGGAGTGCCGCCAGGAAATACCCGCCAAAAAATGCCACCTGGATGTAAGACGACTGAAAGTCGCTCAGCCCGAACGCTCGCTTCAAATGCGGGATCAGAATGTCATTCAGGTTGACGCCGAAGGCCCACAAGAAAAACAAGCTGGTGATCAAAATGAACGGCGCCAGGAATCGCCGTTCGGTAATCTCCTTGGGGTCGCTGGTTGCAGTCATCGTCTCGCCGCTAAGTCAACGCGCGATCCAAATGCACGTACCCGCCGTCCACAATAATCTGCTGTCCGGTGGTGTGGCTCGACTGCGGCGACAGCAGAAACACGGTCAT
>Ga0187782_10004128_pt1 | contig 10847 bp, 8 predicted proteins | sample 0715_SJ02_MP15_2_FD_132454 | JGI IMG/M metagenome (GOLD analysis project Ga0187782, IMG submission 132454) | Tropical peat soil microbial communities from peatlands in Department of Meta, Colombia - 0715_SJ02_MP15_20_MG | ecosystem: Environmental > Terrestrial > Soil > Wetlands > Peat | place...
GACCCACGTTTGTTCATGCGTGCTCATCGTAGATGAGTGATCATATTTCCCGCTGCCGTTGCCGGATACGGTACAACAGCCCGTGAACTACCGCGTTCGCCCTAGAATTCCCTCAGAACGCCAATTCCGATCAGTACCCTTTCTCTGTGTCTCTGTGACTCTGTGGTGAATTAGGTTAAGCTGTTATTCTGATCGCTTGGGAAACGCCACGGATCCAGCCACCGAGATCAATAGTATCGCTGCCACGCTGCCCAGCGTCACCGGCGTTGAGATGGGAAAACGATCCGCCACGATCATCTTCAGTCCAATCAGGATGAGCACCAGCGCCAAACCGCTGTGCAGGAAGCGGAAAATGTTCATCAGGCTGGAGACGGCGAAGTAAAGCGAGCGCAGTCCAAGAATCGCGAAGACGTTCGACGTGTACACGATGAAGGCGTTGAGCGTGACCGCGAGAACCGCCGGAATGGAGTCGACAGCGAACAGGACGTCCGTGGTTTCGATAACGGCCAGAACAATCAGCAACGGCGTGGCATAAAGTCCGGCATTGCCTTTCCATCCCCGGATAAAAAATTGGCCGCCCTGGTAATCCTCCGTGACCGGCAGCAGGCGCCGCACGGCTCTTACCGCGGGATTCCTCGCGGGGTCGACTTGATGGCCGCCTGCAAATCCCAGGCGAACGCCGCTGTAAATCAGCAACGCACCCAGAAGATAGAGCACCCAATGGAACCGGTGAATAAGGCCGACACCGGCAAGAATGAAGCATCCGCGCAGGAAAAACGCGCCCAGAATTCCCCAGAAAAGCACGCGATGCTGTTGCAATTCCGGCACGGAGAAGTAGCGGAAGATGACCAGGAAAATAAAGAGGTTGTCCACGCTGAGCGAAACTTCCAGCACGTAGCCGGTGACGAATTCCAGCGCGGTCTGGCGTCCCTGCCAGAAGAATACGAGTACGGCAAAGGCGGCGGCCAGACCGATCCACATGGCGCTCCACGCGAAGGCCTCCCGCGAGCGCATGACTCGCCCGCTGCGCTGAAAGATACGCAGATCCATCACCAGCATGGCGACCGCAAACAGGTTGAAGAGAAGCCAGTAGAGCAGCAACGTAGTCCCGCCGTTCAGGAATTATCGATTCTGCCTGTTGATTGTAAAAGCGTTGAACGCAAAGTGCGCGAACGCCGCACAGACCGGTGCAAAGACGATCACTTCGTCGGCGGCGGCTCCATCTTGTCGAGAATGGCGATGGTCTCCAGAATCGTGCTGCCGGTAATCTCCAGGCTCTTCGGGCTCAGCTTGTCCACGGTGTCCTGGGTGGTGTGCCAGAACACGTCGTTATAGCCGTAGCTGAAATCGATGAGATCGGCGCAGGGCACGCCGCGTTTGACGAACGGGAGATGATCGTCATCGACCTCCATCGTACGGCCGAAGAAGTGCGACTGATATCCGAGCCGCGTGGCTGCCTCATAGACAGTATCTTCCAGCCACGGCGTGGAATTCGAATCGCGCTCGATATTGAGGTCCGCGTCGCCGATCATGTCGGCCAGAATGAACGCTCTGATTTTCTTTAGAGTTCCCTCGGCCTGCCACTTTTCCGCGAGGTGAGTGATGCCATACAAGCTGTCTTGCATAAACGGCATTTCCTGCGGAAGCCCGCCGGAGCCGTCGGGCTTAATCGCCTCCTCGGCGTCGTCCCACACCAGCCATATGCTGTAGCCCTCGTTGGGCTTGCCGCGAAGCTGATTGGCCAGCTCCAGCAGAAGAGCGCTGGAGGAGCCGCCATCATTGGCGCCGATGTAAGACGTCTTGCGCAAGGGGTAGTTCGTGTCGTAGTGGCTAGCAACGACAATGATGCCGTCCTTCGTGCCGGGAAACTTGGCAATAATGTTGTGGACGGGAAATTTACCCTCCGGCGTATCGGCGGTAAACACGTCGTTTTCTACGGTGTCAGCCTTGAGATGGCCGAGGATGTAGTCCTCGACTTTCTTGTGATTGGCGCTCGCCAGCGGGCGCGGTCCGAAAGCAACAATTTCCTTCACATACTGCATGGCGCGGTCGCCATCGAATTTGGGCAAGGGGCCAGTATCGGGCGGAAAAGAGAGTTTGGCCGCAGCCGTCTCGGCGGGTGCGGTTGCGGCCTGCGTTTTTGCCGGAGCGGCTGCTTTATCTTGATCGCAGGCAACTTCGCAGACAATCAGGATCGCGAGCGATAGCAGCACAATCGCGAACGACAGTCTCTTTCTCAAGCCATTACCTCGACTACGGTTGAATGAAATCATTTGAACTTGATTGCCTGCTTTAGGTTGACGGTTTTTCCTTCCGGGCGCGGCGCTGCGCCGGATGGACAACCCACGCGATGGCAATGCTGGCCACGTACAAGGCGATCATGGGCGCGGCAAAAATACACATGCTCAGAACATCGGGCGTCGGGGTGACAATAGCCGCAACGATGAAGATCAACAGAATCGCATAGCGAAAGTTTTTCCACATGAACCCGGCGCTCACAATACCCATCAGCGCCAGAAAAAAGATGAGGATCGGCATCTCAAAGATCAAACCCATCCCCAGAATAATGCTCAGAAACAGCGACGTATATTCGGAGATGGTGATCATAGGCTGGAACTGCTTGCTGAAATCGATCAGAAAATCCAGCGCCCGGGGATAAACAATGCGATAGCCAAAATATCCTCCTGTGGCAAACAGCGCGATGGTGGACACCATAAAGGGCACGACGTAGCGTTTTTCCCGGCGGTAAAGGCCGGGAGAGATGAACATCCACACCTGATAGAGCACGAACGGAGAGGTAAGAAACAGGCCGGCCAGGGCCGCAATCTTCAAGTAAAGGTTGAAGGGCTCAATGGGGTTCAGATAGACCAGCTTGTCAGACATGCCGTTGGCTTTGAGCGCGTCCATGATGGGCTTCTGCATGATGGCGTAGATCCGCTCCCGATAGCCCCAACAGACGAAGAAGCCCACGGCCACCGCCCCAATGCAGTAGATCAGCCGCTGGCGCAGTTCCTGGAGGTGATCGAGGAAGCCCATGGTGGGCATGGGTTCCGGCTTCTGCTCGGCGCCAGCCCCCTCGGCTGTGGTATCAAGCATGCGACTCCCGCGAGGCCGAGGGGTTCGGCTCAGCCACAGGCTCTACAGTTGCAGAAGAGACCGGTGCGGCCGACGGAATCGTATTGGCATCAGCAGCAACTGGTTGCGCGGATGTGGCCGCAAGCGAGGCGGGTACCGCAACTTGCCGCGCAATGGTTTCCTGTGCGGCGCCAGGGTTCAGGCTCGTGCTGACCGGTGTGAGCGGCGCAGCGTTTTGTTTTTTTTCGAGCTCCAGGTGCGCAATTTCAGTTTCGATCTGCGAGCGAAATTCATTCGAGGCCCGGCGTAACTCGGCCAGCAGCCGTCCCGCCTGCCGGGCCATCTCCGGCAGTTTCTTTGGCCCGAAAAGAACCAGGGCCAGGAAGAACAGGAAGACGGTATCGGAGAAACTCATGGCCTCATGATAATGCGGCGGGGAAAAAGCGGCAACGCAGCACCAGCCCGGCGGCTCGGCCCTAACGCTTCGACCCGGTGGCGTTCCTGAATGCGCCACTTAGCGTCCGAGCTTCAGCACAACCGTGTTCCTCTCGTCGGTCGCTATCAGCCGATATAGCTTTTTAAGTTCTTCTGCCCTATCGACGGGTACGGTCAGCTCTTTTATTTCGAAGGTACGGGTGTAATCAACGACATTGCCGCTAACCACTGTCTTCGAGTGATAGCTGGCGAAGCCGAAGTCGGCGTCCACAGGAGGAGGGACGTCGTCGACCACGTATCCGGAGGGGATCGTGATTTCAAACGAATCCGTATCGCGGGTGGGTTCTTCCAGCTCAATTGGGAACCTCCGCGGCTCCTTGGTTTCAAGAAAGCCCTCGCCCTTGACGCCGATGACCCGCGGACGTAGCAACAGCAGGTTGCCGGCGTACTTGGCATAGTTGTCCGATACAAACGAATATCTAAAACCAAAAGGCTGGTCGGTTTGTTGAAAGTTAACAAGACTGGCCTTGGTGATGTGGAACGTGGTGAGCGAGCCACCCAGAATTTCCTCGATTGGCTTGATGCGGTCGGTGTCTTTTGTTATGAGGCTCAAGCGCCGCCGCTCGCGAGACGCGCGCTCGCCCAGGCGCGTCTCTTCCACGTCTCCTTCAAGTCCGCCACTAGCATCAAGCGTCAGCTTCGCGCTCCGGCGAATGCTGTTCATGACTGGCGGTTCTTCGGGCGTCTCGATCAATTCGCCGCCATCGGGCGTGACCAGCAACGCGTAGCTGGCTTGCTCGTAACCGGGCAGCTGGCCGAAAGGGATGAGATCATTGGTCGGGTCGAAGAACAGCAGTCTGCCAAGCTTGGGATGTTGCAGGGTCGTGACCAGGGAGGGATCGTCCAGACCGTCGGGTAGCTTGATGGCCGTAATGACATGGTTAAATCCACTGTGCGCGGGCATGTCACGCCTTACCGAACCACGAGTGTTGTTAATCACAACATGGTAGGAATCGACCCCAATCTCATGCAACATCGATCTCATCAACGTCGCTTTGTCCTTGCAGTCCCCGTAGCGGTGGGAAAAAACTTCGGGGGCTGGATGTGGCTGAAATCCGCCGATGCCCAGCTCAATCGCCACATATCGGATGTCGTGCTGCGCGAAACTGGCAAGCGCCTGCATTTTTTGCAGCAGATTATTCTTGCCGCCGGTTAAGGCTGCAACCTCTTCCCTGATCTGGGGTGAGGCTTCGGTTCTTTGACCGACAAGGTTCAAGTACCACTTTCCCATCGCATTCCAGCTCGCATTGGAGTTGAATGCGGGTGCGTCGGCGCTGTAGAACGACAGCACCATCTGGCCTTCCACCCCCTCCCTCGGTGGCATGTGAGGCTCGGATCTGATCCCTTTTACGTCGCTGACCGCCCATTCCCATGAATTGCCGCCGGGTGTAGTAGGTTTGACTTCCGCGTGATTGATCCACGAAACCTTAAACTCCCATCCCTGAGGAAGCAGCAGAGCATAGTGGCTCTCCCGCACCGGATCGACTCCCTGGAAGTCCCAAATGTCCTGCAGGAAGATGGGTTGTTCTTCGACCTCGTACTCGTAGCCGACGATGTTGCCCGGATCCGAAGCCGGAATGTGCAGGACCTTGAACTTCGTGTCTCCGATCAATTCGCCGCCCTCGGTATTCGGTGCAACTTCTACCGCATCCTTGTCGTTGACCTCGTAGGCCTTTCCCTGACCTGGAATGCACCAGCCATGCAAACTTCTGACCTTCCTTTGAGGATTGAAGCTGACAAAAACGGTTCCACGATTTCGCCCTTCCGGGCGCAGAATCTTGTAGGCTTCGCGTACGCGCTTAACGATTTTGTCTGCGGAAGCTACCGATACATCCGTTTCGGAATACAGCAACACGGCGCTGGTTTTTTCATCGTAGGCAGGCAGCGGGGCATTCACCAGCGCGTGCATCCATTGCGGCGCATCACCAGCGGAAGCCTGGGATACGGCGGCCAAAATGCAGGCCGCAGCACAAAGCAAGATCAGGCCGGGGCTAGTTGGTCGTGGTCGTTGCACCGGGTTGTAAAACGATTTGCAGTTCATCGGCAGTCCTTATTCCCTGAAAGAAGGCTTGCAGCGCTGGATAGTACTTCTTGTCCATTATGATGAAGTCGATTTTCACTTTCCGCATCAGATGCAGCGAAGTTTTACCGTTTTCCACTTTTAGGGTGAAGCCTACGACGCCCTTGTCCTGATTCTGCTCCGGGGGAAGGCTACCTGCCTGCCAGCCCGAGGGAAGCTCGATGGTCACATCGTCAACTTTTTCATAGGGATACTCGAAGTAGATGGGATGGACGCGGTCCGCGTGCTCAAATATCTGCTTTTCGCCGGCCGTAAAAATTGCGGCCGGCATAAATGCCCGTTTCCCGGCACCGGATACCCAGCCCGGAATCTTGATGTCGAACCCAGCTACCAGCGGAGTTTCCGAGGCGCTCCAGTCCGGCTTGTTCGTCAGTTCAACCTCTGCCGCCGCGGGAATTTGGTCTTTCGCTCTTTCCTCCAGAAACTTCTTGCGCGCCACGTCGTCGTCGTGGCGCACGCCGAGCCGGTGGTACATTGCCTCCAGGCCGGTATAAGTAACCGTGAGCTTTCCTTCCAGGTCACCCGTTTCGGAAAGTTTCAGCTTGGCCACGCGTTCGATCCGGGACTCCGAGCTCTTCGGTAGCGTGGTCTGGATCCATGTCCCGCCGTCCTTATCGAGCCGCAAGCCTGGAACACCGGTTTCAGACCAGGTCAGCAGGCCGAACGGAGTAAACGCGCCACCCGGATCCAAGTACAAGTCTTTGCCATCCAGTTTGACTACAACCACGTTGGAGTCCAATTTGTGGGACTGCATCGTGCGCGAGTCAAAAAAATAATTCCTTCGGTCCGCGACCCAGCATCCGTAAGCTTCAAAGCCTGCCGCGCGAACCAGTGCCAGGTAAAGCCACGTCAACTGCACCCCGTTGCCGTAGCCGCGCCGCCATACGTCTTCCACGTTCTCGTCGGTCTTTTCCTTCTCACGTTTCTGCTCTTGCTCTGTTTTCTGGCGCTCGTAAGAAGTGTTCCGTACGTGCTGCACACGATCGTAAATCTTTCTGAGCTTCACTTCTTGAGAATCACCCGCAGAAACGACCTGCGCCACCGCTTCTTCCATTGCCTTGCGCTTACCGACAAACTTTTCCAGGTAGCTGTTCCAATCTTTCCCTATATCCTTCCAATAGGCCTCCTCCTCTGTTGCTCCGCCTGTCTCATAGTGAAAATCAATGCGTGCCTTCAACTCCTCTGCGGGAGGCATAAAGTCCTCGGTTTGAAAGGCGCTTATGTTCTTCACTTCCATTTGCAATATTCCATCCGGACCCTCTGCCTTAGGTGGTGGCGCTCCCGCCGGCAGATTCTCCCAGCTCCAGCGGACCCTAAGACCGCTGCCCGGGTGGCGGTAAGGCTTCAGCGAAAAGCGGGCGCTTCTGGTGAACATCTCCTCATTGAGAATCCAATGGGATTCGAAGACAAAACCCTCTGAATAATCCACCGTGTAGTAATACTCAATAATGCTGCCCGGCTGGACATCGGGAAGCGAGAAAGTCTTCTCCAGCACCCTCACCCCTCGGGCTTTTAATACCTCTTGCTCCAGCACTTTCCCGTCAAACTCAGCGATTGAACCATCAGTCCGGATAGTTCGGCCATGCACGTTGATTATCTCGGTCCGTTCTTTCCAGAAAGGCAGTTCCACATTGGCGTACTTCCGTCCTTCCTCTGTCAGGATTTTAATCCGGTAGTAATCATCCTCATGCGAAGTCCGGCCGTTGTCGTCGCGGTACACCTCGCGGTAGAGAATGATCGCGGGAGCGCCGGGAGCCAGCGGCTCGCTGGTCATCTTCAATTCTTCCTGGGAAACTGGCTGGAAGCCGATGCCGGCCCAAGCAGGGGAAGGAAAATAGCTAGAGGTTAGAAAAAGGACAAAACCGGCAAACGATGTAATGCTGAATACCTGACGAAGCGGCACGTTGCAACTCCCGAGCGCCTGCGATAGCCAAAACGGGCCCCCTGACGTTTGGTGGCCGTCATAATACAGCCTAATGGCCCATCGCGGCAATAGCCTCCCAATGGCAGTTAGTGTCTTAAACGTCATTTAAGACACCACCCAATCCCAACACAATCTGACAGTCCTAGGCTGACTATTCTCTGGTTGCCGGTCCTCGCAGGAACCTGTGAGGCTCAAACCAGCATCAGACACTGTAGGCATTTGGGGTGGTTACCTGTGGCGACCACGCAGGTCCGGGACAGTCTAAGGGGTGGTATACTGCCTTTATTCAGCGCGGCATCTGGGGCGTTCGAACGGCCCTTGAAGCAAAGGAAAATCAACAATGGCACGTAGTTCTCGCCGGTCTCTGTTCCTGGTAGTTTTCTTTCTTTTGGCCTGCGGTTTTCTGGGAATTCTCGTCGCCCAGCGCACTGGACAGCAGTCCTCGCTCAGCGGCGACTCTGCCGTGAACGACAGTTTCAAGGAGTTCACCCAGGTATATGCCATCGTCGAGGAGAACTACGCCGAACCGGTCAGCCCCGACAAGGCCATTTATAACGGCGCCATCCCAGGGATGCTGCACGCGCTCGATCCCCACTCCAACTTCTTCGATCCCAAGTCGTACGCCCTGATGCGCGAGGATCAGCGCGGCAGATATTACGGCGTGGGCATGACGGTCGGTCCGCGCAACAATAAGGTCATCGTGATCTTCCCCTTCGTGGGCACGCCCGCGTACAAGGCCGGCATTCATCCTGGCGACGTGATTATCGCGGTGGATGGCAAGTCGACGGAGAACATGTCCACTCCCGACGTCGCAGACATGCTCAAAGGGCCGAAGGGCACGACGGTTCACATCAGCATCTCGCGCGAAGGTGTGGAGAAGCCGATGGAGTTCACCCTGGTGCGCGACGAGATTCCGCGCTACAGCGTCGACGTGCACTTCCTGATCCGGCCGGGCATCGGCTACCTGCACGTGACCGGCTTCAACGAGACCACCGAAGAGGAGGTCACTAAGGCGCTCGATGAATTCGGTGATCTGAAAGGCCTGATTCTCGATCTGCGGGGAAATCCCGGCGGACTGCTCAGTGAAGGCGTGGGCGTCGCCGACAAATTCCTCAAAAAAGGTCAGCTTATCGTTTCCCACCACGGTCGAGCCTCGGCGGAAAAACGCTATTCGGCGCAGCACGGCAATGGCGGCAAGGATTATGCCCTGGTTGTGCTGGTGAACCGGCTGACGGCCTCGGCCGCTGAAATTGTTTCCGGAGCCATCCAGGATCATGATCGCGGCTTGATCGCGGGCGAGGTCACCTTTGGCAAGGGTCTGGTGCAGACGGTTTACCCGTTGTCGGAAAATACCGGGCTCGCTCTCACCACGGCGCACTACTACACACCCAGCGGAAGGCTGATCCAGCGCGATTACAGCAACATCTCTCTCTACGACTACTACTACAACCGCGACGACAATGCCGCCAGCAATACCCCCAATCGCGAGGTCAAGCTGACCGATAGCGGCCGGACCGTTTACGGCGGCGGCGGCATCACGCCCGACGTCATCATCCCCCCGGTAAAGAGCAATCACTTCCAGGACACGCTCTTGCAGCACTACGCCTTCTTCAATTTTGCCAAGCGTTACGTAGTGAATCACCGTCCTACGAAGAGCTTCGAAGTCGACGACGCAACCTTGCAGGAGTTCTGCAAGTCGCTGGATGAGGCCGGCGTCCAATACACGCAGGCCGACGTGGTCGACAACAACGACTGGCTGCGTTCGAATATCAAGGCCGAAATTTTCGTGGATGCGTTCGGTCAGGATGAAGGCCTGAAGGTGCGTGCCGAGTCGGATCCGGAAGTGCTGAAGGCTCTGGAACTGCTGCCGCAGGCCAAGGCTCTGGCCGACAATGCCAAGCGCATTGTGGCCGAGCATAACGGGACCAGGGCGTTGAGTCGCTAGTAGCAAGGTTTCAAAGGTTCAAGGTTTCTAAGACAAACGGCCCGGAGCTATTTCGGGCCTTTGTCGTCTGTAAGGCAGGTTCAAAGTTGCAAAGTTTCAAGGTTTCAAAGTCGTCTCAAGGTTCAATGTCCTGCCGAGAAGAGCTAACTTTGAGACCTTGAAACTTTTAAAACTTGGTAATGGTTGTTTATACCCATTACCTGACACTTTGAAACCTTGAAACTCGGAGAACTGTATGTCAAAATCCGCGACAGGCGGGCTTGGTTGAGTGGTTGGGAAGGCAATCATCCCGGGACTGGCGGTCGCGCTGGCGCTGATTGCCGGGTGGACGGATTGGCGCAGCCGCCGCATTCCCAACTGGCTTACCCTGCCCGGATTCCTGGCGGGAGTTTCACTGAATACGCTGGCCCTCGGATGGCCCGGTTTGAGAGCCTCTCTGTTGGGCGCGGGACTTGGCTTAGCTGTGCTTTTGCCCTTCGTTCTGCTCCACAGCCTGGGCGCTGGCGACTGGAAGCTGGCCGGGGCTTTGGGTGCGATCGTCGGTCCGGGAGTGCTGGCCGATCTGCTGATCGGCTCCATCTTCGTAGCCGGAATCATGGCGCTGGGGCTGGTCATCTACAAGCGGCGAGTTCTGGAGACGCTGCGCAACATTGGCGCTATGTTGAAGTCGATGTCGAGTCTGCATATGCCGGGAGCGGCGGTTTCGCTGGACAATCCCCAGTCGCTGAAGGTCCCTTATGGGGTGGCGCTGGCGTTGACCACTTTGATTGTCGGCATTGAAAAGATGTGGGGAGTGCGGTAGCCATGAAACGGGAGCGAGCGGCAACTCCGCGTGGGGTGGGGCGCGATACGCGCGGCGCGGAAATCGCCGAAACCGCCTTGGTTCTTCCCCTGCTCTTCATGGTTCTGATGGCCATCTTTTGGTTCGGGCAGGCTTTCAGGATTTACACCACGCTCGCCCAAGCCACGCGTGCCGGGGCGCGAGCGGCGGTCGCTCCGGTTTGCGCGACCTGCTCTCCCCCGACGAGCAGCCCCGGCCAGATCGCGCAGGCCGCGGTCCAGAGCTCACTAGCGGCGGCGAGTTTGAGTTCCAATCAACTGCTGATCACTTCGGCATGGACACCGCCAACCTTGTGCCAATGCCGCACGGCGACATCGCCCTGCACCCAGGGTGCGGCGGTGGCCTGTGACCCCACGGTCAGTAATGTTTGTGTGCAGGAAAACGTGCAGTTGTCCTACCCGACCGTTCAGGGCGGAATGGGGACTTGCGGACTCTCGGTGAGCGTGCGCTACCAGAATTCCTTTCATTTCACAATCCCCCTCACCAA
>Ga0187782_10004130_pt1 | contig 10844 bp, 14 predicted proteins | sample 0715_SJ02_MP15_2_FD_132454 | JGI IMG/M metagenome (GOLD analysis project Ga0187782, IMG submission 132454) | Tropical peat soil microbial communities from peatlands in Department of Meta, Colombia - 0715_SJ02_MP15_20_MG | ecosystem: Environmental > Terrestrial > Soil > Wetlands > Peat | place...
GGCCAATCGCCGAACCCGGTCTTCCTTTGTATGAGGCTTAGCATGAGGTACGATATGAGGCCGGCCGCGTGATCTTCGGGAATTCGATTGCCGGAAATTCGATCCCCGAGCAATACGCCTTCTTCCCTGCCCTGAACGCGACGCTCAACGGGACCAGCGCCGTGCTGCTGGTCGCAGGCCGCGCTCTGATCACGCGGCGCAGAATCGCCGCCCATCGCGCTTGCATGATCGCGGCGGTGATTGCGTCGGCAGCATTTCTGGGCTGCTATCTCTTTTTCCACTACAAGGTCGGGAACGTGCGCTTTCTGGGTGAAGGCTGGTCGCGGCCGGTGTATTTCACGATTCTCATTTCGCACGTCGTGCTGGCGATGGTGATCGTGCCGCTGACGATCATCACGCTGATGCGGGGCCTCGGCGGCCGCTATCCGCAACACCGCGCCATCGCGCGCTGGACCTGGCCGCTATGGATGTACGTCTCGGTCACGGGGGTGATTGTGTACTTCATGCTGTACCAGTGGTTTCCGCACAGTTAGCTTGGATAGTAGAGCGAGAGTCTATTTCCGCTTGAACGTGAGGTTCGGAATCGGCTTGAATGCTTCCTTGTCGTCGGCGTATTTCCGGCAAAATGCCTTCAGATCCTTGGGTGACGCGGTCAAAGTGTCGGTGTCGTCTGGCATCGTGGCCAGTGTCACGGTTTTTTGTTCCAGCCCGTTCTTGAGCCAATCCGAGTCGATCGCAGCGAGGGAAAACGAGTCCTTGTCGAGCTGAATCAGAAATATCCCGTGAACCGCCGTGCACATGTCGCAGACATCCGCCCGCCGGGCGGTGAGATCGAGAAACTGGTGATTGTCCAACTTGAAAACCTGTGCTTCGTAGTAACTCTTTGGGGGCTTGTCTTCATCGCAGCCTTCACCGACGCTGGTCGTCTGCCACTCGTAGTCTTTGTTCTTCGCGGTGATCACCAGTGTGATTGCGCAGTTGTCGCTCGTCGTGCCCCAGGAGCCTACCAAGGAGGGGTCAAATATTTGATCTTGATCGGATCCAGAGAGTCCTTGCTCGGAAAGCCCGTTGATTGAGGTAACCCAGCAAGCCGGCAGCATGAGCAGCCCTACAAGCGCGAGAAGAATTCCGGCGAGGCGAAAAACGCGACAATCCGAGAGACGCACTAGGTTCCTCCTAGAAGCAAGATGTGGCAGCGCGGCGATGCTTTAGCCTCGCCCAAAATGATACTCCCTTGCGGATTCGTGACAGTCGGCAACATATTCACCGGGCGTGTTCTGCTATAGTGAAGCCCTGCAAGCGAATAGATGAACGAGTTCGCGGGCGGGGGCGCCCGCGCCACAGGACGAAGGAGCACCCACATGGCTGGAAAAAGTCTGAACCGGGTTCAACTGATCGGCAATCTGGGGAAAGATCCCGAAGTCAAATACACTCCGCAGGGCACGCCCGTGGCCAAGCTGACTATCGCCACGAACGAACGCTACAAGGACAAGGCCGGCGAGTGGCAGGACCGCACGGAATGGCACAACGTGGTGCTCTGGCAGCGGCTCGCCGAGATTGCCGGCGAATATCTGAAAAAGGGCGGCAAGGTCTACATCGAGGGACGCCTGCAAACCCGCTCCTGGGACGACAAGCAGAGCGGCCAGAAAAGATATATGACCGAAGTGGTGGCCAGCGACCTGATTCTGCTGGGCGGACGCAGCGAAGGGGCCGGCGATTCTGCCGGAAGCTCACGAGGAGCCGCCGCCGGCGGCAACAACAATTTTGACCAGCGTCAGCCCGAACCGGAGCACGCCGCGGCTTCCGGGCCGATCACCGACGAAGACATCCCATTTTAGGGCGGGTCAGGACTTGTCCTCGTCCCAGCCGCGAACGCGAAAACCGTGCCCGGCAACGCAGAGCGCGGCGACGTAGCCTGCGCCGGCTGCCACCTCACGCAACGACCATTGGGCAGCTTCCGAGCTGTCCGGTCGGGTTGCCAGCAAGGCATTCTCCGAGCCATCGGCCAGGCTGACATCAAACTGGTTCAGCGGCAGCCAGAGACCTTCGCCTTTGGCTTTGATGTAAGCCTCTTTCCGCGTCCAGCAACGGAAGAAGCCGTGGAACTTGTCTTCCGGGTGCAGCTCCGCCAGTTGTTCCTGCTCACGAGGAGAGAAAAATCGACGCGCGATAGCCTCGACGTTGAGATCGCGGTTCACCTGTTCCACATCCACGCCGACTTCGCGTCGGCGACAGAAGGCAAGCAACGCCACTTCCGCCGAGTGCGCCACGTTGAAAAGAATGCCACTGTCCGCAAAAGGAGGACCCAGTCTGGGTTTGTTCTTCCCAGAATGGCAGAAGATCAGCGCGTGCGGGTCTGCGCTTAGATAGCCCGCCAGCAAGATGCGCAACAGGGCGCGAGTGACAACAAATTGCTGCCGGGCTCGCGATACGAGAAAGCGCGCGGCCCGCGTGCGCTCGTCGGCGGAAAGCAGTTGTTGCCAGCGTTCCTCGGCCGCAGCGAGCGCTTCCAAATCGAGGCGCCAGAGTTGCACTTCGTGTTCGGCAAGCGCGAGCGGTGCGTCCAAACGGAACGCCGGGGTGGAGATGTTCACTGGCGAGATCCTCGGAACCTCATTTTCCATGTAGAGCTAAACTTTGAGCCTAGAGTTTAAGCCATCATCCCCTCCAGATAAGCACAAAATCCTTGCTCCGGGGCACTTTGCGCTGCTAGACTCCTCGCACAAAGGAGCCGCTGCCTGAACCGGAGGCATTTTATGGCTGATAGCAGGGGCATAATTGCGCCGGCGAAACAGTATGCCCGTACGCCCACTCGCTGAGCATGACATTCCGCAAGTGGCGGATCTGTACTGGACGGTCTTGCGCGAACGCAAGGGATCTCCTCCTCCCGCGGTACAGTCATTCCTGAAAGAGCTCTACTTCACCAATCCCTGGATGGACAGTTCGCTTCCGTCGCTCGTGTACGACGACAGGGGGAAGATTACTGGATTCCTTGGGGTGGTGCCGCGCGGGATGTCGCTGCGTGGCCAACCGATCCGCATTGCCTATGGCGGCAATTTTGTCGTACATCCGGACTTTCGGACGACATTTGCGGGATTGCACCTGTTGCGCACCTATATGGCGGGAGGACAGGATCTGTCGCAGACGGATTCGGCGAACGATACTTCGCGCGCGCTCCTGGAACGGCTTGGCTTTACTACCATTGTTCCTCTCAGCATTCATTGGGTGCGCGCGTTGCGACCGGTCCGCTGTGTGGCTCGCTCTGTGTCTTATTTGACCAAGAGTGCTCTGTTGGCCGCCTTGGAGATCGCCGCAAGGCCTGTTTCGAGCGTCGCTGACGGCCTGGCTGCGAAACTCTCTTCCAGCCCATTTCGGCAGATCGACTCGCCGCTCCAGGCCTCCGAACTGGACCTGGACACGTTGCTTAAGTGCTTGGCCGAATTCCGGGGCTTGTATTCGTTGTGGCCGGAATATGACAAGCCTTCTCTCGCCTGGCTGCTGAGTTTTATGGAGCGAATGAAGGGACACGGGGAAACGCTACGACGGTTCGTTCTGCGCGACGGGAGTGGGAAAATCGTGGGCTGGTACATCTACTATGCAACCGCGGGCGGTTTGGGCGAGGTGGCCCAGATCGGTGGCGCACGGCAACACCTGAAGAGCATACTCGATCATCTCTTCCACGACGCCTGGAGCCGTGGAGCTATTGCGCTGCATGGGGTTCTGGATCGCCGCTTAATGGATGACTTCTCGGAGAAGAACTGCTTCTTTACCTGCCGCGGGGGGTGGACGGTGGCGCACTCCCGCAATCCCGATTTGCTCGCCCTGCTGAACCACGGTGATGCTTTCCTCTCGCGTCTGGATGGCGAGTGGTGCTTGGCTTTTGGCATCTGATCGGCGCTGGCTACTGGCCCGGCTCCGGGCGTAACTCTTATCCGAAAAAAACTTAGTAACCAACTGCATGATAAGGACTTAGCTCAAAGTAGGTAACTCCACGACTGGGTGATTTAGCAGTGTCTTTTTCATCCACCGCCTGCTAGAATCATGTTTAGCATTTGAGTTGTTTCACGACGGTCATGCCCTCCAGCCGGGCGTCGAATAGCCTGCCCCAGATCAACGCCGGCACCCTTTGGCGCGGATTCTAGAGTTTTGCATAGAAGCCCGCGCGGAGAACCCGCTATATTGTCAGGGGGAATTGCCTGAGCGTAGGAATAGCTGAATCGAACATTATGGAACAAGTACTCGAGAAAGTGCGCGCAGCGTTCAAGTCTTCATTCGATGTTGATCCACAGACGATCACGATCAATACTGTACCGAGTGACATCCCGGCCTGGGACTCCATGGGACATGTGACACTGGCGAGCAGCCTGGAACAAGCGTTCGGACTGACTTTCGACGTCGATGACCTGATGGCAATGGAGAACGTCAAAGAGATCTGCCGGGTCGTCGAATCGAAGCTGGGTCAGGTTCAGAGTGCATAATTGTGACGACGGCAACTTCGCAGGACGTCTGGTCGAGCGCCTGGGAGAAGCCTCATGCCTGATTGACGCCGCGACCGGCGAAACGATCCCTCATAGTGACCTTCCCGATTTAATCGTCGGCTTTGCAGTTGGTTTTCTGTCTGCAGGACTGGAGCCGGGCGACCGGCTGTTGCTGGGTTGTGGCATCAGCCCGGCAAGTACATTGGCGTACCTCGGCGCGATGTACGCTGGAGTTGTTCCGGTGCCTATAGAGGAGCGACTGCTGGCGACTTCGGGAAACGCTCTGCTTGCCCAATCGCGGGCAAAGGCCGTCTGGACTGCCAAGGCGATCAACAGCGATTGGGCAAAGACCGCGGGGGTCCGGGTGTTTCAGGGGACCTTCGAACCGCACTCTCCGGAATCAGTTCCACCATGCTCTCGTGCTGAAAATGATCTGGCCGCTTTGATGCCGACTTCAGGCTCCACTGGCGCGCCTCGACTGGTGATGGTGAGCCACGGCAACCTAAGATCCAATACCGAAGCAATCATTCGCAGCCAGAATCTGCCAAGCCAGAACCTGGGAACCGCCGAAAGGGCCATGCTGATTATGCCAATCAGCTACTGCTTCGGCGCCAGCGTGATGCATACTCATCTGTATCAGGGCGGCGGCGTGGTATTCGACTCGCGCTTCATGTTCCCGGACAAAGTGCTGCATGCGATTAACACGTGCCGCTGCACGACGTTCGCCGGCGTTCCCATCATTTACAACATCCTGTTGCGCCGCTCCAATCTCAGGTCAATTCCACTGCCCAGTTTGCGCCGTTTTCTGCAGGCTGGTGGAGCGCTTGCTCCGGAGAGCATTCGGGAAATGTGCGAGATCGTTCCGACCGCGGAGTTTCTGGTTATGTATGGTCAGACCGAGGCCACGGCGCGAATCTCCTGTTTGCCCACAGCTCGCTTGCGAGACAAGCTGGGCAGCGTGGGCGTGCCCTTGGACAATCTCGAAGTTCGCATCGCTGACGAAGAAGAGCGAGAATTGCTGCCGGGACAAACCGGCGAGATTCAGGTGCGGGGTCCGTCGGTGTGCGCCGGATATCTGGATGATCCCGAATCCACCGAGCGCAAGTTTGGCGGCGGATGGCTCAAAACGGGCGATTTCGCCTGCCGCGATGAAGAAGGATACTTGTGGATCAAGGGGCGCACCGACGACTTCATTAAAATTCGCGGCGTGCGCGTGAGCGTGGGTGAGGTTGAAACTAGAGTGGCGGCGATTGCGGGAGTGAGCGAATGCGCGGCTGTAGCCGTGAAGCATGCGGAAGCAGGAGAAGCTTTGGCGCTGGTTCTGGTTGCTGATAGCAATACGGACGGCCTATGCGAGCGCGTGCGGCGCGAGATTCCTCCGCACTGGACCTGCGTGTCGATCAAGGTTGTTCCGGAGTTGCCCCGGACGACGAACGGTAAGATTGCGCGAAGTCACTTATCAGCTTTGTTATGAGCCAGTTAGCAGATGTTTATATAGAACAACTTGAAGCCTTGATCATTGCGCTGCTTGACCATGAGCCCTACGCGATGGCTCCGAGCGAGCGCCGGGAGGCTTTGCTTGGCTTGTTCAAGTTGGAACTCGATTACGCCTGCGAGCGCAATCCACGGTTTGGCAATTATGTGCGGAATTGGCCGGTCAGCGTATCGGCGGCGAGCTCAATCGCTGATCTTCCCTATCTTCCCGTGAGTGTTTTCAAGGCCGACCCGCCGCTGGCGTTGGTTAACGATCACGAGATCAAGCGCACCCTCACTTCCAGCTCCACCAGCGGCCAGATGCCTAGCCGTGTGGTCCTGGATGGCCCAACTGCGCGGCGGATGACCAAGGGCGTTATTGCCATCATTCGCGATTTCATCGGACCAGCGCGCAGGCCGTATCTAGTTATCGACATACCGGAGAATCTGAAACCGCAGGCTGAGCTGGGCGCACGTGGCGCTGCTATTCAGGGTCTCGGATCGTTTGCCACTGAAACGGTGTGCTGTCTGCGCCGCGATCAAAACGGAGATACATCGCTCGATCTCGACAAGCTTCTTGCTTGCGCCGAGAAATGGAAAGGCGGCGAAGTTCTGGTTTACGGGTTCACGTACGTGATCTGGACGCAGCTTGTACAGCCGTTGCGGGCTCAAGGCATTACGCTAAGCGTGCCGAACGTTCACGTGCTGCATAGCGGCGGATGGAAGCGCCTGGAGCAACAGGCCGTCACGAAAGATGTATTCATGCGGGACGTGGCGTCAGTTTTCGGGTGCTCTCCCGACCGCGTCATCGACTACTACGGCATGGTGGAGAATGTTGGCGTTGTCTACCCGGACTGTGAATGCGGCCACAAGCACGTGCCCGCGTTCGCGGAAGTGATTATCCGCGATCCGCTCACGCTCAGACCAGTGGATGCCGGGCAGCAGGGATTGGTTCAGGTTTGCAGCGTCTTGCCGACGAGCTTTCCCGGATTCTTGCTATTGACCGACGACATGGCGGAACTGATTGGCGAGGACGGCTGCGCCTGCGGACGGCGCGGCACGCATTTCCGCTTCACGCGGCGCGTTCCGAAGGTTGAAGTCCGAGGCTGCGGCAATCTGGAGACCACGCGCTCGCGGCAGGGGACGAATGCGCATGAGTGATCTAATCCACAACGTCGCCTCAGCGCAAGAGATCACCTGCGCCGCGCAGCATCTGCGCGGGGCAGCGCAGCAAGCCGATCTTGCACCTCAGCAGGTAATACTTGAAGTGTTTGAGCGCTGGGCCGCCGCGCTCGATGCACCTCGACTGCGCGAAATTCCTGGCGTGACGTTTCTCCGGCTATGGCTTCGTCGGGGCACGTTGCAACCGATTTTGCTTCGCGAGCTTGGCCCCGAATCGCTCGAAGGCGGATGGCGCGAGGACGGACATGCAAGGTTGAAGTCATTTCCGGTCGGAGTGGTCGGCCACTGGCCAGCGGGAAACATCGAGATTCAGCCCGTTTTGTCTCTAACGTGCGCGTTGCTCAGCGGAAACAGTTGCCTGGTGCGGGTGCCGAGCGGGCTGGTCGAACCGACTCGTCTGATCATGGAAAGACTGCACGAGGTTGACGAGACTGGAGCGTTAATGCAGCGGATTTTCCTGGCCAGCTTCGATCATTCGCGCACCGATCTGCACCAGGCCATGGCGCAAGCCGTGGACGGCGCGATGATCTGGGGCGGAGCGGAAGCGGTTTCCGAGGTGCGAGCCCTGCCTTTCCCGCACTGGGCGCGCGTAGTGGTGTTTGGACCTCGGCTTTCGGCAGCGGCAATGGATGCCGGCGTGTGGGTCGACCGGAATGAGCGGGCGTCGTGGTGTCGGCGGCTGGCGCGCGATGTGTGGCAATTTGAGCAGCAGGCTTGTTCCTCGCCACAGACTTTGTTTCTGGAGCGCGGCAACGGCTACGATCCTGCCGAATTCGTGGAAGACTTGAAGATCACGTTTCAGGAAGAGAATCGCCTGCACCCGCGCCGCGAAATTGAACCGTCGCTGACTTCGGCAATCTGCCGCGCACGCGCCTCGTGGCTTTTGGACGATGTCGCGAACCGAGCGTTTTTCCCCCAGTCGCCGGATTGGACGATCCTGATGGGAAAGGGCGTGGATATTCCCGAGCCGACGCAAGGACGGACGCTCAGCGTGCTCGAAACGGACGATCTCCTGGAGGTCATCTCCCGATTCGATGGATCGGTGCAGACTTTAGGATTAGGAATTAAAGACGCCGCGCGGGAAGAAGCGCTGGCTGAGGCTGCGGGACGCCGTGGAGTTGACAGGATCGTACGGCTCGGCCAGATGCACGTTTTCGGTTCGCCGTGGGACGGGACGGATCTCGTGCGGCCAATGGTGCGTCTGGTACGTCATGTGCGTTCGCAAGATTAGAGCGGAGGATGACCGGGACGGAAACTAGAAGTGGATCAGCAAAAGAGGATCTAGATGAGTGATGCAGATCGATTTCTGGAGGCCCTGGATCGAAAAGCCAGGATGTTCGCCCCTCACGCGCGCGCTACGTTCGAAGCCAACCGGGAGTTGTGCTCGTGGCTGCTGAATCCGCTGGCGCGCTGGGCGGAGGCGGCCTACGGGAGCACGGTATTTGACGAAGCAGCGCGCGGCTATGCGGAGTATTGCTTGGGCGTCGCCAAGACTAAGCAGGTCTACGAACGCGCGGGTAAATACACTGCCGAAGCCATGCCGGAAATCATGTCTGGCGTCTACGAGCATGAAGGCTACATGATTCCCTATATGTGGGCGGCGATTCTGATCTATCCGTTTTGGCCGTCCATGGTCAGCCACATCGCCGTGTTTCGCGACGAGTTCGTGCGGCGCTTGCCGCGAAACGCCCGCGTGCTCGAGTTGGCATGCGGACATGGCGTGCTGAGTCTGCTGGCCGCCGAAGAGCGCCCGGACATTCAGGTCGAAGGCACCGACATCAGTCCGCCTGCGATCGCCGTGGCCAACCGTCTGCTCGCGGTTTCCGGACATGCGGGCCGCGTTCGCTTCTCGGTTCAGGATGCGTTGCAAAACGACGATTCGGGCGAGGATGGAAAACGCCAAGGCGTGATCTCCGCCATGCTGGCCGAGCACTTGATGGACCCAAAGCCGCTGTTCGCGACGATGGCACGCCGCGTCTCGGCGGACGGATTAGTGTTCTTCAGCACGGCTCTGGAGTCGCCTCAGCGCGATCACGTGTTCGAGTACAACCAGGAAAGCCAGCCCCTGCACATGGCTGAGGCTGCGGGCCTACGGGTGAGCCGGCTCGCGTCCGATGCCAGCGCGGTTCCTGCGGGATCACGCTTTCTGCCGCGTGCCACGGCGATGATTCTGCGGGCGCGCTGAAACCGCGTGAGTACGTAGCAAGAGTTAAGATTGACCGATGCCACCACCCTTCATGACGTTCGAGGAAGTGCGAGCGGCTCTCAAGCAGCGCTTCCCCATGCTGATGGTCGACAGCGTGCTCGCGCTCGAACCCGGCAAGAGCATTCGAACTACTAAGAACGTGACCGGGAATGAGCTGCAATTTCTGGGTCACTTCCCCGAGCATGCGGTGATGCCGGGGACTCTGATTGTGGAGGCGATCGGTCAATCGGCTGCCATTCTGTTCGCGAAGACAACCGGAACCGGAATGGAGCCGGGAGAGTTTCTGGTGCTGGGGGCCATCAACGAGATGAGGTTTCTGGCGCCGGTCGTGCCCGGTGACAGATTGGAAATGGACATACAAGTGTTGAAGTTTATTGCAGACTTCGCGCTGATCGAGGCCGTGGCCACAGTGAATGGCACGACCGTCGCCCGGGGCAAACTCGGCTTCGCCCGGCGCAGCCTGCAGAGTCCGCCGGCGGAGCGATAGTCCCTCCACGAATCTGCCCGCCTTCCAAAAAGCCCAGTGTTTGTACGCCTTTGGGAGCATGCCTGCCTGCCCGCTAACCCTGCGAATGGTTTCAATCAGAAGTTGTACGCCCAGCGATGTCCCGCCAGCAGCATGGCTATTGTCCCTGCGCCCGGATCCCGCATAGCCCTCCGTTACCTAGTTGATTGGCCCTCGCGAATGACACCATGAAGCGCGCCGACTTCAAGCGACAACGTGGAACCTCTTCAGCCCCCCGGAAGGGTAGAAATTCGCGTGAAGGAAAAGACCTCCCTTGCGAGCGTGCTTCTCGTAATCCTCTGTTTGTGTGCGCTGGCCAACGTTGGTTGCGTTGGTTTTTCCAGCTCGCAGAGCAGTTCGCCCCCGCCGACCCTCAGCATCACCGGAACGATCAGTCCAGCCGCCAACGGAAGCGGAGTCACTATTACTCTTACTGGCGCGGTCCACGCCTCGACCACCACCGACGCCTCCGGCAACTTCAGCTTCAGCGGCCTAGCTGGCGGTAACTACACGATCACTCCCAGCAAGAAGGGGTTTAGCTTTAATCCAGGAAGCGAAAACACGACTCTGAGTACTGCGGGCGTCACCGGATTAAGCTTCACCGCTGCGCAGAATCCGCCACAGACTTTCAGCCTCTCCGGCTCCATCACTCCCGCCGCTAACGGCAGCAGCGTGACCGTCACTCTCACCGGCGCAACCAAAGCCTCCACCACCACCGATGCCTCCGGCAATTACTCCGTCAGCAATCTGGCCAGCGGTAGCTACACCGTCACTCCCAGCAAAACCGGATTCAGTTTCACCCCGGCCAGCCAGAACGCCATTATCAACTCAGCTAACGTCACCGCAGTCAACTTTACCGCTGCGCAGAATCCGCCACAGACTTTCAGCCTCTCCGGGACAGTCACTCCCGCCGCTAACGGCAGCAGCGTGACCGTCACTCTCACCGGCGCAACCAAAGCCTCCACCACCACCGATGCCTCCGGCAATTACTCCTTCAGCA
>Ga0187782_10004131_pt1 | contig 10844 bp, 9 predicted proteins | sample 0715_SJ02_MP15_2_FD_132454 | JGI IMG/M metagenome (GOLD analysis project Ga0187782, IMG submission 132454) | Tropical peat soil microbial communities from peatlands in Department of Meta, Colombia - 0715_SJ02_MP15_20_MG | ecosystem: Environmental > Terrestrial > Soil > Wetlands > Peat | place...
ATCTCATGCCGGCCGTAAATCTGGTTCCCTTAAGCTTGGGGGAGTTGCTGGACCAAACCTTCAGCTACCTGCGCAAGCACTTCTGGCTATTCGCTGGAATTATGGTGGCCCCAGAGGCACTCCGGTAGGCTTCAATATCTTAATGCAGATCTTTTTCAAAATGCCCCAGCCTGCACCCGGCACTCGAGCTCCGGCACCAGCCCAGATGGCTGCTTACGCAATGAGGGCAGGCTTGAGTACTTTGGCCATTTTACTTTCCTATTACATTGTTTATGCGCTGGCTTTGGGCGCCACGACCCATGCGCTTTCTGAGATTCACTTGGGACGGACGACTACGATCCGCGAGTCATATCGGGCCGTCCGACGCAGGCTGGGGCGCCTTATCAATGTCACTTTGACAATCGTTGTCCGCACTTTCGGCGTCTTTGCGCTGGCGGTGATTGTACTCGCTCTCTCCGTGGTTCTTATGGGGTCTTTACCCAAGCCCCTGGCATGGCTTGCCCTCATTCTGGGGTTGGGCCTTTTTGTGGGCTTCCTCATCACTGGAGTCCTATTGGTCATTTTTCTGGTGCGTTACAGCGTGGCTGTTCCCGCCCTGGTGCTGGAGAATCTCAGCGCCCGCCAAGCCCTCACGCGGAGTGTGACTCTGACCAAAGGGTTCCTCTGGCGCCTGCTGGTGGTGGGCACCTTGATGTTGATCATCCGCGCCGTGGTCGTTTTCCTTTGCCAGGCTCCATTCACAATCGCCGCCATGCTGATGGCGGCCAAGGGGGCCTACCCCAGCGTGTGGGTTACGATTCCAAGCACGCTCGTGGGAGGCGCCTGCGGCGCCGCCACCGCCCCGCTGTTCATGATTGGTTTTGCCTTGGCGTACTATGACCTGCGGGTTCGCAAGGAGGGCTTTGACCTGCAACTGATGATGTCTCACCTCGACGAAACGCTTCCGCAGGGCCCCGCCGGCTGGCAGCATTCAAAGGACGCTGCGCCGCTCGCCGACGCCGGGGTCTTCGCAATGTGCCTGTTGACTCTCGTGACCGCTGGACTCTACCAACCCATCTGGTTCCTGATTCGCCGAAAGGCCTTAAACAACCTGCATTCTCAGGAGAAGCTGGGGGTGTGGCCGCTGGTAATGGTTCTGGCGGCGCTGCTTGCGAGCATCTGTCTCCCCATTATAGGAAGCATCAAGTGGGGCTCCTGGGTAGAGGCGGAAAACGCCTTCCCACCACTTCACCTTTTCATCTTGCTGGTTGCAGGAGTCATCCTTATCGTGCAATCCTTCAAAGTACGCCGTATCCTCCTCGACCACTTGGCGCCCAGGGAGGAGGAAATATTTTCAGCCGGCATCCGTATGCAACACGAAGAGTTGTTCTCCCGCATGGGGACATTTTTCTTCGGCATTTTTTACCTTCAGCACAAGATCAACGGCTTGCTGGACCGTTTCATATCGGACGCAGGCGGTTCAGGGGAGACGAAATTTCGAGCGCCATCACCCTTGTCCGTTCCCCCGGTTATTTCGTGAACAAAAACCTCCTCCTACTATTTGCGGCATTGTTCCTCCCATGCGGCTTCGCCGCCCTGACTTGCGGAAAGCCTCTGGCTTTCCAGCCAGGACCGGACCAGGACGCACGTCCTTCGGAAAGGCGAAGCCTTTCCGCAAGTCAGCCGGCGAGGCCGCAGGCTATGATTAACAGATTCGTGCGTAATCTGGACAAGCCCGAGCGCCGCTCGCACCTGCATGACGCGCAGACTGCCGGGTCTGACCCTTCCGACTATTTCGATTTGCAGAGTTACACCGCAGAACTGGAGAGTTTGTTGGCATTTGCCCGTCGCCTGCGCAAACATCCAGAGGAAGCGGCGGCGTTGCGCAAGCGGTTGCCAGATTCCTGGTCGGTAACCGTGGAGAAGCAACGCTTCCTGGTCTCGACCCAGCCGCTCGGGGCAGCGCTCGATCGTCTCATACGGGACCCCAGGACGGCGGCGGCGCAGGAAATATCCGCCCGCGTCGAATCGCTGCTCGACGAGGCGCGCGCCACGCCCCGGGCCTCCATCCGCGATTACAACGGGACGCGCGCCAAGCTGGACGACATCCTGAAGCGGCGCGAATTCCGCTTCGTACACAAGCCGAGGGAGTCGGAAACATTTTGGGACCAGCTCATGGATACGCTATCACGGTGGGTCAGCAGACTCCTCAGCCGCGCCAATGGACATCCTGCGGCAGCCAATTTCTTGCGTTGGGGAATTGTGATTTTCCTGAGCCTTATCTGTCTGGCTTGGCTCACCTATACTCTCACTCACACTTCCTACCGGCGCTTCCCTGCCCCAATGGAGGCAACTCCCGAAGCTCCTTGGCGGGATTGGGTGCAAGAGGCTCGCGGCGCCGCCGCACGAGGCGAATTTCGCGAGGCGATACGAATGGTCTACGGCGCGGCTGTGCTCCGCATGGGAGAGGCCGGCGCGTGGCAGGTGGATCCGTCACGGACGCATCGGGAATACGTACGCCTCCTCCCCCCGGACTCGGTGCACCGCCCGCACTTGAACGCCATCACCGTCTGCTTCGAGCAGGTCTGGTATGGCCGGGCGCAGGCGTCGGTGCGTGATTATGAAGCGGCCCTGGCAGAATTGGAGTCGCTCGCATGACCCCGCCACTCGACTCCGCCGATAAGAGGATTGTCCTTGTTTCCATTTTCTGCCTCGTGCTTCTGACTACCTTAGCGCTCCTATTTGCGCCCGGCAACCGGGGGTCATCCCGGGGTTTTCCTTCCAGCTATTCAACGGACGCGGATGGGGCCAAAGCCGCCTATGTGCTTCTGGGAGAGATGGGTTATCGGGTCGAACGCTGGGAAAACCCTCCTGAGGTCTTGCCAAAGCTTTCAAAATACACCTTGCTGATCATTGCCGACCCGCTCATTCCTGCCTCTAAGGAAGAAGAGGGGCACCTGAAACAGTTTGTGGCAGGGGGAGGCCGTCTGCTGATTACCGGGATGACTGGGGCGGCGATGATCGAGGCGAAAGGCGTTGTGCCGGTACTTGCACCACATGATGAATGGCAGACCTTCGCCCCCGAAGTACCCTCACCGCTCACCTTTCACGCCCCGGAGATTTCCATGGAGGCGTCCGCCCGTTGGGCCCATCTCGGCGCAGGGCAACTGCGATATTACGGCAGCGAGGAAGGCGCCGCCGTTACGAAGATGCGCGTGGGCGAAGGGGAAATCATTTGGTGGGGAGCCGATTCGCCTCTCACCAACTACGGCATCACAAGAGCCTCGAACCTGGCGCTATTTCTGAACTGCGTGGGTTCCCCGGTCACTACGCGCGTTTTGTGGGATGAGTACTTTCATGGCGTGCGTCCGGGCTTGTGGCATTACCTGTCGCACACCCCGCTACCCTGGGCACTATTGCAGCTTCTAACCCTAGCCGCGTTCGTGGTCATCACCTACGCGCGACGTAGTGGCGCGGTGCGGCCGCTCTGCCGCCAGTCGCGCCTTTCACCCTTGGAATTCATCGAGACCGTGGGCGCGCTCTACCAGCGGAAGGGCGCAGCGGAAGGGGCTCTCGAAATCGCTTATTCCCGATTTCGTTTTTTGCTGGCGCGGCGGCTGGGAGTACCTCCCACGGCGCCCACCTCGGAGTTGATCCGGAGTGTGAGGGAAAGGCCGGGATGGACGATCCCAGGCTTTGCCGAAACCTTGGAGCAGATTGAGGCAGCCATGAAAGCCCAGGAAATCAGCGAGCCAAGGGCATTGACATGGGTCGGTGAGCTTTACGACCTCACCCGCCGGCTGGGATTGGAAGGATGAGTTCTCACGACCCCGTCCCTGAGAAAGCTGAAGGAGGAATTCATGCCCGCAGAAGTTCAGAAATTCGTTTCCCACGCGAGGGCCGAACTCGGCAAGGTAATCGTTGGCCAGGAAGAAGTGATCAACCAATTGCTGGCCGTCTTACTATGCGGCGGGCACGCGTTGCTGGAGGGAGTTCCGGGAATTGCCAAGACGCTCGCGGTGAAGGCCCTGGCGCATATCTGCAGCCTGAGCTTCCAACGTGTTCAGTGCACGCCAGATCTGATGCCCGCCGATGTGCTGGGCGCGAACGTCTTCAATCTGTCAGCTAGCACCTTTGCCCTACATCGCGGCCCGGTCTTCACAGACTTGCTGCTGGTGGACGAGGTCAATCGCGTGCCGCCCCGAACCCAGTCCGCCCTGCTCGAAGCAATGGAAGAGCGCCAGGTTACGATCGACGGCACCGGCTACCCGCTCTCCCATTTCTTCACAGTGTTTGCCACCCAGAATCCCATCGAGTTCGAAGGCACCTATCCGCTCCCGGAAGCGCAGCTCGACCGTTTCCTTTGCAAGATTCGCGTTCCTTACCCACCTGCGGACAAGGAAGTGGAAATCCTCGAGCGTTACCAGCAGGGATTTGACCCGCACCACATCGACGCGCTGGGACTTTCGCCCGTCGAGCCGGACTGGCTGGCTGCCGCCCGCCGCGAGGTATCGGCCTTAACGGTGGAGCCGGGCATTTTTGGCTACATCGCCGCCGTGGTCCAGAGAACGCGCGACTGGCCGGCCCTAAGTCTGGGCGGCAGCCCGCGCGCCACGGTGGCCTTGATGTTCGCTGCGAAAGCTCTGGCAGCCATCGAGGGACGCGATTACTTGATCCCGGATGACGTCAAAACTGCGGCGCCCCCTGTGCTTCGCCACCGGCTCATAGTTAAACCCGAAGCCGAACTGGAAGGCATCACAAGTGATCAGGTCGTGGCTGAAGTCCTGGCTGCTGTCGAGGTTCCTAAATGACTGAACCGAAAGAGCCCAGTGTAGGGGCAGCCCCTGTGGCCGTCCCGCTCCAGCGGGAGCAACCACAAGGTTTGACCCTGCCGCGCAACAGCCACACGAGGTTTCTTCAAACCGTCGCTGCACCGAGCCGGCTACTTCCTTCCGCAGTGAGCGCCTGCGCGGCCAGCGGCCGACGCTGGGCCGCCGCCTTCCAGTGGCGTTTTTTTCTCGCCCTGCTGCTCGGCCTTGTGTGGATTGGTCCAGCGTGGTGGAACCGCCGCGCCCTCTACGCTATGCCGTTGTGGGACGGCGTAGTGCTGATGGTTTGGCTCGCCGATCTTGTGCGCCTGCCCAAGCCCAAGGAACTCTCAGTGAGCCGCCATTGGAGCGAGCCACTCTCACTCGACATTGATTCTCGAGTTGAATTGCAGGTGGCCAATCTCGGAAAACGCGCCCTGGAGGTCACCCTTGAAGATGATGTTCCCGCCGTTTTGTGCCCGACCCTCCCCAAGTTCACGTTGACGGTTCCGCCTGGCGGGCGGGCCCTCGCCGCCTATTCCGTTCATCCTTCCACGCGCGGCGACATTCAAGTGGGCCAAGTCTTTTTGCGCTATCACGGCACAGTAAGGTTCGCAGAGCGGTGGGCCGTGGCGGATGCGCGCCAGACGATTCGCGTTTATCCGAACCTACGCGAACCGGAACGGTACACTCTTTACTTGATCCGCAGCCGCCAGATCGAACAGGAAAAAAGGCTGAAGCACGTGGTGGGAAAGGGGCGGGAGTTTGAAAGCTTGCGCGAGTTTCGTGAGTCCGATGAGATTCGCGATATCTGCTGGACGGCCACAGCGCGCCGCGGCAAGCTCATCAGCAAAGTCTATCAGGTGGAACGAAGCCAATGCGTGTTTTTGGTTGTGGATGCCGGCCGCTTGATGCTGGCGCGAACCAGGAGTCAGAATTTAGGACTCAGGATTCAGGAGTCCGAAGTCAGAAGTCAGAAGTCGAAAGCTATCTGGCCAACTGCCGATCCGACCACCTGGCCATCTGCCCAGAGTCATTCGGGCCTCGGGCCTCCACGTCTGATGAAACTGGATTACGCCGTCAACGCGGCGCTAAGTTTGGCCCATGTGGCGCTGCATTCGGGTGATGCCCCAGGGCTTCTGACTTACGGGCGGAAGCTGCAATCCTATTTGCCCTGCGCGCGCGGCTCCGAGCACCTGCGTCACTTTCTGGAACAGTTGGCCTTAGTCTCTGGTGAGGCGGTCGAGGCCGATCACGGGCTAGCTGCGGATTCTTTGCTGGCGCGCCAGCGGCGGCGGAGTTTGGTGGTCTGGCTCACCGATTTGGCTGAGACGGCGGCGACTCCTGACGTCATTGAAGCTGCATCCCGCTTACTTTTCCGGCACTTGGTGTTGTTCGCCGTGGTGGGTGAACCTGAACTCCGCGCGCTGCTGGCTCACCGGCCCGAATCACCAGCCCAGATGTACCAGTATGTGGCCGCACAGCAGATTATCGAGCGGCGTGAACTCCTGCTGCGCCGCATGCGGGAGCAGGGAGCACTGGCGGTGGAGTTTCTCCCCGGACGTTTGTCTTCAGAGATCGTTAATCACTATTTAGAGATTAAGTCCAAAGGGCTGCTATAAAGGGTAAAGGTTGAAGGGTAAAGGCCAGAGATAAAAGGCCTGGGTCTAATTGGGCAGGAGCTTTACCTTTTACCCTTTATCCTTTAACCTTTCCACCGCTATTTAGCTTTCTGCCCCTTGATGGTCTGGGTTTTGTGCGCGCCCTTCAGGGTATGCACGAGGAATCCATCCGCACCCTGCAGCCATACTTCGGCCAGCACGTAATCCGTGACATATTCCGTATAGGACGGCGCGAAGTTCCCCACCACGTCGAAGACAAGCTGGGGCTCCGCCAAAGGCGGACTCGGCTGCGCCAGTCGCTTCGTGAAGGGGACCTGAAATTCCTTGCCGGTCGATTCTTGCCGCAGCGTAAGGTGGCTGTCGTCCTTCTGAACTGCCGTGTAGTCGCCCTTGGGAAGTTTCGCACCGCCGGCCTCAAACGGATACGGGATTTTAAAAGTGCCCTGGGCGAAAGCTTGCCTACCTCCTGCGACGATGAGCAAGGCCATTGCCGCCACAGCCCAAACTGCCAGTCGTTTCATCTGAATCCTCCCTATCTTCCGCTAGACATCGGAGGTTCCGAAGTCGGAACTACAGCCCTCTCCCTTGGGGAGGGTGTACGGCGACGACGTTTTCTCCAGCCGTCACCGCACGGGTGAGGGGTTTCTTCGGTCCTCTCCCCAGGGGAAAGGACTGCCCATTCATTTCTAGCCCTTCGATGTCCATCCAAAGATGACGGACACGCTCAGCTAGGCGAACCAATCCTCCACCGTGCTGCTGCGCGATGCCTGCGTGGCTGGGACGCCGTTTTTCAGTGCGTCTTCCATGCCCGTGATGAATGTGTCGATTTCCTCGAGGGTCGTATAAATGTTCGGCGAGACCCGGAGAGCCTGATAGTCAAAGACTTGGTTCGGCGGGGCTCCGCCCACGAGTGGGACGACGATAATCCGGTACTTGTCCATCAGGAATTTCGCCAGATCGCGGACATCAATCCCTTCCACATTGACCGCCGCCACGCCCCAGGCCTGCGGGGGTTCGCTGAAGTCCGTCAGGACCTTGATGCGCGGATTCACCTTCAGGGCGTTGACCCAGCGCAAGTTCAGATAGCGCAACCGCGCTGCTTTACGCTCCGTGCCAATAGCCTGATGGTAAGCCAGAGCCTCCCCGAGCGCCGCCCGGATGGCCCACGGGTGCGTCCCGATGGCCTCGAACTTCCTGATGTCGTCGTCCTGCTGTTCGGGGGCGGCCTGGAGAGGCCAGAATCTCGGAATCATCTCCTTGCGAACATACAGGCAGCCGTTGCCGATGGGCGCCAGCAACCATTTGTGCAGACTGACGCCATAGGCGTCGCACTCGAGCTCCCTTAGCTTGAACGGGAAATGCCCGAGCGCGTGGGCGCCATCTACGATGGTGACGATCCCCTTCGAGCGCGCCAGGCGCGAGAGCCGTGCGACGGGGAACATCTGGGCCGTCAAGTTGGTGACGTGGCAGAAATGGAAAACTCTCGTATTGGGTGTGATGGCCTTTTCGAAACGGCTGTAGAGATCGTCCGCCGTGGTGGGGACGGGAAATTGAAGACGCGTCACCTTGATGTTTTCGCGCCGCATGCGCTGGTCCCACGTCGTCAGCATGCGGGGGTAATCCTGCTCGGTCGTGATCACTTCATCGCCCGCTTTAAGGTCGATCCCGTTCTGCGCGATTTGGAGCGACTCGCTGGCCCCGCGCGTCAGGGCCATCTCCTCCGGGGCGCATCCAAACTCCTCCGCCATGCGCAACCGGATGGTCTGGATGCGATCGGCAATAGGCCCTTGATAAAAGATGGGCGCCATGTTGATCATATCCATGTAGCGCCATTCCGCTTCGAGCGCCACCCGCGGCGTCGGGCAGGTAAAGCCGTTATTCAAATTGATAATCGTGCGATCCAATTTGAAGTCCAACTGTATCTCTCGCCAGTAGAACTCGTCCTTCGCAACCTCCTCGGGTGATTTGTCCGCAACCGACTGGGAAGCTGCCAGAAGGCGCTCCAGCCCCATCATCTTGGCCACGGACGCGACCGTTCCGGCGGCCCCGGCCGCACGCAGAAATGACCTTCGACTCCACATGTTAGACCTCATCAAAAACCTCCTTGATCTCTCCGGCGTTCATCTTGAGGAACACATTATAGGGGGCGGAGTTGGGGAGTCAAGGAAGTCGAGAAGTTGAGGAGTTGAGAAGTTGAGGAGTTAAGGAGTTAAGGAGTCATGAAGTCGAGAGGCCGAGCAATCAAGCAACTTGGGGAACGAGGAATTCTTAACATCTCGACTTCTCGATGCCTCCACTCATCAACTTGCCCACTTCTTGACTCCGTGACTCCTCGACTCCTTAACTCCTCAACTTCTCGACTCCTCGACTGCTTCCCAGGTACAGAAAGAGCAGCCCACCCGCCGCTGCCGAACAGGCGAACTTTGCAGCTACGGGGAGGCCAGAGGGTGACAAGAACCCTTCGAGCGCGCCTGCCACCACCAAGAGCGGGATGATTCCCAATGCCAGCCGAACCCCTAGCCCTCCGTAGTAAGTTAAAGAGTCGCGACGAGGGAGCTCTCCAGGAAAGAGCAAGCCGCGAGCCAGCAGCAGGCCGCCGCCCCCAGCGATAAATACCGCGGGCAATTCCAGAATTCCGTGCGGGGCGACGAAGGACCACAGTTGCAAGCTCATGCCGGCTTGCCAACATGCTGCGCCGATGGCTCCCATCAACACACCATTCATGGCCAACAGAAAGACAGTGCCAATGCCACCCAATATTCCCGCCGCAAACACCGTGAAAGAGACGCTCAGGTTGTTGGTCATGATGGCGCTCGAGGCCAGCGGCTTGATGGTGAGCACGGAGTGCGTCCACATCTCGCGCCGGTCAATCGTGGCGCTCATCTCGGGCCCCAGGAAGAAGCGCTGCAAAGCAGGGTCGGCGAGTGTGGCCGAGAACCCCGCTATTGCCCCGGCAATAAACAGCATGAACGCCAGACCCGTGTATTTCCAAGTTCGCCGGAAGAGGTGGGGAAAGTCACGGCCGTAGAAACCCAGGATGAAACGCGGTGGTACCGTGCGGCCCATATAAATGAGGTTGTGGGCGCGAGCCAGAAGTTGGTTCAGGTACCCAGCCCAGGGGCGGCTTAAAGGGTCTTCGCGCACCGAGGCCAAGTCCGCGGCAATCTGCCGGTAGAGCAATCCCAGTTCGCTCAGCTCAGCATAGGTCAGAACACGCAAGCCCCGGCGACCGGTCTTTTCAATAATCAGTCCCAACCGGTCCCAATACGGCTTGCGTTTTTCGATCCAGCGTGCACTAATCATAAGTGCCGAAATTCGAAAATCGAAGTTCGAAATCGAAACTGGAAACTGGGAGCTATCTTGACACTCCCTATATCCTATTGCAACGGCGACTGTCGACTACGTCTGAAGCCCGTATGGACAACCTGGTTATTGAAACGCCCGAACAAATCCCTCTTGAGTTTCCCTTGGCGGGCATTGGCAGCCGATTTCTAGCGATAGCTTTGGACACGTGTTTTCAAATTGCCGGTTGGGCGCTTTTGGGCGGAATGGCTTATGCCTTAGGGTTGAGAGCGTCCCATAGGCCCGTGCAAGGCGCATGGACGGCAGCCCTTATTGTGCTTTTACTCTTCGTCCTCCAATCCGGATACTTTATGATCTTCGAAGCAGTCTGGAATGGCCAAACTCCCGGCAAACGCTTGACGCACCTGCGCGTCATACAAGATTCCGGCAGGCCCATCACTGTCTTTGAGGCGGTGGCGCGCAACCTGCTCCGCATCATTGACGGTATACCCGGGCTGTATGGGGTGGCCATCATCTCCGCCCTTCTCAGCGCAAAGAGCCAACGGCTGGGTGACTTCGTGGCTGGCACGGTGGTGGTTCACGAAAAGCCGCCCCTGCTTAAAGCCGGGCTTCGATGGGATTCGGCCGCCCCTTCGCGCAGCGCGCGATATGATGTTTCGCGGCTCACGCCTGAGGAATTTCAGTTGATTGAGGCGTTCCTGTTGCGCCGGAAAGAACTTGCCGAAGGCATAAGGCGCGATGCAGCTCGAAGAATTGTGCTCCGCCTCTCCGCACGCCTTGAACTAACCCCGGAAGACGAGCTAGAACCTGAACCGCTTCTCGAGACCCTCGCCGTTGCTTATCGTGCCCGAGCCCACTACCGTTGATCTACTCTCGAATCCCCACATACCATAAGCTGGTGACCGCCATCTCACGCAGGGAGTACAGGGTGCGCAGGTAAGAATCGGCTTCGATGGGACTGTCAGGGGCCGGTGAGGTGTAGGCGTTAATACCTAGCGATCTGAACATGAGTTTGATTCTGTAAAGGTGGAAGCCATCGCTGACCGCGATACAGGTATGCTTGTGGCGCTGCCGGAGGAGGAGCGTTACGGCTTTGACGCTCGCATAGGTGGTCAGGCTGCGCGTGTCGGGC
>Ga0187782_10004133_pt1 | contig 10840 bp, 9 predicted proteins | sample 0715_SJ02_MP15_2_FD_132454 | JGI IMG/M metagenome (GOLD analysis project Ga0187782, IMG submission 132454) | Tropical peat soil microbial communities from peatlands in Department of Meta, Colombia - 0715_SJ02_MP15_20_MG | ecosystem: Environmental > Terrestrial > Soil > Wetlands > Peat | place...
CGCCGCTGGGCCGTCAGGAGGACGATGGCAACAGTATGACCGCCGGCGAGAGCTCCTGGATCCGGTTCCACGACCAGTATGGCGTTGAAGGCCATCGCCCCACGACCCGTTGCCATGGCTAAGCAGGCTTCAGATTTCCGGGTAGCGACTCAATCGAAAAGGCCGCCGAAGGCGGCGGTCGACGGTGCGGCAGGCATGCTCCTCGCCTTTGCCGATGTCGCCGGAACCCCCGACCGGGCGTTGCGAGCCGTTCTCACAAACGAGGTTGAAAAATGGTGGAAAATCCCGGGCGTCTACCACCTGAGGGACTGGAAAGCTGACTTGCGCGTCCAGGGATGTTGGAGCGTTACCGTTGAGCTAAACAACGGCGAGCAGCTAAACGAATGGGGGGAGTTCTGTGAGGTCGACGTGCCCCAAAAGATTGTGATGACGCGAAGATTCGGCGCCAATCCGCTCATTGGAAACCGCGAGACCACGCTCACGTACCGGTTCCAACCATCCCCCCACGGGACGCTGGTGACCGTTCGAGAAGAAGGCTTCATCGGAAGGCCCGAGGCGGCATATGGGAACGCGGAAAACTGGGAGAAGGTCTTAGGCTGGCTGGACGGATACCTAAGCCGACAGTAACGATCCGCCTACCGTTAAATTACCCGCTCCCCTCGTCGAACTTCGGAGACGGGGCAGTAGGAAGGGATACCGTGGAGGTGGCACGGTGCGCATTACAATCGTCGGCGCGGGCGCGATTGGCGGCCTGACCGGCGCCTGGTTGTCCATGGCCGGCGAGGATGTCACGTTCGTGGACACGAACCGCGAGCACGTTGAGGCGCTGCGGACGCGGGGCCTCACAATCGACGGCGCGCGAGGCGAGCACCACCTGCCGCCACAGCGGGCGGCGACCCCCGACGAGCTGCGCGAGCCGCTGGAGTGCGTCCTGCTCGCCGTGAAATCCCAGCACACCCGAGAGGCCGTCGCCGGCATTCGGCGCCTCCTGCGGCCCGACGGCTTCGTCGTGTCACTTCAAAACGGGCTCGTGAACGAGGACGTGATTGCCGATGTCGTGGGACCGGACCGGACGATCGGCGCGCTGCCGGACTACGGCGGTGCGTACGTCGATCCCGGCCACCTCGAGTTCGTGATCGAAGGACCGGTGTACGTCGGCGAGCTCGACGGTCGCCTCACGCCTCGCGTGCGCGAGCTCGAGCGGCTGCTGTCCCGCGTGGCCGAGTGCCACCTGCTCACGGACATCCGGGCCCGCATCTGGGCGAAGAAGTGCTTCGGCTCTCAGACGGTCGCGAGCGCGCTCGTCGACCAGCCGTACCACGTTGTGCTCTCCGACGTTCGCGCGCAGCGGGTCGCCGGCCCGCTCGTCCGCGAGGCGCTGGAGGTCGCCTGCGCGCACGGCATCGAGGTGCCCGACGGCCCGTTCTTCAGGCCCGCGCTGTACTTCCCGAAGACGTCCGCGGACACGGCACGCCTGTTCGCGTGGATCCGCGCCACCGTCGAGACCCAGGCGCGGTTCGCGATCGCGCACGAGCGGGCGGGGACCCACACGTACGTCAAGCAGGGGTCCGGGATCCACTGGGACATCGTGTACCGGAAGCGGAAGTCGGAGGTGCGCTGGGGACACGGGCCGTTGGAGGACAAGGCGCGGGCGGTCGGCGTGCCTGTGCCGCTGAACGCGGCGCTGCACCGCATGATCTACGAGATCGAGGGCCACGAGCGCGCGCTGGGCTGGCACAACTTCGACGAGCTCGACGCGCTCATCCGCCGGCTCGGCAAGGCGCTGCCGTGACGCCACCGGGGACCGCTGGCGCGGGGAAGGGGGCACGCTCGTGACGACAACCGCCACGCTCATCAAGGCGGGACGCCTGATCGATGGGACCGGGGGGCCCCCCCGGCGCGACGTGGCCGTCCTGGTCGAGGGCGGCCGGATCGCCGAGGTCCGCCCCGCATCGGCTGCCGCGGCGGGAGACCGCGTGACGGTGCACGACTACCCGGACCTCACGCTCATGCCGGGCCTCATCGACGCCCACGACCACATCGCGCACTTCGGGCACGACCTCAAGCGGCGCATGAACACCGCGCCGTCGCTCGCGGTGCTGCAGGTCGGCCGGTGGGCGACGGAGACGCTGCTCGCCGGGGTCACGACGTTCCGGGACGCCGCGGGAGCCGACCTCGGCCTGAAGATGGCGATCGACCAGGGCGTGATCCCTGGCCCGCGCCTCGTGATCAGCCTCGTCATCATCACGCAGACCGGCGGCCACGGGGACCTGATCCAGCCGTGCGGGCTCACGTCCGATTTCCCGCGCCTTCCCGGTGTGCCCGACGGCATCGCGGATGGCCCGGACGAGTGCCGCAAGAAGGTTCGGGAGGTCATCCGCCTTGGGGCGGACTGGATCAAGGTCGCCACCACGGGCGGCGTCGGGTCTCCCCGGGGTGGGCCCGCGACCCGGCAGTTCACGCTTGAGGAACTCCGGGCCATGGTGGACGAGGCACACGCCGCGGGCAAGGGCGTCATGGTCCACGCCCACGGCGGCGACGGGCTCCGCTTGTGCCTCGACGCCGGCGTCGACTCGATCGAGCACGCCGCGGTGGCTGATGAGGCGGACATCGAGCGCATGGCCCGGCAGGGCATCTGGCTCGTCCCCACGCTCAGCGTGACGCAGCGGATGAAGGAGCGCCTCGACGCGGACCCCACCTCGCTGCCGGCGTACGTTGCGGCCAAGCTGCCGCTCGTGTTCGACACGCAGCGCCGCAACTTCCGGCGCGCGCGTGAGGGGGGCGTGAAGATCGCGATGGGCACCGACGCGGGCGCCCTCGGACACGGCCAGAACGGCAAGGAGCTCCTGTACATGGTGCAGGCCGGCATGACGCCGATGGAGGCCATTGTCGCCAGCACCCGGGCGGCGGCTGCGCTGCTCGGCATGGCGGATTCCCTCGGTACGGTCGAGGCCGGCAAGCGGGCCGACCTGATCCTGGTCGACGGCGACCCGCTCGGCGATATCGCCGCCGTCGGAGACCCCGCCCGGATCAAGCTCGTGATGAAGGACGGGATCGTCCACAAAACCCCGGATCCGGACCCCGCTGGCGCGGCCCGCAGGAGGCGTTGAGATGGCGCGCAAGTCGAGCCTCGCGCTCATGAGCTATAAGGAAATCGCCGCGATCCCGAAGGACCGCGCGGTGCTGCTGATGCCGATCGGCTGCGTCGAGCAGCACGGCCCGGCCGGCTACACCGGCGCGGACACGGTGCTTGCGGAGTACCTGTGCCGCCGCACGGCAGACGCCCTGGAGCACGTCTACGTGGCGCCGCCGCTGTGGTACGGGTATACGCCTTACACGGCGTTCCCGGGGACGGTGACGCTGCGCGTGGAGACCCTCAAGGCGTTCGTCCAAGACGTGCTCGGCGGGTACATCGCCCACGGCTTCCGGCACATCGTGGTCGTTAACAACCACGGGCCGAACGAGACGGCGATCGAGCCGGTGGCGACGGAGATCCGCAGGCGGCACGGGATCGTGCTGAGCATCCTGTATCCGTGGCGCCTCGCCGAGCACGTTGGGCACGACCTGATCCCCGACGCCGCGAAGGTCTACGGGCACGGGGGGGAACCCACGATCTCGGTGATGATGGGGCTGCACCCGGAGGCCGTTACGAAGGACGGGCACGCCGAAACGCGCGGGTACGCGAAGGTCGCGGGGCCGATCTCGCCCACCTCCTTCCGCACCGCCATATTTCAGGGATTCTCGATCGGCCTGTTTAGCGAGGCCGCCGACGTCCTGCCGAGCGGCGCAAGCGGCGATTGGACCGTCGCGTCCGAGGAGAGGGGACGCCAGATCCTCGACCGCATGGTGGCGTATGCGCGCGAGTTCGTGCCGGCGTTCTTGCGCCTGAGCCAGGACCTACAGTCGCGTCGGCCCCCCTCCGAGCGGTGAGTCCCCACGCGCGGTCCGTCGTCGCGGCCGACCGGGTCATCGACGGCACAGGCGCGCCGCCGCGCGGCCCGACGGCGATCGTGATCGAGGACGGCCGGATCGCGGCCATGCGTCCGCTCGGGACGGAGGGGTCGGGCGGCGAGGTCTGGGTGCGCTACGGCGGCCCCGGCCTCACCGCGATGCCGGGCTTGATCGACTGCCACGACCACATCGCGCACTTCGGGCTCGACCTCCCGCGGCGCTTCCAGCTCGCGCCGTCGCTCGCGATCCTGCAGGTGGGGCGGTGGCTGGAGGACACGCTGCGCGCGGGGGTGACGACGTTCCGGGATGCCGCGGGCGCCGACCTCGGGCTGAAGGTGGCGGTCGAGCAGGGCGTGATCGCGGGGCCGCGCCTGCTGATTAGCCTCGTCATCATCTCGCAGACCGGCGGCCATGGAGACCTCACCCAACCGTCGGGGTGGACCATCGATTTCCCGCGCCTGCCGGGCATCCCCGAGGCCACAGCCGACGGGGTCGACGGCGTGCGCCGCAAGGTGCGCGAGGTTCTGCGGCTCGGGGCCGACTGGATCAAGATCGCAACGAACGGCGGCGGCGGCTCGCCGCGCGGCGGCTACACGACGCGGCAGTTCTGCTTCGACGAGGTCCGGACCATCGTCGAGGAAGCCCATCGGGAGGGCGTGCGCGTCATGGCGCATGCGCACGGGGGTGAGAGCCTCGACATGTGCCTCGCGGCCGGCGTCGATACGATCGAGCACGGCAGCCTCGCCAGCGATCGCCAGCTGGCCGAAATGGCCCGGCGGCGGATCTGGATGGTGCCGACGCTTAGCGTCACGCAGCGCATGGTCGAGCGCATCCAACGCGATCCGACGTCCGTGCCTGCGTACACGGCGGTGCGGGTGCCCGCCATGCTCGACAAGAAGCGAGCGACCTTCCAGCGCGCCCTGTCGCTCGGCGTGCCGATTGCGATGGGAACGGACGCCGGCGCGCTCGGCCACGCGCAGAACGCCCGGGAACTGGTGTACATGGTCGAGGCGGGCATGACGCCGATGCAGGCCATCGTGGCGGCGACCGGCGATGCGGCGAGGCTGCTCGGCATGGAAGACCGCATCGGGACGCTCGAGGTCGGCCGCCGGGCCGACCTGCTGCTGGTGGCGGGCGATCCGCTTGCCGACATTGCGGTGGCCGCTGATCCCGGGCGATTGGCGCTCGTCATGAAGGACGGCTGCGCATACGCCGCGGCCGGCCGAGCGCGAGGCACGAACAGCACCTGACCGCCGGCGGGTCGTCGTGGGGCCCGGGTGCGTTGCGGCGAGCCGTGCGCGGGCACCGTGGGCGCCGTCGGGTCGCGGTGCCTTTCTCAGGGCGCTCACGCGCGCATCGACACACCCCGAATCATGCGCTGCCTGCAGTCCTCTTGGTGACGGTGCCCGGCCGGCCCGGGACGCGCCGCGGCGTCTTTCGCGGCATGACGCGCCGCCTCACCGCTTCACCTGGAGCTCCCGGTCCAGCATCGTGCTCATGTTATCCAAATGCTAACCACGCCAACACCGACCTTTGTGAGGCTTCGGTAAGGTTGCATGACTTGAGCTGATCAAGCTTGGTACCGTCATCCTGTGCTCGAATGTTGCCGAGCGACTGAAGATCATCAGGAGGATGACGACGACCAGGCAGCTCACCGCGATTCCCCGTGAGCTTCAGGAAATTCACGGACAGTTAGCGCTGGCGGCGTATGCGGCGACCGGGCACCCTGAACCGCGTCCTTGAGGGCAGCCGTGGCGGGTAAGCACGGATGAGACTATCGTCTATGCGACCAATCGCGCCGTTCGAGGCCGTAGTGATAATGGCAGAATCCCCCTCCCGGCACCAGATGTGGCGACCATCATCTGCAAATTCAGCAGGCCGATGAGGTTTCCCCGGATCGTTCCCACGAGTTGAGTCCCAACAGGCCGAAGCGGAATGGTTCCCACGAGTCGGAAGAGGATCACGCGGGCCCGATCGGTATCCTCGTTCAGGACGTCCCGAGGTTCGGCCAGGTGGTCCCTGATCATCCCCGGCAACGCCACAAGCTGCTGAGGGGCTACGTCCGGACCGCGGAGTATCGCTTCACACTCCTGCACCCGCCGTTCGCAGGTCTCCAACAGGAGCCGTATGATCATAGGCGTTAAGATGCCCGACCGGACGGCGGCTGCGACGTTCCCCAATCCCTGCTGGGCCCGCTCACGCTCCCGCTGCCACCGGACTCGTTCTTGGTGCTCGGTGGTGGTCAGCGAGACGAGCGAGCGATCACTCGTTGCGTCACATACTCAATGCGATCAGTCGAAAAGACCTTCCGGAGCACAAGTCGAGCACGAGGTCCTCAACGTAGTCGCGCCGGACCAGCCGGCCATTCGTGCAGATCGACGGCCCACGGTCCCGGGGGCCGTACAGCCATAGTAGTTTGGCTCGTTGAGCACGAAGTACGACCCGCACGGCTCGCAGACGAGGATCCCGGACAGCAGGGCCGTTGCACGCCGGCCACGCGTGTTCCCTCGGGCCAGGTGGTAACGTCCCTGCCTGCGGTTCTGGACGGCATCCCAGAGTTCTTGCGGGATGATGCGCAGTCCCGGAACGTCTTGCCACACCCACTCCTCGCGTAAACGCACCCGCATGAGCCGCTTGCCGGTCGTGGGAAGGGCTCCGTCGGGAGCGACAGGCCGGTGTTCGGGCAGCGCCGAATAGGATACTCGCCCGAACCCCCGCCCCGGCGGGATGTCCCTGTGCCCAAGGGGACGGGAGAACATGGGGGTCTGCGGATGCGGGTGACGGTCCGGCTGATGGGTTCGTTCCGCGACTCCCTGAACGAGGGCGAGCGGTTCCGAGCCATCGAGTTGCGCGAGGGGAGTTGCGTGATCGACGCGCTCCGCACGATCGGCGTCGGCGACGACGAACCCTGGAACGCCAGCATCGAAGGCCAGATGGTTGAGGCGGAGTACGTGCTTCAGGACGGGGACGCGCTCTTTGTCTTTACGCCGCTTGCCGGCGGGGCGCTGTCACCGCACGACTGACGGCGCAGGAGGGCTAGGGACATGCGCGGAGTTGCTGGGAAGATCCTCAGAGCGGATCTCACCGCTCGGAAGATCACGGTAGATCAACCCGACGAACGCTTCTATCGCACCTACCTTGGCGGCGCCGGCTTCGTCTCCTACTTCCTGCTGAAGGAGGTCCCACGGGGCATCGACGCGTTCGATCCCCGGAACAAGCTAATCTTCGCGATTGGGCCCCTGACCGGCCTGCCGCTTCCGGGCGCATCGCGCAGCTGCGTGGGGACGAAGTCCCCCCTCACCGACGGCTACTCGAAGAGCGAGGCCGGGGGCTTCGTTCCGATGGCGCTCAAGAAGGCCGCGTACGACGCCGTGATCGTCGAGGGGCGGGCCGACGCTCCGGTGTACCTCCTGGTGACCGACCAGCGGGTCGAGATCCGAGACGCGTCCCATCTGTGGGGCAAGACCGTCCTGGAGGCGCGGGACGCCATCGCGGCGGAGACGGGCGAGAAGCAGATCCGCACATCTGGAATCGGCCCCGCCGGCGAGAACCTCGTGCGGTTCGCGTCCGTGATGAACGACGCCAAGGACGCCCACGGCCGCGGCGGGGCCGGGGCGGTGATGGGCTCGAAGAACCTGAAGGCGATCGCGGTCGCGGGGAAGTGGAACCCCGATGTGGCGGACCCTGCCAAGATCCACGAGCTCGCCGTGATGATGAACAAGGGCTTCTACGACAACCCGCTCTTCTCCAAGGGGCTCCACGACATCGGCACGGGCGCCGAGGCGGCGATGGTGGCGGGCAACGAGGTCGGCAACCTGCCCTCTCACAACTTCGCGGTCAACTCATTCGACGGCGTCAAGAAGATCACGGCCCACGCGGCTATGGCAGCGTACGGCAAGGGCATGGAGGGCTGCGCTGCCTGCGGCGTGCGCTGCAAGAAGGTGATGGAAATCGACGCCCCGTGGCACGTGAACAAGCGCACGAGCGGGGCCGAGTACGAGTCTCTGGGCGCGCTCGGGACGGTGTGCGCCGTGGACGATCTCGAGCGCGTGCTGAAGGCGTGCGATCTCGCCAACCAGTATGGAATGGACACGATCTCACTCGGCGTGACGATCGGTTTCGGCATGGAGTGCTTCGAGAGCGGGATTCTGACGCCCGGCGACACCGGCGGCGTCGATCTGCGGTTCGGAAACGCCGAGGCGATGCTCCAGATGGTCGAGATGATCACCCGCCGACAGGGAATCGGCGACGTGCTGGCCGAGGGGACGAAGCGCGCGGCCGCGCGCCTGGGCCGGGGTGCCGAGGCGCTGGCGATGCACGTGAAGGGCGTCGAGATTCCGATGCACGAGCCGCGCGTGAAGCCGGGGCTCGGGGTCGTCTACGCCGTGGAGGCGCACGGCGCGGACCACTGCGCCGGCATGCACGACACCTTCTACACGCGGGAGTCGCCATCGTTTGAGCGCCTGCGGGGGATGGGCGCCACGGTGCCGCTCCCAGCCAGCGATCTGTCTGACGACAAGATGCGGTCCCAGAAGGCCGCGCACCTGTGGAATCTCTTTCTCGACTCGACGGTCTGCTGCATGTTCGTCCCGTGGGACCTCGACCAGCTGGTCGAGGGCGTGCGCGCCGTCACCGGGTGGATCTACACGGCGCACGAGGCCCTCAAGCTCGGCGAGCGGATCGCCGCGCTGGGCCGGGTCTTCAACCTGCGCGAAGGGATTACGATCGCCCAAGACAGTCTGCCGAAGCGGATGTTCGGGCCCACCCGCCGGGGCGCCCTGCGGAACGGCGGCCTTGACGAGGAGACGTTCCGCCGCGCCGTCTCCGCCTTCTACGGAATCATGGGGTGGGACATGGCCACGGGCGTGCCGACCCGAGGCACGCTGCTCGATCTGGGCATCGGCTGGGCCGCTGACGAGCTGCCGGCGTCCGTGTAACGGACGGTAGCACGGTGCGTTCCGGCGGCCGGCTGGCGGGACGCCGGGCGTCAGGCGGCGGGCCGTCTGGCGTCTTGCGCGCGGTTGCGCGCGCCGGGGGATAGTGCTTGCCGAGCCGGAGGAGCCCCAGGCAGGCGCGGCAGCCCTACTCCGGATGCGGCCGCTCACGCAAGATGGTCTCGACGAGCTGCGCCGTGTACGGGCCGACCTCGGTGGCCCAGCGGATGAGCTGCGAGGGACTCCACTCCAGGTATCGCTGATGCGCGCTCGGACGATGACGGGGATCGGTGACATGGTCCCCGCGGCCGTGGCCCGCGCGTGACTCGCGACACGCCAGCCGGCGCGCAGCGACCTCGAGCGCGTGGGCGGTGAGGCGGATATCGACGCGGGTGCCGATCAGCTGGTACGGCACGCTATAGTAATCGCCCGCCACCGTGACGTGGTAATCGATGCTGACCTTGGGCCGGGTGCGACCCGGCACAGAAGCCCTACCCCTACGATTCCGAACGGGCGCGCACGCTGCTGCGCGAGGCCGGATTCCCCAACGGGTTCGAGACGACGATGGCGATCAGCCCCGAGCGTCCGTTCGCGGCCGAGGACGTGGCACAAACCACCTTTCGGGCGCGATCCGAGGATGTCCAAGATCATAGGCTGGTTGCCTTTATATGATGTCATTATGCCTACGTACTAACTCGGCCGGACACGTGGCGCAAGGTCATCCCGCGTGTCTTGGGCCTGTAGTTCGCGCAGCCTAACGGGCCTGCGATCGCCGGCCACCGCGCGAACAACTGGAGGCCATGGGGGTAGCCACAAAATCAGCCTCACGGCATCAGTCCAGTCAACAAACATGCAGCCGGTCATGGTTCAGGCGGTTGTTTCGGCGGGAGCCCAATTTGGACGGTTCGCCTTAAACTACGCAACGTGTGTGTCGTCTTCGCTGGTGTGTGTTCAAATACCCCTCGATGGTTCTGCACGAATCTACTTCATCGGCACAGCGGTGGAGGGGATCCACCAAACCCCGATTCGCGTGGCAGGGCCTGTTTGCAACCTGCCTCTGCTTACGGATCGTGACGCAGTCTCGCTCGGTTCAACGGTTGAGTGAATCGTGAAGTTCGCAGGACCTCAAGTTGGTCTTGTCCCCCGGGTTGAGCGAAAGCTCCCTGATATCACTTCTGAAAGACCTAGGGGGAGATCCGGATCGTGCTTCTCATGACAACCTGAGTGTATGGGATCCACGTGGCCATTGTGTAGTAGAAGGTCGAGGTACCCTGGGCTTCGTCGCCGGTGGTAAAGCGGGAGATGAAGTACGGCGCGTACTCGCCCCCCCACACCCCCTCCAGCCCCGGACCCGCCAGATCATCGCACTTCTGCGGGTTGCGCGCGTCGATCGCGCGGTGGATGAAGTAGCAGTACCCGTGGTCCCGGACCGGGTTGAAAATGGTCTGCGCCTCGCTCCACGGTCCCCACGGATGCTCCGCCACACGCATCTGGATGCCGCGGGGATGCTCGGGCGTGTTGTTCAGGCAGTTGTAGAGCATGATCCAGCGTTTGACGAACCGGTTCCAGTCGACGCCGAGTTCCCCCATGCAGTTGCTCGGGGATCCTCCGGGCCCGTAATCCTGAAACAGCGGCGCGGCGTCGGCTTCGGACCGGGCGAAGCGCGGCTGCCCGTCCGCGCCGACGTCGGCGAGGTATTCTAGCGACTGCGCTCCGTCGGGTCTGCCGATGCTCTCGGCCCGCATGCGCGCCATGAACCCAGCGCTCTTCCGGTAGAGCGCGCCGCCCTGGGTGCCCCAGAAGTAGAGGTTGGAGTTGACCCGGTTTGGTGGACATCCTATCGTTTAGGGGCCAAGACCCCAGAGAGGAGTCCACCGTGGGCAAGACACACCCACCGTATGCAAAGGAATTCCGAGCGGAGGCAGTCCGCTTGGTACGGGAGTCCGGTAAGTCGC
>Ga0187782_10004134_pt1 | contig 10840 bp, 9 predicted proteins | sample 0715_SJ02_MP15_2_FD_132454 | JGI IMG/M metagenome (GOLD analysis project Ga0187782, IMG submission 132454) | Tropical peat soil microbial communities from peatlands in Department of Meta, Colombia - 0715_SJ02_MP15_20_MG | ecosystem: Environmental > Terrestrial > Soil > Wetlands > Peat | place...
CGGAGTGAGTTGCACGCCCAATAGGAAATAGATAAGTTCTCTTCCAGCCATCGTTGCACCTCAAGCGTGCACTTTGGTTAGGGGCGTGTTGGTGTTACCAGCACCGACGCGTCCCGCCACTCCTCACTTACTTCCTTTTCTTTCTGGTCTTGCGACTACCTTTGCCTCGATAGTGGTCCTTCTTGTATTGCTTGACGACTTCGATATCGGCCTCTGTCCATAGCCGAACTCGTACCCTGCCAACGAGCTTCACGGCAGGAACTGGAAATCTCTTCTCTCGAATCCAACGACTGATCGTGTTCCAACTAACGCCCACTATATCCGCGACTTCAACTGTAGAATAAGTAGCCATTTGAATAATGGTATAGGTCTATGCGATATGTCAAGTAAAAAGCGAACCCGGATTCAGCGCTAGGCAACCGCGCCAATCCGGGTCAATCAAAGAGTACCTCAGAATCCGGCCGTGCGGAGGCTTCCGTGTTCCGTGGTTTCCTCTCTCGTAGTGACGCATGTCCTTAAGTCCGAACCCTTTTCGAATGTTTTCTAGTGCCGTCTTGCCCGATGACAATTCATGCCTCGTTCGCCCACCACCAAGCATGAAATCGGGTTCACCGGCGAGGACTTAGATCTAGTCAATCGCAACAAAGTTCTTCCTTTCTTTCGCGACATGCATGGTTCTCTCAGCAGCCGCAATCATTGCCTTTGCATCTGCCTCCCCGGACTCGGAACTCACGACACCGATGCTTGCGGTGACCTTGCATAGGCTTTCCCGGTTACCAGCATCGACAGCTGACCGGATACGTTCAGCGGTGGCAGCCGCCTCGCCCTTTGTGAAATTGGGGAGAATCACAACGAACTCATCAGCATATGTTCTGTATAGCTTGCCCTTTTCCAGTATCGCTTCAGCCATTCGCTGTGCGACTTGGATCAGGCACCTGTCCCCTTCGCTGTGACCCAACGTGTCATTCACGGTCTTGAAACCATCCAAGTCTATGTGGAGCACCGCGATAAGTGCCCCCTGGTTCAGCTTCTGCTGAAGGTCGGAGACCAGTGCCTTCTTTGCGGGAATTTGAGCGAGCTCGAGAGGAACAGACGAGTCCACCTTCGAGCTTGGTTTGAAGTGAAATCCGTCCCTTATGAGAGCGTCGCCAAGCTGTACCGCCAACGGGCTTTCCTTATCGTAGACGCTGAGTACAAACCAGAATAGTCGTTTAAGATTCTGCTCGGAAAAGTCCGAGGAGATCGCATCGGAAAAGCGTGGATTCTGGCCTCCAAAGCTGCCTGCGAACAGGTCGGATATAATCTGGCTCCATTGGAAATTGTAAGTGAACGCAATGTCAACGAAGGCCGGGGCGAAGCCAGCATCAAATAGCTCGTCCCGCCAAAACTTCTCAATCGTGTCAGGGGGCAGGAGGCTCTCCGGTTCCATGTATTCGAGCATTTTCTGCAAGATGCCCAGTGTCGGCTGAGAGAGTCTCGGATGATCCATGATCTGATAAACGATGCGCTGAACTAGACTTAGAATTCCTGCCCTGATTAACACGTACCAGACAATCCGGCAATGGCGTCTGGATCTACTTCATTGGAGTTCGTGTTTCTGTTCTTATCTCCTCGAGCGAACTTGCATCGGCCGATCACGCCGAGGTCGGTCTACGAGCCAAGCTGCGGAGGCATGGCGAGCGGGTCAGAATTTTCAAAGGGTAGCGGTACTGGCTCGCACTTGCAACCTTCTACTTGGAGACTTTTCAATCCCTCGTTCAAGTGTTGAGATTCGAAGTCTGCCCAGAGGCCATTCTATCAGGATCAGGTATCTGCACATAAGCGACATGGTCTTGCAGGGAGTCTGTAAAAATAGAGCGTAAGCCTTTTGTCTTCAGAGGGCTCGACTGGCAGCCCATCTGCTCGCCATCCCGCCGGGCCTCAGTGACGGGACGACGGTCGCGGCCCTTCTTGCTCCGAGGAAAGCCCGTTGTGGCCCGCCGCCGCCCCGTCTTTAACTGCCAGGAAAGCCCCCTCGTACTTTTGGCCTACGCGGCAGTCGAGATCCACCTTCCCCGTTTGCGATTCCGGGCCATTGGGAAAGGGACCTGTCGAGCGGCGCAAAAAACAGTTAGCCACGTGATCGGAAATTCCAGACACCTTATGCTGTGGCGCCATGGATTGCAGGAGCTTTAACTGGCGTTCAGATCCACAAATCTGGCCTCAACCAACCGTTGAATGACCGCAAAAACCAACGCCGGTCGATCGAATCAGCAGCATTCGACGCCTCACGCACCGGAAAATTCGTTGCGCAACCCGAAACTAGTCGCTGGCCACACCCAAAGAGTCCATTTCGCGTGGAGTCCTGGTTGCTTTTTCCACCTTTGGCAAGGCGAATCTGTGCCAAATCACACGCAAAGCAGCGACTAACGGCACGGAAAGGTAAATCCCCACAATTCCGCCGACCGCGCCCCCAACCATAACGGTGAAGATGGCCAGCAGGGGATGAATCTCCAGTTCGTGTCCCATGACGCGAGGAGCGATGAAGTAATCCATAACCACTCGCCACAAGCCAAGCAGTGCCGCCATCCAAATCCAGTGGGCATGCATCAGAAGCCCTGCCGTTGAGATTGTGATCAAGGCCGTAATCCAGCCCGCTACGGGAATGAACTCCAGCACCCCCGCCAGAAGTCCCAATGCCAGGGCGTGGCGATAACCCAAAAACAACATCCCGGCGGAACAGTAGACGAGCGAGAGCACGGCAAGAATGACCTTGGCGCGGATGTAATGCCGCAGCATGTCGTTCAGATCGGCGGCCAAAGCGCGGGCTTGGCTGTATGTTTCCTTGGTCGAGAGAAGGTGGATAACTCCGTTTGCGAGGTTTTCGCCGTCGCTGAGGAAAAACATACCGAGGATCGGGATCAACAGGATCCCGCCAAAGGCGACCGATACAAATTGCCTTACAGATTCCGCCACTCCTCGGATTGTTTCGCGACGCTGCTGCAGAAAAGCTTTCGCACGCCGTGCCTGGTCTTCATCCCATCCATTCTGGTGTCCCATGTCGACGGCGATATCGCCTGAATAAACATTTTCCATCATCACCGGCGAATTCTTGATCACCCGCCCAATCTTGGGAACGAGTTGCGGAGCCAGGCCGTGGGCGATGAGCCCGATAACAATCAGCAGTGCCAGATAAGCTTCGGCGATGTGTGGTCCCCTCAGATTTCTGAAAAAGAGCGAGTAGCGCTGGAGGAATCGCACAAAGGGATTGATCAAGTAGGCGAAAAGGAGGGAAAAAGCGAAAATCACGATGACGGCGCGGGCGACGTACACAATGACCAGCGCCAATGTGAACAGCAGCGTGGTCATCAGTACATTCAAGGTGCGGCGATCCGGGAAAGCCATATTCCTCACCTCGGGCGATTCGATTATTGCGCCTGAGACTCGAGTTTCTGTTTAATGGAAGCGAGAGCCTTTTCGAGCGAAGACCGCGTCTTATCTACCGCGACTTTCCGCACGATTTCACCTTTCAGGCCGGTCAAGCCCGCCTGTTGCGATCCCTTCATGGTTATCAGGTAAAACCCGGGATGCGGCGGGTGTTCGTCATCTTTGACGCAAACCGTCAAGTCCAGCGCACTCTCAAAGTAGTGGCTCGCGTACAGCTGTTTCACGGCCACGGCATACGCAGGCCGCTCGGTCGACTTGCCCTGATAGACGACCGCTTGCACCATGCGAATTGTCGGCTTCAGCCCGAAATTGACCTTCTCCCAATAAAATTGCGATGCGATGCCGTTGGAACCTGCCATTGGGTAATCGAGGAGGTATTCTCGCAGTTCGGGCAAATATACGGGAAGCGCTTTTGAGCGGCTTAGCAAAGATTCGAAAGTCTTCGCCACGGTAGCGGGATGATCTTTGTCGCGATAGGTTCCCAGCGCCGAATTGCCGCCCTGTTCGTAGTCAAGCAGGGCTTGCAAAGCCATTTGTTGCGCCAGGCGATTCGCCTGATCGTTAGCATCCGGCGCGCTCCAGTTCACGGAGCGCTGGAACTGTTCCATCGCTTCGGCGGGCAATTGCACATCACAATGGCCTGGCTTGCAATTTTTCAATTGCCTGAAATCTTCGTCGTCCATCGTGAAGCCGGTGAGGTCCGACAGTTGCGGTGGGTCGCTAAACTTCCGAAGTGCGAGGTAGCTCGGGAGTTTGCGGAGAGCATCGAGATCGGATGCGAACTTGAGGTAGCGTTCCGGAGTGGAGTTTATATAGATTGAGCCAAACACGAATACCTGATCCGCGGCAGACGAATCCATGATCTTCGCGACCGCTTTTCCGTTTTGTATCTGGCGAATCTGATCATCACTCAGGCCCACAAACTCGTGAAAAAACTTCCTTGGTTCTGCCGGGTCGTCCGCCGCCGGAACTCCAGATCCGCTGAATGGAGAGAGCAGCAGAGCGAACAGCACTACAGCCGAGACTCTTCCGTGCACGGGCGGGTCCTCCGGTACTTTGTTGGGTTATTGGATGAACGGGCGGTACAAACGATGCTTTTATGTGTAGTTCCGGGTTATGGGGCCAAACGGTAGGGGAAGCACGCAAACTGCAAGCCAGGTGCCTCTAATGACTGAAAAAATGGGACTAACACCATAGTAAGCAATGTCCGAATCACAACTTCATTCCGGTCGGGTTCTTTCTCACCACGGAATGAAATCAATTTTGTCGAACTGCTTGGTGGTCTTCTGGGCAATTCACCCAAAATCGCGAAAGCTCTCGACTGTCGTGAACGGATCGGGCTTCAGAATGACTTCGCCTCCAGGTACTGAATCAGGGTCAGGGATGCCCGTCGCTATACTTTGTGGTATCCGCCTTCTCAACCTGTTTGGGGCTTACCGCTTTCTCGGTTTCGCAATCCTTTTCCACCTTGGAATTTCTCACTGTCCCAGATACGCAAGCGCCGCACGCAGGGGCGCGCTCGATATCTCAATAAATCCCCCAAACGGCGTGTACATCTCCAATATGAGAAACAAGACTCCGGAAACCGACAGAGCCGCGAGCAGAAATGTCGCGATCAACGTCCCATTCGGTGGGGAGTGCAGTGCGAAGCTCATGAACGTAATGGTCAGCGAGAAAATCACCACTAGAACCAGGGGCCGCGATACTGGTGTGTACCCCCGCTCCACGATCAGCCACCGCGTCTCTCCAATTTCAGTTGCCAGATTCAGAGCGCGTGTCAGTAACAACCGCTGCCCATCCGTTTCCGGTTTTAGGTCTTGAATCTTGTCGTAGAGAAGTTCTGACCGCGACCCTGACGGCAACGCAATCGAGCGCACTCTCCCCTTTGCTGGCCAGGTTTCCTCAACCAAGCGGGTGACAACTGTCCGCAAAAGATCGCGCGCATCTTTTGCCTCCGGGCCGTAATGCGCGAGTGCCCGGTCCAGCAAAATGATCTTTGCGGACATCTCTGTTACGGAACTGTTCTGACCATCGAAGGACGTCTTGGCCGAACTGACCAGCAGTCCGAGCATCAGCGCGGTCATCGTCGCAATGGTCCCCATACCCAATCTCACGACCTCCCTGGATGCATCACTCAGGTGACCCTCAGGCAGAACCGTGCGCAACCGGAATCCCAGCAACGCTCCCCCAAATATGCAGGCGAACGCGATCACGGTTGTTGCCAATGAGTTCACAGTCGTTCCTCCTCGGGTTTGAGGATGTTCACTTCCTTCTTTGTGTGCATCCAGACCTTTATGCCGGGAATGGTGAGTCGAGGTATTCTACTGAAATTCGAATGGCCCGCAATGGTAATTCGCATGAGCGTTCCTGGTTCAATCTTCGCCTTAAATCGAGCTGCACTTTCGTCCAAACGTTTCATCGATGATTCCTCGCAAATGTACAAGCGACTCTTCGCTCGCTGATTTGAAAACCTCCATATCGTGCACTTGGCCTTGGAACCAATACTTGCTTTCGCCCAAGCGGTGATACGGCAGAAGTTCGTGATAAAGGCAAGGACGGCTTGAATATGCTCCTCGTCGTCATTCACTCCGGGAATGAACGGAGTACGGGCGGCAAACTTTGTGTTGGGAAGGTCTCGGAAGCGCGCTTGAAGTTCTCAGGCCAATATTTTGGAGCCCACACAACTAATTGGAGGCCATGACACAGCCGTCTTCTTGAGAAGTCGGCCTACAGGTAATTGCCACCCGGGGTTTAAGCAGGTAGCGCTCTTGTGGGGGAGACTGGTGAGTGTGGTGAAGGGCGAACCACAGCGTAGTCCCTTTCCCTGGAACGTGAGGAGAACAACGGTCCCAGAAATTCTGAGCGGCAGGTGTCCAGAGGATCTAATGGGACGATTCAGGCCCTAGGGATTTCCCCAGTTGTATGGAAGGTCTTCGCAAAAATAGGATAAAGCCAGAGTGTTGTATCTGAAGGGCTGTCACCTGCCAGCGCACTCAATCGGTGGCGAGGAGTGAGCAGTTTATGCGCGCTCTTAGTCGGCTCATTTGTCAAAGCCCAGGCTAGTGCCGTGTGTCCTACATTGAGGCCGAAGCAAGCTGACGTGATTGTGATTGGAGTTGCCACCGATTTCAGAATTCAATTGAGGTTTCGAGAATTTCAAGGAGCAGAGTTAGCCATGAACCTGAAACGAAAGCCTCTCGGAGGGGCGTGTCGCTGCCTGCTGGCTGTGGCTTGCACCATAGCTCTTCTACCAGGCGATACATTGGCTTACCAACAGGCCTCTGCGTCGGCGCAGACGCCATCGTCGGGAGACCAGGCTGCGAACATTCCACCCGACCAACTCGACTCTCTCGTCGCGCCGATAGCGCTCTATCCTGATCCGATGCTCGCACAGGTTTTAGCCGCTTCGACGTATCCCTTGGAAGTCATCCAACTCCAGCAGTGGCTAGCGAAAAACCCCGAACTAAAGGACAAGGCGCTTGCCGATGCGGTTGCGAAGCAGCCATGGGACCCGAGCATTCAAGCCTTGGCCGCGCTGCCTGACGTGGTGAAGCGCCTGGCAAACGACATTCAGTGGACCACGGATCTCGGCAACGCATTCCTGGCCCAGCAAACCGACGTAATGGATGCCGTGCAGCGTATGCGCAAAAAAGCACAGGACAAAGGCAATTTGAAAACTACCGAGCAACAGACGGTGGAAACCAAGGTTGTCGAGAACAAGAGTGTGATCGTGATAGAACAGGCCAATCCGCAGGTTGTCTACGTACCTTCCTACGATCCGGTGGTGGTTTACGGCCCACCGGTTTATCCCTACCCACCCATTTACTACCCCCCATGGGGCTATTACGCCGCAGGAGTGGCCATCTCCTTCGGCGTGGGTGTGATGATGGGGGCATTTTGGAGTGGCGGTTGGTGCTGTGGCTGCGGCTGGGGCGGGAATAACATTACGATCAACAACAATAACAATTTCAATAGAAACTCGAATATTGGCGGTGGCAACCGTGTGTCGAACTTGCCGGCAGGCGGCAACCGCAACAATATCGGGGGAGGAAATCGCGGTAATGCCAACTGGAAACACAATCCGCAACACCGGGGCGGTGCCCCATATCGAGACCGCGCGACTGCGGACAGATTCGGGGGCACAACCCGCGGCGATTCTCTTGCCAACCGTCAGGCTGGGGCACGGCAGCAAATTGGCAGACAGGGTGGCAACCTGCGCAGCAATCCCGCTGGCGGTGGCGGCGTCGGCAACCGCGCGGGGGGAGCTGGTGTCAGCAACCGTGCAAGCAACCGGCCGGGAGGGGGAGGAGCGGACCGCATTGGAAGCCGGGATCTCTCACGCAGCGGTGGTGGGAACCGGGATGCGTTTGGAGGCGGCTCCCGGGGTTCAAGGGGATACAACGGATCGAGCGCACGAGCGAGCAGCGGTCGCGGCGCCTCCAGCATGGGATCCAGGGGTGGGGGCGGTGGAGGCCGTGGTGGCGGTGGGGGCCGCCGTCGGTAAGCGGTGCAGACCACAAACACAGGAACACATCGGAGCACTGAAATGAAATCAACACTTGCAAATCGAAGACTCCCCAAGCACCTTTTTGTTGTCAGCACTGTGGTGGGGGCGTGCCTGTGCTTGCCCATGCTCCTCTTTGCTCAAGAATCGGCCCCAAAAGCGGCTCCAGCTCCTGCCGTCGGAGGGGTCAAGACCTTCGCCACTCCTCAGCAGGCTGCAGATGCTTTGATCGATGCGGCAGACAAATTTGACGTGGGCGTTCTCGAGGAGATTTTTGGCCCGGACGGGGACGACATTGTTCTCTCCGGCGAATACCCGCAGGACCGGCAGCGCGCCTCTGACTTTGCCGCGGAGGCCCGCGAAAAGAAAAGCGTGTCCATAGATCCCAAAACGGGGAAAAGGGCTTTCTTGCTCGTAGGCAACGAGGACTGGCCTTTCCCGGTACCGATTGTGAAAGTAGGGGACAAATGGCAGTTCGACGCTAAAGCCGGACGCCAAGAGCTCCTGTATCGCCGCATCGGGAGCAACGAACTGGACGCCATTGACGTTTGTCACGGATACGTTGAAGCGCAATATGAATATGCATACCAGAAACGCGAAGGCTACAGCGCGAACCAGTTCGCGCAGCGCATCATAAGCACTCCTGGCAAACAAGATGGCCTAGCCTGGCAAAACCCGGATGGCAGTTGGGGTGGTCCGGTGGGCGAGAAGATTGCCGATGCCATCGAGCAAGGCTACTCCACGAATCCGCAGCCGTATCATGGCTATTTTTTCAAGGTTCTAAAGGGGCAAGGACCCGCAGCCCCGCTCGGCGAGATGGACTACGTCGTTGAAGGCGTGATGATCGGGGGCTTCGCTCTGCTGGCGGCACCGGCCGAGTACGGCGAGACGGGTGTAAAGAGCTTCATGGTCAGCCAAGACGGGGTTGTGTACCAGAAGGATTTTGGGCCGGCCTCACTCAACGAGTTTACAAAGATGGAACGCTTTAATCCCGACAAGTCCTGGACTCCAGTCCCTGCAGAAATCGAATAGGAAGATAGATTAGCGCTTTCTGGCCCATGCTCATTTCGACCTCCAGTAGTCACTTGATGTTGGCAGCCTCCCAGGCACGCACTTTCTTTCTTGCTTCATCAAATAGCCGCTCGTAATTGCCCTTGCGCACTTTGGCGGTCGTTTCGGGAGTCAGTGCTTTCCAAAGTGGATCGTACTGGGTATAGATCTTCAAGTATTTCTCCTGTGTGGAAGGAGCAACTTCATCCGTCCCGAACAGGAAATGGTCCGGATAGCGATTGATCAAGTCCGCCGTAATCCGAACACTCTCCGGAGTGGCAACAATATATTTGGCCACTTCATCCCAAGAAATATCGAAATAAACATCGGACATCGCAGGATCGCTAAGGATAGATTCCAGCATCGCCGCATGTTTGCTGACAGGACGAATAATCCGACCGAGCCCACAGTGTGCCCAGATGATAGGCACATTAGGATGGCGCTTTAAAAGCGCTTTCATCTGTTCCAGGTAGACTGGCTCGGCGTCCTGCTTAGGAAACGGGACGTCCACGTCATTGTGAAGCAAGACCACCAGGCCAGCTCCGGCGGCAAAATCCAAGATGCGATCCAGAGCTGGATTCGTGAGGCTGGCTGTCTCACCGGCGATTTTGGAGGAAACAAACTCCTTGTGAATCGTGAATTCCCCAATCCCGGAGAACACCCCTGGAAAAGTAAGAAGCACGCGCCGGATGTGGTCGGCAGCATACATATCCGCAGGATTGAATCCAGTGATCATGGGGTCCAGCCGTGCCTGTTGCGCGGGAGTCAGCGAGCGGTATGCCATGGCGATGTATGCGTCTGTAAAAGAGTAGTAGTAAAGAGGAGCGTCGGTCTGCAGGTAATACATAGGAGCAAAATCGCCGGAATTCTGGTAAGACCACTGCTGCTGCAAGGGAATTCCAAAAATCGCAACGCGACCGACCTTCGTGCCCATAATCGCCAGAAAATCGTCAATGTTTGTGCCTTCCTGAATGTAGTTAGTGAGGTGGAAATGAACATCGTTTAATTCGGGCTCGTCGGGTTTCGACTGAGAAGAAGCGGACTGGAAGGACAGCAAGAAGAGAACCACAAATCCGCTCATAAACCTGATGTTTCTGCACTGCTGGTAACTGAATGCGCGCCGCATAAAATTTCCCCTTTCTGGAATATCACGGCTCGACTTAGTAGAAGGCAGTCATGCCGACGGTAAACACCTGTCCGGTGAGCTGCCCGATGTAGAAGCCGAAGGTGCTATTAACGGGCGAGTGGTCCACGTTGATCAGCTGGATGTTCAGGCGGGCGTTGCGGCTTTTCCACGGGTAATAATTGCCGCCAATGATGAATTCTTTCGGGTCTCCATATTGGCCAAAAACATAGGAAGTCGCTCCGTAGAGTTCGACTAGCTTTGGCACGACCATGTATCCCAACTGAACGTAGAAGCCAGAATCCCGGACCCCACTGACGGGCAACGGTCCGTCAGCAACGAGATTGTCCAATTTTCTGTAGTAGCCCTCACCCTGGAGGAATAATCCGTGGTACTTAATTCCCGCAGATTCGGAAATTAGTTGATAACGGGCCTTCTCCACGGTCACACCAGGCGCCAAGGCGCCCAGGTCGAATATATTGAGGGAATCTGAGAGACGAAGCGTTGTGTTTCCTGCGGGCGTACCGATGGGGGCCTGGCGGTCCTCTGGACTGTACGTGTAAGCGAAATTGAAGCGAGTTGCGAGTTTCTCGTGACCTTCAAAGTCCCCAAAAGCTCCCCGAGGACCAAACTCCCCTGTCGTGGGAAACCAAGTTATAGCAAAACCAGCGGAAAGGTCCCGGTCGAGTTTGATTGCCGGAATGTCTAGGTTGCTGTTGTTATTACCGATCATCCAC
>Ga0187782_10004135_pt1 | contig 10838 bp, 9 predicted proteins | sample 0715_SJ02_MP15_2_FD_132454 | JGI IMG/M metagenome (GOLD analysis project Ga0187782, IMG submission 132454) | Tropical peat soil microbial communities from peatlands in Department of Meta, Colombia - 0715_SJ02_MP15_20_MG | ecosystem: Environmental > Terrestrial > Soil > Wetlands > Peat | place...
ACAAAGCTCCGCCCTCTGACTTACAGCGCGTGGCGCCAAGGCCGGTATAATCTTTCATCCTATCTTCGGCAGGAGTCCGCGGGGGGATGAATCGAAATTGCGGGCTTCGAGCATCCCTGCAACTTCTGCCAGAGTCTCACCGCAGGCCAGGCAACTTCCAAAGGAAATTTTGAGGTGAATAAGCGATGACAACTTGCGATGTAGCAATCATTGGCGCCGGACCGTACGGCCTCTCTGCGGCTGCCCACTTGCGCACGGTTAAGGGCCTGGAGCTTCGTATCTTTGGCGATCCGATGTCCTTCTGGGAGAGAAACATGCCGGTGGGCATGTATCTACGGTCCGCTTGGAGTGCGACCCATATCGCGCACCCGACCGGCTTGTGCACGTTGGAGGCATTCGAGGCTGCGAATGACCGCCACTTCTCTTCCCCCGTGCCGCTCGACTGCTTCCTCCAATATGGCTTGTGGTACCAGCGCGAGGCCGTACCTGACGTGGACAAGAGGTCGGTTGCCAGGGTTGAATCGGCTCCCCAAGGCTTCCGTTTCCACCTGGAAGACGGTGAAGTGCTGGGCGCACGTCGCGTTGTCGTTGCGTCAGGGATCGCCGCCTTCGCTTACCGGCCGCCCGAGTTTTTCGGCATACCACCCTCGCTCGCAACGCACACGTCCGAGCACCGTGACTTTCGAGATTATGCAGGGAAGTCCGTCCTGGTGCTAGGAGGGGGGCAAAGCGCGCTTGAATCAGGCGCCCTCCTTAAGGAAGCTGGCGCGGACGTCGAAATCATCACGCGCGCCACCGGGATTCATTGGCTCCAAGGCTGGGCTTCCAAAACGCTCCACCAAAGGCTGGGTGGGTTCACTAAGCAACTGCTCTACGCGCCCACTGACGTTGGGCCGGCGGGCCTCAGCCAACTGCTTGCGCGGCCCGATCTTGTTCGCCGCCTGCCGCGGGCCCTTCAAGACAAACTCCGAAAGCGGGCCGTCCGTCCCGCTGGGGCGCGCTGGTTGGTGGCCCGGCTCAAAGACGTCCCAATGAGGCTGGGTCGTTCAGTCGTTTCCGTCGCTGTGGTTGGCGAGCGGGTGAAAGTCCGCCTGTGCGACGGGACTGAGAGAACGGTTGACCATCTTCTTCTGGGTACCGGCTACAAAGTGGATGTTTCTAAGTATGGGTTCCTCGCACCGGAACTGGTGCGCTCCCTTCGTCGGTCCAATGGGTTCCCTTGGCTCAAAGAAGGACTCGAATCGTCAGTGCCAGGATTGCACTTTCTGGGCGCGCCAGCCGCCTGGAGCTTTGGCCCCCTGATGCAATTTGTTTCTGGTACAGGCTATGCCTCGCGTGCGTTGCTCAACTGTATTACCAGGAACGGTGCCAACCATTACAAGCGTGAGGGACGTTGATGCCGGCAACAATGACTCGACCCTCTGAAACTCCCTACGTTCCGGGGGGACGCTCGATAAAAAGTGTGGGTGCAGTGGTGGTGGGCGGGGACTACCAAGGGCTCGGGATCGTTCGCAGCCTCGGACGCCGGAAAGTGCCCGTTTGCGTCATTGATGATGAGCGCTCCATTGCTCGGTTCTCCAAGTACACAACCTATTCCGTGCCCGTCGATAGCCTGCGCGATGAGCAACATACAGTAGAACAAATATTGGCGATAGGCCGCCGCCTGGACCTCGAGGGTTGGGTCCTCTACCCGACTCGGGAGGAAACGGTTGCCGCTATCGCCCGCTACCGTTCTTCTTTGACCGGCTTCTTCCGAGTCCCCACTCCGGCCTGGGATATCACGCAATGGTTCTGGGATAAACGCAATACCTACCGCCGCGCTAAGGAGTTAGGTATTCCCACCCCATCTACCTGGTATATAGGGGACGTCTCAGATTTGGAGCAGATTGACACGGATCCTCCTTTTGCCATCAAGCCTGCCATCAAAGAACACTTTATCTATAGCACCAAGGTCAAAGCCTGGCGCGCCAACAGCCGCACCGAACTGCGGGAATTGTTTCAGCGCGCAGCGAGCCTCGTCGGACCAGGCGAAGTCATGGTCCAAAGTCTGATCCCGGGTGGCGGTACCCAGCAGTTCGGCTATGGCGCTTTTTTCAAGGAAGGCCGGGCGTTGGGGAGCATGGTTGTTCGGAGGGCCCGGCAACACCCCCCGGAATTTGGCCGCTCGAGCACCTACGTTGAGACCATTGAACTGCCGCTTTTGGAGGATTTTTCCGAGCGTTTTCTGAGGGCGATAAATTACTACGGACTCGTGGAATTGGAATATAAGCTTGATCCGCGTGACCAACAATACAAACTCCTCGACGTCAACGGGCGTACGTGGGGCTATCACACCCTGGGATTCAAAGCGGGCGTGGACTTCCCGTCCATGCTGTTTGCCGACCAAGTCGGCGAGCCCGTAGAGCCCTGTCGTGGCCGGCCGGGGGTCAAGTGGATCCGCCTGGTTACCGATGTCCCTACCAGCATCTTGGAAATTCTTGGCGGCCGTCAGAATTGGCGGTCGTACTTGCAATCGTTGCTGAAATCTGATATTGAGTCTGTCTTCAGCGGTGAGGATCCACTGCCCGGTATGATGGAACTCGCCCTGATACCTTATTTGGCAGTGAAGCGGGGTTTTTGAGGCCGGGGGGTTTCTTGAACTTCAAGCCGCCTGAAGATTCGTCGTTTTTCACGCCGCTATCACATCTTTTGAAAGACTTCCAGTGCTCCGAAATATCCTTAATAGACTAATCCACAAGATCGCGTTTCTAGCCCCAGGGGGCGGTACTTTCAGGCCATTGTTGCATCGCCTGCGAGGGGTAAAGATGGGAACGAACGTCTGGATTGCGCAGTTCGTTTACATCGATGAACTCCATCCGGAGAATGTCACGATTGGCGACAACTGCACTATTGGTCTTAGGACCTCTATCTTTACTCATTTTTACTGGGGTCGGAAAAGAGCGGTCAACAAAGGCAAAGTAATACTTGAAAGGGACGTGTTCATTGGACCGCACTGTGTCATTTTGCCGAACGTGCGGATCGGCGAAGGCGCGGTGATACGCGCGGGGACTGTCGTGAGCAGAAATGTGCCGCCCCATGCTCTTTGGGGAAGCCCCCCTGCGCAGGCTTTGGGTGTGGCAACCGTTCCCCTGACCGCTGAGCACGACTTCGAAGAATTCGTTCACGGAATGAGACCGGCAAAGCAACGCAAGGCTCAGGTCAATCCTGCCAAGACGAATTTGAATTGAGGTCCCGTACCGGATTTCGCGATGCAGTCGTTCGAGATGGAGTGGTTGACGCAGGATCGATACCACGCTTCCCGATCTAAGCTGGAGAGAGTTATGGAAAAAGAAGGACTGTCAAAATGGGCCGACCGGGCACAGCCTGTCGCTTTGGCCCTGCTGCGAATAGTAGCCGGATTTCTCCTCTGGCAGCACGGAGTCCAGAAGCTCTTCGGGTGGTTTTCCGGAAGGCCTGCGCCCGCCTTCGGTCTGTTCTGGTCTGCCGGCATGATGGAGTCCATCTTGGGCGTCCTTCTTACGGTTGGAGTGCTGACCCGGCCGGTAGCTATGATCCTTTGTGGCGAGATGGCGGTAGCCTTTTTCACGCAGCATTTCCCGAGGGGGTTCTGGCCCATCCAGAATCAGGGACTGCCCGCGGTCCAGTTCTGTTTCGTTCTCCTCTTGCTGTGGACGGCCGGGCCGGGCAGATTCAGTCTGGACGGACTGCTGGCCAGCAATTCCTCTGCGAAGCCGGGATCATTTACGCAACAATCGAGCAGGTTGTATCCGGTCGCCCTAACCTTGTTGCGACTGGTGACCGCATTTCTGGTTGGGCAATATGGAGTTAGGAAAATGTTCGGATGGCTCGGAGGCCATAAAGGGGGAATCCTTAGCCGACAGTGGTTTGCAGGCATGCTGGAAATCTCCTCCTCACCCTTGGTGGTCCTCGGCGTCTTTACCCGTCTTCTGGCATCTCTGGTGTCCGCTGAAATGGCGATCGCGTTTTTGGCCTCTCACTTTTTCACCGGCCACGGATACTGGCCGGTCCTGAATGGCGGCGAGCCGGACGTACTGTTCTGTTTCAGCTACTTGTTTCTCTGCACCGCCGGCCCCGGATGGCTGAGCATCGATAGCCTGGCGGGACGACACTCAAAGACGAAGAGTACAGATTGATATGTGCGGCATTTGTGGGGTTTCACGGGTCGGAAACGTCGCCTTCGATCCCGATCTTGTGCGGCGGATGATCGGCGCAATCCGGCATCGTGGCCCCGATGACTGCGGTATTTATACTGACGCTCGGGTGGGACTAGGCCACGCGCGATTGAGTATTATCGACCTCGAAGGCGGGCGGCAACCCATGTCCATTGCCGACGGCAGCCTTTGGATCACGTTCAATGGCGAAATATTCAATTACCTCGAGCTTCGTAAGGAGTTGATCGAAAAAGGTCACAAATTCTCGACTCGATCCGACACCGAGGTTATCTTGCACCTCTACCAGGACGAAGGCGAACACTGCGTGGAACGCCTCAATGGCCAATGGGCCTTTGCCATCTGGGACACGGTGCAACACAGACTTTTCCTTTCCCGCGACCGCCTCGGGGTCCGGCCACTGTTTTGGACACAAACCGCTGACCGCTTCATATTTGCCTCCGAGATCAAGGCGCTGCTAGCCTGTCCCGAGGTGGAGTGCGAACTTGATTTGCACGCCCTGGACCAGATTTTTACCTTTTGGGTTACCCTCCCGCCCCGCACGGCCTTCAAGAACATCTGGCAGATTCCACCGGGGCATTCTTTGATTCTGGAAAACGGCAAGGTTCAGGTCGGGGAATATTGGCGTCTCGAATACGCGCCTGAGAATGACAAAACAGAGGATGGAGAGAAAAAGCTCAGTGAGGATTTGCTGAGCTTGTTGCTCGATGCCACTCGTATCCGCCTGCGATCAGACGTCCCAGTGGGAGCATACCTGAGTGGGGGACTCGACTCCACATTAATCACGGCGTTAACCAAGATGCTGGTGGGGGATAGCCTGAGGACCTTTTCGGTCAGTTTTGACGATCCCGAATTCGATGAAAGTCCTTACCAGGAAGAAGCAAGCTCGACCTTGAATACGCAGCATAGCGATATGCGCTGCTCTTACGACGACATTGCCGGCGTGTTTCCAGAAGTGATCTGGTTCGCGGAGCAGCCTGTCATCCGCACCGCGCCGGCGCCCATGTACCTGCTTTCCGGGTTGGTTCGTGAGTGCGGTTTCAAAGTCGTGCTGACCGGCGAAGGAGCGGACGAGACTCTGGGCGGCTACGATATATTCAAAGAGGCGAAGATCCGGCGCTTTTGGGCGCGGAACCCAGCGTCCGCTTGGCGCCCACTTCTCCTTCGGCGCCTCTATCCTTATCTGGACTACATTCAGCGCCAGCCGCCGGTTTATCTCAAGAGCTTCTTCCATGTGACCACCCAGGACCTCACAAGCCCCTTCTTTTCGCATTTACCGCGATGGGAGCTAACCGCGAAACTGAAAGGGTTTTTGTCTGAGGAGGTTCGTGCTGAAACACGCTCTTACGCAGCACTTACGGAGCTTCAACAAGCTCTGCCGGGCTCATACGCATCATGGACGGCATTCAACCAGGCGGAATATCTGGAAACCCAGTATCTGCTGCCCGGATACATCCTGTCTTCGCAAGGCGACCGTATGGCGATGGCGCACGCCGTCGAGGGACGCTATCCCTTTCTTGATCACCGTGTCGTCGCCTTTGCCGCCAAACTTCCTCCTGCGCTCAAGATGAAGGTCTTGGATCAGAAGCACCTGTTGAAGCTGGCGGCAAACGGCTTGATACCCGAATCTATTCGGAAGCGACACAAACAGCCGTATCGCGCGCCCGACGGGCACAGTTTCTTTGGGGCAACAAAGGACTATGTGGAACAGCAGTTGTCTCCCGAGAGGATTAAGCGAGGAGGAATCTTCAATCCGCGACTCGTGTCAGCTCTCGTCGCCAAGTTTAAGACTCGGCCCGCCAACAGTGCGAAGGACAACATGGCCTTGGTTGGCATTCTCTCCACCGAAATCCTCAGAGAGCGATTCATGAGCCGCCGCCGGCCCGTAGCGAGGGTGGCCGCTGAATCCTTCTCGCAATCTTCGCCGGGTTCCTCTGCAGCGCCGGAGAAGATGGCAGCTTGAAAGTCGCCAAACTCCGTGTCCGCACCGCGTGACGACGGGAGATCGTTAATTCTATTCTTAAATCTATCCTCTTAGAGAATGTTCAAGTGGGTCAATACTTGACCTGCTACTGTAAAATACCGGCGAACGTGGAACATCGATTCGGGGAGAAAGGGTGCAAGTAAATGGAGTCAGAAGTCATTGCCCAGCAGGTGCGCAGTTTCATCATAGAGAATTATCTTTTCGATCCAGATAGTACCTTGTTAAATGAGGACTCTTTTCTTCAAACAGGAGTCCTTGACTCAACGGGCATCCTTGAATTGGTCGCCTTCTTGGAAGAGCAGTACGGCGTCACGGTCGTGGAAGGTGAACTCATGCCCGAGAACCTGGACTCGATCGATAACATCATCGCCTATCTGGCCAGGAAGATGAGGGAGAAGCAAGAAGAATGCGAGGTTTCTGCGCTGCGCTCGGCGGCTTGAGGAGGAAGTGAGTGGGTCAGGCTATATCTTCCGAAATCCTACGTATCGATCCCGCGCTCGAGACGGAGCGAATTGCCGCCGCTATCCGCACGATCGTTTTCAACGAACTGAAGCGCAAGGGCGCTGTCATTGGCGTCTCGGGAGGAATTGACAGCAGTGTGGTGGCTTTTCTGTGCGCCCGCGCTTTAGGTAAGGAACGCGTTCTCCTGTTATTTACGCCGGAGGCGGAGTCCTCGCACGATAATTTCCGCTTGGGGCGACTGGTGGCGGAGTGTTTGGATGCGCCCTCTGTCGCAGAAGACATCAGTCCAATTCTTCACGCGGCCCGCTGTTACGAACGGCGCGATGAATCAGTTCGGACGGTTGTTCCTGAGTACGCTGAGGGCTACAAGAGCAAGATCGTACTGCCGAATCTTGTCGACGCGGACCGCTATGCGGTCTTCTCCGTCGTGGTGCAGTCTCCGGACGGGGCAACCAAGAAGGTGCGGCTCAGCTCGAAGGCCTATTTAGGTATCGTCGCTGCCACCAACTTCAAGCAACGGACGCGGAAGATGGTCGAGTACTATTACGCTGATCTTTTTCAATACGCGGTGGCGGGAACACCGAACCGATTGGAATACGATCAGGGATTCTTTGTGAAAAATGGAGATGGGTCCGCTGATCTGAAGCCGATCGCCCACCTGTATAAGTCGCAGGTCTACCAGTTGGCTGCCTATTTGGGGGTTCCCGAGGAGATACAGCGCCGACCACCGAGCACCGACACATATTCACTCTCACAATCCCAGGAGGAATTCTTCTTTTCGATGCCCCTGGCAAAAATGGACCTCTGTCTTTATGGAAAAAACCAGCGAATCCCGGCCGCAGAACTGGCTCCAGCAGCAGGCTTGACAGAGGAGCAAGTCGAACGGGTGTACGCCATGATCGAATCGCGGCGCAAGGTTACGCGCTACCTCCACGCCGCACCGTCGCTGATCGAGCAGATCGAAGGAGTCTGAGGAAAACTCTTTCGTGCGCGAATGAAGTTGTTTGGTAAGCCTGCAGCCCCCCTCATGAATCTGCAACATGGCAACGTGACTGACTTCCTGCTGAGTGGGAAACAGCCGGGCCGAATAGCGCTTCAACTGGTTGGCGAAGAGCATAGTTACGGCGATCTGCAGTCGGGTGCGCGGCAAGTCTCCGGGTACCTTCTGCAGAGGGCCCGGGAAAAGGGGGAGCGGGTCATCCTGGTAAGCGAGAATTCTCTCTTCTGGGTCGCCGCCTACCTGGGCACCTTGCGGTCGGGTCTGGTTTCCGTCCCTTTGCCAACTAGTACTCTCCCGGAGGACCTCGAATATATCTTGCGCACCACAGAAGCCAGCGTCGTCTTTGCGCAAGCTGGGTTCGCGATGAGAAATCGAAGTCTTCTCCGGAACGTCCCGGTGGTAACTGATGGGGAGGTTTCGGGCTTGCCGGGGCCTGCCTCATGGAGGAGCTTCGACGACGTGCGCTCGGATGCTCGCCATGCCCAGCATGAGGCCGCCGTGGTCAGGGCAGAGGATTTGGCGGCGCTGATGTTCACTTCAGGATCCACGGGCCCGCCGCGCGGGGTGATGGTATCACACGCCAACATTATGGCGAATACAGACTCTATCGTTCACTACCTTGGCCTGACCGAAAACGACAAGATCATGACCGTGCTGCCTTTCCATTATTGTTTTGGCACTTCCCTTCTCCACACCCACTTGTACGTGGGTGGGAGCCTGGTGATCGACCCTCGTTTCATGTACCCGGATACGGTGCTGCGACGAATGCAGGAGACGAAGTGCACGGGATTCGCCGGCGTGCCCAGCCACTTTCAGATACTCTTGCGCAGATCCAGCCTGCGAAAGAGCAGCTTCCCTCACCTTCGATATGTTCAGCAAGCGGGAGGACACCTGGCGCCCCACTTCATTCGCGCGCTCCACGAGGCTTTGCCGAATACTCAGATCTTTGTCATGTACGGCCAGACGGAGGCCACGGCGCGCCTCTCGTACGTTCCTCCCGAATTATTGGAAAGAAAGCTGGGATCTATCGGAAAGGGAATTCCTGGAGTCCAGCTCCGCGTCCTCAACAAGTCTGGCGAGGAAGTACCTCCAGGCGAGGTGGGCGAGGTGGTCGCGGAGGGTGAAAATGTTGCACGCGGTTACTGGCGTGCCCCACAAGAATCGGCAACCTGTTTTCGCGACGGTAAGCTCTACACTGGAGATCTCGCCACCGTGGATGACGATGGCTTTATATACATCGTCGACCGCGCCAAGGACTTCTTGAAATGTGGTGGAACCAGGGTTAGTTGCAGGCAATTGGAAGAGCGCATCCTGGAATTCGAGGGCCTGGTTGAAGCGGCCGTGATTGGAATACCGGACGAGGTTCTCGGCGAAGCGGTGAAAGTCTTTGTGGTTCCCCAGGGTGCCGGGTGCACTGGACTGGAAGAGTCCTTGCTCCACTATTGCAAAACCTGCCTGCCTCCCCGACTTGTTCCGAGGGAGATTGTCGTGCTCAAAGGGCTTCCCAAAAACAGCGGGGGTAAAGTCCTTAAACAAAACCTGCGTGACGGAAGGATCAACTTGCCTTTGACCGGCAGAAGTAAGGAAACACCATCCTGAAAACTATCAATCACGAACAGCTTCATAAGTGACAGCTGATGCCAAATCACCAGTAGGTTGTGCACCGACGGGCTGGGAAATCATTAAGTAAGAAATAGACGGAAGAAACCGGGTCATTTACTGGTCTCTGCGGCGCCCGCCTGTTTGGGCGTCATCGAAACCAAATCTCAAACCACAGAGGAGGCGACATGAAACCACTGGCACGGAAAGGTACCATCTTCTCAGAGAACCTGCCGCAAGAGGTAATTCTCTACGATAAGACGAGTAACAAAGTACACTGCCTGAGCAAGACAGCCGCGGCAATATGGGAGAGCTGCGATGGAACCAGGACGGTGGACGATCTCGTCCACATCATCGAAGCGAGATTTGGAGCGCCGTCGGACCCCGCTGTGGTGCTTCAGGCGCTTGCCGAACTGGAGAAGGCTGAACTCCTGGAAGCCGGCAGTGTCACGCTCCCGGACCCGGCGTTTGCTTCACGCCGCGAAGCCGTAGGCAAGATTGCCATGGCCAGCACGGCATTAGTCGCTACCCTCGTGGCTCCCACTCCGGTTGCGCACGCCTCCGACCCAAAGAGAACTCCCCCTCCTCCCCCACATGCTTAGTAACAGTAATCCAGGTTGCTCCTGAGCGTTAGACGGGACAGCAGACCCGGATCAAAGAACCTAAACTCTCAAGGTCCGAGAGCCTAACCATGTTCGCAACACTTGACGGTAGGGCCGTTGAGACCCGCCGGCTTCTCCAACTGCTTACGCATCGCGAGGGCGACACGCTTGAGTGGCCTCCTGCCTCGGCGTGGGACTGGCGGCAATTTGCGGAGACGTGTGAGACGCACGGTGTAACTTCGTTTATCTATTGGAGGCTTCAGGCACTCATGGGCAGGGCTGTCCCGGATGAGTTGTTGGAGCATCTTCATCTGAACTCTCTCCAGATCTGTGCGCGCAACTACCAATTGGCGAAGCAGTTGGTCGACCTCAGCTCGTTGCTTCAGAACGAGGGCATTTCTTCACTGGCATACAAGGGACCTGCGCTTTCGATGGCCGTCTACGGTGGTTTAGCTCTCCGCCATTGCAGTGATCTGGACCTGGTGATTCGCAAGGAACAGCTTGTGAGGGCGGCAGATTTGATGGCGGGGTGGAACTTCGAGGCGACACACACCTGGGGCCGCCCTCAACTCACACCGTATATGTGCCGCCCGGACAATCCAAGGCATGTCGAGCAGGCCAAGGAAATTCCTTTCCGCGCATCCGATAGCGCCTACTTCGTCGATCTCCACTGGTGCCTGGGTGATCGTTTTTGGCTCCCTTTTAGCCCGGATGTCGACAAGCTCTGGGAGCGCTCCGTGTGCCTGGACCTGCCCACCGGAACTGTCTCCACGTTGTGCCTCGAGGATCTTTTCTTGGCCCTTTGCGCTCACGGGGCCCGGCATCGGTGGGGGTGTCTCAAGTGGCTGGTTGACATCGTGGAACTTCTGCACAAGGCCGGATCTTTTAACTGGTCGCGCATCGAAGAGATGGTGCGCATCCGTCCGTGGGCCGGCGCCACCGCCAGCTTGGCCCTCGTCCTGGCGCGTGACTTGCTGGGGGTGGCTGCGCCCCTTGAGGCC
>Ga0187782_10004136_pt1 | contig 10837 bp, 9 predicted proteins | sample 0715_SJ02_MP15_2_FD_132454 | JGI IMG/M metagenome (GOLD analysis project Ga0187782, IMG submission 132454) | Tropical peat soil microbial communities from peatlands in Department of Meta, Colombia - 0715_SJ02_MP15_20_MG | ecosystem: Environmental > Terrestrial > Soil > Wetlands > Peat | place...
GCACCACTATCATCACAGGAAACAGTTGCTTGGCTCCGGGATTAAGAACCAAGTAAACCGCTACGGCAACAGCGATGCCCAGGATGGAGAGATTGACGAAATTCTGTCCCTTGTAGGTGATCGGGCGTTGCGGCAAAACCTCCTGCAGCTTTCCGGCGGCCATCAGGCTGCCTGTAAAAGTAAGCGAGGCCAAAATGACCTCCATGCAAAGCACCGCCATCATGAAGCGGGACACATCCGGAGTGCGCAAATAAAATTCTGAGGTTCCGACCAAGGTCACGCACAATGCCCCGAAGGCATGACTGAGCGCGGTCCGCTGCGGCACGGCGGTCATTTGCACCAGGCCTAGTGGAACCCCAATCCCGGAGCCGACGACCAGCGCGATAACAACCCACTTGTAGTCGACAATGCCGTGGTGCAGCAGAGTTCCGGCAATCGCCAGCACCATCCCAATCTCGCCCGCCCATACGCCGTGTCGCGCGGTCTTGGGCGCACTGAGCCACTTCAGCGAAAGAATGAAAAGTGCGCTGGCAATGAGATAAAGCACTTCAATGATGACTTGATTCCCCGCGAAGTTGGTGCTCATGGCTTTGTCGGGCGGCTGATCTTGAACATCTTGAGCATGCGATCGGTGATCAGGAATCCGCCTACCACGTTGCTGGTGGCGGCGATCACAGCAATCATGCCGAGAATGAAAGAGAGCTGGCTTTTGTGCTCGCCGACCAGGACGATCGCTCCCACCACCGCGATGGCATCCAGCGCATTGGTCAGAGACATGAGAGGTGTGTGCAGTAGGGGCGAGACCCTCTTGATGACTTCAAATCCGATAAAGCCCGCCAGCATGAAAACGAAAAGTCCATCTATTAAACCGGAATTCATCTAGCCTCCCCAAAAATTCTTTCTGCGGTACTTCTCTGTGTTCTCCGTGGTTGTTTTTGTCTTTCACCACAGAGAACACCGAGGAATCATCATTTCACTCCTTGCGCAGCCAGCTCAGGCAAGGAAAAGAACTCTCGAACCCGTGCGTTTACGATTTCGCCATCGCGAGTGAGCAGAGTTTCGCGTACGATCTCATCGTCTGCGTTGACCTGCAGCTTGCCATCTTTCGCGAGGTAAGTAAGAAACGCCGCCAGATTGCGCGCGTACATCTGACTGGCGTGATAGGGCACTTCGCTGGCCAGGTTGATCTGCCCGATGATTTTGACATCATGCTCGACCACAATTTCGCCGGCTCGGGTCAATTCGCAATTTCCACCCCGCTCCGCCGCCAGGTCGACGATAACCGAGCCGGGAGCCATCTGCCTGACCATATCTGCGGTGATGAGAACAGGCGCCTTTTTTCCTGGTACTACGGCGGTGGTGACGACCACATCGTTCTCCGCCACGGCACGAGCCAGCAGCTCGCGCTGCTTTGCATAGAACCCTTCGTCTTGCGCGGTGCCATATCCACGGGCATCTTGTGCATTCTTGGCTTCAATCGGAAGTTCGACGAAGCGCCCGCCCAGGCTTTGAACCTGCTCCTTAGCCGCAGGCCGCATGTCATAAGCGGAGACCACTGCGCCCAATCTTCGCGCCGTGGCGATGGCTTGCAATCCTGCGACACCCGCGCCGATAACGAGAACCCGCGCCGGGGTGATTGTCCCCGCGGCAGTCGTAAGCATGGGGAAAATCTTGGGCAGTGTCACCCCGGCAAGCAGCACCGCCTTATAACCGCAAATTGTCCCCATCGAAGAGAGGGCATCCATACTCTGCGCGCGCGTCGTGCGCGGCATCAATTCCACGGCAAATGAGCTGACGCCGGTATGCGCAATTTGTCCGATGACCTCAATCGAGCCCAGAGGCCGAAGAAATCCAATCAGATACTGTCCCCGGCGCATGAGGGGCAAGTCAGCTTCTCCCGTGAGGTCATTGGATCCATAACAAAGAACCTGAAGAATGATGTCGGCTTGGCCAAAGACTTCCGCGCGATCAGAGAGGATCTTCGCACCCTTGTCCGAGTAATGAGAATCGGGATAACCAGCCTCGCTCCCCGCGCCTTTTTCCACCACCAGCTGGAAACCGGCTTTCGTGAGACTTGGAATCACTATGGGAACAAGCGCTACCCGACGCTCTCCCGGATAACTTTCCTTGGGCACGCCAATGATCACGGATTTATATTCCTCGGCAAGATTTCATCGGGACGAAAACTCCATATTGTAGCGCGGAACCCTGTTGTCGCACGGTGCCGAGCGACAGCCATTCATGATTTGTCCAGATATTGCACAATGACCGTAATGCGCCGATTGGATGGATCGGAAGGATCGTCCGGTTTACGAAGCATCTGATCGGCATAGCCGCGCACCTGGGAAACCTGTTTGTCTCGTAAGCCATCGCTTTGCATCAGGCGGCGGGCGGAGTTGGCCCGGTCGGTGGAGAGTTCCCAGTTGCTGTACTCCCTTTTCCCGGAATACGGCTGGGAATCGGTGTGGCCCTCGATCGACAGCTGGTTCGGCAGCTTGCCCAGTTGTTGCGCCAGCAAAAGCAGCAACTCCTTGCCGTTCTGGTTGAGCGTGGAACTCCCGAGATCAAAAAACGTGCCGCTATCGGTTTCGAGCAGCTCGATGCGCAATCCGTCCGAGGTAACGGTCATTTCAACCTGCTTCTTGATTTGATCGAAGTTGCTCATCTCGCGAATGCGCTGTTCGAGTTGTTCCTTCAGCTTCGGCATATCGTCCTTGGCGATGGCGACGGCTTCGGCTGATCCCCTTTTATCAGTGCCGATGTTCTTGGAGGTTCCCAGCGGATCTCTGAAGTAACCGCCTACCGCTTCTTGAATTTTCTTGCTGCTGTTTACCAGCCACAGCACGATAAACAGGGCCATCATGGCAGTGACGAAATCAGCGTACGCAACTTTCCAAGCGCCTCCGTGGTGGGCAGCGTGTCCCGCTTTCTTTTTTACCACGATAAAGGGACGGTCCTGTGCCACGGCTTATGCCCCCGCTGCGCTGGACTGGGCCGGTGCCGGCGCAGCTTCCGATGCCGCTGCTTCGGTGGGTGCACCTTCTCCCGATGCAGCTTGTGCGCTAGCGCGGCCTCGGCAAACAGCTTCCACTTCCTGGAACGACGGGCGTACGTGCCCCGGGATGGCTCGTCGCGCGAACTCCACCGCCAGGATCGGGGCCGTGCCCTTCAGAAATGAAATCATCACTACTCGCAGTACATGCAGATAGGCACGCTCGTCCTCGACCGCCTTCGCCATATTGGAGGAGATAGGTCCAACAAAGCCGTAACACAGAAGCACGCCCAGGAATGTACCTACCAGGGCCGCGGCAACTTTCTGTCCGATTTCTTCCGGCGGACCGCCCAACGCCTGCATCGTGATCACTACCCCGAGTACGGCCGCGACAATCCCCAAACCGGGAAGAGAATCCGCCATCGTGGTCAACGAAGACGTTGGCTGGCTGGCGCAGAGGTGATGGACTTCGAGATCGAGATCCAGAAGCTGATCGAGTTCGAACGCTTCCACTCCGCTGATGGCCATGCGCATGCTGTCGCAGAAATAATCCCGGATGTGGTGCGCATTGAGGAACTCCGGGTACTTGGTAAATATGGCGCTTTTTTGTGGTTCCTCGACGTCGCTTTCCAACGCCATCAATCCGTCTCGGCGTGCTTTGTTCAGCAAATCGTAGGTCATTTTGAGAGTATCCAAATAACGCTGCTTGCTGAACTTTGAACTGCCGAATACCCCTCCCACTCCGGCCACGATTGCCTTCAGGATGTGGAGGGGGTTAGCAATGAGAACGGTGCCACTCGCCGCGCCTCCGATGATGAGCAGTTCCGCCGGTTGCACCAACACTCGGATATGCCCATGTTCCATGAGGTAGCCGCCTAATACCGCACCAAACACCACCAGAATTCCGATTATGGCGAACATTCCCGCTCAACTCCTTGACTCAGGCAAGCTGCCAACCGCGGCCGCGGCGGTCTTAGTTTTTTCCAGAAACTGTGCACGTTGCATAAGCGAATCGACGGTGTCGCCCAACTCGACTGAGGTATATCCGATTGCAACTGGAACCGAGAGCCGCTCCCCCCACCCATGGATTTCGGCTTCGCTCATGATTCCGCGGGTGCGCTGATAAACGCTCTCAACCCCGGCGGCACCGCAGTTTGCCAGAATGACGAGAAATTCATCTTCCCCCCACCGGCCAACCAGATCACCGGGTCGAAAGTTGTTCGTCAGGGTTTGGGCGATCACCATCAGAATGGCGTCACTGGCCTCGTGTCCATAGGCGGCTTGAAAGTGCTTCAGGCCGTGTGGCTTCACGCGAAGAATCCCAAAAGCCACGTGATATTCCGCAAACAGCGCGAGACTCCCGCGCAAGCGAAACAAGAGGAAACTATGATTAGCTACCCCGGTGCTCGCATCGCGCATCGCTAACGGCGCCAGGCTGCGTCGGATGTGTTCCGTTTCTGGTCTCGAACTCTGCGCATCGAAGCTGGCCGCGACGACTATGATCGACCCATGCTCATTGCGGACGGGCTCGAAGTGCATCAGCACAGGCAGGGAGTATCCCCGCTTATGCCGCAATTGCATTTTGACCAGGATTGGTTTGCCTTCGTGTACGATTCGAGCGATGGGACAGGCCGGATGCGGATCAGCACGGGCCTGCTCCTCGCGTGGGCAGGCCATAATGTCGTGGTAATGGCGCCCGATCATTTCGAGCTGCCTGTAGCCCGACGCATGGGCCGCCCCCTGGTTCCAGAAAATAATCCTTCCTTTCCGATCGAGCACGCAAACGGCCGTCTGCAAGCCGTCCAGAATGGTGCGAAATACCTCCGGAGTCTCCAGTTCCGTCATGTGGGCTCCACTAGCTCCTTCATCGGCAATCCTGGAAGAGCCTTCAGATGGTGCTAAACGCGCTTCAGGTTCGTTACCTTGGGGCGTACTCCTTGGGAACTAAAGCCGCCTGGAGATGTTGTCGAAAGATGTCATGCCAGGTTTATGCGCGAGAACCACCTGGCTCGGGCGCGAGGCGCAGCTTTTGGCAGTGGTAAGTGAGATTCTCTATGCAGCACCGACGTCTAGGCGTGACCGCCGGCATCGCATTCGGGTTGCTGATTCTCATTCTGCTGACGGTGGAGTGGCTCGGCCTAAGGCGCATGGCTCAAACCAACCAGGCCATGACCACCCTGGTAAGTCAACACTGGCCCCAGGCACAACTTGCCAGCGAGGCCTTGCGAATTTCCAATCTCAACAATCGGATTACGATGCAGATATTTCTGCTGACAGATTCCGGCGAGATCGCAAAGCTTCTGGAACATCGAGCAGAGAACCGCCGCAAGATTAGCGCGATCGTGGCTCAACTTGAGAGCAAAGTTGAGTCGCCGGAGGAAAGGCAACTGCTGGAACGGGTAAAGCAGGCACGAACTCGTTACGTCGACAGTTATATGAGCAACACCCACATCCTGCTTGAGAAGAAAAGAGCGGACCTGGCCCGCAAAGGCATTATCCAGATCACGTTTCCTCGTCTACTCGAGTACCACGCAGCCTGGAATGATTTCATCAACTTTCACGGGCAACAGATGGATGCAGCGGCAAAGCACAGCACTGCCGAATACGACTCCACCAGAAAGCTGGTCTGGTTTTTGACTGGCCTATCTGTGATCTTCGCTGTCACGATCGCGGTGTTTACCACGCGTCACATTATGGCGGAGAGCGAGAGGCGGGAACGTGCGGAGGATGAAACCCGGCGCCTCAATCAAGACCTGGAGCAAAAAGTGGTGGATCGCACCCTCGCGCTGTCCAAGGCAAATGAAGCCCTAATCCAAGCGCGCGACAATTTACGATTTCAGGCAACTCACGATCCTCTCACTCGCCTGTGGAACCACGGTGCGATTCTCGATTTCCTCGAGAAAGAACTCGACCGCCAAAAACGCACCCGTGAGCCGCTAGGTGTAATCATGGCGGACCTGGACTACTACAAGAGAATCAACGACACCTTCGGACATCTTGTGGGAGATATGGTTTTGCAACAAGTAGGACAGCGTTTGCAGAAGGCCGTTCGCAGCTATGATTGCGTAGGACGGTATGGAGGAGAGGAATTCCTTATTCTGGTCCCCGGTTGCGACTCGCCCGACTTGATCGCAACTGCAGAACGTCTGCGCCGCGCTATCGCCGACCAGCCCATTCCGACCAGCAGCGGCGACGTTTCTGTCACCGTCAGCATGGGGCTGGTGGCCACAGCGGAGAAAGGACGCGATCCGCAGGATAGCGAGACCCTGCTGCGTTCCGCGGATTCTGCTCTCTACCTCGCTAAAGCTGGAGGACGGAACCGGGCAGTCATATCTCCGCTGTCGTCTGTGGCGGAGTCTGGTCTTCCGTGATAGTGGGTAATGGGTAGGCCTTGCACCTAATGGGAATGGGTAATGGGTAATGGGTAATGGGTAATGGGTAATGGGTAGCACGTTGGTGGGTGCCTCTGGCACGGACGGGCCATTCTCAAAATGAGCCCGAAAATCTATTGTCGTATTGAGCAGTTCTGGGGGAGGGCTGCCCGGGCGTCCAATGACTCGAAAGAGTCGGGGCGCCTGTTTAATTTTCCGCCCAATAATTATCGGCGCCTAGCGCTGATACATCCCGAAAACTTCCGCTTGACCAACGATGTGGCCCTGCATGGCCTCCTCAACTTCCCGCTTGCTGGCTCCCGGCTTGAGATCGAGCTTGTTATCGAGCGCATAAAGCTTGAAAAAATACCGATGTGGCTTGCCCGGCGGTGGGCACGGTCCTCCATATCCAATTCTGCGGAAATCATTACGCCCCTGATGGCCACCGGCTGGCGGATCGTCGACCTTGGGTACGCCTTCCGGCAATGAAGTGGTTTGGGCCGGCAGGTCAAAGAGAACCCAGTGCGTCCAGGTACCCACCGGCGCATCGGGATCGTCGGCAATCAAAGCAAAGCTTTGCGTGCCCGATGGAGGTGAACCCCACTGCAGCCCGGGAGAAACATCAGCGCCATCACAGGTAAACTTCTTGGGAATTTGCCCACCGTTATGGAAGCTGGGACTTGAGATAGTGAACGCCATGGCTCCTCCTTTTCCATTTGCATCTCCACGGGCAGTTTCAGTCCAGAGCGTGTTCGTCACGAGAACGCAGAACGAGATTACCGCCAGCGTGATCGATGGATAAGAGTGCATCAGCTTCATTTGAGCTTAGACCGCGAACTCTCTGCAAGGGTTAGTAGGTGGAGATGGTGAAATTAACCGTGATTCGAGCTTCCGTCTCAACCGGCTGGCCTCGTTGGTAATACGGCTTAAAATGCCATTGTTTGACGGCTTCCTCGGCCGCGCTCGCCAGAATCGCGGGTCCGCTAACCACATGCAACTCCTGAATGCCCCCAGCCTTATCGATGAGAGCTTGCAGCACCACCGCTCCCTGAACCTTCATCTGTTTGGCCAACACTGGATATCCCGGTTTTACCGAACGCGAGACCCTTTCCGCGGTGGCCGGCGGAAGTGTGACTTCTGCTGGAGCCTCCGAAACGGCAGTTTCATCTTTGCCTGCTGTATCCGCGGCAGGAGCGGAGGAAGCCGCAGGTTTATCGGGCGCAGGAACAGGAGTTCCGCCCAGTCCCGCGAATGGGCTTGGACCCATATCAACGTTGACCGAATTGTTCTTGGGTGTCAGGGCACGATGTGAGTTGCCCGCCACCACTTCCACCTCAAGTGGCGGCAGCACCGTGCGGTTAGTTGCGGTTATCACAGGACCCGGTGCCGCTGGCGACTGGTTCACCTCCGGCGCCACGGCAGAAGCAGAGCTTTTGCTGTTTATTTTCTTAGCTTTAACTGGAGCCGTTGTTTGCGCACGCTGAGGTGCGGCACTCGCCGTTGGCTGAGAATCCACCGTTGGCGCTGGAGAACTGGAGGCTTCCTCAGTCGTGGTTTCTGGAGTTGGGGCAGACGCGAACCAGAATTGACGATCCTTTACCAGCACGACAATCAGCGCCAGCAGCAGAAGCGCCAGCGCGATCAGCATGCGCCGGCGTTGCTTGTCCTCGAGGTTGTCAGGCGCCGGGCCGGCGCTGGACTGCAGGTTACTCCCTTTCAACTCCATAGCTCTCGCAAACCGGAAGCCCCTTGGCGGCAGCCGCCTGATGGCCCTAGTATGCCTCGAAACTACCCGTGCACGCCAGTATTTACGCGGGCAATCTCCATGTGAGGCAGATCACAACTGGCTGTGGTACGAATCACAGCCAAAGGGTTTTGTTCGAGCAGACACTAATCTCGTGACGCACATCACATGCGTTCGGCCCATTGGGGCACGCGATGTAAGTTCAGAGCCAGCGTCGCAAGGGGGTGGGTCATGCTCTCACCGTACGGATTGGACATTATCGAAAGTTGCCTGACTTGCAAGACCCGGAGCGAACGCCTCTTCTGTGACCTCCCTGCCGCCGCGCTTCAGACTTTTGAAAACATCAAGTACGCGACTGCCTATCCCAAGGGTGCCGTGCTGTTCGTGGAGGGCCAGGCCCCGCGCGGTATTTTCGTACTGTGCAAGGGCAGGGTCAAAATGTCGATTTGCGCGACTGACGGCAAAACGCTCATCGTAAAGATCGCGGAGCCGGGGGAAGTTCTTGGCCTCAGTGCCACGGTTTCTGGCAAACCTTATGAGCTCACCGCGGAAACCGTCGACCCTTGCCAGGTCAATTTCGTGAAGCGTGATGATTTCCTGCGCTTCCTCAAAGAGCATTCCGACGCCTGTTTCAAGGTGGCGGAGCAGCTAAGTGAAAAATACAACACCGCTTGTCATGAGGTCCGCTCCCTCGGCTTATCCCATTCAGCGGGTGAGAAACTGGCTAAGCTGCTGCTGGAATGGAGCTCGAAAAACGGAGAAGCCGCCAAACAGGAACCACGCTTGAAACTGGCGTTGACCCATGAGGAAATTGCGCAAATGATCGGAACTTCGCGCGAAACCGTGACTCGCCTGTTTGCCGATCTCAAAAAGCGGCAGATCATCCAAACCAAAGGTTCAACCCTGGTGATCCGCAACAAATCGGCACTAAAGATGATTGCCAGCAATAATTAACCGTTCTGGGGCTGGCAGCGTCACGAAGTCCGGTGATTGCAGTCACTGTTTTCCCTTCTCTAATGAATTATTCAGAAAATATGGAAAGCGCAGTTCAAAAGAGCTGCCTGCCGCTTGTGCAAAGTCCACCTCGGGTTTTTTGTGATCTTCCAGAGGAAACGTCGCGAGACTTTGACGCACTGAAATCAGTGAGCTCACGCCCCAGAGGTGCAGCTCTGTTTCGCGAAGGCCAGCCCGCCCGCGGAATTTTTGTCTTGTGTGATGGCCGGGCCAAGCTCTCGGTATGTTCGGAATCCGGTAAACGGATGATTTTGCGAATCGCGGGGCCGGGAGAAATCCTGGGACTGAGTGCTGCCCTCGCGGGCACTCCCCACGAAGTCACCGCCGAGTTGCTGGACGATGCTCGAGTCGCAGCCATCAGGCGCAAAGACCTGTTACGCTTTCTGCACGAGCACCGCGAGGCATGCCTGCAGGTGGTGAACCTGCTCAGCCAGGATTTGCATGTCGCTTACGACCGTGTGCGCTCCCTCGGATTGGGACGCTGCCGCCGGTCACGGGCTCCACGCGTCCAGTAAGCGCCTTCGGCAGCAAGCCTTCCATGTTGTTTTCAATTCGCCTACCTGCATTGCCAGAATCAACCTTCTCAACAGATGGGTGCCTTTAGTTACCTTCCCCACCGTTACCCTCGGAACTAAGCTTACGTTGCGGGGTTATGTCATGGGGATGGCTCTCCGGCATCGAGTCTTCATCTTTCTTCTGCCGCTATGGCTGCTGACGGCGTGCGCGGTCCCAGCTAGAGCTGATGCCGCCCTGCTCCTGGAAGAACCCTATGGCCATCTTGGCGCTTTCACGGCAACAGGCCACGCGGCTGTATATTTGACCCGCGTCTGCGCTGAATCGCCGACAGTCTTGCGACGATGTGAGGACGGAGAAGCCGGGGTCGTGATCAGCCGCTACAACAAAGTCGCTGGGCGCGACTGGCTGGCCATCCCCCTGATCCCTTACCTCTACGCGGTAGAAGAATCGGATGAGATTCCGCTGTTTGCCAATCCCAAAATAGTCGCCTTTCTTCGCAACCAGTACCGAAAGAACCATTTGGAAGCGGTCTCGCCCGACGACCCCAGCGGAGAACCGCCCGAGGGCAACTGGACACAGCTGGTCGGCGCAGCTTACGACCGAACCATCTATGGTTTTGAGATTGAAACCACTCCCGAGCAAGACGACAGGTTTATTCGCGAATACAATTCTGGACCTAATCGCGCCCACTTTAATTTGCTGGCGCACAACTGCGCTGATTTTGCACGTGGCGTCATGAATTTCTATTATCCGCGTACCTTACACCGTAATTTCGTTGCCGATGTCGGCATAACCACACCCAAACAAATTTCCCGATTGCTTGCGAAATTCAGTGAGAAGCATGCTGAACTGAGGTCGTCGAGTTTCGAAGTTCCACAGGTGCCCGGAACTTTGCCACGCAGCACGCCGGTGCACGGGGTCGTGGAATCTGTCCTTAAGTCCAAGAAGTATCTCTTGCCGGCAGCCGTTTTGCATCCCATCGTAACCGGCTGTTTGGCTGTCGCCTATGTTGGCGATGGGAGATTTGATCCGAAGCGTCATGCTATGATCCTCGAATCCGGGCGAGACCTGGAGCCACCGCTTGCAACCACCGCCCGTCGGGATTACCAGAGCGAATTGAAAAACCTGGCGGCAAACGATGGCAAGTCCTGGGTCTTGCTGCAGGCTGCAGCCGATCCGCAAGTTGACCCCGATGGCAGA
>Ga0187782_10004138_pt1 | contig 10835 bp, 8 predicted proteins | sample 0715_SJ02_MP15_2_FD_132454 | JGI IMG/M metagenome (GOLD analysis project Ga0187782, IMG submission 132454) | Tropical peat soil microbial communities from peatlands in Department of Meta, Colombia - 0715_SJ02_MP15_20_MG | ecosystem: Environmental > Terrestrial > Soil > Wetlands > Peat | place...
AGGCTCAGAGAGTCCGATGCCGGGAATGCGCCGGAAGTTGGCCCGAAGGCTCGAAACTTTCTGCTTCCTGCATTGTGAAGGGCAGGCCGGACTAACGTGCGAGTGGCGTGGCCGCAACGAGCTTGTCGTTCATTGACCGATAGCAGAGGCCGTGGTTCTCAACCACAACTTCCAGAATCGAAGGAGGGTGAATCTCCCCCTGTATCAACGCCTCCGAAAGCGGGTCCTCAACGTACTTCTGGAGGGCCCGGCGTAGCGGACGAGCGCCATAGGAACGGTCCTCACAAGTTTTTTCCAGAATCCACTGGCTCGCCTCACGTGACAGGGTAAGCGAAATGTTCTTATGCTCCAGGTTCTGGTTCATTTGCCGTACCAGCAATTCCAGAATCTGAATGAGATCGTTATCGCTGAGCGCGTTGAACACGATGACTTCGTCCAGGCGGTTGAGGAACTCAGGATTGAACAGTCGCTTGACCTCCGCCATCACCATATCTTCGGCTTTCCGTTCGCTGGCGCCTTCCGCGGCTGATTGGAAACCCAGGTGGGACCGGCGTTGCAAATATCGGGCGCCGATATTCGAGGTCATGATGATAATGGTGTTCTTGAAATCCACGGTGTTCCCCAACCCGTCGGTCAAATGTCCGTCCTCGAAGACCTGAAGCAAAATGTTGAACAGATCCGGGTGGGCTTTTTCTATCTCGTCCAGGAGGATCACCGAATAGGGTGCGCGCCGGACGCGCTCCGTCAATTGGCCGCCCTCTTCGTAACCCACGTAGCCGGGAGGAGACCCGATCAACTTGGAGACGGAGTGCTTCTCCATGAATTCTGACATGTCGAAGCGAATCAGCGCCCGGTCGGACCCAAAAAGGAAGGCCGCAAGCGAACGCGCCATTTCCGTTTTGCCAACCCCGGTGGGGCCCAGGAAAAGGAAAGAGCCCACCGGGCGCCCCGGGGGCTTCAGGCCGGCGCGGGAACGGCGGATCGCCCTGGACAGGGCTGAAATGGCTCGATCCTGGCTGATGATCCGCTTGTGCAGCTCTTCCTCGGTCCTGAGGAGTTTCGAGCTCTCCTCTTCCTTGATCGAGTTCACCGGCACGCCCGTCCAGCGCGAGACCACATCCTCAATGTCCTCGCGGGTCACGCTCCCCATGGCCGTTTCGTCAATATTGTATTTCTCCCGAAGCAGCCGGAGGTTCTCCCTTTCCTTCCTTTCCTCGTCGGAATAGAAGCGCGCCTTCTCGAATTCGTGGTTGGCGATGGCATTCTCCATCCGGTGGACCACGAACTTGATGCGCTTCTGCACGTCGATCATCTCTTCGGGCAGGGAACTCTGGCGCAGTTTCACCCGCGCCCCGGCTTCATCGATGAGGTCAACCGCTTTGTCCGGCAGGAAACGATCAGGAATATAGCGGCTGGAATGGTACACCGAGGAACTCAGGGCCTCGTCGGTGTAACTGACCGCGTGAAACTTCTCGTACCGGTCCTTGATCCCGAAAAGGATTTTGATGGCTTCGCCTTCCGACGGGGGTGCGACTTTCACGGCCTGAAAGCGGCGCTCGAGGGAGCGGTCTTTCTCGATTGACTTGCGGTATTCTCCCGGGGTTGTGGCGCCGATGCATTGGATCTCGCCCCGCGATAACGCCGGCTTGAGGATATTCGCCGCGTCCAGCGAGCCCTCCGCCGATCCGGCTCCCACCAGGGTATGCAGCTCGTCGATGAAAACGATTGCGTTCTGAGACTCCATTAGTTCCTTCATGATGGTCTTCAGACGCTCTTCGAACTGGCCGCGGTACTTTGTGCCTGCCACAATCAAGGAAAGGTCCAACGCCAGGATTCGCTTGTCGGCAAGAAAGGGGGGCACATCGCCGTCTGCGATGCGTTGCGCCAGACCCTCCACGATGGCCGTTTTCCCCACCCCCGGTTCCCCGATGAGGACAGGGTTATTCTTGGTCCGGCGGCAGAGAATCTGGATGGCGCGCTCCAGTTCGGCTTCGCGGCCGATCAGGGGATCGAGCTGGTTCTCCATGGCGCATTGGGTGAGGTCGCGGCTGAATTCGGAAAGGAGGGAGGCTTCTTTCGGGCGCGAACTGGAGGCTTTTTCATTCTGCGCCCGGCTCAAGTCCTCGCGCAACGCACCGAGGCGCAGCCCGCGTTCATGCAACATTTCCGCCGCAAAAGATTTGTCCTCGCGCAGCAAACCTAATAACAGATGCTCCGTGCCGATATGCTTGTGCGAAAGGCGCTCCGCCTCTTCCGCCGCGAAAGCCAGCACCCGCTTGCATTCCTGGCTCAAGGGCAGGTCGACGGATGTCGAGACCTTCTCGCGGACGGGGGTTCGACCCTCAACTTGTTTGCGGATGGATTCAATCGAGGCATGCGAGCGCAAGAAACGGTTGGTCAGCGCCTTATCCTCGCGCAGCAACCCCAGCAGTAAATGCTCAGTTTCGATATAGGGGCAGCCGAATTGGCTGGCTTCGTAGCGGGCGAAGAAAATCACCCGCCGCGCCTTTTCCGTGTACCTTTCAAACATAGCTCCTCAGCCTTCTCGGGAACCCCCGCCCCAGCCCCCCAGACTCTCCCGGGTTTGCGGGTCATTGAACTATTGGAATCAAAGCCGCGGGCGTCAGAAACCAGCGTCCGCGCTACCCATTCGTCAGTTTTCCATTCGCCAGGCGCAAGACCCGTTGCGCGTGGCCGGCCAAGTCTGCATTATGGGTCGCCAGCACCGAGGTCAAATGGTGATCCCGATGCAGTCCCTCCAACAACTCAATCACCCGCTGGGCAGTGCGTTGGTCCAGGCTGCCTGTTGGCTCATCCGCCAACAGCACGGTCGGCTGATTGGCTAACGCTCGGGCCAAAGCAACTCGCTGCTGCTCACCCCCCGAAAGCTCGCCTACGCGTCGCGTGGCAGCATTCCCCAGCCCAACTTCGCCCAGCAGCTCCCTGGCGCGCTCGCTGGCTCGTGAGAACTGGCTCCCGCTGATTAACTGCGGAATGACTACGTTCTCGAGCGCGCTGAATTCCGGCAAAAGGTAGTGCATCTGCCATACAAAACCCACACGCAGGTTCCGATAGGCAGCGCGTTCCTCCGGGCAAAACTCACTCAATCTCTGCCCCCTGAAGTATACCTCACCCCTCGTTGGAGTGTCTAGAGCAGCGAGCAAATGGAGCAGGGTGGTTTTGCCCGTTCCCGATTCACCTACCAGGGCGACCAGTTCTCCCTCGCACACTTCCAGGTCTAGGTCGTCCAGGACGACGATCTCCTCGCCGCCGGAAGGGTAAATCTTCGTAAGCTTCTCGGTTCGCAATATAGAGTGAGCCATGGAGAGATTGAACGATTGATTCATCGAGTTATTGAGCTATTCAGACATTGAGTCATTGGTTTATTGAACTGTCGAGCGGTGATGTCGGCGCTTTTTAATCGCTTAAAGACTCAACTCCCTCATTCGTAGCGTAGAATCTCGACCGGATCCAGCCCGGAAGCGGCTAGCGACGGGTAGAGAGTCGCTAAAAAACTGATACCCAGCGCCGCCAGGCTGATCCAAACTCCGTCCCACGGTCGCGCATGAAAGGGCACCGAGGACAAAGCGTAAACGTCCGGTTGAAGCGGGAACAGCCTGTAACGGTCGCCTAGCCAGGAGCCGCCGTACCCCAGAATGAGCCCCAGCAAAGTTCCGAAGGCACCGATGAGCAGCCCGTGAAGAGTGAAGACCGCCCACACTTGCCTCTTCCTCGCGCCCATGGACATCAGCACGGCAATATCCCGATTTTTCTCCATTACCATCATAGCCAGAGTAATGAAAATGTTGAGGGCGGCGACTACCACGATCAGGCCGATAGTCAGGATGGTGACCAGGCGCTCCAGGCGCAAGGCGCTCAGCAGGGAATGGTTCTGTTCCATCCAGGTGGTGGTCTCAAATCCCTTGCCGGCGGCGGCCCGAATTCCCTCTGCCAGTTCGGGGGCCCGGTAGATGTTATCAATTTTGAACTCAATTACAGAAGCCACGTCGGCCAAATCGAGCAAGCGTTGCGCCGCAGGAAGGTTAGTAAATGTCCAAGTGGCGTCAAAGTCATAGAAGCCGGAGTCAAACACGCCCACGACCCTGAAGTGGCGATACTTGGGAAACACCCCCTGGGGGGTCAAGTAGCCCTGTGGGCTGGTGATGAGAATGGTATCGCCTACGTGCGCCCCCAGCGACTTGGCCAGTTCCGTGCCGAGAATAATCGGATCCGCCTCACCAAAACTCTCCGAAAGGCCTCCGAGAGTGCCCTCCCGCAGTTTCAGAAGCAGGTCGCCGACGTGAACCTCGCGCTGCGGATCGATGCCTTTCAGCACTATGCCTGAAGCGCGGGATCGATAAGAAGCCAAAACCTCTCCGTAAAGCGCAGGGGCACAAGCTACCACATGCGGCAGCCTGGCGAGCCGGGCGGTCAACGCTTCGTAGTCTTTGATCCCGTCGCTTTTGGTCCGCAAGAGATTGATGTTGGCGGTAGCGCCCAGCAGGCTCTTTTCCAGTTCCTCGCGGAATCCATTGTTGATCGCCAGCGCCACCACCAGAGCGCAGACCCCAGCCGTAACTCCGATGATCGAAATCACTGTCACCACGGAGATGACCGATTGCCTCCGCTTCGCCTTCAGGTATCGTAGCGCTACGAAAAGTTCAAAACGCATATGCCACTAAATTACCAACCTTCCGGCCAGTCATGGAAGGAGTTCGAGGGCGTCCGTTGTCCGTGGTCGGTAGTCCATTGTCCGTTATCAACGGACCACTGGCGACGGACTATTGACAACTGACGACTGGGCGCTGAGAACTGACAGCTTCTCAGTATGTCGCTCGTCCACCCGAAATGTCGTAGCACTGACCAGTGGTGAACGATGCCTCCGAAGAGACAAGAAAATGGACCAACGCTGCGACCTCTTCGATCTTCGCCGTGCGCCCCAAAGGGATTTTGCTGATCATGTACTGGACGGTCTGGGGCGCGATGGTATCCAGGATCTTCGTCCTCACCACACCGGGAGCGATGCTGTTTACCGTGATGTCGCCTTGGCCGGCGACCTCTTTAGCCAAAGCCTTGGTGAGGGCGATCACCCCTGCCTTGGTGCTTGAGTAGGGAACGAGGGTGGGGTTTCCCTCCTTGCCGGCAATGGAAGCTATGTTTGCGATCCGGCCATAGCGCCTCTCGAGCATTTCGGGGATTACCGCCCGGCACATCAAAAAAGTTCCCCTGAGATTCACAGTATAGACGTGGTCCATGTCCTCTTCGTCCAATTCCCAGAGGCGCGCGGTCTTGCCTGTGATTCCGGCATTGTTCACCAGAATGTCAATTGGCCCCAACTCATCCCGCACCCGGTGGATCGCTGCTTTCACTGAAGGCGCGGAGGACACATCGCACTGGACGCTAACTCCGGCCAGGCAATCGGCAACCGATCTCGCTGCTGCTTCGTTCACGTCCAGAACCGCAACTTTCGCCCCGGCGGCGTGTAAACGCGTGGCAATGCCTTCCCCGATCCCTTGCCCTCCGCCCGTCACCACGGCAACACGATTCGTCAAGCTGAAGAATTTCTCTTGGTCCATTCTCATTCCTTCCCTTGGCACCACGTCAAACTGACCGACTGCCCCTGCGGAAGGGACTTTACATCATTCTCGCCAGATTTTGAAGCCCGGCTCTTGCCCTGCAAATGAACTTGCACCGAGTGCCGACACTCTTTCGGCTCGTCGGGCGACAGTTAGTCTTGCCGTCTGAGGCCCACAAAGAGGAACCTGGGACCTCAAGAGCTAGGCTCGATAGCGACAACTTGACCGCGCACCTCGGCTGGGGTATATTTTGTCCATTCCCCCGCAACCGGAGGCTTTCTGTGGAGACTAGAATCGCTCACCTTTCGGACATCCATATGGAGCGAGGCGATTTAAATGTGTCGGACCGCCTGGTTGCGGCACTGAAAAAACTGGGTCCGCATATTCTCGTGGCAAGCGGCGATTTTGCCGACCAACCCTGGCACGTGCACTTGGGGGGAGAGTGGCTGGAGAAGGTGCGCAAGGCTTGCGGTGTGGACAAGTCCAATGTAATCGTTGTCCCCGGAAACCACGATTACGGCATTTATGGCAATGTCGGGGTGAAGTCGGTCACCGGTCGCGGATTCGGTCGGCAGTTCCCTGATTGGGATAAACCACGAGTAGTTTTGATGGACGGTGGGGGCACTGCGGTCGCATTTTTCAAGGTCGATTCCAACCCTTTGATCCTGAACTTCGCCCGAGGGAGGGTGTGGTCGAGCCAATTGAAGAGAATCGGCCGAGAATTGGATGCGAAGACTCCGGAGGAGAGAGCAAAGATCGAAGCGGCGACTAAGATCCTCGTGGTTCATCATCATCCTTTCCCGGTTCCCTATGAAGGCAAAGACACTTTCCTGATGTTGAAAAACGCCCAACCTTTCATTCAATTTCTGGCTGAGCGGAAGATCGATATAGTTCTACATGGCCACAAGCACCGGGCGCCGCATTCACTCATCGAACTGGGGACCTGCATAGGTAGGACGCGGGCGATCGAGGTGGTTGGCGCCGGGACGGCGATAGCAAAGAACGACCAGGACAAGAGGGGGAACAACTTTAATATCATCGTGGTTGAAAACAACGGACTCCGCTATGTCCGGCAGTTTTTTGCCCAGCCTGGAGAAAAATTCGAGGAATTGCCGGGTGAGAGCTTTTCGATAAACGCGTTCGAGTCCTCCTACCGGCGAGCGCTGGTCAGGAACTACCAATACAACCATGTCCACTGGGATGTTCAGATCGGCCAAGAGGGCGATGCAAACATGCTCACCAGCTATGTGGGAACATCCGCCGTAGGGGGATACAAACTGGAGGAAATCGAATTGCCGGAGATGGAGGTGGAGAAAGGGCATCTTTGGGTTTCGCTCCATGAAGACCTTGAGAAGACCTCGGAGGGTGTCAAACTACACCCGCAAATTGAGGCACACAAGGCGAAACTCAAAATCACTTTCCGGGACAGTCCTACCGAAGCTCTCCCCGCCAACTTCGCAGTGTCGTCTTATGCCTTCAACGCGTTCGCCGTTGATCTGGAGGAGTTTAGAAAAAAGTACCCGAAGAAAACGGATGATATCGAGTGGGCGATGAAAACCGTCGCGGAGCCGATGGAGCAATTATCTTTTGCACTGCAGTTCCCATCCGAGCCCCCTTTGGTCAGACCTCCCTGGTTCGATGTCCTCCCTAGCAAGGTGGTGCAACCGGGCGGTGGAAACAACCCTGACGGCGACAAACCCCACGAGTGGCTTACACGAGAGCTTAAGCATTGTTTTCAGTACTCGGATGTTTTGAACACGGCGTTCCTTTCAGTTCGTAAGCCACCCGTCGGTTACATTTATAGGATTTCATGGCACGTGCCGAAAGGAAAGCCTGTGGAGGGCAAGCCGGATTTTGACGGCCAACGAAGGCTCAAGGCTTTCAAAAATCGCTTGCTGGAAATGCGGACGCTAATGCTCTCTCCTCCAGAACCGGGTTCTAAACAATCCGAGCGGCTGAATGAGCTCCGGCCTACCCAAGAGGAGGTTAACAAGGTCCTGGCGGTATTCGCCGATTCCGTATTCCGGAGAATTCAAGAGAAAGAGAAAATCCAAAAGCTGGAAGTCGACCCGGACAAATTGGACATCACGCTGATGGTGTACGATGACAGCGAGCAAGGTGAGTCGCCCATCCTCAGGACGGCCGCGGGAGGCTCAACCCTCGACGACCTAAAGTTCTCGCTCGAGGTGGGAGACGGCAGCGCCGGCAGGGCTTACAAGACCAGAACATTTGTATCTTATGACAGCAGCAAGGATGATCCCAGCTATCAGGCATACGTCCGCCGTCCCAAGATGCCGCAACACCAGCTCTTGTGCTCGATACCGTTGTTGGATCCAAGAAGTCCAACCCTCATCTTTGGCATCCTGAATTTTGGAACCTTTTCGGAAGACGATGCGAAGCTACTGCGGACCCTGGACGCGCAAGATTACTTGGAATGGATAAGTAATCAGGCTCAATCTTACGTGTTGACGAGATTGTTCCAAGCCCTTAGCATTGAATGAGGGGTCTGTTGGAGCTCGGGAGGCGTGCATGATTGCTTTCGTTCGCGAATTGAAGCTTGGCGAGGGGGTCAGAGGCTATAAGCTTGAGGTGCAACACGATCCAGAGCGTGAGCGGGAAATTTACGATGCAGGAGTTAAGCTGGAGAGTTCAATCCAGGAAGCAGGCACGATTGCCTGCAAGGTGTTCATGCGCCTCTCGTCCTTCCCAAAGCGCCAGGCCGCGGCTGCCGCGGGGTGAGAGTTACCAAAACATCCTTTACTGAACTGCCGGGCAAACGGCTTGAGAAGCACCGAAACCCGCCGCACGCCAGCCTATCTGATATCCCAGTCTTCAGCAACGTACCCTCGCCGCATGATGGTGAAACTAACTGTTCAAGCAGCCACCTCAAGGCGGTAAGCCCCTGATATGGAAAGTGACTCTCTTTCAGGCAAGGTTGACGCACCTGCCGCAGCCAAGATGAATAAACCAGCCATCGCATCCCGACAACGATTCCGGGCACTCGCCCCGGTAGAGTTTGATCCGCAAGAATTCCTGCCGGTTGAGGCGAGCAGGCCCGAAACTCAGGAGCTGCTCGAAGCGGTGGATGTGGTTCACGACCTTTTCTGGCGCCAAGCGTCACCGGAGAACGGTTTGACGCAGGTAATCGAATTGGCCGGTGATGACCAAGAGCTGAACGAGATGATTCGCTTTCATTGCGGACCGTACGATCGTATGGACAATGATTCCCCGTTTCTTCCGGTTAACCCCAAGCCACCCGGGGCGGGATTCTATCCGCTCGATATGATTCGCGCGGAATTCACTGCCTTTCTGGAGAGCCATCCGGATCGCAGGCTGTCGTTTGAGTCGCCGTACACGGTGATCACGCGAACTGAGGGCGCACAGTTGACCGCAGTGCCCTACCACCTGGTCTACACCGATTTGTTGGAGTTCGTCAGCCGGCGTCTTGTCGAGGCGAGCCGCCACGAGGCCCACACGGTGTTTCGACAATATCTGGCGCAGAAAGCGGAGGACCTGCTCACTGACAATTACTACGCGAGTGACAGCGTTTGGGTGCGCCTGACTGATAATCCTTTGGACTTGGTGATCGGTCCCTATGAGGTCTACGAGGATAAACTGATGGGCCTCAAAGCCGCCTATGAGGCGATGCTTCTGGGACGTGATTTTGAGCAATCGTCAAAAGTCCAGCATTTCCTTGGCGAGCTTCCGTCACTATGCCTGCGTCTGGAGCGGGAAATTGGGAGGCGCCTCAACATTGAAGAGGGCCGGGTTGCACTCTCCGTGGCTAACTTGATTTATGCGGGTGGCGACGCACGCAAAGCCATTCCGGCTATTGCCTTCAGTCTGCCCAATGACGAACGCATCATCGAGGAAGTCGGAACTCGACAGGTGATACTGAGAAATGTCCTGGAGGCGAAATTCCGGCTTGTTAACTGGCCGCTTCAGATGCGCCTGCTTCAGACACCCCTCAACGATGAGCAGTCTGCTTTTCGTTGTTTCTTTGACCATACGCTCTTCCATGAGCTTTCGCACACCGTGGGGCCGCACCGGATCACAAAAAACGGCGAACCGACCACCGTCAATCGCTCTCTTAAGCAGCATTATTCAGTCTTGGAAGAAGCCAAGGCCGATGCTTTGGCTGCTTGCCTCATTGTCCAGAGGAGCAATGAGTCGGAAGCGCGGGCTTTCGTCGAAACCTATGTAACCGGCCTTCTGCGACCCATCCGGTTCGGGATTAAGGACGCACACGGGGGAGCCAATGCTATTCAGTTTAATTTCCTGTTGCAGGAGGGCTCAATCACTGTCCAGCCGGATTCCGGCTGGCTCCTTGTCAACCAAGGGAAAGCTCGCGCGTCCCTTTTCAGCTTGCTCTCCCAGATCTTAGGTATTCAGGAGCGCGGTGATTTTGAAGCGGCGGAGCGCTTTTTAGCCACGTTTTGCCGGGTGAGTGATGAGATAACGCAGCTTGTGGACCGAGTCGGTGATCTCCCGATCGACATCCGTGTTCGCTTCCGGGGATTGCCCGACCATCATCTGATCCAGCGGCGCACTCTCGACTCCCTGGTCAGCAGGGAATGACATGGCTGGGGATGTCCCCAAAGGAACTGATATGGCAACGTTGGGTTTAATCGAATATGACCAAGCAAGCCCGGAGGTGCGGGCTGTCTACGACGATATCATGGCCACGCGAAAGACCGACCGAGTGAACAATTTCTGGAAGGCCATTGCCCATGATCCAACTACGCTGCGCCGCACCTGGCAAAGCGTCAAGGAGATTATGGACTCTGGGGCTCTGGACGCCCTCACCAAGGAGATGATCTACGTGGCCGTCAGCGTCACCAATCAGTGCAATTATTGCATCGCCTCCCATTCCGCAGCAGCCCGGAAGGCCGGCATGACGGATTCCATGTTCGCCGAACTCATGGCTGTGGTCGGAATGGCGAACGAAACCAACCGCCTGGCCAGCGGGTACCAGGTGGAAATCGACGAGCAGTTCAAAACCTAAGGGCAGGGTTTCACGCCAAGCCGCAAAGTACACCAAGGTCGCAATGACCAAAGGCGGCTCCCACCAACTGTTTTTTGGTGTTTTCGCAGGTTCGAGTTAGGCGCTTGCAGGCCCAGTTCGCGAGCCGTCCTCAGAGCTTGCGGATGCGTAGCATGTAAAGGCTGGAGCGCTTGACTTCTTCCAACTCTTCCAGCAGTTTTCCGAGGTCGTCGGCGACGCCGAGGAAGCGCCCGGAGAGTGCGTCGGCCCGCCCC
>Ga0187782_10004139_pt1 | contig 10834 bp, 7 predicted proteins | sample 0715_SJ02_MP15_2_FD_132454 | JGI IMG/M metagenome (GOLD analysis project Ga0187782, IMG submission 132454) | Tropical peat soil microbial communities from peatlands in Department of Meta, Colombia - 0715_SJ02_MP15_20_MG | ecosystem: Environmental > Terrestrial > Soil > Wetlands > Peat | place...
AGTCGCGCCAGCGGAGACGCGCCATGCCCGCCTCTACTCCCGCATCACGTGTCGGACCCGACCCGGGATGCCGCGGGCAGGGCGCCCAGCGCCGCTGCCCGCGGCACCACCCGCACTACTTCGCCTCGGGCAGCGCCTTGATCAGGTCGTTCACGGTGCCGGCCACCGCGTCCAGAGATGCCTTCGGATCCATCTTCTGCGGGCCCCAGACGTTGGTCAGAGCCGAGATGAGAGTCGTGTGCACCCCGACCCAGTTGCCGGCCACGGGCTCGGGCCGGCCGTAGCCGAACGCGTCCCGGATGACCTGGATGTTCTTGGGCACCAGGATGTTGCTGCTCGGCTTCGTCAGGACCGTATTGAAGGTATCCTTGCGCGCCGGCATGATGATGCCGTTTCCGATGAACGCGTCGAAAGCGGGGGCACTGGCCAGGAACTTGAGCAGTTCCCACGCCTCGTCCGGATACTTCGTCCCCTTCAACATCGCGTGGCCGGCGGAGGCAACCCGGGTCACCCTCTTGCCATCCGTCGGCATCGCAGCGACATCCCACTCGAACTGGGCGTCCTTCAGGGCAATGAACGCCGTGTAGAATGGCTCGAAGCCCGCTCTGCCCGCCGCCATCAGGTCGCCGAAGGTCTTGATGTTGTCCAGAGTGGGATGGACCTTTTCCTTCCAAATCAGGTCCTGGATGAACTGGGCCGAATCCACGCCGGGCTTCCCGTTCGCTGTATACTGAGTACGATCCGCGTTCAGCAGGTCACCGCCGTTCTGCCAGGTCTTCACGGTGAAGGCAAAGATATCGTTCGTCATGCCGTAAAGCCCGTAGACCTGGTCCGATCCCGAGCCCTTTGTCATGGCCCTGGCCATGGCCAACAGGTCGTTCCACTTCCAGCCCGGCTTCGGGTCTGGCAAGCCGGCGGCCCTGAGCATGGTCCGGTTGAAGATCATGACGAACGCCGTCGTTTCCCGGGGCAGGCCGTAGATCTGGCCTTTGCGGGTGAAATCCTGAACGGCGGGCGCCAGGTACTGTCCCAGGTCAAAGTGGTCCTTCTTGATGAAGCCGCTCACGTCCATAAGCGCGCCCCGCGCCACCAGACCCGGCGTGATGTACGTGTGGGTCCACATCACGTCCGGCGGGAGGCCGCCCGCGAGCATTGTCAGAACCTTCTGCTGCTGATCGACGGCCATGCCGTTCGGGATCCAGGTCACGGCGATGTCGATGTTGGGGTTTCGGTCCTTGAACATGGCGAAGATCTGATCGTACATCGCGCGCTCTCTGTCGTCGCCGCGGCCGAGGTAGTTGAGGGTGACCTTGCCGCCCGCCGCGCCGTAACTCTTGGAGCCGCCCACCAGCGCGCCGCCCAAGGCCGTCATGCCTACGCCTGTCGCCACTGCGCCGCCGAGGAACTGTCGCCGGGTGATCCTCTTTCTCACGGTGTGCCCCCCTCTCTATCCGCGCGATCCTCTTCTTCTTACCTTGTGCGCGCTCCCACTGGCCTTTCCGTGCGTCCACCCCGAGCCGAGGCAGCGCCCCACCGCCGCGGGTCAACAGAGCATCCTGCCGCCCGGCCGGCCCAGCACATGCCTCTTCCGACACCATCGGTTGTCAGGCATGGCCCCCATCTTCCCTGGCATCTCCGGCGACCCCCCGGACAATTCCTGCCGGCCGCTGCACAGGACCTCGCTCCGCATGGACCGCCAAGCACTACTTGCCTCCCAATCCGCTGAACTGCAGCCCTTCGATGAAGTAGCGTTGGGCGGCAAAGAAGACAATCAGCACGGGGACGAGCATGAGAAAGGACGCCGCCAGGAGCAGATTCCAGTGGGTGGCATACTCTCCCACGAAGCTGTAGAGTCCCAGGGCCAACGTGTACTTTTTCGCGTCCGTGAGATAGATCAGCGGCGTAAGGAACTCGTTCCAGTGGGTGACGAACGAGAACATCAGGATCGTCGCAACGGCGGGCATGCTCAAGGGCAGCAGGACGCGCCACAGTATCTGCAGATGGTTGGCGCCGTCGATGCGCGCCGCTTCGTCCAATTCGTAGGGGACGGACATGAAGAACTGTCGCAGCAGGAAGATGTTGAAAGCGCCGCCGCCCAGCCAGGTCGGGATGATCAGGGGCATGAAGGTGTTGATCCAGCCCACGTAGCGAAATTCGATGAATCGAGGAATCAGCGTGACAGCGTCCGGCAGCATGATCGTGGAGATGACCAGGAGAAACAGTGCGTCGCGGCCGGGAAAGCGGATGCGAGCAAAGGCATACGCCGCCATCGGTGCGGTGATCAGGGCGCCGGAGGCGGCGCCGACGAAGATCGTCAGGGTGTTGAGCAAGTAGCGGGCGAACGGGGCCGCAGTGATCGCCTGGACATAGTTCTTCCACTGGAACGTCCTCGGGATGATCTCCGGCGGAAAGGCGAACTCCTGACCCGCCGGCTTGAGCGACGCCGTCAGCAGCAGCAGCATGGGGATCAGATTGACGATGGCGCCCGCCACAAGGACGAGCACCACCAGAAACCGGAGCCACTGACGGCGAGGTAGTCCGGCGCGCAGTACCATGCCACACTCCGCTTATCGCAAATCGCCGAAGAGTCATCGGCGCTGGCGCCGAACCCGGATCGGCCCACACGACATGCTCCGCCGGAGATTCTCCAGCGCCCGCGGGACGCGGTACCAATTCGCCTGCACCGTGCGGCACTCCTGTGGTTGGCGCCGCGCGGAGCGGACGTGTTGGAGTCACCGCACCCGCGAAGACCCGCCGCACTCCAGGCCTTACTGCCGGCCGCCTCGACCCCGTTCCCTGGGCTGCAGTACGTGACGTCGAGGCGCGCTCCACTGGCACTCACCCACGACCAGACTCTCCGATCCTACGGGGGCCGTCATGAACATTACCGAGCGACCGGCACGTGTAGGGCAGAGATGCCGGGACCGAGTCTTTCCACGGAAGACGCGCGTACCGCGTCAAGACCGATGCAAACTCGGCGCCGGGAGCCCCTCGATGCGGACGTTCACGCACGCAGGACGGTGGGACTGTACGGCGCGCGCGAGCGCCGCCGGCAGTTCACTCGCGCACGTGACGTACTCTCCGTGCCCGCCGAGCGCCTCGCAGACCCGATCGTAGCGCGTTCCGGGCAAGAGCTCGCAGCCGTACGTACGCTCGGGACCGTACGCGCGCACCTGGATCTGATATTCCGCATTCCACCGTGCGTCGTTCCCAACGACGGCGAGGACAGGCAGCCCGTGGCGCACCGCAGTGTCAAACTCGCTCAGGTGATACCCGCAGGTTCCGTCGCCCATCGCGCACGCCACCAATGAGCTCGGGAATGCGAGCCGGGCGGCGAGCGCGAACGGGAGCGCGGGCCCGATCGCCCCTGCGGGGCCATTGATCATGCGGTGCGGCGCGGTCAGCAGGCTCTGCGCCCACTGACCGAACTCGCCACCGTCAATGACAACCACCGACGCCGGGGCCGTATCCAGCAGCTTCTGCAGTGCGCGGCACACTTCGACCGGGTGCACGGGACCGCCTCGCGCCGACGCAAGGTCCGCCCACCCGCTCGGACGATAGCGCAATGCCGCCTGGGCGTCGTCCAGCCACCCGCCCCCGGGCCAGTCGAATTCGCCCGCCAGCTCGATCAGACCCGCGAACGTAGCCGCCGCGTTCGGCTCCAGACCGCCGTCGATCACCCTGCATTCAGCGCCAAACGCCTTGCCGAACTTGAGCGCGTAGTCGAGGCGCTTGCCGACCAGCGCCACGACGTCGGCACGCTTGAGCACGTCGGCGAAATCGCCGAGGCTGGGATCACTGACGCCCCGTGGGCTCTCCATGGGCACGGCCGGAACGCCGGTCGCGTCGGAAAACCCGGCCAGCAGCGCCCGGCCCCCTTCGGTCGTCATTGCCGGCCCCGCGAGAACCAGCGGTCGCTTGGCCGAAGCCAGTGCTGCCAGCAGCATGCGGAGCGCCCTCTCGTCCCTCGGCGGCACACACGGCGCGAACGCCTCTCTATCGGGGAGCGCCCGTTCGACCGTCGCTTCGAGGAGGTCGACCGGCAGGCTTAGGTGCACCGGTCCGGGCCGGCCACTTCTTGCGAGGCGAATCGCACGTGCCAGCTCCTCTCCCAGGGCCTCGGCCGACTGTACCGTCCAGGAGGCCTTGGTCACCGGTGCCGCCATCTCCGCCTGCCGCATCTCCTGGAACGCGCCTTGGCCAAGCTCGGCAAGCGGGGCCTGTCCTGATAGCAGCACGACGGGAGACTCACCCGCAAGCGCAGTGTAGAGGGCAGAGATTCCGTTCGCGTGCCCTGGACCACCGGTCAGCAGGGCGATGCCCACCTCGCCCGTAAGTCGGGCCCACGCATGTGCCATATGCACGGCAGCCGCTTCGTGACGCACGTGCACCAGTGACAGGTTGGCGTCCAAGGCGGCATCGAACACCGACATGATGTGATTGCCCGAAAGTGCAAAGACATGCCGGGTTCCTACAAGCGCGAGTGACTTGGCAATAACATCGGCTCCTCGAAGGCCCATGGGCTCTCCTTTGCGTCTTCCGGAACCCGGCGATGACTCACTCACGTCTCAACCCGGGCTTACCTCGGTCACTCCTCGGGACCTGAGCGGGGCATGAACACGGCAGCTCTCAGCCAGTAAGACGTTCCTCGAAAATGATCTCGTATGGTTCCAAGCCGTGCTTGAGGGACGCACGTTGCGCAGGTCTGTTGACTGCAAGACCGACAATGCGCAACCTCCGAATGCCGCGCGTTCTCACATGCTTTTCCACGACGCCTAACAACTATGTCTCTGCCGGCGCCCCGTTCGCAGTAATCCAACACGCCGTATACCCGGCGAATTCTCGCTCCGCTTCCGCGACGAATGTGCTCTGCGCCCTCTGCAACAGGCCTTTTGAGCCATCGCCCGCTCTTCGACGACCGCGGCACGAATCGCCATCGCATTTGCTGGCGCGGCCTATCGAACACTCAGAGGGACAATGGCCATACGCGCGTGGGGTTCTTTGCGCGATGTGTGCACACCTCGTAGCGCCGGCCCTCAGGTGGAACGCCTTTGGGCCCCCACCGAAGGTACTCGAAACGATTTGGGGGGAAACATGGGCCGCGGCTTGCTCTGTTTCTCTACGCCTGGGGGCACCTCTTCATCCCAACCACTTCCTGTTCAACCTACCGGACGTTTCCTCACGCCATGTCTCATCCGCATCACGCCGCCCCCACCTGGTTCCCGCCACGGCGCTTCGCCTCGTACATCCGTTGATCAGCCATCTCGATCAGCGACTCCGCGGTCGCCCCATCCTCCGGCATGCTGGCCTGGCCCAGGCTGACGGTCACCTGAGTCGTCCTCAAGAATCTGAGCCCCTCCACCTGGGCCCGCACGCGCTCCGCGACCTGGCATGCTATCGCGGCTCCTGCGTCGGGAAGGAGAACGACGAACTCGTCCCCGCCAAACCGCGCGACGAGATCCATGCCGCGCGTGTTCGCCTGGAGCACGGCCGCAACGGTTTGAAGAATGTGGTCTCCTTCGAGGTGCCCCAGGCGATCGTTGCAGACCTTGAAGCGATCGATCTCAATCACCAGCACGGACACGGGCCGATTCTGCCGGCGTGCTCGCGCGATCTCCCGGTGAAGCGCGTCCCACAGGGCGCGACGGTTCGCCAACCCCGTGAGCCCATCGGTCAGGGCGAGCCGGTTGAGCTCGCCGTCCCGCTGCGCCCGCAGGATCGCAAGCCCCGCGATCACGGCAAAGGCTTCCAGCATGTCCCGGCTCTCCTTCGAGAAAGCGTTGACCTCAGGGCTCTCCACGTCCACTACCCCAATGATCCGGTCGTCGACAATCAGCGGAAATGCGGCCTCGGAGCGCGTGGCAGGAGATGCGGCCACGTAGTGGGGATCCTGGGTCACATCGGGCGCATAGTACGGATGCCGGTGGCCGGCGACCCACCCGATCACGCCGCGTTTGCCGACCGCGAGTCGCATTTGCGCCACCGATGGGTCAAGTCCGCGCTGCGCCACCATGTACAGCTCTTGCGCGGGTTCGTCGATGAAGAAGACCCCGCACGTCGGATAACCGAAGACCTCCTGGATCTGGCGAAGCACCTCATCCAGGACCGTCGCCAAGTCGAGCGGCCGCAGCAGCCGCTTCGCCAGCTCGGTCATGGCGGGCATCGCCCGGCCAGCCCGCCACGCGGACGACAAGGATTGGCCGATGGACGCCGCCGGAGACGTCACGGCGCTACCCGGAGGCGCCGTCTTAACTCCCTGCCACCACGGCTCCACCTCATGCGTCATCGCTACTTGGCAGAATGTCTCTACCACCTGGGGGTCGAACTGGGTGCCGGCGCACCGGCGCAACTCTTCGAGCGCTTCCGCAGGCGTGCGCGCCGGCGAGTAGGCGCGATCGTCAAGAATGGCGCTGTAGGCGTCGACGACAGCCAGAATGCGCGCTCCCAAGGGAATAGCCTCGCCCCGGAGCCCATCCGGGTACCCCGCCCCGTCCCACCATTCCTGATGGTGGCGCACGAGCGGCGCGACACGCCCCAGGCGGTCGACCGGGCGCAGGATCTCCGCGCCGACAATCGGGTGTTGCCGTATCACCCGCCACTCCGCGGCGTCCAGGGCGCCTGGTTTCCGCAGAATGTGGTCGGGCACCGCGAGCTTCCCGATATCGTGGAGGAGCCCGGCCCGATAGATGTCCTGCACCTCCGATTCCGTGCATCCCAGGGCCCGTGCCAGCCGGACCGCCCTCGTCGCAATCTGCTCACTGTGGTCGCTTGTGTAGCTGTCGCGGGCATCTACGGTCCTGGCCAACGCGAGCATCATCTCGATGTAAGCGTGTTCGAGATCGTTGTGCAGGTGCGCCCGGCGGATAGCCGTGCCGGCCATCTCGGCCAGGACTTCCAAGAGGCGCACCTCGGCGTCCGAGAAGGGCCGCGCGTCCGGGCGCTTCCAGCGCGCCATCCGGAGCGTCCCGATTACTTCGTCTTCGGATCGTACCGGCACGATGACCAACGGTCCGGCGAGATGATAGGGTGGCCCACCGCCGGGGCCGGGGGATGCCTGGGCACTGAAGTCCGGCGTGACGAAGGTATTGCCCGTCCGCAAAACGAGACCGGAGCGCGTGTGATGCGCCCCGAACACGTGCCCGGGTCCCTCCCGCTCGATCCCCACACTGTAGGCCACCGTGAACTTCTCATGGTCCGGTGCGGCGAAAGCGAGCGCTCCCATATCGGCGCCGAGGAGCTGACGCGCGTGGTCGACGACGATCGGATACATCTCCTGCTCGCTGCGCGCCTCTCGTAACCGGCGGCTGAGGTCATAGAAGGCTTCCAGTTCCGCCGTGCGCTGGCGGGTCGCCGCGGCGAGTTGCAGCCGTTGGGCCGCGACCCCGATCTGTTTCCCAATCGTCTCAAGGAGCACGAGATCATCACGTGCCCATGCCCGAGGTGACGTCGAGAAAACGGCGATCCCCCCGATCACGCCACCCGCGGCGACAACGGGCGCCCGGATGGCGGCGCGAAAGCCGGTCTGCCGGATTGCGGCCGCGAGCGGTCCGGTGTTTGCCGGGGCGTGGTCCAGCCAATCGTCCACCGCGCGCAGCGCGCGGAGATCGACGTTGGTGGCCTGCCGGCCCTTGGCCAGGTTCGTGCAGGCGTCTCGGGAGATACCTTTGAGGACGATCGTCTCGCCCACCCAGATTGCCCCGGCATCGGCGCCGATCGTGCTGATCGTGGTCTCCAGAGCCGCCTCGAAGAGCGCCTCAAGATCCGTGGCAGCCACGGCGGACGCGACGATGGCGTTCAGCGCTTCGAAGCGCGTCGCCCGGAGGTGCACGCCCCTCCCCGCCTGGCCGGTGATGTCCACCATGGCGCCCTCGAGATACGCGGGCGTCCCGTCGTCCGCGCGAACGAGACGAGTGCTCGCCAGGACCCAAATCACAACCCCGTCGCGCCGGCGAAGCGCGCATTCGACGTTCGTCGCCGCACCCTCACGTTCGAGGCGGTAGAGGTACTGGCGGTGCACGGCAGGATCGACATACAGCGCCTCGCCCGTAAGGTCTTGGAGCGCCTCGACATCCGGATATCCGAGCATGTCCAGCCAGGCGCGATTGGCTTCCAGGATCCGGCCGTCCATCGAGGTGCGAAAGAGCCCCACTGGGGCGTTGGTGAAGAGGCTGCGGTAGCGCGCGGCGCTGTCCCCGAGGCCACGGTCGGTGTCATCCGACCTGGCAATGCTGCGTCCCTCACTCTCGGACGTCCTACCGTGACGCGCCGGTAACAACGTGGCGTTCCCCCCAAGGGCAGCCCGCAGCCCAGGGCGGCAGCGGCCTGTCCCCTGGGCGTATCGTGCCCGCCTCACCCGTGTCCGAGACTTGTCGAGTAATAGTCGATCGATCATTTTGGACGAGGCCCGTGTTTGCCAGGGCGGTGCACACCAGCCGCCTCGAGGAATTCCCAAAGGTGCTCGGCAGGAACGGTGCACCGAGCACGGAGCAAGCGAAAAGTGTGTGCCCCTACTGCGGGAAGCGCGATCGCGAGCATGTTGTCCCGTACTACGAGGACCAGCAGTGCTACACCGCACGAATTTCCCCGCGCTTCGAACCTACCGCTCCGTCCGAACGAGCTGCGTCTATGCGACGGAACGGGGATGGGCATACGCGCGGCGCGAGCCAACACATCCCCCGAGGGGGGACCGCAGGGCGCCCGAGGCGGATGTCATCTCGACCGGCGCCCCTTGCTGGATCTCATCACCGTGGACGCGTTCCTCACCCCGGCCCGGACGGGTGACGCTCCGACTCGGATACCCCAGCGGCCTCAAGATCCTGGATGAGCGATGCCTCGGCACGCTTGATATGGGCAGTGACGGCCGCGAGCAACCGCGGAGTATCGCGCGCTTCGAGCGCGTCGATGATTTCCTGGTGTTCGATCTGTTCCTGCCGCAGGCGACGACGCCAGTCGGTGCCCCGGGCGTGCACGCGCCCGATCTGGATGTGGGCGCGCAGGCTGTCGTATAACTCTCCGAGCCTACGGTTCCCCGCCAGTTCCACGAAGAGTTGGTGGAACGCCAGGTTCCGCCGCATGTGTCCCACGACGTCCGCGCGGTCCCCGGCGCCCGAGACCGCCTCCAGCTCCGCACGAAGACGCGCGAGTTGGTCCGGCGTGATGCGGTGCGCGAGCGTTTCCGCCGCCAAAAGCTCGAGTGCGCGCCGAATCTCGAAGACCTCGACGATGTCCTCGGTCGAGAGGTCCGCCACGAAGGTCCCCCGTCTCGGCACGATCTCGACCAGCCCCTCGCTCGCAAGCAGATTCAACGCGTCTTTGAGGGGCGTTCGGCTCACACCCAGCTGTTTGGCGAGTTCGTCCACTCTGAGACGGTGGCCCGGCGGAAACGTCCGCGCGAGAATCTGCTCCTTCAGCGTGCGATAGACGGTGTCGGTGAGCCGCTGCACGGTCAACGGCGACAGCGCGGGCACGGCCAAACGCACGTCCCGACGCCGACCGTCCCGTGTTCTCTGGCGGGCCCTGGCCGCGCCTGTCACGCGCCCGCCACCATCGACGGCCGGACTGCGGCCAGATACCGCTCGAGATCCGCGACGTCGTGGTCGTCCAACGCCGCCGCCTGCGGGTCTCGTGCGAACTTCGTGCGAAGCACGCCCCGCCGCCAGAGGACCTCCTTGGCAAAGGCCACGCCGTACTGACTGCCGAGCACCAAGAGCGGCAGGAGGCGCAGGTGTAGCGCCTCGGCCTCGTCCCGCTGTCCTTCCCGGTAGAGCGTATAGGTCCGCACCTGGACATCGACAAGCGCGCAATTGGGCATATTCCCACACGCGCCGCGGTCCAATTCACCGAGGAGCCAAATCCCGTTGAGGCCGCCGAAGACGCCGTCGATCCGGTCACCGGCAGCGCGGTCATGCGGTGTCCGCCGGGGTTGACCTCCTCCTTCACGTATCGAATCGTCGGTGCGCGCTCGATCAGCCGGACGAGCGACGGGATCGCCAGCGGGGTCCCGAGCGGAGGCTCCGCGTTCTGGATGATCACCGGCCGCCCGTCGGCCGCGTCCGCCACCGCCTCGTAGTACGCGTGCACGCCGGCTTCACCGGAGCGGCGGACATAAGGCGGCAACGCCATGACGTCGTCGGCGCCGTGCTCGATCGCGTGCCGTGTGAACCCCACGGCCGCATGGCTGCTCACGCCGTTCACGCTCACGATCACCGGCACTCGGCCGTGCACCCTGTCGAGGACGGCCTCCGTGACCTGCATCCGCTCCGCATCGGAGAGCGTAAAGAACTCGCTGGCGCCTTAGAATATCGCCGTGGAGCTTGGATGGATACCGGCGTTGCCAGCACTAGCCGCGCCGATGGGCGTGGACATTCTAGCGGAGTAGTGAGTACCGGGATCGAATGTCCACATGGACACAATGCATGACGTTGCGGACTTTATTCGAACTCGGAGGCGACCGAATGCCGGCCCATCGTCCTGAAGAGTTGGACCTCTTGTTGGCTGAAGGTTCGAACGCGGGTCAGGTTGACCCTCTTGTGGCGCTTTACGAGCCGGAAGCTGTCTTGATTTGCAGCGGACAAGTGGCGACGGGGACGCACGCGATCCGCGAGGTCTTCCGTGCGCGTGGAATCGGTCACCCGTCCCTCAGGTTACAGGTGAAGACCATCGCTCAGGCCGGTGACATGGCGCTGACGTCCGCCAAGTGGGACGCACTCGGCCCGGACGGCAATCCCATTGACAGTATTTACAGCGTCGAGGTATCTCGTCGGCAGGCAGACGGGACATGGCGGTTCGTCATCGACGTGATGAACCTTGAATGGCTAAAGCGTACCGATACTTG
>Ga0187782_10004140_pt1 | contig 10833 bp, 7 predicted proteins | sample 0715_SJ02_MP15_2_FD_132454 | JGI IMG/M metagenome (GOLD analysis project Ga0187782, IMG submission 132454) | Tropical peat soil microbial communities from peatlands in Department of Meta, Colombia - 0715_SJ02_MP15_20_MG | ecosystem: Environmental > Terrestrial > Soil > Wetlands > Peat | place...
CCCTCGCAAACCCGGAATTACAGGATCCCGACGTCGATCGTGTAAATTATCGTGTTTGGTCCGCGAGAGCCCTCATGCCGGCATTTCTCTATCGCTGCCCGAATGCCGGCTATCGCATCTAGCCTTCGCCGCGGAAGATACTCGGATGCCACTGACATCTATGAAACTTTGGCTCTTACGGTCGTCAGATACTCCGAGGGCACGATTGGGCGGCGCGCGAATCTCGAATTGGATCAGGAGATTTAGCCCAAGCGTATATGGGTGACTTGCGGCGGATGGCGCGCGGTTGTTAGGCTTGATCGCTCGTCGAAACGGCAAGACGCCGGTGCGCGGGCCTCGCGCTTCTGCCCACTGAAGGGAACATTGACATGAGCGCCATCGCCCTATGGCCCGAAAGGCCGCCAGCCGAATCGGCCGCCGACGGCGCGCCGCTCCTGCGCTGGATGATTTTCACCGGCGCTTGCGCCTTCGCGGCCGTCCTGCTTTGGCACTACGGCCTTATCCGACTCATGATTGCCTCCGACCGGACCTACATCTCCTCGGTCATCGGCGTACTCTATGTCGGTGCGTCGCTGCATTGCTTGTGGCGCACGATCGTCGTTAGCCGCGAAGGCGACGCTGGTCGGCGCGCCGCGGAGACGATCGCAGCTGGCGAGGTGAATTTCGCCGCCGGCGGCCGGGACGTTTTGCCGGCCGGCCTCCTCGCCGACCACATTCGCGATCTGGTGCAGAAAGCACAGACGCAGGGCGCCGGGCGGCTTGATCAAACCCTGCTGCTGCGCTCGCTCGCTGATCAGATGCGCGGCTCCAACGGTTTCGGCGCCTTCGCGAGCGACACGTTGATGAAGCTCGGCCTGCTCGGCACGATTATCGGCTTCATCATCATGCTGGCACCGATTGCTGGGTTAGATGCGACTGACCGCACCCTATTGAAATCCTCAATGGGACTGATGGGCGATGGCATGGCAGTGGCGATGTACACGACGCTGGCCGGACTCCTCGGTTCGATTCTGCTGAAAATGCAGTACTACATGCTCGACACTGCCACCGCACGCATTTTCTCGCACGCTGTTAGGCTCACCGAGACGCACGTGGTGCCGGCGCTGGAACGCCACGATGCTTGACGATTTCGGCCTCTATCCGCGCGAGGAGGCGTTCGATCCGTTCAGCGTCATGCTGTTCAAGGCGCTGCAGGTGGTCGCGTTTCTATTCTTTATCGCGCTGCTGGCGATCGCGCCGGAGTCCAAGGAAGGCAAGATCGATTCGAAGGCCGAGTTCATCATCACCATGGATTGGCCCGACAACCATCCCGACGATCTCGACCTGTTCGTCCAGGATCCGGCCGGCAACACTGCTTGGTATCGTCATCGCGAGGCTGGCTTCATGGTGCTCGAGCGTGATGACCGCGGCGGTGCCAACGATTTCATCCTGGTCAACGGCAAGAAGATCGCTTCGCCGATTCGCGAGGAAATTGTCACCATCCGTGGCATCGTCCCGGGCGAGTACACCGTCAACGTCTCGCATTTTCAGGCGACTACGGGCCGGCCGGTGCCGGCGACGGTCAAGGTGCAAAAGCTCAATCCGACTACGCAAGTTGTCTTCGACAACACGATCATCGTCGATCACACCGGCGACGAGAAGACCGCGGTGCGCTTTGTGCTCGACGACAGCGGCAAAGTCGTCGACGTCAATTCGCGGCAGAAATCCCTGATCGAGAATTTCCGGGATTGGCACAACGGCGAAGAGCTTGATCCCAAGACCCACTATTTGAAGAAGCTATGACAAACCTCACGACAGAAATTCTCGGCCTTTCGGTCGCCTACGCCTTGCTCGCCGCGCTGCTGCTCACGACGTGCCTGTTCACGCGCTTCCCGTGGCCGCTCAAAGCTGTCGCCATCGTCGTCACCAGCGCTTTCTACGCGGTAAGCTTCTACGCGATGCAGGGGTTGCTCGGCTGGTCGTCGCCCGATCCGCTGCCGCCGCACTTCAAGCTTCTGCAAGCGCGGATTGTTGAGCCCCATTCGGTCGCCGGCGATCCGGGCGCCATCCATCTGTGGATCGAAGAGCTGGACGACGATAATCGGCCGACCGGCGTGCCGCGCGCCTACCGCCTGCCGTACAACGCGAAGCTGGCGGAGAAGGCGGAAGCCGCCATCAAGGCCAGTGCCGATGGCAGGCCGCAGGGCGGCCGCACCGCGGATTTCGGCAGCGGTGAAGGCGGCGAGGGTCAGGCGACGGCACGCGAAGTCACGCCGAGCTCGATCACCACCACCGCCGGCGGCGACCCCTCGTCGGGGGGCCCGCTCGACCCGGGAGTTGCGCGCGATCAAAGCCGCAGCATCGTGTTTGCGCCGCTGCCGTCGCCCCGAATGCCGCCTAAGGATGCTCCACCTTGATGCGCGGGCCGAGTCGGAGCCGCGGGCGATGAGAGCGATGTGCGTCATCTGCTAACAGATCCATCTCCTGAATCCGGCGACCGGCACGGTTTAGGAGACGAGAACTAGCCCGTTTAGTCGGCGGGCAGTATAAGTATTCAGAAATCAGAACGGCGGTGGTCGAGCAAGCCTGGGCCCAGGTCATATGTTTCATTACTCTGACTATTTGCGGGATCAAGCAGCGAAATACCGAAACTTAGCCGAAAAGGCTGAAGATCCTTCCGTCAAACAAGAATTTCTCGAATTGGCAGACATATGCGAGGAAGTTGCCAATGAAATTGACGACCGGCGGGCCAGCGGATGATCGCAGAAATCACCCGCACGATACCTTGAAAAGTTATGTATCACCAAGGATGGATTCGCGCTCACGTTTACTGGCTCGGCAGCTTCGAAGATAGGCCGCGTGGGCCGCGATCTGACAGTGGGTATCTCGGGCAAGGTGTCTTTTCAGAAATCAACTTAGACATCTAACCTGTGCGGCCGAGCCGATCTGATTTTTCAGGCTGCTTCGATGACCTACAAACATGATAAATTAAAGCATTATTATTAGAATTCGTACTCACATTAACCGGGCTCGGCAGCGTTCCCTCGCCGCCTTCCAGCTTTTGAAGGATTTTTGCCGCACTGTGGCGTGTTAAGACACTCATCGCTCCTCTTGCACCTTCAAAGCCACAATTTATCGCTGAAAGTGCTTGGCCAATTCGGATGGCATTTTCGATCTTCGGTTTTCTAAGAGCCTTTAAACCCTTGGCGCCGTCCTGACCGACGACATGGAGGAGGCCTGCGCTACACCAATCGCCGGCGCCCGCTGAATCGACGAACCGTGGGGCGGCGAGGGAGTTGAAATGTGTCCATTTTCCGCGCCATCGAATGCGCAATCCCTCTGCGCCTAAAGTTTGGATCACAATCGAAGGATGTGGATTGTCCGCAAAACCACGCACGTGCCGAAGACGTTCGTGGGAGAATTTAAGAATATGACAAAGTTCAATCGCCTCGCGAAAATGCATATCATTATTGTGGCCAGAAGGTTCAAACATCACGATTGCCCCAACGTCCCTGGCCCATCGCGCCAGTGCATTAATTCCAGAGCAGACACGATCGAAGAAAAATACGGTCGGCGAAGAATTAATCTTTTGGATCGCTTGTGTGGCCTCCACACGAGCGAATGAACGAAAGCGGGGAAGCCATTGACCACACGCCGGGCAACTAGTCGTAAACCGATGCGAGTGCTTCCCGGCGTGATTAACCACCGTCCACTGGATCACGATCGGTGTCGGCGTAGATGCATTCGCAGTCACACCGGACGTATCGACTCCAGCAGATTCAAGGTCCGCTCGTACAATTCTAGCTGGCGTATCCTCGCCCAGCCGAGCTATCGGCACACTATGCCATCCCAGCCACGCCAGAATAGCCATAACGTTGCCGCACGTTCCTCCTGCAGCAAGCTTATCACCTTTATGACCCCGAATAACATCAAGAGCGACAAAGCCGGCACCTACTGCAAGACTACTTCGCCGCGCCTTATCTAGACGAAGGTCAATCCGCATCAGCTTCGTCATCCCATTCGCCGACGATCCACATCGCTATTGATTCGGCTTTGGCGCTGCTCGCGGGCGTAGAACGCCAATACAACGACGCCGGCGTCGACTCAATTGTCCCGGACCCACGAGTCACTAGACCGTCACGCCGCAAGGGACGGTCGAGTGACTTTCAAGATCAATTTCTCGAACTATGTTTGCCTAACGGCGTAAAGGTTTGCGGCGATAGCTGCTTCACGCCGCGAACGGATGCTTGACGCGGCCGCGCTGTGCCGTGACGACGGCAGCCTTGGGCTCGCCGCGTACCGCACGCGCGATGGCTTCCTTGGTCGCGCGATAATTGTAGTCCTGAATCTTCTTGTCGTCGGCTGCGTCCCAGTGAATGAACACGCCGACACAAACGAAGAGGTTATCGGCCTGGTCCACCGGAATGACCCCCTCGGCCACGCTGTCGGCCACAGCCTTGGCGACGGCGTGCTGCGCGGGGCCGAACATCTGCACAGCCTGCTTTGCGTTTTTGATCGTCACCTTGTTGAACATCACGGTCGCTGGCTTGCAGAGCAGATTCGGCGCCACGACAGCGAGCAGCGCAGTGAAGCCGTCCTTATTGTTCGTCAAACATTTGGCGAATGCCGTCTCGGCGGCGCTGCCGCGCGGTCCCATCATGAGATCGATGTGAGCAACCTCGTTTCCGTCACCGACAAGCGACTCCCCGACGCATACGCCGGTGATTCTCGCTGTTGGCGCCGGAGCAGGCCTCGCACCCCCGCCAGTCAATGCGTTCCAGATTGCTCGAAAAACCATTTTACTCCTCCCTATTCAGCCGCAACTTCGCGCCTTCATGAAGTTTGACAGGTTACTACATTACAGGCTTTGGTCCAGCCGCTTTTATGCTTTGCGTTCGCCCGGAGTCAGCGTGGCCGGTCGAAATCCGAGTCGCCGTCGAAGACCGCGAGCTGACCGGGCCGTGATGTTCGGTCACGCTACACGTCAAACCGTCGCGCCGCCTGATCGTCACCCGCCATGTGCCCGGATTCCGGGACACAAACAAGCGGTGGGCCGAACGCCTATAATCGGAAGCGGAAAGCTGCCTCGGAGTTTGCTTGCAAATTGACTTCGGCGCGTTCAATAAGCTTGTTTCCGACGCCACAAACTGGTTGAGACAGGCGCACGTCTGCTGTCAAGCTGCTGGCCGTGTAAGCCCTTTAGAATCAGCAGTTAGTTCAGGGCGCGCGCCCTCTTTCAAACATTGCCGACCAAACGAGGCAGCCGGGTTTCTGCCAGGACTGCAGCAAGCCGAGGCGGCTTAAACGATCCATGCCCAAGCTCGGCGGCCTGCCGGAATTGCTGATGTTCAAATGCGCGTCCACCTGGTCAACTAAAAACCGGTATGTAGCCGGCACTGACGCGAAGCCGAGGTGCTAAGACGACAGGTTTTTATCAGGGTGTCCGCTCGTTTGTTGGTTCGACTTCGCCAGTACCACCGCAAACGTCGCAACGGTGTTGGCCAGTTCCGTCACAGTCTTTGCACTTTGTCGATTGTGATTCCACGATCGGCTTTTTGCCGCTTCCACGACAAGTAGGGCATGAAATAGTTCTTTGACCGCGACATTTAGGACATAAGACTCTGTCCGGCATCGGCTCGTCTCTTCCTTTAGCCTTGGCTTAGACGAAGCTGGGGAAGCGACCCCCAGCTTCTCCGCCTAACAGTGGTTGGGCTACTTGACCGTACACTGAGGAACGACCCGAGGTTATCAAGGTTCGTCCGCGTCCTAAGATTAGACCTACCCGCCAATTAAAGAGGCACAGCAATTTGGACAATGCGCGTAGTCCGAAGCGTTGATCTCGGTCAAGGCGGCATCAATTGCATGAGGTCATGGCCTATTTCTTCTCATCCTCATTCCGCCAGTTGCGGATCAGTTCGAACACGGACAGTCATTGTCGTCGCAGACGATGGACCGGCCGACAGCAATCTCCGTTCTGCAACACATAACGGACCAAAGTAGTGACACGATGCGACGTCCGCAATGTGCTAACTACGACATCTACGTTGTCGTCTGCACCAGTTCATCGCGCGCCGGCGCGAAACGGCCGTAGCGCAAGGCCAGCGTAGGCAAAACCAAAAGGTTCAGCGCCATCGACGATATAAGGCCGCCGAGGATAACCACCGCCATCGGTCCCTGGATCTCGCGGCCGGGATCGCCGCGGCCAAGCGCAAGCGGCAGAATGCCGAGCCCCGTCACAATCGAGGTCATCAGGATCGGCGTCAAGCGGTCGGCGGCACCTTTGATCGCGGTATTCAAGTTCCATAACATCGCTTCGACTTCGACGAGATATTCGTAATGGGCGATCATCAGAATCGAGTTGCGCAGCGTAATGCCGAACAGCGTCACGAAACCGACCATGGCGCCTAGAGACAACAGCCCGCCGGTCATGAAAACGGCGAGGACGCCGCCGACCAGCGCGAACGGTAGGTTGATCAGGATCAAGAGAAGATTGCGCCAATTGCGAGTGACGATCGACAGAAGCAAAATGACGCCAACGCCGGCGATCAGTGAATTAAAAACAAGGTCGCGACGGGACCTTGTTTGCGCTTCCGCGGTGCCGGCAAATTGCACATAGGTTCCGGACGGCAGCGCCACTTTCTTGGCAATGGCTGCTCTGGCCACGCGCACGAAGGAAGGGACATCGGCTCCGGTGACATTCGCGGTGACGGTCTGCACGCGGCGCGCGCCTTCGTGCAGCACCTGATAACGGCCGGCCGCTTCGTAGATATCGGCGATCTGCTTAAGCAGTACGTAGGAGCCGCTCGCGCTGCGCACCGGCAGATTGCCGATTTTGCTAATGTTGCTGCGGCTTTCGCTATCGAGAATGGTGATGACACTAAAGACCTGGTTGCCCTCATAGGTCTGCCCGACAATGTCGCCCTGATAGGCTGTGCGGATCAGATCGAGCACCTCGATCGCATCAAAACCCCAGCGCTCGAGATCGGGCTTGCGCAACCGGATGGTCAATTGCGGCAGACCGGGCGGGGATTGCACGGCGACGTCGGTCGCGCCGCGGACCTCGCCAAGCACGCGGGCGATTTCCTGGGCTTTTTGATCCAGTAAATCGAGATCGTTGCCAAAGACGTTGACTACCACGGACGCGGTATAGCCGGAAAGCGTCTCCTCGATGCGCTCCATCAGGAAGGTCATGACTGAGGCATTCACGCCCACGAAGCCGGCGAAGGCGCGGCGGAGATCGCTCTGCGCTTGTGTGGCCTCGCCGCCCGACAGTCCCGACTGCAGATCCACCTCGAACTCGCTGTAGTGCGGACCCCAGGTATCCTCAGACGACTGCTCGGCGCGACCCGCGCGCTGCGCCACGGAGCTCACGGCCGGAATTTGGCGCAGCTCATCGGCGATATGGGCGCCGATGCGTAGAGATTGATCGAGCGACGTGCCCGGCACCGCCGACATGTGGACCACGAAGTGTCCCTCCTTAAGCTCCGGGATGTACTCACCGCGCAAAAAAGGCAGCGCCGCGCAGCCGATAACAGTGAAGAGAGCCGCCGCGGCGATCAGCGTGCGCGGCTGCTGCGCCAGGCGGCGTAACAGCGCCTCATAGCCGGCGCGCGCCCAACGGATGACCGGCGGATCGCGGGGCGGCACACGGCCGGGCAGGAGCGCCACTGCTAGCGCCGGCGTCAGTGTCAGAGCGACGGCGAGCGAAGCCAGTACCGCGAGCGTGTAGGCAAGGCCTAACGGCGCAAACAGCCGTCCCGTCAATCCGGACAAGGCCATGATAGGCATGACCACAAGAATGACGGCGAAGGTCGCATAAACAACTGCGCTGCGCACTTCCAGCGTCGCATCCAGCACCACTTGGGCGAACGGCCGCGGCTGAGCCGATCGGCGGTTTTCCCGGAGGCGGCGGACGATGTTCTCCACGTCGATCACAGCGTCATCGACGACAACGCCGATGGCAATGGCGAGTCCGCCGAGCGTCATTGTATTTAGCGTCATGCCGAGACGCTCGAGCACCACAGTGGCAGCGAGGAGCGACAGCGGAATGGCGGTGCAAGAAATGGCGGCAGTGCGCAGATCGAACAGAAAAAGCGTCAAGACCAGGATCACCAGCACGCCGCCGAGAATAAGCGAATCGCGGATATTGCTCGTTGCAGTGTTGATAAAATTCGCCGGGCGGAAAAGGTTGGGCTCGATGGCGATTCCGTCCGCTGCAAGGCCCGGCCGAAGATCTTCGAGCGCCGCCTCGAGATTCTTCGTGACTTCGATCGTGTCCGCGCCATACTGTTCCGCCACATTGAGGATGACGCCGGGGCGGCCCTGGATTTCGGCGCCGCCGATAGGCGGTTCGGGCGCTTCGACGACGTCGGCCACACTACCCAAGGTGACGCTCGCCGCTCCCTGGCTGAGCAGCACAGTGTCAGCAATATCCGCAGGCTTGAGCGATTGGCCCTCGCTCTGGAAGGCGATCCTCTGATTTTTGGTATCGACGAAGCCTGCACCGCGAACGCCGGTTGCCCGCCGCGCCGCGGCGACAACATCATTGAGCGTCAGATCGTAGCGGATCAGCTCGTCACGATGTACCTGTATCTGGATCGATCGCTTGTCGCGGCCGAAAACGGTGACGCTGGCCACACCGGGTACGGCAAGGAGCCGCAATCGGACCGTCCAGTCGGCGACGGTGCGCAAGTCCATCAGCGAGTGCGTTCGCGACGTCAGACCGACGACAAGAGTGCGGCTGGTCGACGAAGTCAGCGGAGTCATAATCGGCGGAGCGAGCCCCTGCGGCAGCTGTTGGGTCGCGGCCGCAAGCCGTTCGGCGACGACTTGGCGATTCCGATAGATGTCATTCGATGAATCAAAGAAAACCGTCACCACGGACAAGCCCTGGATCGAGCTCGAGCGGATCATTTGCACGCCCGGCACGCCGTTAATGGCGTTCTCAATCGGACCTGTGACAAGAACTTCGACCTGCTCGGGTGTCAACCCGACCGCTTCGGTCTGAATACTGACCTGGGGCGGCGCAAACTCGGGAAAGACATCGTATTTGGCGCTCCCAAGTGCATACACGCCATAAGCAAACAGAATACACGCAAGGGCGATGACGATGCCGCGGAAGCGGATGGCAAAACCGATTATCGTGGCCTGCGGACCGAACACAGACGCACCATTCATGGCTTGTCCTCGACCTGGATCTGCGCACGGAATTCCTCGGACAGCAATAACTGCGCGCCGCTGGTTACGATTTCCGCAGCCGGCGGGATGTTCTTGACGATATACGCACCGCCTTCCGCCGTTAACTCGGTCGCAATCTCCTCGCGTGTGAACCTGTCCGGACCAGCACGCCGATAGACCCAGGCTCTGTCTTGCCACCAAACAATCGCCGACGCAGGTATTGTGACGCCATCGACGGATTTTCCGGTTGGCAGCAAGGCGAGCACATTCATGCCCGGCAGCACCCCGCTTTCCGCAAGCGCTGTGTAGAAGAACGTCAGCCCTTGGATTTTCGGATCCACGCGCGTCGCCGGCGAAACGAAGGTAATTGTTGCCTGCGCACCCTTCCGGGTCTGGATGGTTGCCGCAGGAGGCGCCGCCGGCAGCGCCACTTCGGGCGGCAAGGTGATTTGCAAGAGGAAATCCCGCCGCTCGATCAGTCGGTTGATCGTCGGCGATTCCTCGACCAGCGCTTGGCCAAGCACAGACCCCCATTCCTGGTATGCGGTCGCTGCGAGGGTGCGCACTTGGGCCTCTGCCGCAGCCAAGCTGGCCTGATCCGTCCGTAAAGCTGCCTCCGCCGACTCCAATACCGCCTCTGAAACCGCCCGCTGGTCGTTATAGAGAGTCTGCGCGCGTTCAAACGCCGGTTTCGACATCGCAAGCCTTGCCCGCGCGGTCTGCACCTGCGTCTTGGCGTTTAGATAGTTGTTGCTCAGCGCGGTCAGTCGCGCGACATCGACAACCATGCCGTAGGCGCGCACCTGTTCCTGATAAGGCGTCGCGGTTAGCGTCTCCGTCTCGATGCCGCTTCGCTCTTGCGTCTCGCGGTCGATCGTAATGACCGGCTGACCGTTCTTGGTGTCGACACGGAGCGGCGCCTGGGCCACCGCGTCGTGTTGGGCGTCGACGGCGGCCTCATTGCGGTCAGTATGAAAGTTCAAAATCACTAGCGCGACTACGCCGAAAGTGGCGGCTGCGACGAGCAACCTGACGCCGACTTTCACCGCTGTTGTTGTTTCCCGCCCGTTACGCATTTGCTCTGTTTTCGCGCCTTAGCCAAGCGGCTTCAACAATTTTTCCGCAAGTCTGCTAGGCTTTTCGCGGTCTAGCCCTGCTCGTTTAGAGATACGTCTAATTCATCGGGATTTCTGTAAGGCCAAATCGCCTGCCATGGACCAAACCCGAACCGGAGATTACCGTGTGAAATCAGTGCGCCAGAACTACGAATCTGGTGGTCAGGAGTTCGAATTTCTTCGGACGCGCCATATTCCTCGAAAATCCCATCTCGTCGACTGGCGACGCACGGCGCCCAAGCGCGTTTGAGTGCACGGGGCCGCGTTGTTATGTAACGCGTCTGTTCCTCGCCAAGCCTCGGGAGGGAGACGATGGCTGACATGCGCATTGAAACCGACAGCCTCGGCAAGATCGAGGTGCCCGCCGACAAGCTCTGGGGTGCGCAGACGCAGCGCTCGCTCGAATACTTCTCCATCGGCGCGGATTTGATGCCGCGCGAGATGATCACCGCCTATGCCATCCTGAAAAAAGCGGCAGCCAACGTCAACCATTCCGGCAAACGGCTCGACGGCAAGGCGCATGCGCTGATCGTGCAGGTGTGCGACGAGATTCTCGCCGGCC
>Ga0187782_10004141_pt1 | contig 10833 bp, 7 predicted proteins | sample 0715_SJ02_MP15_2_FD_132454 | JGI IMG/M metagenome (GOLD analysis project Ga0187782, IMG submission 132454) | Tropical peat soil microbial communities from peatlands in Department of Meta, Colombia - 0715_SJ02_MP15_20_MG | ecosystem: Environmental > Terrestrial > Soil > Wetlands > Peat | place...
CTACCGGTGCTGCACCTGGACGGCTACAAAATCAATAACCCCACGCTGCTCGCGCGCGTGAGTCACGAAGAGGTGGAAAACCTATTCCGAGGCTACGGTTGGACGCCTTACTTTGTGGAAGGCTCTGACCCTGAGAGCATGCATCAAGCGATGGCGGCGACGACGGAGCACTGTATTTTGGAAATAAGGAAGTATCAGAAGGCCGCTCGTGAGATAGGTTCGGCGGAGCGCATCCGCTGGCCCATGATTGTGTTGCGAAGCCCCAAGGGCTGGACCGCCCCGAAGGAAGTCGATGGTCACAGACTCGAAGGCTTTTGGCGTGCGCATCAGGTTCCTCTGGCCGACGTCAAAAAGAATCCACAAAGACTTCGCGAGCTAGAGAGCTGGATGCTCGCCTACAAGCCACAAGAGCTCTTTGATGCCAGCGGCAAGTTCATTTCCGAACTGAAAGAACTTGCACCGACCGGTGCAAGGCGCATGGGTGCCAACCTTCACGCCAACGGAGGGCGTCTGAAGAAGGCTCTGCGCCTTCCCGACTTCGAGCAATACGCCTTGCCTGTGGAGAAGCCGGGAACGATAGAAGCAGAGAATACCCGTCCGCTGGGTATGTTCCTTCGAGACGTCATGAAGCTGAACATGAAAAACTTCCGCGTTTTCGGGCCGGATGAAAACACGTCCAACAAGTTGAACGATATCTACTCGGTCAGCAAGAAGTTCTGGATTGCAGACTACTTCCCGGAGGATGCAGACGGTGGGGAGCTGGCTCCGGACGGCCGCGTGATCGAGGTCCTCAGTGAACACACCGTCGAAGGTATGCTCGAGGGTTATCTGCTGACGGGACGCCATGGTTTCATTTCGTCCTACGAAGCATTCATCCACGTGATCGACTCGATGTTCAACCAACACGCCAAGTGGCTCTCCATCTGCAATCGCCTCTCCTGGCGCGAAAACGTGGCCTCGCTCAATATCCTGGTCACCTCCACGGTTTGGCGACAGGACCACAACGGTTTCACCCATCAAGACCCAGGCTTTTTGGATGTAGTCGTCAACAAGAGTGCTCAAGTGACCCGGATTTACCTACCCCCTGACGTGAACTCTCTGCTTTCGGTCGCCAATCATTGCCTGAAGAGCGAGAACTACGTCAATGTCATCGTTTGCGATAAGCAGGCACACCTTCAATACATGGATATGGACGCAGCGATTGCCCATTGCACGAAGGGGGTGGGCATCTGGGAGTGGGCGTGTAACGACCAGGGCAGTGAGCCAGATGTCGTGATGGCCTCGGCCGGCGACATACCTACGCAGGAAACGTTAGCCGCCATTGTCCTCCTACGGAAAGAGTTTCCTGATCTCAAGATCCGCTACGTCAACGTCATTGATCTTTTTAAGTTGCAGCCCGCTACGGAACACCCGCACGGCTTGTCCGATCGGGACTTCGATTTGCTCTTCACCGCCAATAGGCCCATTATTTTCAATTTCCACGGATACCCTTGGCTCATCCATCGTTTGGCGTACCGTCGCACCAACCACCAAAACATGCACGTCCGCGGTTACAAGGAGCGGGGAAACATCAATACGCCCCTCGAGCTAGCGATTGAGAACGAGATCGATCGATTCAGCCTGGCGATGGACGTCATTCGGCGCGTTCCCAATCTTCAGAGAATCGGGGCGCACGCCATGGAGAAGTTCCGCAACGAGCAGATTGCATGCCAGAACTACGCCTTTGCGCATGGCACCGACAAGCCGGACGCTGCCAACTGGAAGTGGCCGTACTAGTGGTTTGGGATTCAAGTCAATCCGTCTATGTTCATGGCGCTCGATCAAGCGATAGGTAAGTGCCGATGAACATCCTCGTACTCAACGCAGGTAGCTCGACTCTGAAGTTCCAGTTGATCTCGACAGACCTGGGCCGCATTCAAGAAAACCGGGATGACCGTTTGTGTCGGGGGCTGATCGAGCGGATCGGAGGGGAAGCCATCATCGCCGTAGAGACCCACCGGGGTCCCGCACGGAAGTTCACAACCTCGCTTCCCGACATTCCCGCATCCATCGACTATCTCGTGCACTGGATTATCTCGGATGAATCGGGAATTGCCGAGGTCCGGTCTCTGGCTGACATTCATGCGGTCGGGCATCGCGTGGTGCACGGAGGCGAATTATTCGCAGAATCCGCGCTGGTCACTGACGAGGTCCTAGAGGGAATCGAGAGTTGCATCGATTTGGCCCCGCTCCATAACCCCAACAACATCAAAGGCATCCTCGCCTCGCGCGTCGTATTCGGTCCCAAACTGCCCCAGGTGGCCGTTTTCGACACCGCCTTCCATCAGTCACTGCCCGAGTACGCCTTTCTCTACGCCGTACCGTATCACCTGTATCGACGCCACCATATTCGTCGTTACGGATTTCACGGCACGTCACACCGGTATGTAGCGGACCGATATCGGGCACTGCGAGGGCTTGCCAAGGAACAGACCCATGTCATCACGCTCCACCTCGGCAACGGCTGCTCGGCCACGGCCATTCGCGGTGGCCGCTCGATAGACACGTCGATGGGCATGACGCCGCTCGAAGGCTTGGTGATGGGAACACGTTCGGGTGATATTGATCCTGCGATCCTAAGTCTCATCGCCGCGAAGGAAGGCCTGTCGATTCAGGAAGTGGAGTCTCTTCTCAACACACAATCAGGCTTGCTGGGCATCTCCGGGCTGACCAACGATATGCGCGTGCTGCTCGAAGAAATGAGGGATCATGAAGACCGCCGGGCACGCCTTGCCATTGAGGTTTTTTGCTACCGCGCAAGAAAATACATTGGGGCATTTCTTGCTTCGATGGGTGGCGCGGACGCAATCGTATTCACTGGAGGAATCGGGGAGAACTCCCCGGACATCCGCGGTCGCATCTCAGAAGGACTGGAATGGGTGGGATTGAGGCTAGATGACGGCCGCAACAAAAAGATGGTGGGTTCGGAAGGCCAGATCAGTACGGATGACTCCACCGTGCATGCTTTTGTAATCCCAACCGATGAAGAGCTGCTGATCGCACGGGATACCCTCCGTTGCATTGTAGAGGAGCCGGGTCTGGCAACGGCAGCGTCAGGCAGTTGAGTCGAACGGGAAGACAGATGATCGAAAATGCACTTCCTATCGTGTACCTCGCAAGGCACGGTGAGACGGCCTGGACTCTGACCGGCCAGCACACCGGGCTCACCGACCTTCCACTCACCGAGCGGGGCGAACAGAACGCTCGGCGGCTCGGAGAACGGCTCAAAGAATTGACGATAACCAAGGTGTTTACGAGCCCTCTCCAGCGCGCCCGCCACACCTGCGAGCTCGCAGGTTTTCTCTCGGTGGCAGAAATGGATCCTGACTTGGTCGAATGGAATTACGGGCAATACGAAGGACGCCGTGGTCAGGACATCCGTGCGGAACGTCCGGACTGGAACTTATTTCGGGACGGCTGCCCGGGGGGCGAAAGCCCGGCGCAAGTGAGCGCTCGCGCGGACCGGGTCGTCAGCCGAGTGCGCGCGCTTGAGGGGAACACGCTGCTTTTTACAAGCGGCCACTTCATTCGGGTCTTGGCCTCTCGTTGGCTCGGGCTCGAACCCATGGCCAACAGTCGCTACTTCATGCTGAGCACGGCAAGCCTCAGCGCTTTGGGCTATGAAAACGATCTCTCCCGACCCGTGATCCGCTTCTGGAACGACACACGGCATGTGGAGGAATTTCGGCTCGCCTCCCATGCGACCCCATAGAGGCTGGGACTACGTCTGTAAGAGGTGCATTTTAGAAAGGAAGTCAGATGAGCACAAAGAGCGTCATGGCTACGCAGCCGCAAGCGGCGCAAGAGGACATCGGGAATCTTCTCAAACAATACGGGTGCGGCCCCATCCCATTTATGGGAAACGACGGGCTGTACGAGCGGCATCTTCTCTTCGACAACGTCAAGGATCTAGGGGCGGGCGGCGCCAGAGAGCAATATGAAGCCTGCGCGCGCTCGGTGCGAGATGTTCTCTCACAGCGGTGGGTGCTCACCGAGAAGACCTACGAACGCGAGAATCCGAAGCGCGTCTACTACCTCTCGATGGAATTCCTGCTGGGCCGGTCGTTGACCAACAATGTCACCAACCTTCTGCTCGATCCGCTCGTGGCGCAAGTGGCGAGACAGAAAGGTGTCGATTTGTTTCCCATCTTGGAACAGGAGCCTGACGCAGGCCTGGGAAACGGAGGGCTAGGCCGGCTGGCGGCCTGCTTCCTTGACTCCATGGCGACCATGCAACTTCCCGCCATGGGCTACGGACTCAGATATGAGTACGGCATCTTCAGGCAATCGCTTCAAGACGGCTGGCAGCACGAACAAGGAGATAACTGGCTGCGCCACCCAGATCCCTGGGAGGTTTCTCGTCCCGAGGAAGTCGTCGAAGTAAAATTGAATTGCTCGTTTGTTTTGGATGGAGGAACGTTTCGGGTGGTATCGGGCCAGCCCTCCGTGTTGTTGGGCATTCCCTACGACCGGCCCGTGGTCGGCTATGGTGGTAAGACGATCAATACCCTTCGACTCTGGGGCGCAGCCGCATCGAACTACTTCGATTTTCAGGAATTCAGCAGTGGTGCCTTCGCGGAGGCGTTGGCCGGAACTCTTGCAGCGGAATCTCTAACCCGCGTTCTGTACCCGGATGACTCAACCAGCCAAGGGCAGGCCCTGCGTTTCCTACAGGAGTACTTTCTGGTTGCCTGTTCGCTCGGTGACCTTGTGCGGCGCTTCCGTCGAAGTAATACGGACTGGAATGTGCTGGCAGACAAAGCTGCCATTCAACTCAATGACACGCACCCTGCCATGGCCGTACCCGAACTGATGCGGATCCTTTTAGATGAAGCCCGTCTCGGATGGGATGAGGCCTGGAACCTGACACAAAAAGCCCTCGCCTATACCAATCATACCCTGCTGCCAGAAGCCTTAGAAAAGTGGCCGCTCGCTTGGTTCGAGACGATGCTTCCACGGCACCTAGAAATCATTTTTGAGATCAACCGGCGGTTGCTCGATACCGTTCGGAGCCGTTTTCCGGGCGACGAAGCGCGCGTCGAGCAAACGAGCCTTGTCGAAGAGGGCGCCCAACGAAGGATCCGCATGGCGAATCTCGCGATCGTGGGCTCGCACAGCACCAATGGCGTGGCTGCGATCCACTCTCAGTTGTTGAGGACAACCACGGTCAAAGAGCTGGCCGAACTGTTTCCCGAGCGTTTCAACAACAAGACCAATGGCGTCACGCCGCGTCGCTGGTTGTTGCTCGCAAATCCTGCTTTGGCTCACGCGATCACCGAGGCCATCGGGGATGGCTGGATCTGCGACCTTGATCGCCTGAGTGCTCTTAGGCCGCTTGCCGACGACAGCGGGTTTCGTGAAGCCACTCGAAAAGCCAAGCGCGAGGCCAAGTCGCAATTTGCTCATTGGCTCGCAACCACAAGCGGGGAGGTCGTCGACCCGGACGCCATCTTCGATTCGCAGGTCAAACGCATTCACGAATACAAGCGACAACTGTTGAATGCGTTGCGCATCTTGGTGCTTTACAACCGCTTGCGTGAGAACCCGAATCTGGAGATGGCCCCCCGCACATTTTTCTTCGCCGGCAAGGCCGCACCGGCCTACCGCCTGGCCAAGCTGATCATTAAGTTCATCAACAACCTGGCCGGCACGATTGATGGCGATCCGGCCGTGCGCGGTCGCCTCAAGGTGTTGTTTCTGCCCGATTACTGCGTGTCGCTTGCCGAGCGGCTAATTCCCGCAAGCGACGTGTCCAACCAAATCTCCACGGCCGGCTACGAAGCCAGTGGCACGAGCAACATGAAGTTCATGATGAACGGTGCCCTGACGATCGGGACGCGCGATGGCGCCACCATCGAGATGGCCGAGGCGGCGGGCGAGGACAACTTGTTTCTGTTCGGGCTGACGGCGGATCAGGTGGTCAACAGCCGTGGCTGGTACAATCCTTACTGGCACTATGACAATGAGCCGGAGACGCGCGCAGCGCTGGACCTGATCTTCTCAGACTATCTCAGTCGCTACGAGCCTGGGATCTTCACGCCGCTGCGCGAGGCGCTCTTGACGCGCGGAGACTTCTACATGCATCTGGCGGATTTTAGATCCTACCTCGAGGCAGACGAGCGACTGGTCGCGCTCTACGCCCACCCCGACGACTGGACGCGCAAGGCAATTCTGAATATTGCGAGCTCGGGGAAGTTCTCGAGTGATCGAACGATCCAGGAGTATGCGACCCAAATCTGGGAGGCCAAACCATGCCCGGCCCTGTAGCCGCAAAACCTTCCACCGCCGAATCAGGTTCCATCTCGCCTCTCGCAGGAAAGCCTGCCCCCAAGGAGATGTTGGTGGATGTGTCACGTCTGGAACGGGAATACTTCGAGCGGCGACCGGACGTTCAGGACCCGAACCAGCTGGTGAGCTTTGGGACGAGCGGGCATCGAGGTTCACCGCTCAGCGGTACCTTCACCGAAGCACACATCCTGGCAATCACACAAGCCATCTGCGACTACCGGCGAAGCCACCGCGTGGACGGCCCTCTCTACATGGGAAAAGACACGCATGCCGTCTCGGGCCCCGCACAACGCACCGCGCTCGAGGTACTGGCTAGCAATCAGGTGGAGACCATCATCCAGAAGGATGACGGCGTCACACCCACTCCTGTAATCTCCCGGGCCATCCTCGCCTATAACCGGGGGCGCCAAGACCACCTTGCCGACGGGATCGTCATTACACCATCACATAACCCACCTCGGGACGGAGGTTTCAAGTACAACCCTGTTCACGGCGGTCCGGCCGATACGGAAGTCACACAGTGGGTCGAGCGACGCGCCAACGAACTGCTGCGAAAAAACAATGCGGAGGTACAGCGGACGCCGTTTGCCACGGCCATCCGATCGGCAACTGTTCACGAGCAAGATTTCATCCTGCCTTATGTGAACGATTTGCGGAATGTGGTGGACATGGAAGCGATCCGCGCAGCAGGTCTCCGGCTGGGTGTCGATCCACTGGGCGGCTCATCGAAACCCTACTGGGAACCCATCCAGCGTGTCTACAGCCTCGATGTTTCCGTCACAAATCCGACGATCGACCCGACCTTTTCCTTCATGCCGGTCGATCACGACGGAGTGATCCGGATGGACTGCTCAAGTCCCTATGCCATGGCGCGCCTCGTGGATCTCAAAGATCACTATCGCCTCGCTTTCGGCAATGATCCAGACTCGGACCGGCACGGCATCGTCACACCCTCGGCCGGGCTGATGAATCCCAATCACTATCTGGCCGCAGCGATCCGTTACTTGCTCACGCACCGTCCACTGTGGTCCTCTGAAGCAGCGGTCGGGAAAACGGTGGTAAGCAGCAGCATGATCGATCGAGTGGTAAAGAAGCTCAACCGGCGATTGTCGGAAGTCCCGGTCGGTTTCAAGTTTTTCGCCGAGGGTCTATATGATGGCTCGTATTGTTTCGGCGGCGAGGAAAGTGCCGGGGCGAGTTTCTTGCGGCTCGATGGTCTGGTTTGGACGACCGACAAGGACGGAATCATTTTGGATCTGCTTGCCGCGGAAATCACGGCTCGGACCGGCAAGGATCCGGGTGAGCATTTTCGCGAATTGACCGCCGAGTTTGGCACTCCCTACTACACGCGCATTGATGCGCCGGCTACGCCGGACGAGAAAGCGAAGTTGCAGAAACTGGCCCCTGAGGATATTAAAGACTCTGCGTTGGCAGGTGAGCCCATCGTCGAAAAAATCACCCGGGCCCCAGGAAATCGCGCCCCCATCGGAGGACTGAAGGTCGTGACGGAAAGCGGGTGGTTTGCTGCCCGGCCCTCTGGAACAGAGAATCTATACAAGATTTATGCAGAGAGCTTTCAAAGCGAGTCTCATCTCCAAGCGCTTGTGAGTGAGGCCAGGCAGATTGTGAATAACGCACTGCGGTGACTCTCGCCGCCGGCGCCGAGCGCAGCAGGTTTCGACTGACAACTTTCGGGTGAACGGAGGTAAAAAGATGAAAGCGACCCAACTACTCCACAACTTGGGACAAAGTATCTGGCTCGACAACATCACACGCGATTTGCTCGATAAGGGCACGCTCAAACGCTACATCGATGAGCTGTCGGTGACCGGGCTCACGTCGAATCCCACCATCTTTAATCACGCCATCAAGAACAGCGCCGCCTATGATGCCGCCATTCGGGAGAAGTTCGCGGAAGGCAAGTCCGGTGAGACACTCTTTTTCGAGCTGGCGCTGGAAGATCTGACTCGAGCCGCTGACCTGTTTCGTCCGATTTACGACCGGACCAATGGGGTAGACGGGTGGGTTTCTCTGGAAGTATCGCCGGTGCTCGCCTATGACACGGCCAAAACGTTGGCAGCTGCCAAAGATCTCCATGCCCGCGCAGCCCGGCCGAACCTGCTGATCAAGATTCCGGGTACGAAGGAAGGGCTCCCTGCCATTGAGGAGGCCATCTTTGCGGGAGTTCCTATCAACGTGACGCTCTTATTCTCCAGCGATCACTATCTGGCGGCGGCGGAGGCATTCCTGCGGGGCGTCGAGCGGCGCATCGATCTGGGGCTTAGGCCCAATGTCGGCTCTGTGGCCTCGGTTTTCGTGAGCCGTTGGGACGCCGCCGTGAGTGATCAGGTCCCGAACGAGCTGAAAAACAAGCTGGGGATTGCCGTTGCCATGGCCACCTACAAGGCGGCTCGCCGCTTGCTTAGCTCCCCTCGTTGGCAGCGCATCTACAACGCGGGCGCCTATCCGCAACGCCTGCTATGGGCTAGCACCGGAACGAAGGACCCCACAGCGTCCGATATTCTGTACGTCAAGGCCCTCGCCGCACCATTTACGGTGAATACCATGCCGGAGGCCACCTTGAACGCCCTGGCCGGTCACAACGAGCTCGGATCCATCCTGCCGGCCGATGGCGGAGACTGTGAAGAAGTGCTAGCCCGATTTGCCGACGCCGGCATCAACATCCAGACCCTGGCCGCGCGGCTTCAGGAGGAAGGGGCCAAGGCGTTCGTCAAGTCCTGGGACGAGCTGATGTCCCAGATTGCGTCTAAGGCCGCGGTACTTCGCAAAGCTGCCAGCTAAGTCTTTCGAAGCAGAAGGAGGTGGTTCGATGACGATCGGATTTGATAAGCAGTTGTACGTTCTTCCCTTCGATCACCGTGGTTCATTCCAAACCAAGATGTTCGGATGGGAAGGCACTTTGACCCCGGAGCAGACCGCTCAGATCGCCGCGGCCAAGCAGGTGATCTATGACGCCTTTAGAGCGGCCTTAGCGGACGGCGTGCCAGAGGAAAAGGCGGGGATCTTGGTGGACGAACAATTCGGCGCCGCCATCCTTAAGGATGCTGCGAAGCGTCACTACTTGACCGCCAGTCCCGCGGAAAAAAGTGGGCAGGATGAGTTCGACTTTGAATATGGTGAGGACTTCGCCCAGCACGTCGAAGAATTCCATCCCACCTTCTGCAAGGTCTTGGTGCGTTACAACCCGGAGGGCGATCCCGCCTTGAACCAGCGACAAGCGGCTCGCCTGAAGCGGTTGTCCGACTTCCTGCATGGCCAAAGCCGCAGCCTGTTCATGTTTGAGCTATTGGTCCCGGCGGAGAAGGCGCAGCTCGATCGACTGAAAGGAGATAAGAAAGCCTACGATCGGGAGGTGAGCCCCGGACTTATGGTCGAGGCCATCGGTGAGCTCCAAGACGCGGGTGTCGAAGCCGACGTTTGGAAAATCGAAGGACTCGACCGACGGGAGGACTGCGAAAAGGTCGTGGCCAGTGCGCGTCGCGGCGGTCGGAATCGCGTGAGCTGCATCGTTCTGGGTCGCGGTGAAGACGATAAGAAAGTGCGCGAGTGGCTAGAAGCCGCGGCACCCGTCGCTGGTTTTATCGGTTTTGCCGTCGGCCGCACGACGTTCTGGGATCCGCTGGTGGAGTGGCGCGCCAAAAAGACCACACGGGACGCCGCCGTGGCCGAGATCGCCCGTCGCTATCGGGCGTTTGTGGACCTTTTTGAAAAGGCCCGCACCTTGCAAAGAAAAACAGCCTAGAGATCGACAACGGGAGATGACATGCGTGTCGGCGTTGCCACCGATCATGGCGGATTTGAGCTGAAGCAGGACTTCGTCGCGCAGCTTCGCGCGGCGGGGCACGATGTGGTCGATTTTGGAGCTCACAGCCTGAATCCCGCCGATGATTATCCAGATTTCGTGATCCCACTGGCACAAGCCGTTCGAGCGGGCAGCGTGGAACGCGGTGTGGCCATCTGTGCGAGCGGCGTGGGCGCATCGGTATGTGCGAACAAAGTTCCCGGAATTCGAGCTGCGTTGATCCACGACCACTTCTCTGCCAAACAAGGGGTCGAGGACGACCACATGAACATCATTTGCATGGGCGGCCAGACCGTGGGGCCTGCCGTAGCCTGGGACCTCGTCGAAGCGTTTTTGGCGGCCAAGTTCACCGGAGCCGATCGGCACTTGCGCCGCTTGGCTAAGATCGCTTCGCTCGAAGCGCAAGGGCTTGGCAACGTGCGCGGAGCCGCCGCCACGCCTCCGAAAACGTAACGGGCTGCGACGAAGACGTCGACGCCTTCCGGCTGCAACCATGTTGGCAAGTTCTTGTCGGGGGGTGTAGTCTCGTGGCGTCGGAGAACGCGCGGATGGACACTCGGCTACAATCGCAACCATTTCAAGGCAGGGGCAAGGAGTGAGACCGTGAGCGCTACAGGGGTTTCTCAATTACCTAAAGAACAAGATCTTGCGCAGCTATCCATCAACACCATCCGCACTCTTTC
>Ga0187782_10004142_pt1 | contig 10833 bp, 11 predicted proteins | sample 0715_SJ02_MP15_2_FD_132454 | JGI IMG/M metagenome (GOLD analysis project Ga0187782, IMG submission 132454) | Tropical peat soil microbial communities from peatlands in Department of Meta, Colombia - 0715_SJ02_MP15_20_MG | ecosystem: Environmental > Terrestrial > Soil > Wetlands > Peat | place...
CACCCTGCCCGGCAATAAGGTCAACGCTTTTTTCTCCAACCCGGTGGGCGATCTGGACGCGGCTCGGACTGCCCCTTTGAGAATTGAGAACGCGCTCATCACGCCGGTGCCCGATACGCGGAATGGCTGGATCGTCGCGGTCGCGCTGTTTGTGTTCATGGCGTTTTACGCGGTGGGCCCGGGAGTGTGCGTGTGGCTCGCGCTTTCAGAGCTGATGCCGACGCGCATTCGTTCGAACGGGATGAGCATTGCCCTCGTGCTGAACCAGGCAGTCTCGACGACCATCGCGGCGATTTTTCTTCCCACCGTCGGCAAATACGGATACTCGACCATGTTTTTCGGATTCGCCGGGTGCACGGTGATCTACTTCGTCACGGCAACCTGGTTTTTGCCCGAGACCAAGGGCAAGACGCTGGAAGAGATCGAAGCGCACTTTGAGGGTGCCGGCAAGAAGGGCTAGTACAGTTCCGGCGACCGGCGTGATGGCGGCGAGGCCAGGATGGCCTTGCGACGGCCGGCGGGACGCCGGCGCTACTTTGCCGGGGACAAACAAATCGGTTACCCTCATGAATGAGCGAATGAAACGATTGAATAGCCCACAACCCGGTAATTTTGCCCACGCCATGCTGCGGGAAATCTATGAGCAGCCGAGCGCAATTTGCAAGACGATTGACCAGCATTTAAACAACGACATCATCTTCCCGGGCGAATTGGTGCCGATTGAAGGCGCGCTTCTCACGTTCGAGAAGCTGATCATCGCGGCCAGCGGCTCGAGCCGGCACGCGGGCCTGGCCGGCGAAATCATGATCGAAGATCTTTCGGGTGTGGCGGTGGATGTGGAATACGCCAGCGAATATTGTTATCGCTCGACCCACGCCGCGGTCGATCCCATCGTGATGGTGATTACGCAGTCGGGAGAGACCGCCGATACCATCGCGGCACAACGGGAAGCGCTCACGCGCGGCGTGAAGACCATTGCGATCTCCAATGTGCCCGACACCACGATAGTGCACGAGGCGAGTGCTGCGCTGATCTCCGGCGCCGGACCGGAATTGTCGATTCCTGCGACCAAGAGTTTTACGACGCAGCTTACGATTCTCTATCTGATGGCGCTGTTTCTGGCGCGCAAGCGCGGCCGCATGACTTCGGAAGTCACGCGCTCATATTTGCAACGTTTACGGCGCTTGCCCGAAGCGATTGAGCAACAACTCTCCACCTGGGATGCTCTAGCCAAGCAATTCGCGGCCGTGCACTTCAAAGCTGAGAAATTTCTTTATCTCGGGCGGGGAGTGCATTATGCGATCGCCCGCGAAGGAGCGCTGAAGCTCAAAGAGATTTCTTACGCCCATGCCGAAGGATATCCGGCGGGAGAACTCAAGCATGGTCCGAACGCGCTGGTGGATGAGACGCTCCCGGTGGTAGTGCTCGCCACCTGCGATCACAGCGATCCCGACTCGGTGCTGCGCTACCGGCGCACGCTCGAGGTCATGAAGGAAGTACGCTCGCGGCGTGGCCCAATGGTAACGGTGGCGACTGAGGGTGACAAGGAAGTCGCCACGATTGCCGAGCACGTGTTCTACGTGCCTGCCGCGCCGGAGTTGCTGCTTCCTATCGTCGAGGTGATTCCGCTTCAGTTGTTCGCCTATCATGTCGCCGTGAACAAGGGCTATGACGTGGATCATCCCCGTAACCTGGTAAAGGCGGTGGTTACGGAGTGAAACGTTAGGTGACACAACGGAGGTCAACCCTATGCGGTTCGAGGCGGCAGCTAGGGCTTGGTGGGGCTGATCGGGTTGTTGTTTTGGCACAGCGCAAAGCAAGCGACCGCGCCGACCGCGACAACTCCGGCACCTATGGCCCAAGGTGAATTCAAGATCGGATTGACAGCATCCGTGGGAGTCGACTTGAGGTCGGCGCCGCATTTCTCGCTGCGCGACTTCTGTTCGCCCTCGTGCACCGTGGCCCGATTCGACGTAGACCCTTTGACCGGCCTGGTATTCCACGAGTGTTCGTCGATGTACACGTCCCTCTGTATGGCCGACACGTTCACTTTGCCTTCCAGGTCGGCGACCTCGTAGTAGGTCCAGTCCGTTAGGTTCTGGGGCGTAATGGTCACGCATCCGACGCGCACTCTCAATCCCCGCATGGTGTGGACCGAAAGACGGCCATGATCGAGCACCAGTTCGTCGCCTTCAAACTGGATCATCGTTTCGGGAGCAATGTCTGCGGTCGAACCGTTGCTCTCGATGCGAGCGACCGCATCTTTGCGCGTCTCGACAAGATCGTTGGGAAACAGGGCCACCGAGGGCGGAGCCGGCCGCTGGTTGAGAAAAACGTTGACGCCATTACTGCGCAGCATGGCCGCCGTATCGTCGGCGAATGAAGACGCGGGAAGGATCGCGATAATTGGCAAGCAGACAAGTTTGCGCCATCGACCCAGGTTCACGCCCCTCCGCAATTGGGCACACTTGCGCTGCTTTTAGCGTAGTGGGTAAGTGGCGGCGCTACTATTGGCTTGCATGGTGACTCCCCGGCGGGCATCGAGCAGCGGCTCAGGCGCGGGCAAAGTCGATGTATCCGCGTTGGGGATCGGTGTGGATGAGCTTCGCCCGGAGGTGGTCGCCGACGTCAAGCCCGTGGTCTCCCTGAGCCAGCAAGCCTTCCACGTGCGGTTGCGCAACACGGACGAAGGTGCCGTGTTCGGTGACGCCGGTGACGATGGCGTCGAAGACCTGGCCGATCCGGTTGCGCATGGCCACGGCGGCGAGCCGCTTGGACATGTCGCGCTCCACTTTTCTGGCAGCATCGCCTTTCTGCGTGCAGTTGACCGCGATCGCGGACAACTCGGAATCGCTATAGGGATTGGGCTTTCCGGCCAGCATGGTTTTGATCAAGCGCTGGGTGACCACGTCAGCAAAGCGGCGGTTGGGCGCCGTGGAGTGGGTGTAGTCCTGAACCGCGAGACCGAAGTGTCCAGGAGCGGGTTCTCCAGCACGCTCCAGAACGTATTCTCCCGGCCCGATCAGCTTGATCACGGTCAGCGAAAGATCTGCGAAATGATCAGGATCGGCGGCGCGGCGGCGAAGCAGGAGATCGTTCAACGCTTTTGAATCCGGCTGGGCGGGAAGTTTTTCGCCTTTGGAGGCCGCGAGCTGCACAATGCGATCCCAGCGTTCGGGTGTGCGCACGATGCGCCGCAGAGAAGAAACCTTTTCGAGCATGCGCGCCACCACCCCGTTGGCCGCGACCATGAAGTCTTCAATCAATTCCGTGGCGCGGTTTCGCTGTTGCTTGACGACATCGACCACCTGATCGTTCAGCACGAGCGGCTGCAGTTCCTCCGTTTGCAGGGTAAGCGCTCCGTGGATGTGGCGCTGCTCCTTGAGCTTCTGTGCCACTTCATCCTGAAGCTTCAGTTGTTCCTGCAGTTCACGCGAAGCAGCAACTTTCGGCGGCGCATCCGCCTGTCCCTCCAGCCACGCGCCGAGTGAGTTGTACTGGAGCTGGGCTTTGTTGCGGACGACGGCCCGGTAGACATTGGAGGATTTAACGATGCCCTCGGAGTCGACCACGAATTCGGTCACCACGCTGAGGCGGTCCTGATTTTCGAGCAGCGAAGTGTCGCCGGTGGAAAGTTCTTCCGGCAACATGGGGAAGTTGCGAACGCCCGCATAGACAGTGGTGGTCTCGCGCTGGGCATGCTGGTCGATGGGAGTGCGTTGCGCGACGAACGCATCCACGTCGGCGATGCCGATCCGGATCAGGACGCCGCCATTGGAAACGCGTTCGGCGACTTCGATCTGATCGAGGTCGCGCGAAGTGTCGTTGTCGATGGAGGACCACAGCAAGGCGCGCAAGTCGCGGATGTCTTTCTTGGCCGCGATCGCCGGCGGATGATCCTTCAACTGCGAAAGCTGTGGAGTTACTTCCGGAGCAAAGTCCGGGTTGAAGCCGCGCTGGCGCATGATCTCCCTGGCCGTGGCCTGCAGATCGAGATGGGAGGGATTGCTGTCGTGCATGAATTTCCTATGAGGAGTTGGGCTGGGTTTCAGGCTATCACGCTTCTTGCGTCCGGATTTTGCAGAGCCGGATTTTCGACTCATGAGGCTGTGGTGGCAGCGTTTCGCCGTTCGCGGCGATTGTCGAGAATGACGTAGAGCATGTAGAGCACGATGGCCAGGTTTCCAATTAACAGGGCGCAGCGCCACAAGGTAATGCCGCGCATCAGTTCATGAATCTCCCAGGGCAGCAGCAACATGCCGGACACAAATGCCACCCACTCGGCCCAGGTGCGGGCTTTCCACAATCCGTAGGCCTCGGTGAAGCGGAAGGCGGCATAGGCGAAAGCGATGCCGGCGGCGTCCCAGAGGCGGGCGTCGGTGACGCTGTCGGCAAAATCGAGAAACATCTGGGCGCCACGGCGCTCGGTGCTGATGTGCAGCGCCATAAGCAGCTTTTCCGCCACCAACCACGCATCCTTGTGAACCAGCGCGAGCGCGCAGACGCCCATCGCGACGACGAACAGGCCCTTGGAGAATTCGAAGGCGGCGACGGCGCGGAGCACTTGCCGTTGGCTGCCGTGCGGATCCAGATTCTTCCCAAGCAGGCGCATGTGGGCGGTTGGTGGGATTAGGGTATCACGGGCAGGCGGAGCGGCCCCATGGCGCCGGCAACGGCGCGTTCGCCAGGATCGGTGCTTACCGATGTAACTGGATGAATCCTGCCAGAGATGCAACCATCACCACGAGGAGAACCTATGCGCGCAAAGGTATTTTCATTGATAGTGGTGTTGATGTTCGCGACGGGATCGTCGGCGCAACAAGCCGCCGCTCCGCAGACTGCGAGACAGGCTCTGCTGGAAATGTTCTTCGGCAAAGAGCCGGGAACATTTGTGAAGCATTTGCCTATAGCGACGCGCATGGCTCTGGAAAAATCCGGGGCGCTGGCCAGCCTGCAACAGTGGTCGCTGATGATCAGCCAAGTGCAGGCGCAGGGGCAGAGCCTGCAGACATACGAGACCGGCTCTGTGCTTCTGGCGGCGGAAGACCCCAAGACTGGACAAAAGATCGAGGTCATCGTCGAAAATGACTCATTGCGCGGAGAGCAAGACGATATTGAGCTTTCATTCCAGACCTACAAGAATGGCCAGGCGCAGCGCACTCCGTTCATGCCGCAGATGACGTTTTCCATGAAGCAGGAGAGCCAGGTCTGGAAGCTGAATGAGATTTCCGTTACGGTTCATCTGCCGCTGGCCGATCCGGACTTCCTCAAAGCGATCACGGAAAAGATGAAGCCGCAGATCAGCATGGACAACGGCTCGCCTTCGCCATCTCCAACGCCGGCGCCCGCGGGAAGCGATCGGCAAGTGCTGACGGCGATGCGGACGATTCTGAGCGCCGAGATCACTTATTTCAGCACTTACCCGCGCACGGGCTTCACCTGCACGCTCTCGGATCTCGACGGCTTCGGCGGTGGCACTCCGAACGAGCATCAGGCAATGCTGATCAGCAGCAGTCTGGCGAGCGGGAAACGGTATGGATACACATTCTCGCTGACGGGATGCAACGGCGCGCCGGCGGCGAGCTTTCAGCTTACGGCTGCGCCGAATGCCAATAGCTTTGGGCGCAGAGCGTTTTGCGCGGATCAGTCGGGCACGATTCGTTCGGCGAGCGACGGCAATGCGGCGACATGCCTGGCGAGTGGAACGCCGGTCGAGTAAGAACTCAGCGTCTCACCGCCCATGCCAGCCCGTCGGGTTCGGGGCCCACGTCGATGCGTCCGGTGATCTCCAGCGTCTTGAGATCGATCACGGTCACGTAATTGTCCGGAGAACACGCGACGAAAACGCGCTCTCCATCCGGCTGCATCAGGATTCCGGCAGAACCGTGCCCGATGTTGATTCGCTTGATTTCCTTGCGGGTCGCGGCATCGAGGACCACCAGATCGGGATGGCCCAGGCTCGAGACGAAAACACGCTTGCCGTCGGGAGTGAACTTCAGACGATTGGCTCCGGGGACATTGGCCGATAACGTCTCGCTCACCGTCTTGGTCGCCGAGTCGATGATCGAAATCGTGCCTTCTCCAGCATTCGCCACCCAGATTTCTTTGCCATCGGGCGAAACGTCGAAGCCTTCGGAACGGCTGCCTACTTTCACGACAGTCTCGTCCCAATCGCCTCCGGGACCGCCCATTGGCCCGGGGCCGGGCGGCGGGCCCTGCATGTTGTTGGCTCCAGGCGGCGGACCCGGCGGCGCTCCCGCGGGCCGATCGGTCTTGTCGATGATGCTGACCGTTCCGGAATTTACGTTGGTGGTAATCAGGCGTTTCAAATTCTGCGCGACGAAGATCATGTGCGTTCGGTTCTGGCCGGTACCCAAAATCCAATCCACTTTCCCTGCGGCCGGATCATAACTTCCAATCGCTTTGGCCGCTTCCGCAGTAAACCACACTTTTCCTCCGGCAAAATCCAGGCCATGCGGTCCGCGCAAAGGGCCGAGATCGATTGCCGGCAGCGGCTTTTGCGCGACCAGGTCGACCACGGCAAGCGTGTGGAAAGCTCCAAAGCCGTAGTTGGAAACGTAGGCGGTTTCGCCGTCGGCAGAGGCGATCACCTCGTGCGGATCGTTGCCCACCGGAACTTTCGCCAGAACTTTCAGCGTTGCGGGATCGACGATGCTGAGAGTGTGATCGCGCTTGCTCAGCGCCAGCAGCGTTTCTCTGGGCGTATTCTGCGCTGCAAGAAGGACAGGGAGCAGCAGGCTGAAGAGAGCCAGAGGAAGTTTGCCCTTCATCGTGCATTCTCCTTTTTTGCGAATAGTGGAACTGCCTCGCAGTTCCCAGGATTTCAGATTGTCTTTTTCTCACGAACGGCGGCGCGCAGTTCCGCGACGATTTCCTGCGACGCCTGGATTGCGGCGGCATGCTGATTCACCGGGAACGAAATCGCTCCCACCCGCGCATGGCCGCCTCCGCCGTAGCGTTCGCAGATTCTGGCGAGATTCACTTCCGGCTCCTGCGGGGCCCAGGGATTCGATCCCACCGACACTTTCACCCGAAAACTGCTCTTGCTCAGGCCAACGCTGTAAACCGACTCCGGATGCAGATAGTAGGGCACGAACTTGTTGTAGCCCTCGAGGTCGTGATCGCTGACGTCGAAAAAAATCGTGCCGTCCTTGCATTCCGTGCGCTGTCTCATGATCCCGATGGAGAGCTCGTGCCGCTTGAGCAACGGCGGCAGCAGCGGCTCGACAAATGGTTGCTTCAGGATTTCTGCCAGCGGCTTGGTCGCCAGCAATGGAATCAAATTGGGAACGAAGCCGTGGTCGGGTGCGGATTCGATGACCATGGTCAGCTTCATGGCCGGGGCTTCCATCTCGACCGCAGTCTTGGCATCGGGATAAAGGGCGCCGTCGATGACGTCGGTCCAGTGCACCAGATCGGCCACCGGCGCGGGATCGAAGCCGAAGCGATCCTGCGCAATCATGGCAATGAAGCTGGTGCAGGATTTGAATGCGGGATCGTAGAACTTGCGGTTGCTCTGGTCCTGCTCGAAATGCTCAGCGTCGGCGGCCGAGAGAAAGGCGCTCTCATGGTGATCGAACCACCAGGTGATGCGGGGAGAGCTGGAGTATTTGAAGTCGACGATGGCGTTCTCATCGCCGTCAAATTGTTTTTCATCAAACAGCGCGCCCGCCCGGTGGACGAGGCCGCTAAAAACAAACTCGACATCCGAGCGGATGCGTTCGCGATAGAAACGCGCAAACAAGGCGGCCGACGATGCGCCGTCAAAACACTTGTCGTGATAGAAAACTCGAATTCGCAATGCTCTCCCCACCCTTCAGACATTCCCGCGCCGCGTCCGCAGGAGTTGCGCATTCGCGTCGCAGGTAAAAGCTAATAGGATTGCCAGCTTGGGGGAAGAAAGTCAAGAGCGAGTCGGGGAAGGGCGACACCAGGGTCATACGAAGCGCGAAAGGAGGTGCAATTCGGGCTAATTACATGGCGTTGGCCTGCTTCTCGGCCATGTCGCCAATCACGGGCAGCTTGTACATCACGCCCTGATTCGCCTTCAGCAGCAAGACCACCCAGACAATGAAGGCCGCGAGCCAAATCAAAGGCCACAGGAAGAAGGTCATCCAACCGAGCAGCGGAATGTGCAGCACAATCCAAAGTCCGAACCACAGCACAAACCAGGCGATGTTGAAGAAAACGCACTGCCACGCATGAAAGCGTATGAATCGGTTCCGATTGTAAGGTTCCACGAGAAGGAAGACGATCGCCGGGATAATGGTGATGTAAGCCAGCATGCCGGCGACATTATCGCTCATTCCTTGAGGAACTCCCTGAGGGGGAGCCCCACGCGCGCGTCCCGCGCAGGCTGCACAAGTGGTAGCGCCATCGGCAATGGGTGTGCCGCATTGGTTGCAGAAAGCCATAAACGTACCTCCGCGCCGCATGCCCTGGTGACGGTCAGCAGGACGGCGGTTTTGAGAAAACAGAACACGAGGCAAGGTAGCAAAAAGCCCCTGGCCAATGCAATCGCGAATCTACGGTGATTTCGCAGAAGTCGCCTCTGTGCGGCGGCGCATTGACGGAACGGTGTGGGTAGAGTATGTTTCGTGCAAAATTACCCTTGGCGAATGAAACGCGGAGGAGAGCATGTCCACATTCTGTGCGCAATGCGGCAACACCCTGGCGGACAACGATCAGTTTTGCCGTGCCTGTGGACGACCGGTAGCTTCGACCGCAGGAGCGGCGCTGGCAGGTGCGCCCCCGGCCGCTCCGGCGGGGCCGGCGCAAACCAGCACCAAGGCGGTCCTCAGCCTGGTTTGCGGCCTCCTCATCTTTGTTCCCCTCGCCTTTATCGCAGCCGTGGTTTTTGGCCATCTGGCGCTGTCGGAAATCAAGCGCAGTGCCGGCCGGTTGAAAGGCGAGGGCATGGCCATCGCGGGATTGGTGCTGGGCTACATCTGGCTCGCTGGCATTCCGATCATTCTCATCATCGCGGCGATTGCGATTCCGAACCTATTGCGAGCACGAATGGCGGCCAACGAATCGTCCTCCGTCGCCGGTGTGCGGACTCTGAATACGGCCGAGATAACCTATACCTCCATGTACCCGGATGAAGGTTACACCTGCACGCTGTCGGATCTCGATGGAACCGGTGGTGGCGCGCCGAATGAACATCAGGCGATGCTGATCGACGCCAAGCTGGCCAGCGGGGAAAGGAGCGGATACAGGTTTGAATTACGTGATTGCGTGGCAGAAACTGGAAGCGCGAAGACGAAATACTGGATCGTGGCCTATCCCGTGGTGAAGAATCAGACCGGAGTTCGGGCCTTTTGCAGCGACGAATCGGCGGTGATCCGGGTGGACGCGGGCGGCTCCGCCGAGCGGTGCATGGTCAGCGGATCTCCGTTGCAATAAAAGAGGTTCAACCATCCGCAATCCTGGCCGCGGAATTCACAATAGCGGATCAATCTACAACGGGCGTGGGGCTCCGTTGCGCTTGCGGCAATCTTCGCAAACTCCATAGATCTGAAAGGTGTGGCGTGTGGTGAGATAGCGATATTTGCCGCCGATTTCCTGCTCCAGCTTGCTGACCTCAGGGGAGAAGAACTCCACCGAACTGCCGCACTCGGTGCACACCATGTGGTGATGGCTGCGCCGGTTGTACTGGTGTTCGTAGCGGGCAATGCCGTCATGAAACGCGACCACGCTGGCCAGTCCGCACTCGGCTAATAGCTTCAGCGTACGGTAGACGGTGGTGTATCCGATGCGGGCATCTTTTTTCTGCACCAGCCGGTGCAGTTCGTCGGTGGAAAGGTGGTCGCGGGTCTCGAGGAAGGTGCGCAGAATGGTGCCCCGCTGCGCCGTCTGCTTAAGTCCCACAGCCTTGAGGTGGCGATGCAGGATCTCCTGCGCCTCGCGCACCATCTGGCGGGAAAGAGTGGGTTGATCGTCGATGCGCTTCTGCAGCATGGCGGGGCGCGTCCGGGAGCAGGATACCACCTGGGTATCTGGAAAATGAAATCTTGAAAATGAAATTCATTTTCGGTACGGCCGCCTGCCCCCTGGCTTACAATCAGAATTTCCCATGAGTGCGACCGCTGAACTCCGCATCCCTGCCCGCCGCCGTTCCCGTCTGGTCCGTGTTCTGCGCTGGCTTTTTCTGTTGGTCGTGTTGCTGGCGGCCTGCGTCATCGGCTATGGCTATCGCCTCGCGCACGCTGCCCTTCCCCAGCTCGACGGGCAATTACAGGTCAACGGACTCACCGCCAGGGTCAGCGTGGCCCGCGACAGTCACGGTGTTCCCACCATCGATGCCGCAACGTTGGAGGACCTTTTCTTCGCCCAAGGCTACATCACCGCGCAGGACCGTCTGTGGCAGATGGACGTGATGCGCCGCTTCGGCAGTGGCGAGTTGTCGGAGATCCTGGGAGAGCAGACGCTCAAGCTGGACCGGGAACAGCGCATCCTCGGCCTGCGGGCGGCGGCAAAGAAATCGCTGGCGATGACGGAGTCGCGGGATCGCGCTTTCTTTGACGCCTACGCGCGCGGAGTCAACGCCTTCATTGCGACGCACGCCGACCGGCTGCCGATTGAATTTCGCATCCTGGGCTATAAGCCCAAGCCCTGGACGGCAGAAGATTCCGTGGTCATCGCCAACCAGATGGTCAAGGATCTCAATTACCACTATTTCTACGACGCGCTCGCGCGGGAGAAAATTCTGGCCAAGCTGGGGCCGGAGCTGACTGCGGATCTCTATGTGAATCGTTCGTGGCACGATCGTCCGCCCACGGTGATGCGCCAGGATTTGAGCGAACCGCAGAG
>Ga0187782_10004143_pt1 | contig 10832 bp, 9 predicted proteins | sample 0715_SJ02_MP15_2_FD_132454 | JGI IMG/M metagenome (GOLD analysis project Ga0187782, IMG submission 132454) | Tropical peat soil microbial communities from peatlands in Department of Meta, Colombia - 0715_SJ02_MP15_20_MG | ecosystem: Environmental > Terrestrial > Soil > Wetlands > Peat | place...
ACACTGACCGATTCTCAGGTAGTTCACGACAATGCACCTGCCACTGGTGCAGCCCCGACGTCGGGGCTGAACGTCAGTGGCCAGCGCGCCCGCTCTAACCTGGTTAACGTGGATGGTGCCGATGCGACCGACAATTCCACGAACGGCGTGCGCGCGACCGTGTCGCAGGAAGCAGTCCAGGAGTTTCAGATCATCACCAATAGTTACGCGCCGGAATACGGAAGAGCAGCGGGTGGCATAGTGAACATCATCACTCGCTCTGGGTCCAATGAATTCCATGGCGATGTATACGGGTACCTGCGTAACCGAAATTTTCAGGCTGTGAATCCCTTTAGCACGACGTCCAATCCCGCCTACACTCGGGTACAGGCAGGAGCGGCATTCGGAGGACCGATCAAGAAAGATAGGACGTATTACTACTTTGCGTATGAGGTGACTCGGCGGCATGAGACAGGGTTTTCCAGCATCGGCCAAGCTAACTTCGGGCTGGTACCCTTCAATACCGCGACGATTGCCGGGGGAGCTGCGGCGCTTCCATTTGGAACAATCCAGGTAACTCCGGAACAGGCGGCATTTCTGGCCACTCTGCCTCCGGCGGAAATTGGCGTCATTGGCCCTGGCCTAGCGCAGTACGTCGCCTTGTTGGGCTCTTCCTCCGGAATGGGAGTAAATGGCGTCTGGCCATCCGGTCTGGTCCAGGCTCTGACGGGCGGCCTGCTTTCCAGTTTCTCAGGATTTCCAAACTGTCCGCCTCCCGGACCTTGCTTTGTCCCCAGTTCTTTCCAGACACTCGCATCGCAAGTTGGAAACTTCCCGGTTTTCGAAGGTACGAGTCTGTATTCGCTGCGCCTTGATCACAACCTGAACCAGAACAACCGCGTAATGCTGCGAGCTAATGTAAGCCCGAGTACCGTCAACGGCATCGAGGTGAATGGCCAAAACCAGGTTTTCGGACAGAATTCCTTCTCTCGGACTTCGCAGCAAACCTATCGCGACGCGGGGGGTGTGGCCCAAGATACGTGGACGATTGGCAACAACAGGGTCAATGAGTTTCGTTTCCAATATGCCCGGCGGGGCCTGTCGTATTTTTATAACACCCAGATCCCTGGCGGTTCGGATGTGGCAATCAACATTCCCGGGTTCGCTTTCTTCGGGCGCGAGCCCTACTCGTATATCCAGCGTGTGGAAGAGCGCTACCAAATCACCGATAACTTCTCCTGGACGCTCGGCCGACACGACACGAAATTTGGGGCGGATTTCAACTACATTCCGATTACGGCAACGTTCACAGTGAACTACGGCGGAGAATATTACTTCGGCGCCGTCACTCCGGTTGCCGGGCTACCAGCGCTCTCTCCCGTGCAGGCGTATGGTGCAGGCATTCCTCAATATTTTGTGCAAGGCGTGGGCAATCCGCAAGATTCTTTTTCCAACAAGCCCCTTGGAGTTTATTGGCAGGATTCGTGGCGCGCGCGGAATAACTTGACACTGAATTACGGCCTTCGTTATGACGTCGAGTTCCCGCCGCAATTTGCTCAGCCGAACGCGTTCGCTCAAGCGGCTTACAACCAGCTAGGATTGTCAAAGAACATTCAGACCGATACACATATGGTCCAGCCCAGGATCGGCCTAGCTTGGGACCCTAAGGGTGATGGCAAGACGGTGATCCGCTCGAGCTTCGGCGTGTATTTTGACCACCCTCTGCTCGGCCTCTATTTTCTCGGCGATGCTTCTGACGGCTCCAAGACCGGGCAATTGCTGTTTCTAGGCGCCAGTCCGGGATGCAGCCTCGGACCGCTGGCCCCGTTGAGTCTGACTGCGACCAACCTTTTCCAAGGAACAGCAGGAACCTGTTATCCGGCCGCTGTTTCGTCATTCGGCTATGAAGCCAATCAGCAGCGCTTCAACTCGTTCTTGCCAAATTCGCTGTTCCTGAATCAGGGATACATCCTCAATGGCGTGCCACTGGTGTCGCAACCGTTCGGGTACCCGCAAAGCAAGAACTTCCTATACGCTTATTCACAACAAGCTAACTTCACAGTGGAGCGAGACCTCGGCGGGGGGTTCGCCTTAAGTCTGGCGTACAACTGGAACGGAGGCCGGCGCCTGAATCGTCCCATCAACGCAAATACCGCTCGGGGGGATTTGCTCACAGCAAATTGGCAGGCAGCCGTGGCAGCAGGAGCCAATTCGCCGAGCGATAGTCCGCTCGCGATCGGAACCGGCACTACACCCTGCGGGGTAAATCCGATTCCCGGAGCCAACCTGCCATTTTTTGTTCCAGCAGCTTTGGTTAGCTTCTTCCGTCCTTCGGGCCTCAATCCGTCGCTGGCCGGGGGCGCGCTTGCGCCCTGCGTCATCCCTGCTTTAATGGATCTAGCGGCAGCCGGACTAAACACGAAGTGCAATCCCGGCGTCTCCGGTTTGACGAATTGCGTGCCCTTCAGCGACATGGACGCCAACTATTCAAACGGCAGCTCCGTCTATAACGGATTCACGGCGAATCTCCGCAAGCGATTCTCCCAGCACTATCAATTTCTCGCCTCGTACACCTGGTCGCATGCCATCGACGACTCCACCGACTTGGAATCGCCTCTGGCTCCGCAAGACAGCTATTTCCCCAGCCTCGAACGATCCAATTCGACATTTGACCAGCGTCATCGCTTCGTTTTCAGCGGGGTATACCAGAGTGGCAGTCTCGGCGGCAGCAGTTTCTTCGACCGCTTCTTCAGCAATTGGACGGTCGCTCCAATCATCGAAGTCGCTTCGGGACGGCCATTCAACATCCTGACGGGAGCCAGCGACAATTTCCAATTCGATTCGGGTGGCCCTCGGCCGAACATTGTCGCGGGTGGAACTCCCACGAACGCCTGCGGTTACCCAACCGTAGCTTCCAAGTATTCGCCGAGCGGGTTTCTGCAGGAAGTGTGCTTCGCTGATATCTCGCCTGCACAGCTTACCCAGCTCAGTTCTCTGAATGGGCTCCTCTTGCTCGATGGCACACTGGGCAGGAATGCTGGAGTTATGCCCTGGAACGTTTTTAACGATTTGCGGATCGCGCGCCGGATTTATCTTTACGAGCGTATCAACGTGGACCTGATCGCTGATATGTTCAATATCGCGAACAAGAACAACACGTCAGCCGTGAACCCGTTGTACACGAATGCCGGGCAGCCGACAGCGGCTTACGATCCACGGCAATTCCAATTTGCGATGAAGGTGAATTGGTAGAAAGATACTTCAGGCGAACCGGTTGACGGTGACCTTACCTGAAGCTGTCAGGAGGCCAGCATCTTCGCGCCGATCACATTGGGAATCGTTGCCATAGTTTTTTCCCATATCTACCGCGAGAACCGGTATCGAACTGTGATCGCGTCTGAGGCGCGAACTGCGACTGTAACGCCTTTGGCGACGCCATAGCCGTGCCCATCCTGCTACACTCACTTTATTCTTGGCGATTGCCGGAGTGGCGTTCTGAATGGCAGAAAACTATGTTCCTACTGCACGTACGCGAGTCCTGCGTGAAGCTCATCGCGGTGTTTATGATCGCGTTACTGCGTACCAAATCCTTGACGAAGGCCTGGTTTGTCATGTCGGATTCATAGCTAATGGCCAGCCCTTCGTGATTCCAACCGGCTATGGGCGGGCGGGTGACAATCTCTACATCCATGGTTCTGTTGCGAGCCGCATGTTGCGGAATCTGGACCAAGGCATTCCGATCTGCTTCACTGTGACATTGCTCGATGGGCTGGTCCTGGCACGTTCAATTTTTAATCATTCGATGAATTACCGGTCAGTCGTGGTATTAGGAACTGCGGTTGCGGTCAATGATCCGCAGGAAAAACTCGAGGCCTTACGCGCGCTTTCCGAGCATATCTTGCCTGGGAGGTGGGCGGAATCGCGTCAACCGAACGAGAAGGAACTGAAGGCTACGCTGGTGATGCGTCTCCCCATTACGGAGTTCTCGGCTAAGATCCGACAAGGCCCACCGATCGATGATGAAGAGGATTACGAACTTTCAACCTGGGCGGGTGTGATTCCGCTGCAGATGGTAGCCGGCCAGCCGATTCCAGATCCACAGTTGGATTCGGCACCCAAGGTTCCCGGGTATGCGGAGCATTACTCCCGAAAAAAGTAGAACCGGTGGAGCAATGGGAAAATTCTCCCATCTAAGCGCACCTACGGGATCAGCAGTAACTTTCCGGTTGTCTTACGCGACTGCAGATCGCGATGAGCCTGCGCTGCATCCCTTAACGCATACGTGTGCTGGATACGCAACTTAAGTTTGCCGGAGGCAATCATCTTGAAAACGTCTTTGGCGCGAGATCGCAACTCCTGTGTGGTAACGATGTAGTGACCCAGAGTCGGGCGGGTTACATAGAGAGAGCCCTTAGTCGAGAGCTGGATGAGATCAAAGGGCGGGACCGGGCCGCTGGAACCCCCGAAAAGGACCATGTAGCCCCTCGTCCGGAGCACATTCAACCCTTTCTCGAAGGTATCCTTGCCGACACCATCGTAAACCACGTGAACACCTTTGCTGTCGGTTAGTCGTCTGGTCTCAGTCTCGAAGTCCTGGCTCGTGTAAAGGATGGTTTCATCGGCGCCCGCATCTCGCGCCAGTTTGGCTTTTTCCTCGGTTGAGACCGTGCCGATGACACGCGCTCCGAGGTTATGTGCCATCTGGACAAGCAAGAGACCGACGCCACCCGACGCAGCATGGATCAGAGCGATTTCACCGTGCTTCAGAGGATAAGTATCATGAGTCAGGTAATGGGCGGTCATGCCCTGTAGCATTGTTGCGGCGGCTTGCTGTTCGGTCATTGCACTTGGGATTGGAACCAGACGATCGGCGGGCACCGCGGCATACTCTGCGTAAGAGCCCAAGATGCCCGTCCAGGCTACGCGATCCCCGGGTTTGACTGATTCCACCTTCGAGTCCACCGCCGTTACTACGCCTGCTCCCTCCTGTCCGAGCACAAATGGAGGTGGGACTTTGTAACGCCCTTCTCTCTGATAGACATCGATGAAGTTGACGCCGGAGGCTGATACTTTCACCAGGGCTTCGTTCGGCTTGGGTTTTGGCACGGGGACTTCGACGAGGTCAAGGACTTCCGGTCCGCCGGCCTGCTGGACTTGTATCGCTTTCATGCCCACTTGGATTCTCGGCTGACGAGAGTAGATTCAGAAGCCCTGTTCATTCGGAGGGTTGAAAAAACAGCGCGGACCGAACTGGCAGAGGCGCTGTCCGCAAGCCGTCTTGCAAGCTCTTCGATGCCATTACCGGCATGGGCGTTCGCCAAGCTAAGCACTATTGCCTGGCTCCGCAGGGTAAACAGTAACCTCCTGGATCCTGTCCAAAGTAACGCAGGCCGCGAGAGTTGCAGATTGACCCATCAAAAAACCGGTAGTAGCATAGGTTGGCGCGAGTGGCGTCACTATGTAGGTTCTTGTAAATCGTAGAAAACATGGGCATTGACAGGTTAAAGCTTTGCACCACGGTGTGTGCCTTTGCGGTTCTAGGCAGCATGGGTTGCCAGACGGCACAACGGCCCGCTCCCCTCTTGCCCAGCAAGCAAGGCAACGCACCTCCGCTGTCTTCAACTGCGCCCGCGGTTACCGCGCCAACTCCTGAACCTAAAGCCAGCCCGGCGACGAAATTGGAAGTCGAACTAAAACCCGATCCGGTCGCCGATTTGATCGGGCAGGTCGAGAAGGAGTATCAGGCAGGCGAGGAAAACTACCAGGCAGACCACCTGGAAGCTGCCAAACAGAATTTCGACCGAGCTTTTAACTTATTGCTGGAAAGTCCGGTGGAGATACGCTCCGACGAGCGGTTACAAAGCGAATTCGATCGGCTTCTGGATGGAGTCAATGGTTTGGAATTGGAGGCTTTGCAGCAGGGCGATGGCTTCACCCAACAAAAATCCGAGCCGGCGCCGATCGATGAGGCTAACGAAGTCAGCTACCCTGTCGATCCCAACATAAAAGCGAAGGCGGAGGCCGAAGTTAAAGAAACCCACTCTGACCTGCCTCTGATGATGACCGATCCGGTTGCCAGTTACATCAACTATTTCTCCACTCGCGGACGTGGGACTTTGGAGAGCGCCCTAGCTCGGGGAGGGCGTTATCAACAAATGATTCAGCGCGTTCTAAGAGAAGAAGGGGTTCCTCAGGACCTGATTTATTTGGCTCAAGCAGAGTCGGGTTTTCACCCCGTGGCAGTATCACGCGCCGGAGCTCGAGGAATGTGGCAATTCATGGCCAGCCGGGCGCGCGGCTATGGTTTAGAGCGGAACTGGTGGGTTGATGAGCGGCAGGATCCCGAGAAAGCTACCCGCGCTGCAGCGCGTCACTTGAGAGATCTTTATAACGAGTTCGGAGACTGGTACCTGGCGATGGCGGCCTACAACTCAGGGCCGGGTACGGTGCAGAATGCAGTGAAGCGCACCGGGTATGCCGATTATTGGGAGCTGTACAAAAGGAACGTGCTGCCCAAGGAGACACGCAATTATGTGCCGATAATCCTCGCCGTGACCATTATGGCGAAAAACCCGCTGCAATACGGGCTCGAAGATGTCACGCCAGAAAAGCCGGTGCCTTACGACACCATCAGGATCGATTACCCCGTGGACTTGCGGTTGGCAGCCGAGTGTGTTGACGTTTCCGCCAGCACATTGCAGGATCTCAATCCCAGCCTGCTTCGCTGGACGACACCGAAAAACCAGAGTTTTGAGCTACATCTCCCGGCCGGAACCAAGGAACGCTATGTCACGGAAATCTCCGCCATCCCGCCCGACATGCGGGTATGGTGGCGTTATCACAGCGTTGCTCCCGGCGAAACGTTGGTTTCCTTAGCACACCTATACCGCACAAATCCGCGCACTATCGCACAGGCAAATGGGCTTGCTGAGGATGAGCAGCTCCCCACCGAGGGTAAGCTAATCATTCCCGTCGCCCCGGGCAAACATCCAGCCAGCGAGGATCGCGGAACTTATTCACGACGTGCGACCGCCTACAGAGTGCGTAAAGGGGACACCGTGCAACGCATCGCCGATGAGTTCGCAGTGCCTCCTGTCATGGTGCGGCGTTGGAATCACTTAAAGGGCGACAGCCTGCGCGGGCGGCATATTTTATACATCCATCTTCCGATCGCCCCCAGCCAGTCTGATCAGACTGCCAGAGCTGCTAAAAGCAAATCCAGCAATGGTTTAGACCAGGCACACGCCAGTGGCACCGTGCGACATAAAGTACAGGCGGGCGAAACGCTCTATTCCATCGCCAAGTCGCACAACACCACGGTGGCCGCACTAAAGCAAAGCAACGGCAATCTTGCGACTCTTCGCCCCGGAATGATTTTGCTCATCACGCCCACTGAAAGATAAGGTCGCTCTCCGCTAGTAGCACAACTTTTCTGTCCGAGGCTCAATCGAGTTTGCAGTTTCCAGTTTTCCGGCGCGCGGTGTAAGATGCGGCCAAGTCGGTTACTGCGACGCGAAAAACTGCTGTGCTATAATCGCGGCCCATTCGGTCAAACAGAAGTCAGCTTTCTTTTTAATAGCGCGGCGTGCAGTAACCGGCCCAAAGAGCGCAGCCGGAGAAATCCAGGAGGACAAATGACTTTCATTGAGAGGCTTTACTTGCGGGATGACGAGATGGATGAGTTTGGCGACAGCGGCGCCTATGGCGATTCGCTGGAGGAGAATTACGAAGAGGAAGAAGAGGAGGAGGAAGCTGAGATGCCGGGTGGTGAAAGCGAAATAGAGCCGATGATGCCCGCTACTCCGGCAAGCACGCCTTCTATGGGCGGAGGAGGCGGAGAGCCTTCCCGACCCGCTCGTAAGAAAGCTGCCAGGAAAGCACCCAAGAAGAAGACAGCGAAGAAGACAGCGAAAAAAAGGCCAGCAAAGAAGAAGTCAGCGCGAAAACCTGCTAAGAAAAAGGCAGCCAGAAAAGGGAAAAAACCGGCGCGCAAAAAAACTGCACGGCGGCGGCGATAGTCACAGGAGTGAGAGAATCAGATTGGCTTGATCCGAGATTCGGCTGGAAAAACCCGATTTTCCAATCGAAGCCGCAGCCGAACGCTGCGGCTTTCCTTTCAATAAGGACGGATAAGCAGTGAAACAGGCTTCGACTTCAGCCGACAATAAGCCCCAGAGCAGCATCTCATTACTTCCTGCTCTGCACTGCCTGTAAGCATTTTGCATAAAGCTCCAGCAGATGATTGGCATAGTCTTCCGGCTTGGCTGCAGCCCCACCGCCCTGAAAGCCCACTCCCGCCGACGTAGTCCGGCCGTAGCCGGTAGTCATGGCTACAAACTTCATGAGATCAAGTGCAATATCCTCATTGCGGCGCGCGCCAGAGTGACCGCTGACACTGGTCTCATCCATGAATGCCTCCGTGGTGGCTATACGAATGCTCGGGATTTCGTCGTCCATCAGAAAAAATTCGGCAGAAAGCTGATGATAGCAGATACCCCCGGCGTTCTGGGTAATTGGCATGCCCGCGCGCGGAGTTCGTTGCTTAGAAAAGCATTCGCCCTGAATAGCCGCGGGTCTTTTTCGGTCTCGAGAAATACGAAAGCACGCTTATTACGGGATATGGTCAGTTTTGAAGATTCACGACAATTCTTTGCGAGGAACCGGTCCGTTCACAATTCAATTCCTACGTAGCACACACGACCGATTAAATAGTCGCTCGCGCGTTTTCCCTGTTCCAAGGGCAGCACCTCAACCGGATAGGCCTGATTGTTTGGCCGCAATACGAGCTGTCTCTCTGCGACTTCAACATATCTGATAGTGCACTCGCCTTGACGATTTATGGCATACATATTCGCGTCGGATCGGCGATATGGTTTAAGAGAATTGTAGTAACGGTCCATCAATAGCGTGGCACCGGGCAGCAAGCGTGGATACATACTCATCGCTTCGCGCGCATCCACCTTAACCAGAACAAAACGGTGCCAGCGGCTCCGATTGCCCTCCGTTTCGGCATGCAGGCTACGCAAAAACTTCTTCTTGAACTTGAGAATGTCTTTGACATCCGCGTTCATGATGATTGGTTGCGTCACCGCCACGGCACCGTCGACCAACAGTACGTTTTCAAATTCCGCCTCAGCGGGCGGTACAATGCTAGCCCGCTTGTTGATTTCTGCGGCATCCAGCAGGTCAAGCACAGAAAGGTGCTGCACCCGCAAAACCTTGTCCATGCCCTCTAAGCTGAGACCACGCTTGCGATTGAGAAAGTTGGAAATGTGGGCCTGTTTGAACCCCGTTTGCGCGGCGAGACCCAGTCCAGTCAGTTCACCATCTTCGATCCGCTGCCACAACGCTTTCCGGAGATTTTCTTGCAAGCTCTTAAACTTCATATCTAACTATAGCATTTCGCTCAATAGCACAATGATATTCAATTGAATGATTAAACATCTCATAGCGAATTGATTTTTCCACAGCACTAACTTAGCAGTCCATCCAAGCGTCCGGGCTGGCATGTGATCGCAATCACCGAACCGCTTATCATAAAAAGATATACACATCTCATACATTATATCTTGTAGTTCACGGAGAGGGTGCAATGAATGAAACAGACGCTCCGGCGAACGAGAAGGTGTTTGCCGAGTTCCGACGGAAGATCCGGGGGACAGAGATACTCTCGGCTGCCATGGAACAGATACTACGAGCCCTTCAATTTACTGGGAAAATCAGCGTGGTTGTGCAGAACGGACGGGTGCTGAAATCGGGTTATCAGGAGGGTTATTTTCGACAGAAGAGCTGAAGGCACGGCAACTAAATAGTCCAGCAGGCTCTCCGTAAGAGAAACGGGCCCTGTGCCGAACGTCGGTGCAGGGCCTTTTTTAGTCGCGTTTCAACATTGCACTTTACCGGAAGCATCAGGAGGCTGTTATGGAAATTGAGGAGTTAGACATCATTTTGCTTGACCTGAAATATTGTGAACGCTGTGGCGGTTTGTGGCTGCGGCCCCGCGGTTGCGAAGAGGTGCTTTGCGCATCCTGTTCGGTACAAATCTCGAAACTTCGCCATGGTTGGGGAAAATACAGCCTGCGGCTTGCATTGAAGACCACGATTCAGGCCGACGGCGAGAGCAGAGAGATGTTGGTGATCTGCGGTGAAGGAGGGAATGCATGACGCAGATGACCGAGAGCTTGGTGCCAGATGCCGCGGAACAATCGCTGAACGCGAATGCCATTGGCAACAACGAACAATTTTCGGAGACACTCGATTGGGGGGATTACGAAGGTTTCGAAGATGACGCGCAGCTGTTCTCGGATTCTGGCCCTGACCTCTGGTTGTACCGTGACCGAACTACGGCCTTGCTATGGCGATATACAAGACTCGCGGTCGAGTTAGGCAGATTGCCATCTTTGCTGGGGCGCGAGTTCTTTCGCGCTCGTGTAAGCCGATATGACGCACAAACGTTTGAAGATTCGGTTATCCTTGTGCACGACGTGGAGTCTTGTCTGCAGTCGCTAGAACCCGCAGACAAGATTGTGATTGCGATGCTTGCCCTGGAGCAATACACGCAAGAAGAAGCAGCCTACTCCTTGCGTTGCACGCAGCGTACCATCGTGCGACATTATGGCGAAGCTTTGGATCGATTAAGCGAGATTTTCCTGAAACGGGAGATTCTGGCGCTGCTGCCGAGCGAAGACCTGGTTCCGCCAGTCGCTTGTCAAGAGGCCAAAACAGACGATTTGCTTGCAAGTGATTCGGAACATGGGAAAAATAATGGCAAATATATACTTGACTCACTCTTGCCTTTTGTTTACAATAAATCGTATGAAAGAGCCAAAAACACTCCAACAAGCGATTATCTA
>Ga0187782_10004144_pt1 | contig 10831 bp, 9 predicted proteins | sample 0715_SJ02_MP15_2_FD_132454 | JGI IMG/M metagenome (GOLD analysis project Ga0187782, IMG submission 132454) | Tropical peat soil microbial communities from peatlands in Department of Meta, Colombia - 0715_SJ02_MP15_20_MG | ecosystem: Environmental > Terrestrial > Soil > Wetlands > Peat | place...
GAAGCCGCCAAGGTTCTGGAGACGCAGTCCTCCGCCATCCAGCTTCGCTACCTGCAGACTCTGACGGAGATAGGTGTCGAAAAGAACACAACGATTGTTTTCCCGTTGCCGATCGATATTATTAATAAGTGGGTACAGGCGATCGGGGGGTCGCAGAAGTAAAGTATGGCTTCCGGGGGAAAACGCACCGCCGGTGATCGTGTGCTTGAGAGCAAGCACGTTATCGGTCTCTTCTTGCTGATGCTTTTGTTTTCCGGCGTATTTTTCTCTCTGGGTTACGTAATGGGCCGGAATCAGTATGAAGGACAAGTGCGTGCGGCTGCGTCCTGGGCCGGAAAACCGGAAGCCGACGTGCAGCCGAAATCCGTTTCGCCAACGAAAAAGTCCGCCGAACCGCCGGCCACAAAGAACGAGTCGGATCCTGCAACCCCAAGTTCCAATTCCGATTGGGAGTTCTACGGCAGCAACAAGCCCAAAACTGAACCTCGCCTGGAGCCTGCTCCCAAGACTCCCGATGTTCCGGCTCCCTCTAAGCCTGTGAGCGGCAAAACGACGATGCAACCGCAGCCCGTTTCTGCGCCGGTGAAAAACACCAAGCCGGTTGCTGCGGCAGCGCCATCCATTCCGAATGGCGCGTTTGTGCTGCAGGTCGCGGCATTGCTGAAGCAGGACGACGCTTTGGCCGTCGCCGGCTCCTTGCAGAAAAAGCACTATCTCTGCTACGTCCTAGCGCCTCAAAAGGACAATTATTACCGCGTGCAAGTCGGCCCCTTCAAGGATCGCAAGGCCGCCGACGCTGCCAAGCAGGGCCTCGAAAACGAGGGCTTCAAAGCGTTCTACGTAAAACACTGATGGCGTCTTTGGCCTGGCATTCTTACCTGCGGCCTCATCGCTTGCAAGGGACTCCCGCGATTCTGCGTTTTCTTCTTGCGGCGATCAGCGGTGCGCTCCTTTCTCGTTCCTACGCCGGATCTTTTCCCAGCCTGTATTCCTGGTTCTGCCTCGCGCTGCTGCTTTCCAGCATTCTCGGCGCCCGCGCCAGCGTGGCTTTCTTCTGTGGGTTCCTTCATGGCTTGGTCTTCGTAGTGACCTGCGTTCCCTGGATTGCCGACGTTCTGGCGGTTCACGGGGGGATGTCGCTCGCGGCGGGATGGGGAGTGCTCCTGGTCATCGCTGTAATTTGGGCGGCGTCGGTTGGCGGTTTTGCTTGGGCTGTCCAACGCTTGTCGGTGCGCAACTGCACGCTCGCGTTGATCGGCGCACCGTTTCTTTGGATCTGTACGGAAGTGTTCCGCGCCTATCTCCCGGAGATCAGCTTCCCCTGGGGGCTTCTCGGCTATCCACCCGCGGAAAATCCCGCTTTGCTTCAGCTCACAACTTTCACCGGCATCTACGGATTATCTTTTCTCGCCGCGGCCTTCAACGCGCTGCTCCTCTGGTGCGATTGCGGGCCTGTTGAGCGCATCAAGCAGCGCTTCGCCATTTTCGGCGGCGTCCTGCTTGTGCTGCTTCTCGTGATGGTTGCCGGCCCGCAATTTGTTCCGCACGCCGCAGCCCGCCACCTCGCTCGCGTCGTGCAGCCCGATTTTCCGGAAGAGACCCAATACATCGGCGACTGGTACCTGGCGCACAAGGCCGATCTGGCTGATTTGGTGAACCTGAGCCTGCGTCCCTTACCCGACGGCCAACCCGACCTGCTCATCTGGCCCGAAGCGCCGGCGCCATTTTCGTTTCAGGACCCGCATTTTGGGCCCTACATTTCGCGGCTCGCGACAGACTTCCAGCATCCTTTGATCGTCGGCGTGATTGAGTGGAGACCCGAACAGCAGTATTTCAACGGCGCGCTGCGGACCACCATGGTTCCTTTCAACAGCGCCGCAATGCTCAACGCCCTCGGCCAGCGCACTTTTTCCTACGACAAAATGCATCTCGTGCCCTTCGGCGAGTACGAACCATTTCCTTTCATTCATCAGGTGGTCACCAGCGTTTCCCAGGAGGTGGGTGGCTTCCACAAAGGCCAGACCCGCGCCGTCGGCCGCTTCCCGAGTGGCGACACGTTCTCTACCTTTATCTGTTACGAAGCTATTTATCCCTCGGAAGTGCGCGCGTTCGTCGAGCGTGGCGCGGAACTCCTGGTCAACATTTCCAACGACGGCTGGTTCGGTACCTCCGAAGCAGCCGAGCAGCATTTGCGTATGGTGCGCGTGCGCGCCGTCGAGAATCGCCGCTGGGTGGTGCGGGATACCAATAGCGGCATCACCGCGTCCATCGATCCTTATGGCAACGTCACCCGTGTAATGCGCCGCGACACCCGCGACTCCGCCGATTTGCCGTACGACTTCCGCACCGATAAGACTTTCTATACCCGCTTCAACGATTGGTTCGCCTGGATGTGCGTGGCCGTTTCCGCTATTCTGGTTTTAGTTACTTTTGGAAAGGGAAACAAAAGCCCGTCTTCCCACGGGTGAAATTACAGCATGATCCTTGAAGACCTCGAGCACCAATACGAAGGCTTAGCCCAGCGCATCCACCTCGTGCGGAGCTACCTTTGACGCAGATCGTCAGCTGCAGTTGCGCGCTATAGCACACGAAATAGGCCTACCGCAGCCTTCCGATTCAAATACAGTTGACTGGGACAAGGCAGCGAAAGAGTTCGGCGCGGCGCTTGATGCGGAGACTGGTAGGTCTGGTTTCTGGGACGATGCCCAAAGAGCCCAAAAGATATTGCAAGACCGGAAGCGACTGGGGGATCGCCTCGATGAGCTTCAGAAGCTCGAACGCATTGCCGGCGACATCGAGACGTACATCGAACTAGCCAAGGGGGAGTCTAACGTCCAACAACGCGAGGAACTCCTGAACGACCTCAGCAGAGAACTGACGGCCGCCGACAGTTATGTCGCTGACCTGGAGACGCAAACTCTGCTGTCTGGCGAAAACGACCATCTCAACGCCATCATGACCATCAAGCCCGGTGCGGGTGGCACCGAATCCCAGGACTGGGCTTCGATTCTCCTGCGCATGTATCTGCGCTGGGCGGAACGCAAGGGTTTTCAAGCCTCGGTGCTTGACGAAACGCCCGGCGAAGAAGCCGGCATCAAGAACGCCACCATGCAATTCAGCGGCGAGAATGCCTTCGGCCTGCTCTCGGGCGAAACTGGAGTGCATCGTTTGGTGCGCATTTCCCCTTTCGACCAAGCCGCGCGCCGTCACACTTCGTTTGCCTCGGTGTTCGTTATTCCCGAGGTCGATGACCGCATCGAGGTGAATATCAAGCCTGAAGACCTGAAGCTGGACACGTTCCGTTCCGGAGGCAAGGGCGGGCAAAACGTCAACAAAGTCGAAACCGCCGTGCGCATCACGCATATTCCCACGGGCACCGTAGTGGCCTGCCAGATGGAACGCAGCCAGCACAAAAACCGCGAAATGGCCATGAAGATGTTGCGCTCCAAGCTGTATGACTTGGAGATGCAGAAACGCCGCGAGGAAAGCGACAAACTCGACGAGACGAAGCTAGACATCTCCTTCGGCAGCCAGATCCGCTCGTACGTCATGCAGCCGTATCGCCTCATCAAGGACCACCGCACCAAGTTCGAAGTCGGCGACGTCGATCGCGTGCTCGACGGCGACCTCGACCCCTTCATCCGCTCGTATCTCCTGGCCAAAAAGACCAAGGGCAAGCTCGACATCGAACCGCCCGAAGACGAGTCCGGCAACGAATAGAGGCGTGCTGCGCTGCAACCACTATCGCGGCACACAATCGGCCCTTTGTGCGAAGATTCTCCCATGGCCGAAGAAAAGAACTACTTGGAGCTCAGCGGCGAGAAAGGCGCTCCCGTCAAGGCGTGGGTTAAGGGCGTGCAACTCGAAGACCAAGCGCGCAAACAGCTCCTTAATGTCGCGCGCCTCCCTTTCATCTTCAAGTGGGTCGCCGCTATGCCGGACGTCCATTGGGGCATCGGCGCCACAGTAGGAAGTGTCATCCCCACCAAGGGCGCGATTATCCCCGCGGCTGTGGGCGTCGACATCGGGTGCGGCATGATGGCCGTGCAAACCGATTTGAATGCGCGCCACCTGCCCGACAATCTCCACGCCATCCGCACCGCGATCGAAGAAGGCGTGCCGCACGGCCGCACGCACCATGGAGGCAAAGGCGACAGGGGTGCCTGGCACATCATTCCTGAACGCAACCTCAACGCCTGGGCCGCCGACCTGAAGGCGCGTTACGACGCCATCCTGGAAAAGCATCCCAAGCTCGACCGCGGCAATCACGCCAACCATCTCGGCACGCTGGGCACTGGCAATCATTTCATCGAAGTTTGCTTGGACGAAGCCGAAATAGTCTGGTTCCTGCTCCACAGCGGCTCGCGCGGTGTCGGCAATCGCATGGGTACGTACTTCATCGAACTCGCCAAAAAAGACATGCAGAAATTCATCCAGAATCTGCCGGACAAGGACCTGGCGTACTTCGAGGATGGCACCGAGCATTTCTACGATTATGTGGAAGCCGTGGAGTGGGCTCAGGATTTCGCCCGCGCCAATCGCGAGTTGATGATGCGGCAAATTGTCGAGGCCGTGCGCGACTCCGGCGAAGTGCGCCCATTCGCGGCTCAGCTTCAAGCCATCAACTGCCACCACAATTACGTCGCACGCGAGCGACACTACAACCAGAACATCTTCGTGACCCGCAAAGGCGCGGTGCGCGCGCAGGCCGGCGACATGGGCATCATTCCCGGCAGCATGGGAGCGTGCTCCCACATCGTGCGCGGCAAAGGAAACCCGGAAAGCTTCATGAGCTGCAGCCACGGGGCTGGCCGCGCCATGTCCCGCGGGGAAGCCAAGCGGCGCTTTACCATTGAAGACCACAAGCGCATGACCGAAGGCGTGGAGTGCCGCAAAGACGCCGACGTGATCGACGAAACGCCCGCAGCCTACAAGTCCATCGATGCCGTCATGGCTGCCCAGACTGACTTGGTCGAAGTGGTCCACACCCTGCGACAAGTGGTTTGCGTGAAGGGATAAGCGCGGAAGCGTCTCTCAGGTCGTGGAAATCGGCTGCGGAACAGGGCCAGGCTCGCCGCCCTGGTCCTCCAAAGAGGCGGGTTCCGGTCTTTGCCTGATCTCAAACCCTGTGGGTGGCAGGAATATCGTCTGCGACTTGACCTCCGAATTCTCGGGCAAGATCACAAAGCGAAACTTCAGCGTGGCGGTCCGCTTCCGCGACCGGCTCTCCTCAAAGACCCATTGCCGCGCCGCAAGCACCGCTGCGCCCCGGAGCATGAGGTGCCCCTCAAGCACTTTGGTGTCCTTTACTTCCCCCGCCGGATCGATGGTCACGCTTACGGTGACTTCGCCATAAACCCGGCCGGCCAGCGTCAAATCCGGGTACTTGGGTGCCACCGCCTGTTTTACGACCGGGGCGGACTCCCCGGCGAGGAGTGGCGCGGCCAACAGCAGGAGAGCCAAGACCGAAATAGCAAGTTTCCTCCTCAGCATGTGCCAATGTTCTCCTTTCCGTACTCTCCGCTGCTGGAGCGCCGCATGAAGTTAGTGCAGGAATAGCTCTCGCTGGACAAAATGTACAACGCAGATTTTTTCTGGCATGCAACAAGTTTTCTGTTCGACGAATGCCCGCCGCCGTTCGCGTGGGGAAAATCACCGTTGGCTCCCCCCGGAATCATCAGCACAACACGTACATAGCTGTAAACGATTTTTTGCTTGACACATGGCGGGGGGGGCACCGTATACTCGCGCGCACTTAACGGGAACCGTACCAGTTCAGGCTTTGGAGGCTGCTCATGCTCGCTCCCCGTCCCCGGAACGTCTGGCATTTCTTTCCTCTTCTTTTGTGCGCTCTTTTCGTCGCGCCAGCTTTCGCGCAACAACCCAAAGTTCTCGCACCGCATTACCCCGTGGCGCCGAAGCTCCCCCGCCATCGTGAGTGGGATCCGCCTAAGGTCTTCCAGTCCGCAGCCGGCGCGCTATGGATGACTGACGGCAACTTCAAGTCCACGCTGCATCTCTCCAACATGCTCAAGGAAGACTCGCTCACGGTCACGCCAGTCCTTCACCTCGCCAACGGCGTGGCTTACCCGCTCGCGCCCGTCACGCTCTGACCTTCCGGCAGCGCCGCGATTGACATCAACCAATCCCTCGCCGACCAGGGGATTGCGCCCTATGCAACACTTTCAGGCTACGTTGAAGTCCAATACAGATGGGGTTGGGCCGCAATTTGCGGCAGCGTGTGGAACGTGGACACCACTCATAGCCTGATCTTCACTTACGCTTTGCGTACTCCTCCGCCCGCGTCAACGCAGCAAAATGGGCAGACTGCCGCGAACCCTCAGCCTCAACAGACTCTTGAAGGCCTGTGGTGGAAGCAGGAGCCCAACGTCAGCGGTTTTGTCGCCCTTTCAAATCTGACCTCTCAGCCCATAACCGCATCCGCGGAGACGCTCGATGCCGAAAACCACCCCCTTGGCGACCATTCCGTCACGATCTCCCCGCATGGGACTAAAATTGTAGAATTGACTGAACTCCTCTCCACCTCGGCTACGACCGGGGGTGTGGTGGTCAGTTGGACCGGCAATGAGTACGATCTCGCTGTGAACTCCGGCCTTCAAGACCCCGCTGTCGGCTACTCCGCCCATCTTCCGCTCGCAACGCGCCCGGACCCCTCGGACAAACCTGCACGAGATTCCTACGCTGAGCTTGGCCTCATGACTGGACCTTCCGATCCCATGATGTCCTTCCCTTCCGGCGTGGTTTTCACGCCGTATTCCGTTCTTCGCAATATCTCCGAGGAGGCTGTCACGGCAACACCGGCCCTCTGGTGGATGCAATCCGGCTCGGCTCGCTCCGCACAACTTCCGCAACTCACAGTGGCTCCGCACCAAACGGTGAAGCTGGACGTTGCGGAGTTCCTAAACGGAGCCGGGCTCAAAAACTGGCAGGGCAACTTCAATCTCGTCTTGAACACCAATGCGCCACGCGGCGCGCTGCTGCTGGCCAGCGGTAGCGTGGACCAAACCAACAACTATGTCTTCGAAGTTTTCGCACGCGGGGTTGGCGAAAGCGCCTCCAAGGGCCTGCATTACTGGAGCACCGCCAACGGCGACGACACCATGGTGACGATATGGAACCCCGCCGATGAAGCCCAGGATTTTGTGTTCACGCTTTTCTACACCGGCGGCCACTACCTCTACCCCATTCACCTCGAACCTCGCGCCACGCACAGCTTCAATGTCTCCGAAATCACCCGCTCCGGCGTTCCCGATTCGGAGGGCAACGTGGTTCCCGCTTCCGCCCAATCCGGCAGCGCGGAACTGGCCGGCTCGGCGGGTGAGAATCAAATGGTCCTTGTGACCGAGGATGAAGGCATTTACAACGTGCGCAAGGCTACCTGTGGCGGCGTGACCTGCACAACCTGTAATGGATTTACAAGCATATCCATGATTGCCGACCTGTTTGCGGTCGGTGTCGGGGGAAACACGCAGCAGACCCTTAGTGGTCAATGGAACACTGGGACTAACTACAACTACACGAACAGCAGCACCTGGAGCAGTTCGAACACCAGCGTGGCCACAGTGAACAGCGGCCTCGTAACGGGAGTCAGCCCCGGGTCGGTGACGGTAACTGCCATTTTGGACGTGGAGATACCACCCTACGCCGCGCCCTGCGTCTCGGCAGGCGGCACGCCAGTTTGCCCACCTCCAGCCTATCCCCAGCAGTCCGGCCTGGGCGCCGTTGGCCCGTATCGGGTTGAACCGATCGCAACAAACGTTCAAGGGAATGCCGTTTGCCCGGCAGGCTATTCGGGTTGGAGTAGAACCACTCAAAACCAGCTCCAGTATCCGAGCGGATCTGGGGTACTTTCCGCTGGCATCACGATGGCTGACATTCTTCAGATCACAGGTACAAATCAACTTGGATTAACCGGGACCCAGACGGGATCCTATCAGACGGATGCCAACGGCAGCTGGCCCGATACTTACTTCGTTTGCTCGACAGCTTGTCCGACTAACGGGCAAAGTGACGGAATTCAAACATGGACGTACAACTCAACTCCGCTCCCTCATTCCAACTTGATCGTGTACCAATGCTCGTCCATAACGATCGATGGTTTTTGAGATGAGAAACGTGGGACACCTTCTATGGCTCTCACCCGTTCTGCTCGCGATGTTGGGACCTGAGCCGGCTTTGGCAAGCTGCGGTAGGTCTACCGGCTTAACGGCAATTATCGCTGAATTCGACTCCATTCAAACCTCACGGATTGACGCTCTCCTGAGATTCGGTGAGATTCATAACCTATGCTTTGGCATCGAGTTCGTCGATGACAAGCTGCTGACAGAACCAAATGATTTCCACATCCGCAATATGTCTGTCCACGAGAGCATAAAAGTAATTTTGGGGCGAGAGTTGATGCTCGCGGTCGAACCTAGCAGTGGAGTTATCGAGATCAGGCGGCTAGAATCTCCGGGCGAAAAGCGGACTATTTTCGATTTTGTTTTGCCAAGATTTGACGCAAGGCGTGCATCCGTGCAGGAGATCAGCGAAGCCCTACGCATGCAGCTAGTGGTTGACTTGAATCCGCAGGTCACGGGCTTCGCAGGTAGCTATCCTGCAGGTGACCTAAAGGACAAGGTAGGGCCGATTTCGGAATACAACCGCACGATTCGGTATTTGCTTGATGAGTTGGTTGCCCAGTCCAAAGGCGGGGCGTGGATCGCGAGAGTTCGTAGCAAGGCTGCTGAGGACTTGACTGTTGCAGAGCGACGTAGTGTTTGGACAGTGGTCGAGTATGGTGTACCAAAAACTGGCTACGCGTTGCTTCTTAATGCCGTCGCTAATGATTTAGGATCTGATGCACCCCTACGCACTAAGGATGAGAAACACTAACTCGGGCGGTTACTGCGTATCGCGCTCGGCAAAGTCAGAGACCGAGGGTGGCCCAGCGGGATGGCATTTGCAGAGAATGGGCTAACTCACCGCCTCTCTCGGGTTAGTGATTTGCACCAGGCGAGAGGCTTCAGTTATGCGAGCGAGTGATAGCGTGAGGATCGGAGTCCTCCCTCTGGGTTCCGTTTGCACCGTGTTTATTTGCGGCATTTTTGCCGTGGCTATCTCGGCGGCGCAGATGAACGTCGTGCTGCGGTGGGACGCCGCGGCGCTACAGGGGGTCCGGGACGCAAAGCTGGGCGCTCCGATGGCGGCGCGGGCACTGGCGATTGTGCACACGTGCATGTACGACGCGTCGGCGGCATACGATGAACGCGCCGTGGGCTCGCAGTTGCGCGGGGCGTTGCGGCGTCCGGCCAGTGAGCGGACGGAAGCAAATAAGCAACGAGCTATCAGCTACGCGGCGTACCGCGCGCTGGTTGATGTGCTGCCGGTGGATACGGAGTCGGTGTACAAGCCCTTGATGCGGGAATTGGGCTACGACCCAAACGACAATTCAACGGATATTGAGACCCCGACGGGAATTGGCAACGTGGTGTGCGCGGCGGTGCTGGAATTCCGCCATCACGACAAATCCAACCAGCTTGGCGACATGCCTCGCGTCGAAAGCGCGGGGACCGGTAATGGCCCGTTGGGAGTCTACGGAGATTGGAGCGGCTACCGGGCCATCAATCCTCCCGCCACCGTTCCCGTGCACTTCCCCTTTGTGAAACCCGTGAATCCGGACCACTGGCAACCGCTCACGTACACGGACGCGACTGGAAACCTGGTGTTGCAGATGTTTGTTGGAGCGCAGTGGTGTTTTGTTACGCCCTTTGCGTTAGAGAAGGGCGATGAGTTGCGAGCCGCTGTGGAGCCCGGGCCGGCGAAGTTTGGCTCCGACGAGTATCAGCAACAGGCTGACGAGCTGATCGCGCTCAGCGCAAACCTGACCGACCGGCAGAAGATGATCGCCGAGTACTGGTCGGACGGGCCGGACATCGAGCAGCCCCCGGGACACTGGATGCGCTTCGCGCAGTTCATTTCAGAGCGCGATCATCACACGCTGGACGACGATGTGAAGATGTTCTTCGCACTTTCGAACGCCATGATGGACGCAGGCATAGCGGCGTGGGACGCGAAGCGCACCTACGATTCGGTGCGCCCTCTGACGGCGGTCGCTATTCTGTATAACGGCAAGAAGATTCGCGCCTGGGGCGGCCCGGGCAAGGGTACCGTCGAGATGGATGGCTCCGAATGGCGGCCCTACCAACTCGCCACGTCGCCCACGCCGCCGTTTCCCGAGTACGTGTCCGGCCACAGCACGTACAGCGCGGCGGCCGCCCGCATCTTGGAACTGTGGACCGGCAGCGAACACTTCGGCCATTCGGTGACATTGCCAGCCGGTAGCTCGCAGATCGAGCCGGGAGTCACGCCGAGGCAGCCGGTGGTGCTGAAATGGGAAACGTTCGACGCCGCCGCAAATGAAGCGGGCATGTCCAGGCGCTACGGCGGCATTCACTTTGCCCGCGCTGACCTGGCAGGACGCAAACTCGGCGCCTTAGTCGCCGACCGCGCCTGGGAGATGTCGCGCTCATACTTCAATGGGACCGTAGTAGGCGCTGCACCGCAAGTTGCTGCCGGTAATTGAACGTTGCCGCCGTTCGCGTGCGGAAAATTGCTGTTTACTGCGTCTCTAAACCTCGCTAATTCAATTCGTTGATTCCTACTTTCGGGGATGTTAGCCTGAAAGAGATGTTTCCTGCCTCCCTTCCCGAGGGAGGTAGCGCTTCGCAGGCCACTGCCGAAAAAAGTAAGTTAGGAGAGCTGTTTTGAACGAATCCAAGAGGAATTTTCTGTTTACGTCCGAATCGGTGACCGAAGGCCACCCCGACAA
>Ga0187782_10004146_pt1 | contig 10829 bp, 8 predicted proteins | sample 0715_SJ02_MP15_2_FD_132454 | JGI IMG/M metagenome (GOLD analysis project Ga0187782, IMG submission 132454) | Tropical peat soil microbial communities from peatlands in Department of Meta, Colombia - 0715_SJ02_MP15_20_MG | ecosystem: Environmental > Terrestrial > Soil > Wetlands > Peat | place...
ACAATGTCGACGGCATTCTTTTTGGTGTCGTAATCCTGTTTGGAGATGGCGCGAGTGCCGACGAGCTCCTGGTCGCGGGCAAACTGAATCTTAGCGAGATCGAGAGCGGCCTCGGATTGCTGCAAACTGGCTTTTGCGGCATCGAGCTGGGCTTGGTACGGCCGGGGGTCGATTACGAAGAGGAGCTGGCCTTTTTTCAGGTTTTCGCCATCCTGGAAACGGCGTTCGGTGATTAGACCCGCGACCTGGGGCGTCACGGAAACGGATTCGAAGGCCATATTCCTGCCGATCTCGTCCAAGTACCGTGGCACATCGCGAGCGCCGGCCTTAACAACGGTGACTAAGGGAGGAGGCAGCGTGACGGCGCTCTCTGCCTGAACGTTGCCGCGGCCACAGGAGGCACACGCGAGCACAACGATCAGCAGAGGCAGTAGGATGGCCGCGGCGGAGAGGCGGAATCCGCGGGACGGCGCCGGTCCAAGTGATTGAGGTGCCAAGAGATTTTTCCTATGGGTCCCGAAAGTCATTTTCTTCACCGCCCTGACGACTAAATCTCTCACCTATAGGTATAGGCGTCGCAGCGCTGCCAGGTACGCGAAGCGCCGGACAAGCCTACGCGTAAACACCAAAAAAGAAACGACTTTTGCCGTCCCAAGGCAACTGTCTGCCCCGGTCCTTCTATGATGAAAGAACGGGACAGAAGGGTACTTGAGGACACGGGCTGCGGTAGGGCTTCTGCGAGAAGGACAATACCCTCCGGGCGCAATGGTTATGAAGCCTCAGGGACGGAGTCTGCGGCCGGCGCGCATGGATCGGTGGTTTTCTCCAACTCGGCCAGATTGCGGCGCAAGCGGGACTTGGCGCGAAAGATCATGGTCTTAACCGCAGGGAGCTGACGGTTCAGGGTGCGTGCGATTTCGGAATAACTCATGCGTTTGTAGTAACGCAAAATGAGGGGCACGCGGTAATACTCGGGCAAAAGATTGAGCTGTTCGCGGATCTTACGCTTGGTCTCTTTGCGCAGCATCTGGGACAGAGGCGAAGGAGTAGAAATGTCGGGAATGGCGCAAAGATCTTTGCCAGCCACGACAGAGGTTTTCTCGCGCTTGCGGCGGCGCAGCTTGTCGATGCAATGGCGACCGGCTACTTGGGAGACCCAAGGCCGGAAGGGGTGTTCCTGATCCTTCTTGATGAGTACGGTGTGCAGCTTCAGGAAGACCTCGGCGGCGGCATCCTCGGCGTCCTCCGGACAACGAAAGAAACGACGACAGACCTGAAGGACGTGGCGGTAGTGAGTGTTGTAGATGGAACTCAAGAGTTCCGGACAGACTTGCAGGTTGGAGTTGAAGGAAGAGCCGAAAGCGGCCTCTTCAAGAAGCATGGTGTTGTATTGAGTGGCCATTGCTACTCCTTTGCGAGCGAAGCCGGCACACCACGAGCGCTGGATCCGAAAGCCCAGGATGGCGGACCCGCGGGAGCCGCAACTCAGTTATTTGGAACCGTGCCCTCGCCGGGCGACAACCTTCGGTGGTGAGACCGAAGCTTGCTGCCGGGGAGGAGCCGAATAATCTCTTGAGCGCGAAGCGCGCTGTTCAGTGCGCAAGGTGTCGCGGCGCCGAATGACGAGGAGCGTGAGGTCATCATTGGGCGAGCAGGAGTCTGCGAAATCGAGAACGGTACCGAGGAGCGAGAACAGGGCTTTGCTGGCGCTGACGCCGGAGACAGCAGTGACAGCGCGGGCGAGCCGTTCGGATTCGAACTCGAAATCCTGAATGTTGCGGCACTCGGTGACACCATCGGAGTAGGCGACAACCATGTCGCCTGGATGCAGGGTGACGGCACCGGTTTGAAAGGCGGCTTCGGGGAGAGCGCCAAGCATGGGGCCACCTTGTTCCAGTTGTTGCAAGGCTTTGTCAGGCCGCACGAGCAAGGGAGCAGGTAAACCAGCGTTGCAGTACACAAGATTATTGTTGCCGTCCAAGCGGGCATAGAAAAGCGCCATTATGGGACGCTCAACGGCGTCGCGACATAACTCCCGATTGACTTCGGCTACCACATTGGCCGGATCGGAGTGCAGGCGGGCAGCGCGCTCGATGAGAGCCATGAGATGGGTCTGCCAGATTCCCGCGGTTAGACCCTTGCCGGCAATGTCGCCCAATACGATTCCCAGAGATGAACCGAGATGCAAAACCTTGAAGAAATCGCCAGAGAGATGGCGGACCGGGAAGATTTCGCCGGCGACTTCGTAATTGTTCCAGTTGAGTTCGCGTGGCGCGCAGAGGCGGCGCTGGATCTGTGCGGCTTCGAAGATGGCTTGCTGAAGCATGGCATGATCCCGGCGCAAGGCGCTGAGCTGGTCGTTCAGAAGGCGGACTTGATCGGCCAAATCGGTTGCCGCTGGGGGAAGATTGGGGAGCGGCAGCGGCAAATCCGAGGGCTGGCCGAGGAAGGTCTCGGCCATACGCTCGAGCGCATCTGGAGCAGTGGCGCGGAGCCGTAACATTTGGTCAACCAAGCCCATCATGATGGCGTCACCCCACGAACTTGTAACCCACTCCGTGTACCGTCAAGAAATAGCGAGGCTCTTCGGGAACCGGTTCGAGCTTCTGGCGAATGCGCACAATGTGGGCGTCCACAGTGCGGGTGGTGGGAAAATTCTCGTATCCCCAGACTTCGTCGAGCAGACGGTCGCGGCTGAGAGTTTCCCCGGAATGGCACAGGAAATGTTTGAGCAGTTCGAACTCTTTACCGGAGAATTCAACGCGCTGACCACCGCGGGTGACCTGATAACTGCGGAGATTCACCTCCACATCGCCGAAGGTATATTTTTCCTGCTCTTTGGGCAGGGTCTGGGTACGGCGCAGGACGGCTTTGACGCGGGCGAGCAGTTCGCGAATGGAGAAAGGCTTGGTCACGTAGTCGTCGGCGCCGAGTTCGAGGCCGACAACTTTATCGACCTCCTGACCGCGAGCAGTAAGCATGATGATGGGGATGGAAGGCCGCTTGGCTTTGAGCTGCTTGCAAACATCGAGCCCACTCATGCGCGGCATCATCACGTCCAGAACAACGAGGTCGGGCGAATCGTTGAGAGCACGGTCGAGCCCGTCGACGCCGTCGAGCGCGGTGATGACCTGAAAACCCTCGTATTCGAAATTATCGCGAAGGCCGGCGACCATGTTGGGCTCGTCTTCGACGATGAGAATCTTGGTTGCAGACATGACGTTTTCCCCTTGAATTGCGTGCGCAGTTGCGGTGTTAGTGGTGGCATTCATGCGGGCGCAGCCTCCATGCGAGCTGGATCGATGGGCAGAGCGATGGTGAACTTGCTGCCCTTGTCAGGACTGCTTTCCACGTGCACTTCGCCACCGTGGGCGCGCACAATGTGGCGCACCAGCGACAAGCCCAGGCCGGAGCCCTTGATGTTGTGCACCAGCGGATCACCGCAACGGTAGAACTTCTCGAAGATTTTTTCCTGTTCGGCGGGCGGAATGCCAATGCCGTGATCGCAGACTTCCAGCTTGATGGTGCCGTTGGAACGGTAAAGATTGACGCCGATGAATTTGTTGTCTTTGGAGTACTTCAAGGCGTTGTTGACCAGATTCAGGAGCGAGCGGGCAATGGCTTCGCGATCCACACTGACTGGGGGGATATCGCGGGAGATATTTTCTTCGAAAGCAAACCCGTTTTGCTCAATCTGGAAGCGATAGGAGTCCAAGGTGGAGCGCACCAGCTCGGGCAGATTGGTTTCCTTGAACTCGTACTCCTTGCGGCCGGCCTCGATGCGGGAAAAATCGAGGATATTGTTGATCAGCGCAGTGAGGCGCTCACTTTCTTCACGAATGATGCGGAAATATTCGTGATATTTCTCCTTGGCGGTAATGCGGCCCAGTTCCAGAGTTTCGGCGTAGAGGCGGATGAGCGCCAGGGGCGTGCGCAGTTCGTGAGAGACATTAGCGACGAAATCGGATTTGAGGCGCGCCAGATTCATCTCGCGCGAAATATTGCGGTAGGTGAGGAAAATGCCGCCAATCATCAGGAGAGAAAGGGCCCCGAGAATGGCGTAGTTGTAGCGGAGGAAGCGAGCGCCAATATCGGCAATGGTGGTTCCCGGATATTTGATGGACCACACCATACCCTGGAAAACATCGTCGAAGGCATAGTCAACTTCGCCCTTGCCGCCGTCCCAATTCGCGGAAGCAACCCAGGGAGTGGGATCCATGGGGCGATGAAGGGTAATCGCCGGAAGACTGGCATCACCTTTCAGCCTGCTAGTCCTGGAGCTCAGGACGTCCTTAATAATTCCGGGGAAGAAAGTATCCCGCAGATAATCCTCGTCGAACGACAGCATGGCGAAGGCCGCCTCCTCCTTGCCGACGCCCGGGGGAAGAAAGTAGGCCATGTTGGAATAGACGTGATGGCGATGCCTGGTTGTCCACTCCCCGTAGAACAAGTAGGGGTCACCCTTCTCGGCGGCCATGCGAAGATGCTCGGACATAGAGGGAGCCTCGATAGGCAGCCAGGTGGTCACGCTGTTGATGGATTCCTGGGCATGCTCCCAAAAGTCCTCATCATGCTCGCGACTCGGCGCGATGGCGCTGACCAAGATGTGGCAGTTCTTGTCGTAGACGATGGCGTAAGCGAATTCCGGGTGCTCCCGGAGAATACGGTCGAGATCCGCCTTAATTTGCGTTTCACCCTCATTAATATTGGGAAATTCCTTAACCGCAGGCTCGACCAGGTCATCCACCCTCATCCACGATTTTTTCTCGGCGATCTGCAGCATGTGGCGAAACTCGCGCTGGATGGCCGCTTCGATGAATTGATCGTGCTGGATATTTTTGAGATTCCAGATGCCGAAGCCAATCAAGGCCACGGCCGGAAGGGTGATGGCCAGCTCCAATTGCAAGAGCATGCGAGTGCGGTCGGTCAATTTCCACTTCTTGGACATCCAAACATCTCCAGGCAGTTGCGCACGACGCGCAAACTGACAGAACTATAAAGACCCGGCAGAGGGAGTGTGTCAAGACGCCGCAAAGGATTGTAAAAAGTTGTAAAAGGTGGCGTAGGGGATACGGGAGGAAAGCAGGCTGAGCGTGCAAATACGAAGGTAAGCAACACGGAATGAGAGAGTTAGATTGAGTAAAGGGAGAGCAGGTGGACACGAAGCTAGTTGCAGAGCGCCGCAAGGGCGCTCCGGGACAGACAAAAAGGGGGAGAGCGACTTAAGTTGCCTAACTGTCGCCCTCCCCGGCTAGCGTCAGTGCAGTTTGTTGAGGGTGTTCACGTCGTCATCGACAAAAATTAGTCCCACTGCGGGATCGTAGAGCACGCCAAACAAAGCGCCCACGCCTGGAGGTGGACCCGGCGTATTGTCGAGAAGGCTTTTGGCAATTTGCTGGCCTTCCGGGGTGGTCTCAACGGCGTAGCCATCGTTGCCGTTCACGGTGATGACGTGCCCATCAGGGGCAACGGTCAGTCCCAGGGGGGCGTTCAAGCTGCCGCCACTGGTCAAGGTCGCGCCGGTACCCGCGGAAGTCCAACGGGTGAGCGGATTGGTAATCACGGCAATACGATTCTTCAGAGTGTCATTGGCGTAGAGCACCGGCTCATCCTGGCCGAGAGGAGTCCAGCAATTGGTATCGCCGGAATGGTCGCAGGCAGGCGAAAGACCGACGCCGGTAGGACCGAGGACCAGAGCCACGGGATCGGTCCGCGCTGGGAAACCGTCGCCAATCACGGTGATGGATTCCAGGAAAGGCATCTGTGTTTCCGAGACGGTGAGGTTCACCCGCACAACCGTAGCGGTTTTGACAATGGCGCCCTTGGCGGCAACGGTGCCGTTAAGAACGTTAGTGACAAAGAGGGCCGCACTTTGTGCGCCGTCCCAGAGGGTCATGTCCCAAGGACCATTGATGAGCGAACCATAGAAAGTCTCGACCACGTGACCATTGGCGTTGAGGACGAGCAAGCAACCGGCTTCGGCGGAGGCGGAGTTGCCATTGGTGGTGGGCAAGCTCCCGACGATGACCCAGCCGGTTTGCAAGACGGCAAGCGCGGTGGTGAGGCCCACGCCGCCGGGACAAGGCCCAGGAAGGTTGTCAGGATTAATCTCAGCGAAGAGCGAGAAGGAACCGTTGGGGGAAATCTGGACGATAGTTGTACCGGTGCCTTGCTGGTTGGAGCTGTTGTTGAAATTGCTGACCAGATAGCCGCCCTCGTACAATCTGCCGACGCTGCGGGGAATTTTGACGAGTCCATAAGGATTAACGTCGTTATTCCCCGGGATGGTGGTGGATATCAGGGAGATGTTTTTCAGATTATTGAGGATGGAATCGCTGGTGGCGGCGAGTAGCGGTGAACCAGCCAGACCAACAGCGAAAGCCATCGCGACGATGCAGTGAAGGCATGAGCCGAGGCGTCGTGACATGCAAAACTCCTTTTCGCAATTTTGAAATTTTTGTGAGCCTTGCGCGGACAGGCTGGAACCGAAGGAAAGAAATGACGCAGGCGTTACAAGCCGGGCTAGGCTTGCAGTCGGCATTGGCTTCCTTCCGACCACAACACTGGGAGCGCGTTCGGGAGGATAGAGATAAGTGCGGCAGGGATTGTCAGCAATGTGTCATGAAGGTGTCAAAAGAATGCTAGCAAGCGGGAGGGATGGAGTTTGTTAATAGGCGTTTTTATTGGTGAAGCCGCGAATGAAGGTGAGCATGACGATGAAGAGATCGAGCGCCAGGGTCCAATGGCGGACGTAATAGAGGTCGTACTCGACGCGCTTTTCGATGGAAGTGTCGCCGCGCCAGCCGTGCACCTGGGCCCAACCGGTTATGCCCACTTTTAGAAAATGACGGCGATTGTAGTTCCCTACTGATTGCATGAAACGCTGGACCAGCAGGGGCCGTTCGGGCCTGGGGCCAACCACGCTCATGTCTCCCTTGAGAACGTTCAGGAATTGGGGTAGCTCATCCAAGCCAGTGCGACGGAGCAGCCTGCCGAAGGCGGTACACCGGGGATCATTCTTGACGGTCCAGCGCATGTCGCTATCGGCTTTGGGGGTGATGGCCATGGTTCTGAATTTGAACATGCGGAAGAGCTGGCCATTCAGGCCCACGCGCTCTTGGACAAAGAAGACCGGGCCAGGCGAACTGAACCAAACGCCGAAGGCGATCAGCGAGAAAACAGGGGCTGCGAGGATCAGAACGGCAGCCGAGAAGACTACATCGAAGGCGCGTTTCAGAAAAATGTACACGACCGATTCCGCCGGGGTTCCCTGAAGCTCCAACATCAGAAGATCGCGAATGGAGAACAGGCGCTGATGACGATCGACCGGTGCGCCCACATCCAAGACGAGACGCAGGGGGGCACAGAGAGGCGCCAAGGTGCGGCGGAGGGTGGGCAGTTCTCCGAGTTGCGCGGGAGGAAGAGCGACGATCACGTCGTCGATGCCGTTGCCGATGGCCAGTTGACTGACGCTGTCAAGTTCGTAGACCGGGGAATGGCGAACGGCGCAGGTCTGATCAGGAAGGCGCACGAACCCTTTGATGGCGCTTTTGGCAATCGGATCGGACTGAAGAGACTGGGCCACTTGCAACGCAAAAGCATCGGCGCCGACGATGAGCACTTGGGAAATGGGATGGTGATTCGCCTTGGCAGTCAAACAAGCCCAACGGAATATCTTGCGCACGAAGTAAGTCAGGATGCAGACGTTTAACGCACTGGACCAGATAAACAGGCGGGAAAAACCACTAGCACGATAAAAAAAAGTGATGGCAAGAACGGCCACATACGTGACGAAGCAGGCGGCGACAATTGGACGAACCTTGCCAGTCGAAGCCAGATGATGCTCGATGGAGGCAACTTCATAATGCTCACAAGCTACGGCCCAGAAAATGGTGGTTAACAGGAGCAGGCCGAAATAAGCCGACGGGTCGGCGTCGGTGGAATAGCGCGGGAGCAGGTGAGTGGCAAAACGCAAATAGGCAGACAAGCTGAATGCCAGAAGAGGCATAAAGAAGACCAGCAGGTTCAAGGTAAACTGCGCGCGTTTGAGGCGTCCGCGAATCATGAGATTAATTCCGGGTAGCGAAACTCGTGCCATTTCCGCGCTAGAAAAGCAGCAAAATCGCACCGGAATTGTTCCGGGCTGAAGCGTTGGGCTTGTTGCTGGATGAAGGCAGGGCTGAAGCGATGCTCCACGCGTTCGAACGCGAGGATTGCTTGGGTTAGCGAATCGACGGTTTGCTCGCGGAAGAATACGCCCGTTGAGTTTCCAGGGAGTCCGTTTGAAACGTTCTGTGCGTCAAGGCCACTAACGGTTTCTGTAGCGCCGCCACGGCCAAAGGCGATCACCGGACGGCCGAAGGAGAGCGCTTCGACGGGCACCATTCCAAAATCCTCCTCAGCGGGGAACAGCAGGGCGCGGCAGTGGGCATACTGATCGTGCAGTTCCCGGTCGGAAAGTGGCCCACAGAAATGGATCGTGGGACCGGCCAGCTTGAGAAGGCGGGCATACTGCTCGCCAGCCCCGACAACATGAAGGGGACGGCCAAGACGGTTACAGGCGGCGATGGCCAAGTCGACGCGCTTATAGTCGACAAGCTGACCAGCAGTGAGATAGTAGTCCCCAGTTTTGTTGGCCAAGTATCCGGCGCTGACGTTTACCGGCGGGTAGATGACCGTGGCATCGCGGCGATAGTGCTTGCGGACGCGCGAAGCCACGTTCCGGGAGTTAGCGGCAAAATAATCGACACGGGCGGCGGAGGCGGCGTCCCACATGCGCAGGTAGTGTGCGGCGAAAGTGAACACGGGGCGCGCCAAGCGGCCGATGGCGGAGCCATTTCTGTAGTGATGATAGAAATCCCACAAATAACGCATGGGCGAGTGGCAATAACACACATGGCAGGTGCCGGCGGAAGTGAGAACGCCCTTTGCGGGGCCAGACTCCGAACTTACAACCAGGTCATAGCCACTCAAGTCGAATTGCTCCAATGCCAATGGGCAAAGCGGGAGAAGATGGCGATGGCGGCGATTGGCGCGCGGCAGTTTCTGGAGAAATGAGGTTTTGATGGAGCGCCGGCGCAAAGATTCCGGAAGCGTCGACGAATCGACAATCAACGAGAACAGATCGGCTTGGGGAAACAGCGAGGCGATTTGTTCAACGACGCGCTCGCCGCCGCGATGAGCAACGAACCAGTAATGCACGATAGCTATGCGGGCACGCTGCAACTCGGAAACAGCCGCAGTGGCCATATGCGGGGACAAGTCCAGCCGTCGTTGGACAGTGTTATTCATGAGCTAATCCCGGACGTTGGCGGCACGCGCAGAATGTAGCGGTGATACGCGGTTCGCGGCGTGAGCTGCGCAACGATTTCCAAACCCGCGCGCCGAATGCAGCTTTCAATTTCCTGCGGGGAGCGGCGGATTCGCCGAATCCCACGGCGCCAGAAGCGCGGCAAGAGAAAATCGGGCAATCGCATTTTTAGGCGATAGGAAAGCTCTGGTGGACGGGTGTCGAACTGCAAATAGGCCAGACCGCGGGGGTGCAGCAAGGTTCGAATGACGAACAAGTAGCCCGCGATGGTCGAAAGATCGGGAACGTGCTGGAAAACGAGAAGCGAATAGATGAAATCGAAACGAGTGGGGCTGCCGGTTGCGAGGCGCACGAAATCCTCGGGGCCGGCGATGGCACAAAACGCGACGTTGGTGACGCGCTTTTCAGTCGCCGCGGAAATGGCTTGCTGGATCATGCTGCGGGAAACGTCCAAACCGAGTACGTGCTGGAAATGACGGGCCAACGGGAATGCCAGGCGGCCAACGCCGCAGCCCAGTTCCAAGCTGAGAGCGGGCCGCACATGGTAAGCGCGGATTAGGGGAAGGAACTCGCGCGCGACGGTGTGTTCGCCGCTTTGCCAGAATTCCTGCGGATCATTTCCCTGACGAATGGTCCAGATGTAGCGCTGAGCGTCGTTCTGAGCGAACTTGTCCCATTTCTCGGCGCAAGCCCGGGCCTCGAGCGCGGATTGGGTGAGGGGTGGAGAGGCGGCTGTGCGGGAAACTGGGTCCATAGGCGTCAATTCACTCCAAGGAGATGGTTGTACAAGGTGATGTGCCGTCGCGCGCACTCCTGCCAAGTGAACTGCTTGGCTCGCTGCAAGCCTTTTCTGCGTAGGCAGGCGCGCAAATCGCTGGAATGCAGGATCCATTCGATCTGGACAGCAAGCTCCTCCGGGACGCCCGGATTGAAATAAAGGGCCGCGTCGCCGGCAACCTCGGGCAGACTTGCCGCATGGGAGGCAACGACCGGAGTGCCACAAGCCATGGCCTCCAAAACCGGCAGGCCGAAACCTTCCAGGGTCGAGGGCATGACCAAAAGGTCAGCCGCGGCATAAATGCTGGGCAGCAGGGCTTGTGAAACATAGGGCACAATGAAGGTTGAGTCCCAAATGCCTAAGCGACAGCACTCATCGAAGATTGCCGGTTTCCATCGAGGGTCATCTCCAACGATGAGCAAGGAGTGTGGCAAATGTTTTTCAGTGTGCAATTGAGCGAATGCGCGAAGCAAGGTGGTCACGTTTTTGTGCGGCTTCAGATTTCCGACATACAAGAGAAAAGGACCAGGAATGCCCAAGACTTCAGCGACATCGAAACTTTCGCGGGAAGTGTGATGCGCTGTGAAGTCGTCGCTAACTCCACAAGGAATCACGGTGATCTTGGAGTCTGGAATGCCAAGAAGTTCCACGATTTGACTTTTGGAATAAGCAGAGATAGTGACGATGTGATCCGCTTTGCGTGCGGCGGCGTGGAGCATGGGTTTGGCGTAAGCGAGAGTG
>Ga0187782_10004147_pt1 | contig 10828 bp, 7 predicted proteins | sample 0715_SJ02_MP15_2_FD_132454 | JGI IMG/M metagenome (GOLD analysis project Ga0187782, IMG submission 132454) | Tropical peat soil microbial communities from peatlands in Department of Meta, Colombia - 0715_SJ02_MP15_20_MG | ecosystem: Environmental > Terrestrial > Soil > Wetlands > Peat | place...
AGTGCACGATGACATTTGGCTGGTGAGTTTTATGGACTATGATTTGGGATACTTTGATCTGGAAACTCGAGTGCTGGAACCACTCGAAAATCCGTTCGGCCCAAAAGTGTTACCTATGTCTTACGTACGTTGTGTAACCCATGTGTTCGGGCCGGACCTGAAATGAATGGTGGGCCTGGGTGGACTTGAACCACCGACCTCGCCCTTATCAGGGGCGCGCTCTAGCCACCTGAGCTACAGGCCCAAAATGCTGTGGCAATCAGAATGATTCATTCTACGACGCGGTGCACATGATCCGCAACCGCGAGACAAAAACAAGCGGTCCATCGCTACACACAAAAACGGCGCCCCGGATTTCGCCGAAGCGCCGCGTTTGTAATTCACACTCTCGGAATTTGTCTTAGCGCGCCAATGGCCGCTGGAATACCGGCATCCCTGGGCGCCGCAGCGGATACCCTTGCGGTTGACCATGAGCTGGCGCAGGCATCAGCCCATTCGAATGGCTGGCATGTCCAATGTGCCCGAGCTGGCCATTTCCATTCGACGGCGCGGGCTGCGGCAGCCGCGCCGGATTACCGATAGGGCGCAAGGTGATGGGAGCGGCATTCACGTGATCGCTGATGGCCTGCAAGCGCTTGAGAATCGACTGCCACTGTTCCCAATCCAACTGGCGCAAGAAGGGCCGCAGTCCCTGGATGAAGGGATCTTCCAGCAGCGCCTCGCCATCCGATTCGGGAATGAAGAAGCGGTTCAAGCCCACGTTCAGGGCCTCGGAAATCTTTTCGAGGGTGCCCAGACTGGGGGTCATCTGGCCGCTCTCGATTCTGGACAGGTACGAACGGCTGACCTTCGAGCGCGATTGCAACTGACTCTGGGTCATACCGCGAGACTCCCGCAGTTGCCGGATGCGCTGGCCGATGTTCTCCACGGTCTCCTGATTGGCGAATTTGGTCGTGGTCGCTTCGGGCGCCGCCTGCTCCTGCGGTTCCTCCTCGGGAATTAAATAATCCATCCGCTGGGGCAATGCTCGCACGCAGCGTCGGCAGTTGCCGGTCTTCGTCCGATATTGAACCAGGCCGCAAGTCTTGCAGCGAATGACTTCCCGATCCATCTCCAACGTGTTCAACATGGTGTCTCTTTCCATAGGTGCAGCCACCGGAACTCCTCGCTGACTTGTCATTTTTCCCGGCGTGCGGATAGGAAGGAACGTCGGAACGTTCTCGGGGGGAAGGCAGTTTACTGGCGCGATGGGAGTTTGGCTCAAATTCTTGTAGGCTGTCAAGAATAATTTTGCAAAGCACATGTGGGAAATCAGCCGAAATCGCCCTGTTTACGCCGGTTTTTCGCCTGTCCTGCCGGTCAGCGTTGGGCGGTTTTATTCAGCCGCTAGTATGCTGTGGCGCGGCCATAACTACATGTTGTGTTGCAGAATCTTTATCGGGCCGTGTGCCAATTCGGCACAAATCCCGGCTTTCGTCCTCATTTTTTGCTCCGGCGCACGCCCGAGTACAATGTTGCCGACCATTGGGAACCGACCATGCCTACACGCGACGACGCCTGGAAGCTGCTTTGCGAATACACCCTGTCAGAAAATCTCCGGAAACACATGCTGGCGGTGGAAGCCTGTGTTCGCGCCTACGCCCATAAGCACGGAGCCGACGAAAACCTTTGGGGCATCGTCGGACTGCTCCACGACTTCGACTACGAACGCTGGCCCAACAACGACCACGCGCCGGACCGTGAACATCCGGCGGAAGGGGCGAAGATCCTGCGCGAACAGGGCTACGGCGACGAAATCATCCGCGCCATCCTCTCGCATGCCGAGTACTCTGGGGTGCCGCGGCAGACTCCGCTGGAGCATACGCTGTTCGCCTGCGACGAGCTGGCCGGCTTCCTGACTGCCTGTGCTTACGTTCGTCCATCCAAGAGCATCCTGGACCTGGAAGTCAGCTCGGTGAAGAAACGCATGAAGGACAAAGCTTTTGCCCGCGGGGTGAGCCGCGAGGATGTCATCAAGGGCGCCCAGGAACTCGGCGTCCCGCTGGACGAGCACATTGCCTTCTGCATCGCCGCAATGCGCGAGCAAGCCGACGCGCTCGGCCTGCGCGGGACATTGTAAAGCGAAGCCAGCAGTGGCTGTGGCGCACTTAAAAGCTGAAGGGACAGGGTGTCGTTGACGGGACGCTCGGGCGGAACTAAGATTTTCGGTTTGCCACGCTTATCGGCCCGTTTCGTAGCAACCATATTTGTCTGGGAGGAATCACGCATGAGCTCAAAGTCAGTGAAGTTTCGTCGCGGCGTGGTGCTGCTGGCAGTTTCTCTTCTCACAGTGCTGCTGATCGTGCCCATATTTTATGCGCGATCCCGGAAGCCCGCGGGGGCGATTCCGGCGCCGCCAGTGGCGCCGGTGCGTCCGGTCACGGAAGAGTATTTCGGAGTGAAGGTAATTGACCCGTATCGTTACATGGAGGATTTGCAGAACCCCGAGGTGATTGCCTGGTTCAAAGGACAGAACGATTACACACGGGCGGTCCTGGGGAGCATTCCGGGGCGCGACCCGCTGTTCGCTCGGATAAAGACGTTGGATGAAGGGGCGGATGCGCGGGTCACGGACGTGCGGCGGCTGCCGGGTGATCACTACTTCTATCAGAAGAGGCTGGCCACTGAGGATGTGCCCAAGCTCTATATGCGCGATGGCGCGTCCAGCGTAGAGAAGCTGCTGGTCGATCCGAAGAGCTATGAAACACCCGGCGGTGCGCACTTTGTGATCAGTTACTACCAGCCATCGATGGATGGCAAGTACGTTGCAGTGGGACTTTCGGCAGCGGGATCGGAGGATGCCACGCTGCGGGTGTTCGATACGGCGACGGCCAAAGAGACGGGCGATACCATCGACCGGGCGCAGTTCGGCTCGCCGAGTTGGCTACCGGATGGAAAATCGTTCGTCTACAACCGGCTGCAAAAACTGACGGCGAGTTCCGCGCCGACCGACCGATACTTGAACAGCCGAGCGTATGTGCACGTGCTGGGCACCTCACCGAATGACGACAAACTGGTGTTTGCCACGGGCGTGACCGGAGTGGCAATCGAGGCCAGCGATATTCCGTTTGTGGGGATTGCACCGGACACACCGTATGCCTTGGGGGTGATCGCGCACGGGGTGCGCATAGAGAATACGCTGTACGTGGCGCCGCTGGAGAGCTTGAAGGACGCGTCGATCCCGTGGAAGAAGTTCTGCGATGTGGACGATGATGTGACCGGTTTCGATGTACACGGTCAAGACATCTACCTGGTGTCGCATCACAATGCCCCCAGATTCAAGGTACTGCACGCGAAACTGTCGGGAGACTTGGCGCATGCGGAAGTTGCGGTGCCGCCGGGAGAACAGGTGATCCAAAACGTAGCGGCAGCGAGCGACGCAGCATACGTACAAGCGTTGGATGGCGGCATCGGACGGCTGTTACGGGTGGCATACGCCGGCGGGAAAGCGGAGAGCGTAGCGTTGCCGCTGGAAGGAGCGGTGGCGCTTTCGGGAACAGACCAGCGAGTGGCGGGCACATTGCTGGAGCTGACATCGTGGACCCGCGCGCGCAAGATCTATGCGTACGATCCATCGTCGAAGACAGTCAGCGACACCAAACTCCAGCCCGTTGGGAAATACGATGAGCCTACGGATCTGGAATCGCGCGAGCTTAAGGCGAAGAGCTACGACGGCACCATGGTGCCGGTGTCGGTGGTGTACAAGAAAGGGCTGAAGCTCGACGGGAAAAATCCGACACTGCTGGAAGGGTACGGCTCCTACGGCATCACGCTGGACCCGTTCTTCGATCCGCGCCTGATCGCGTGGTACGAGCAAGGAGGCGTATTCGCCGTGGCGCATGTGCGAGGCGGCGGCGAGTACGGCGAAGATTGGCACCTTGCCGGCAAATTACTGAACAAGCCCAACACCTGGAAGGACTTCATAGCGGCGGCGGAGTTTTTGATTGGCGAGAAATATACGGACACGCCACATTTGGCGATTGAAGGAGGGAGCGCAGGAGGGATTACCGTTGGGCGGTCGATTACGGACCGGCCCGACTTGTTCGCGGTGGCCATTGATGCGGTGCCCGAATCGGATACCCTGCGGTCGGAATTTACGCCCAACGGACCACCGAACATCCCCGAGTTTGGAACCGTAAAAGAGGCGGACGGATTCAAGGCGCTGCTTGAAATGAGCGCATACGGACATATCAAGGACGGAACGAAGTACCCTGCGGTGCTGATCACGACGGGATGGAACGACCCGCGAGTGATTTCGTGGCAACCGGGGAAGATGGCCGCGCGGCTGCAGGCCGCGACGGGGAGCGGCAAACCCGTGCTGTTACGCGTGGACTATGACGCGGGGCACGGCATCGGTTCGACGAAGACGCAGCGGGAGCAGGAACTTGCCGACGAGTTCAGTTTCTCGCTGTGGCAGTTTGGCATACCTGGCTATCAGCCCGCTAAGCCGTAGGCGCGGGCCGCTCGGCATTGGTAGACTGCTGCGGCCGACTGCTGATCATCCATTGACACACGGCCGAGCCAGTGGGTGTACAATGTGCGGCGATTGGGTGCGTTTTCCCCAAACCTGTTAGTCACCAGGTTCAACATTCAGTTCAGTAAGGAGGCCAAATGTCTGCGCCACAACCAGCTCTTTCGCTTTCCCCGGAATTCGCCGTTGGTCTGCGCGAATACATGCTGCAGGGACTTTCCCGCGAATTGGAGACCACCAAAAAGGTCATTGCGGCCATTCCCGAAGATAAACGCGACTATCGCCCGGATCCCAAATCTCGTACTGCTTGGGAACTCGCGTGGCATCTGGCGTCGTGCGATGTGCAGATGACCGACGAAACCGCCGACCAGAAATTCAACATGGAGCCGAGGTTTAAGGAGGAACCCAAAACCGTCGCGGAATTAGTCGATTGGTATGACAGCAACCTTAAGCGCGCCATCGCTCGCGTCCGTGAGTTGAGCGCGGAACAGCTGTGCACTCCCGTGGACTTTATTGGCGCATTCAATTTTCCCACGGTGATCTATTTAGGCTTTGTGAACAACCATTCCATCCATCATCGCGGGCAGTTGGCGGCGTACCTCCGGCCAATGGGTTCCAAGGTTCCGTCAATTTACGGGGGCAGCGCCGACGAACCCTGGGCAGGCTGAGTTGGCGCCGCGAATTTGCAATTCGCAGGACCAGCCGATCTGATGATCGGTCACTACACAATACATGCGGAGGCCGTCAGGAAGACGGCCTCTTTTTTTGCCATTTTCTGTTTTCCGTTTTTGATTTTCTATTTCTTCTTCGCTGATGCCGCTTTCTTGATCAGCGGGGTGGCCTTGTCGGCGTCGGCGGCATTCTCAAAGCCAATCACCGCCAAATACTTTCGGCCAATCACCTGAGCGATCAGAAAATCCAGGTTCACGCCGGCGTCGGCAATCGCTTTGGTTATGCTGTGTCCCAAGCCGCCGCGATTATCGCCTTCCACCAACAGCACGGGAATACCCGACGCCGCCAATCCCGCCTGTTGCGCGGCTTGCGTGGCTTTCTTGTTGGCCACGGGATACAACTCGACAGCGGCCTTAGCCGGGTCGCCCGGAAACTTGTAGCCCATCACTACCTGCAGGTCCGCGCCTGCGTTCGCCAGCGGTTCCAAGGTGCTTGCCAAGGTTCCCGCTCGATTCTCCAGTTCCTTACGCCACAACGTGATGCGTTTCACCGTTATCGGCATGATCAGCCTCCCAGCAGTTCTCAATGAGCCCGCTGAGGTGCATCGTAACTCCGCGTCCGCACCGACTTCAATGATCTCTCGCTATTGCGAAGACATTCCTCGCGTCGCCTGTTTGCCGCAGGCAGGCTCGAAATGACGGATGGCGCCGTCACTCGAAGCTGATCAGCACAATTTCCGGGTGGGTACAGACGCGCATGGGAGGTCCCCAGGTGCCCACCCCGCTGGAGGTATACACCAGCATGTCGCGGAACTTCTTCAACCCATAAGTGTAGTCGCCGAAAATCCGCGAAGTGAACCAGGTAAACGGGAACAGTTGGCCGCCGTGGGTGTGCCCGGAAAGCTGCAAGGAAATGCCTTCCTTCTCGGCAATGGGCAGTTTGTGCGGGACGTGGGCCAGCAAGACGCTGGCGCGATCGCGATCGACGTGGACCTTCTCCAGCACGCTTTGGAAGTGCCGGGAATCGTTGGTATCCAGATACGGCACGCCCACGACTTGCAGCCCGTCGAGGTTCACTATTTCGTTGCGCAACACGCGAATGCCGGAGCCTTCGATGGCTTCCAAATATTTTCGAGGGTCACTGAACTCCTCGTGATTACCCGTGACGAAATACGAACCAAAGGGCGGGCGCAACTGCTTGAAGGGGGAGACCAACCTGCGCGCATCCACTTTGGTGCCGTCAAACAAGTCGCCGCTGATGAACACCACGTCGGCCTTCAACTGCCGCAACATACCCACCAGCCGAGTCAGGAAGCGGTAACCTTTGATATGGCCCAAATGCGTGTCGGTCACCAGTGCGGCCACGCGCCCGCGCCACGACGCCGGCAAGCCCGGCAACTTCACGGTGATGCGGCGCACCCGGATAGACGAGGCGTTGGCAATGCCATACAGGCTGGCGATGACGGCTATGCCAAAGAACAGGCCGGCGATGGAGTGACTGCTCACCGGCAAGCGGGTGAGCCACACCACGCCGTACACTAGCCAACTGGCCAGCGCGGCGATGAACAGAAAATTGAAGGTGCCCAGCCAGATGCTGGCTAGCCGGAGCAACCAGCGCACTGGACCGTTGAAGTAGCGATGGGACAGCAGCGTCGCCGGGACGAAGCTCACCGCCAGCAGACCCAACGCGATGCGGAAGGCCAGCAACCCGCGGCCGTGCGGCGCGCCCCACAGGGTCACCCAGGTTTCGTAGACAAAGAAGTGCAACAGCAGCAGAATCCCCTGCACCATCAAGGCAAAGTTCACGATTCGGCGTCTCAAGCTGGGCCCCCTGGCTTCCATCTTCTCATCCCCCGGCTGTTTATTGGATGAGGGCGAGGCAGGAGGGGCTACGTGGGTGCGGGATGGCGGCGTGTCGAAGGTGACTGGCATTAGTGAGCCGTTGTCGGTGAGCAGCGAGCCGCAATTGGTTAACATAATTACCCACCCCCTCCCCCTGTTTTTGTATCAAGCGCAAACAAAGGACTTAGCGAGGAGGACGGCGAGAATGAAATGTGACGGGCAAACATAGGATAGAGGCACCCCCCTGTTTTTTGCAGATTTATCAAAAGAAAGGAGATGTGTGCGCCGCGATTTGCAGATTTATCAAAACAAAGGGGTAAAACTGCGGTGGATTGCGCGAGTAGCGGAAGCAGCGCGGGTTGTGCGGATGCGTCGCGGTGGGTTGTGGAAAGAATGGCCGAGGCATGGGCGGCGTGCTCCCCGAAAACTGCGTGTCGATGATAACTGAATAGGTATGTCAATAGAACGGTACGGAGGGACAGGATTGGGACAGGAGCGGGCCGCTCTGTGTCGAGGATGCATCGCGCAGCTCAGACCGCAGAAAAGTCAAAAGCCACACCGTTTGCAAAGCAGCGCAAGGGTGCGGCCTGCCCACAGCAGACCGGCACCTAAAACCGTTTCTGAACCGTAACGATGAGCCACCGTTCAGACAGAGACCCAAGACCCACCCTCAAAAACCCGCGGGCGGGGCACCGCGACGGAGGCAAGGAAGAAGCGCTGGCATAAAAGCCAGCGCTACACGGAGCAAGCGATCGAGCCTTTCGAGGGCGGGGCAACCGGCCGACGACGCAGTGAGAATCGTCTTGCCAAGGCGTGCTAGGATTCCCTCGCAATAAGGAGGGCATCTCTCATGGCGCGCGAGGCAACGTGTTGGGTAACTACCATTCTGGTGGGCGCGGTGTCGGTCCTTGCCGCCTACGGTTACCTATCCGGCAGTCCGCAGTCCGTTGCGGGATTCGCGCACGTGGGCTATCCGCAGCAGTTGCGAATTATTCTGGGGATTGCCAAACCTCTTGGTGCGATCGCCCTTATCGTTCCGGGCCTGGCCAAACTGAAGGAGTGGAACTATGCCGGATTCACATTTGCCTGGATTTCTGCATTTATCGCTCACTATCTCGCGAAAGATGGCGCAAAAGCGTTCGCTCCGCTGGTATTTCTGCTGATCCTTGCCATCTCCTACCTGACCCGCCCTGCAAGCCGTCAGTGCCAGGCGATGATCGCCACACCGATCGAGTCAAGGCAGGAACCTTGACCGCCGATTTTCGTGGATGACGGGCAAAAAGGGAAGGTATGAACTTAGTGTTCAGCCGCTGCTGTCTTCGTCCTTCAACTCCGCAGTTTGCATTTGAGGAGAAGGCGGTGGGCAGGCCTTCGAGGCTCAGGATGAACTCGAGTCGGGGCTGGAGCGACGAGGCTCAGGGCAAGCCCGTTCGAGGACTCAGGGCAGGCAGGGCTGGCGTACACCAAAGCGCCCTGCTGGTCTGAAGACCGGCGCTACACAAATGGAGCGGAGCGGCCACCTGGAGGAAAGAAGAGCGGGCCGTTGGAGGCTCATGACGGTAGGACCGAGGGTGAAGGAAGTGAAGCGGGCAGCGCTTCGACGCTCAGGGGAGGCAAAAGCGGCAGCAGGGCTGCCGCACTCCAAACAGCCGGTCTGAAGAGCAGACTCAGGGGTGCTACTCGGTTTTGGCGCTGTTATATCGCGCGGTGATGAGGGTCATGTCGTCGGCCTGCACGCCCTGGCTGAAGTTCTGCACCGCTGCCACGATGGCCTGCAGCACGTCGGATGAGGATTGCCGCTGGTGCGAGCGTATAACCTCGATGAGGCGCGGCTCGCCGAACTCATGGTCCTCATCGGGGGAAGCCTCCGAGATGCCATCCGTATAGATCACCAGCACATCGCCTTCGTGCAGAGTGCGATCGGCGACAACACAGTCCCAGTCTTCAAACAGTCCCAGCACCGTCGCGGTTGGGCTGAGCCGTTCGATTTCCCCGGTCGCGCGCAACAGGATCGGTGGATTATGTCCGCAATTCACGTAACGCAATACGTGGTCTTCATCGGCGTAAGCGGCAAAAAACATGGTGGCGAAATTGCCGATTTCGGTGTTCTGGTAAAAGAGCTTGTTCACCGAGCGCAGAAGACGGGAGATGTCCTGGAGCGCCAGGGCATACTGACTGCGCAGGTTGGCCTGCAAGTTGGCCATGAGAAGAGCAGCCGACATGCCCTTGCCGGAAATATCGGCCAACACCAGGCCCAAGCGTCCCGAACCGAGATCCAGAAAGTCGTAGTAATCGCCGCCGACCGCACGCGTCTGGATACATTGGCCAGCGCATTCGAGGGTACTCAGCGTGGGCGCCCGCAGAGGAAGTAGACGGCTTTGCACCTGACGAGCAATTTCCATCTCGCGCGCAGCGCGGCGTTCGCTCTCGATGCGGAGCGCCATTTCCTGGGCCAGCCGCATGTTTTCCAATGCCACGCCAGCCTGATTGGCGACTGACTGGAGCAGGCGCTGGTCTTCGCGGGAGTACGGTTCTTCGGAGAGCCGCTGTCCGAGGACAATCAAGCCGAGCAACTCGCCGTTGCGGCGCTGGACGGGAACAAGGCACTCCGGTTGAAGTGAAGCGAGCGGGCCGAGGGTTTGGTCATTCCCCGAGTCCAGTGACATCTCCTGCGGAGAACCAGAGTTCGCGAGCGCCAGCAGCCAGGGAAGACCCTCAGGAATGCTGGGCAACTGGGCCGCTAGAGAGGGATCCGAGGCTACGAGTTGGCCACGACGATCCGAGAAGTAAATCCCCAGGGCGGCGGGGTGCAAAGCATTATCGATGTGTTCGCGCAGTAGCGCAGCCAGTCCTTCCTGGGTTTGAGCGGTGCGCGTGTTTGCAGCAAGGTCCTCAAGGACCAGGCGGGCGTCGTAGGCGCTGCGAAAGAACGCGCGATCGAGCCGCCGGGTCACACGTGCCTGGACGTGTGTTCCGGCATAAACGAACCCGACGCCGAAGGCCACGCCGACCAGCACAGCGGAGCCGCGCGCCGAAGCACTCTGTTCCAGTTGGCGAGCCAGGACGACGGTAGCCGCAACACCGGCAGCGACGATCAGCACGATAAAACCACGTTGAGCGAGAAAATACCTGGCGCTTCGTTTGAGCAACAAGGGGACTTCGAGGACCCGATGCTTGACGACGGCATAGGCAAAGGCCAGGGGCATTAACGAAAGCATCAGAATGGGAGTGATCCAGACCCAGAAGGGGAGAGTGTAGACGTTTTGGTTGGCCAGCGAAGCAAAGAGCGTGAGCAGCATGCCTGGCGCGAACGCGCCGACGGTTCCCCACACCATGACGCGAGTTTTGCGCCGAGTAATAGCGTCCGTGGCACTAATGCTGTTCCAGACCAATGCCACCAGTCCGAAGAGGAATCCGCAGAACATATAGACCACCACTACCGGAAGCACCCGTGGCCAGAGTTGCGCCACAGAAATGGCTGGCGCCAAACTTCCGCGAATGAGAACGGCGGCAGCGATGCTCACGGAAGTGACTCCCGCGATCACGAGCAAGAAATACTTCAAGTAGGGGAAGCGTCGATCCAGAGGGGAAGGTTTAGGGAAAACGGTACAGAAGAAGTAAAAGAGCGCTGGAGCGCTGCCGTAGAACGCAAACATGTAGGCGAGCGCAAAACCACGCAGGGCAGGGTGGATTGCACCTTCCCGAAACGCCATGGGTGCGGCGGAGATGAACCCAGCAAACACAAGGGCCAGCAACCAGGCGTTGCGGTCGTCGAAGCGCAAAAAGAGGATGGGAATAGCCACAA
>Ga0187782_10004148_pt1 | contig 10827 bp, 10 predicted proteins | sample 0715_SJ02_MP15_2_FD_132454 | JGI IMG/M metagenome (GOLD analysis project Ga0187782, IMG submission 132454) | Tropical peat soil microbial communities from peatlands in Department of Meta, Colombia - 0715_SJ02_MP15_20_MG | ecosystem: Environmental > Terrestrial > Soil > Wetlands > Peat | place...
CCGTGAACGACTGGCCGTGGAAAGACTGACCGACGGTCACATGAAATGCAAGAAACGCCAATGTCGTTCGAACCCGAGGCCACCGTTGCTATAAATCATGTCGGACTAACCGATCCAGACATGCATGCCGCGATCGATTGGTACGGCGAGGTTTTTTGGTTTTCCGCTGTATCAGTGGTAAGCGCACTTACTCGACGGAAATTTCGTTGGTATCGATCGAGCTATTCCAGTTCATCACAATTTGCCTTAGCGAGAAGCTAGTTCGCGGAAGTAGTCCTTCAGTGACCGGGGTTCCCGGCGCAGGATCGAGCGCAACACCAGGGAGTTGCCGCCCGGCAAGCCGTGCTTGTCGTAGTGGGCCATCATGCGGCTCATGCCATCGCGGAACGGCCCTTCGGGCAGCTGTGATGCGAACTGCTCCAACGGTATCTGCACCGCGGTAATCGGTCGGCCGAAGACGTCGCTGATGATCTCGGCGGTTTCGTGGCTGTCCTGCATTCCCGGCGCGCACAATTCGAATGTGCCGTAGCTGAGCTCGGTACCGGTCATCGCCATCGCGGCGACCTCCGCGACATCGCGGTAGTCCACCGAGCACATCTTCGCCGACAACGAGTAAGGCTGCGCCAACCGGTCGTGCTCGACGACGTCGTTCCACGACCGCTCGAAATTCTGCATGAACCGCGCCGGCTGCAGCACCGTGAAATCCAGCTCCGAGCTGTAGAGCGCCTCTTCCACAGGCAGCTTCGCGGCGGCGTGATTCGTCATCGCCGAGATCGACGGGTGAATGACACCGGAGAACACGAACTTTCGCACCCCGGCGGCTCGAGCGGCGTCGACCATGGCCACGCCCATTTCCGCTTCCCCGGCCGCATGTGCCGGGCCGATGTGGAAGACACCATCCATCCCTACGAAAGCGTCAAAGAGGGAAGCCGGTTCGGTGAGGTCCCCGATGGCGACCTCCGCGGCGCCGTTTTGTCGGGCAACTTCTGCCCGTTGCTGATTACGCACCAAAGCGCGCACCGAAACGCCGCGTTCGATCAGCTCACGCAACACCCAGTGCGCATGACGCCCGGTTGCCCCGACCATCAATACCCGCATCGCTGCCCTCCCTCACTGGCCCAGCGTCGCGGTCATCATCTGGTTGAATCCGGGGTAGATGTCGTCGTATCTCCCATCCCGCTCGGCGAACCGGAACCCCTTGACCCGCTCCACGACGATCTCATCGGCCTGCGGCTGGGTCTCCAACAGCGTCATCGTCTCGGTGATGTACTCATCCAGCGGCATTGCCCTCGGGTTGAATCCGCGCTCGCCCTGCAACGCGGTCTGCACCTGCGGCGGAATGATTTCGATCACCTGGACCGAGGTCTCGCGAAGCTGAAAACGCAGCGACTGGGTGTAGGAATGCATCGCTGCCTTGGTCGCGCAATACGTCGGTGTGAGCGCGCTCGGCATGAACGCCAGCCCGGACGTGACGTTGAGGATTGCCGCATGCGGCTTTCCGAGCAGCGACTGCAGCAATGCCGCGGTGAGCCTGATCGGTCCCAGCAGATTGATGTTGACCGTCTGCTCCGCCGCGCCGGCGCCAGGGGTAGTGAGGTTCTCAACGCGCTGGATGCCGGCGTTGTTGACGACGACGTTGAGGTCCGGGTAGTTGTCGGTGAGCTGGATGGCGAATCGCCGGATGTCGCCGGGGTCGCTTTGATCCAGCGACAGATACTGCATGCCCGGGTTGGCTTCGGCCACCGCCCGAAGCGGTTCGAGGCGTCGGCCCGCGATGATGACCTGGTTGCCCAACCGGTGAAATGACTCGGCCAGGCCGCGGCCGATCCCGGTGCCGCCTCCGGTCACCAGGATCGTGTTGCCCGTCATCTGCATGGCGTTCTCCTCCCGCTGCTGTCTGATACCTGCATACCCGTCACCGTGGACCCACCGCATGACGACCTGATAATCACGTCGGTGCGCTGAACTAACCTGTAACGGTGGCGCAGGTTCCGCGGACTCGCTACGCAACTTGTAGCGAAGTCGACATCGCTTACCAGGTGCTCGGCGATGGCCCGACCGACATGCTGGTGCTGCCTGGGCCGTCCATCCCGATCGACACGATCGATGCCGAGCCGTCGATGTACCGCTTTCACCGGCGCCTGGCCTCCTTTAGCCGAGTGATCCGACTCGACCAGCGCGGGGTCGGCCTCTCGTCGCGGGCCCCGTCGCTGGACCTGATCGGACCGAAGTTCTGGGCGAAAGACGCCATCTCGGTGATGGATGCGGTCGGATGCGAGCGGGCGACGATTTTCGCCCCCGGGTTCGCCTCGATGACCGGACTCATTCTCGCGGCCGACTATCCGGAGCGCGTGAGCAACCTGGTGATCGTCAACGGCGCGGCCCGTACCCTGCGTGCCCCCGACTATCCAATGGGGTTCGAAATCATCGACGACGACCCCTACACGACGGTCGCGATGGAACCGGATGCTGTCGACCAGGGCTTCGACATGCTCGGCTTCATCGCTCCCGGCATGGTCGGCGACGACGCGTTCCGCGCTTGGTGGGACATGGCCGGCAACCGGGCCGCCTCACCCAGCATGGCCCGCGCCATCATCCTGACCGTCAGGCATTGCGATGTCCGCGACACCCTGGCACGTATTACCGCACCGACGCTGGTTCTGCACCGCGAAAACTCGGAGTTCTGCCCGATAGCCAACGGCCGTTACATCGCCGAGCACATCGGCGGAGCACACTTCGTCGAGCTGCCTGGAGCAGATGCCCTCTATTGGGTCGGCGACACCGCGCCGATGCTCGACGAGATCGAAGAGTTCGTCACCGGCGTACGAGGCGGCTTCGGCGCCGAGCGGGTGCTCACCACGATCATGTTCACCGACATCGTCGGTTCGACCGAGCGCGCCGCCGTGCTCGGCGACGACCGGTGGCGAGACCTGCTGGACAGCCACGACACCATCGTGCGCCACGAACTTGAACGGTTCGGCGGTCGCGAAGTGAACACGGCTGGCGACGGATTCGTCGCGACCTTCACCAGCCCCAGTGCGGCGATCGCGTGTGCCGACTCCCTAGCCGACGCGATCCGGGTGCTGGGGATCGAGGTACGGGTAGGCATTCACGCTGGCGAGGTCGAAGTGCGCGGGGCCGATGTGGCCGGGATGGCCGTGCACATCGGTGCGCGCGTCGCCGCGCTGGCGGGGCCCAGCGAAGTGCTGGTGTCGTCGACGGTGCGCGACATTGTCACCGGTTCGCGCCACCGGTTCGACGACCGCGGCGAGCACGAGCTGAAAGGGGTGCCGGGCCACTGGTGCCTCTGCGCTCTCGAGCGGACGCTCGCAACGGTCAAGCAGTAGTGAGCAGGCCCACGATTACTTCACAGCCAGGACATAAGTTGCGCCGCTAGTCTCGGCGCCATGCCACCGCGACTGAACCTGTTCACTAATCGCGAGCGCGCCAACTCATTTGGCGGCGCGGCGCAGAACTACGACACACACCGTCCGCGCTATCCCGACCAAATGATCGACGACGTGCTGGCGCCTGGCGTTCGCCGTGTTCTCGAGGCAGGCGCCGGCACTGGTATCGCCTCGATGCAGTTCATCGAACGAGGCGCCGATCTCCTTGCGGTCGAGCCCGATACCCGGATGGCCACGGTTGCCCAGGCGAAGGGTATCCCGCTCGAGATCGCGACATTCGAGCAGTGGGATCCCGCGGGGCGTCGATTCGACCGGGTGGTCTTCGCCGCGTCGTTTCATTGGGTTGATCCGGCGGTGGCGCTACCGAAGGTGCGTGACATCCTCAGCGACGGCGGCAAATTGGCGCTGATCTGGAACCGGTTGAGACCAACCAACCCCACCCGTGCAGATTTCGAGTCGATCTACCGGGACTACATGAACGTCGATCGGCGCAGCGCCGACGGCAATCCCGACGAAATCGTCGACCTGCTCACCGCCGCAGGCTTCACCGTCACCCAGCGGCGCTATCCGCATGACCTGCACTATTCCGCACAACAGTGGGTCGATATCGCGTTCACCTTTTCCCATCAGCTGATACTTCCCGCCGACAAGGCGTCCGAACTCCGGGCAAGGCTAGTCGACCGAATCGGGTCCGCGGGCGTGGCGGTCGGCGGCGACGCAGTGGCGATCCTCGCCACGCCGGCATAGCCGCCGCTGCTGCGCCGTAGTTAAACCAAAAGGCTTGTCCCGGTTTCCTTTTCGGCGAACTCGAACACCTTCGCGGCGGCTTCGTAGTCACACGCGACGACGGACCGGCCGATCAGGACCGGCCCGCCCCTGAGACCTAGCCGGCCGTCGACGCCGACATAGCTGCCCGGCGGAATCGGTTCGCTGATGCAGTACAGCGTCGGCGCGGCGCCTTCGTCGATGTCGTTGCCGAATCTGCTTGCCAACGTCTCGACCACGCGATGAAAACCCGCCATCAGTGGCTTGTCGGATACGTGGGACAGATTGGAGGCCACCCAACCCGGGTGCGTGAGCTGGGTCGTCACCCGGGACTGCGCGGCGCGCAAGCGGCGGTCGAGTTCGAGGCCCCAGAGCATCACCGCGAGTTTCGAACGCGCATACGCCGGGTACGCCGCCCAGCGGTGCAAGCGCAGATGCATGTCGTCGAGCCGCAGGGTCGCCGATTTATGGGCATCGGACCCGACGTTGATGATCTGCGAGCGCACCCGCCCGAACAGCAGGTTGGTCAGCGCGAACGGCCCCAAAAAGTTTGTGCCCATTGTCATCTCGAATCCGTCGATAGTGTCGGCTCGGTGCTGGGTGATTCCTCCGGCGTTGTTGATCAAAATGTCCACGTCGCCGTCGAGCAGATCGGGAAACGCGCGGACCGTCGAGAGGTCGGCGAGATCAAGTTTGACGACCGACGTGGAGCCGCCGATCTCGGCGGCGCGCTCTGCGCCCAACTCGGTGTTGCGGACCGCCATGATCACGTGCGCGCCCGCGCGGGCGAGAAGACGCGCGGTGCCCAGGCCCACGCCGTTGGTTGCTCCGGTCACGATGATGCGTTTGCCGGTCAGGTTGCCGAGTCGGCTCGGCGACCACGCTGTCGTCACTGTGTTTCTCCCTCGTCAAGCCGAGACTAGCGTTGCGGAAACAGCTCCCGCACGGCGTCGGGAACGGGCGCGACGGCATCGGCGCCCCGGATCGCCAGCTGTAGCAGATAGCCGGGCAGCACGCATAGCAGCGTCTTGGCCAGCACGTCAGGAGCAAGTTCCGTACCGGTCGGCGTAATCCCGCGGGCGGTTTCGGCGAGTGCCTCACCGGCCTGATCAAACGATTTCCGTAACCGCTCAGCCAAGGCGGGATTGCGCAATGCTTCCGACCACACGATGAGGGCGATCGCGGCGAACCCGTCGTCGGCGTGGCGCGAGCTCGCGAACTCCAGCGCCGCGGCCAGCGCCGCACCGAGGTCGGCGCCATCGGCAACCGACTCCCGCACAATCGCGACGATCTGATCGAGGTTTTCCTCGGCGATCGCGACGATCATCGCGTCCTTGCTGGCGAAGTAGCGGTAGACCGCGCCAGACGACATGCCAGCCTCGCGCACCAGATCCTGCATGGACGTTTGGTGGAACCCGTCGCGAACAAAGCAGCGTCGGGCGGCGGCCAGGATGTGGGCCCGTCGCTCGTCGCGGTACTGCGCTGAGACCTTCGGCACCACCGGAGGCTATCAAAAAAGCACGAACGTTCGCTATTGACAACATCGGCTTCCGGGGTGCAGAGTCGGAATATATAAAACGCGAACGATCATTCGCGGAAAGGCGGTCCAGCATGTCCGGCTCCCCTGACTTCGGCACCTTCGGTCGCTTCACCGAGACCCCGGTCGACCGCATGCCTTCGGAAATGAAAGCCGCATACGACTTCACGCGCGAGCTGCGGGGCCTCGTCCCGGGCCCGCACAAAATCTGGCTGGCCAACCCCCGGCTGTCCCAGACCATCGTGCCCACCGGCGCGTACTACCAAACCGATTCGACGCTGACCAAGGCGGAGATCGAGATCGTCACCAACCTCACCACCGGCCGCTGGGCCACGCCGTACGCCAACTACGAGCACGAAAAGATCGGTGTCGAAAAGGGCGGCCTTGCACCCGAGACGGTCGGGGCGTTGATTGCCGGCCGCCCTGTTTCGTTCGACGATCCGCGTCAGCAGGTCGTATACGAACTCGCTTGCGCTCTCGTCGCCCCGCGCTTCGTACCGCTGGGACTGTACCGGCGCGCCAACGCGCTCCTGGGTGATGCCGGAATCGTCGACGTCACGGTCCTCATCGGCTGGTTCACCGCGGTGTCAATGACGCTGGCGGCCTTCGATGTTCCCGCTAACGCGGTAGGACTGGACCAGTGAATAGCGACGCTGTTGAAACGGAGAGGGAGGAACTCTCATGCCGATAGCCCCAATTCCCGCAGTCACTTTGACACCGGTTGCCCACTTCCCGGAAAAGTACTTCCTGGAGAACCTCGCCGTCCGCGCTGACGGCTCCGTGCTGATCACCGCGGTGCTGCAAAAGGAGCTGTGGTGCGTTCCGGGCCCCGAGCCGCACGCGGAGGTACCCCCGGTTCTGGTGCACACCTTCGAGTACATGGTCTCTGGCATCGCCGAGGTCGAACCCGACGTGTTCGTCATCTGTGTCTGCGACGCCTATGAGAGCCAGAGAGCGTATCTGGTCTGCGTTGACTTAACCGGCTGGACGCCCGGCGACCCGGTGTCGCCCGAGACCATCTACACCTTCGGCGAGCGGGCGTGCGGGCTCAACGGCAGCTGCGTGATTGCGCCTGGGGTGATGCTCGTCGCCGACAGTTTCGCAGGTTTGATCTGGCGAATCGACTTGGGGCCGAACGCTCGACGCGCGACGGCCCGGATCTGGCTGGCTCACGACACGATGGCGATGGACCCCGATAGCGGTGTCCCGTGGCCGCCGCAGCCAGGCATCAACGGCGTGCGATTCGGCGCGCAGAGCGGATACCTGTTCTACACCTCCACCGCCCAAAAGGTTTTCGTGCGCGTCGCGGTCGACCCGAAGACGCTGGAGCCCGCGGGTGGCGTCGAGTTCGTCGCCGCCATCGACAACGGGGACGACTTCTGTGTCGATGAGAACGCCGGATTCGCCTACGTCACCCGCCATCGCGCCAATACCGTCGACCGGGTGCCGCTTGCGCCTCGGCACGGCAGCGAAGTGCGCCACATCGCCGGGGACCCGTTCGACGAACTCCTGGTCGGCCCGTCCAGCGCTGCCTGGCGCCGCCGTCCCGGTGACCACGGGCGGGTGGCCTATGTCACGACCGACGGCGGCACCACCGCCCCGCCTGACGGGATCGTGCGCAAAGCCGCACTGCTGTGTCTCGAACTGGAACCGTCCGACGCCCCGGCGTAGGCTGCGAACAGAAACGAGCTGTCGAAAAATTGCGGCTGCGGTTTCGTAAATGCTTGTAGAACTTGACATTTCATCGAGGGAATGCACAAGACCCGCGCGTGCGACGATGCAGAGCGAAGCGATGTGGAGGACTGGCGCACATGACTACTGTTAACACGACGTTGTCTCCTGCCCTGGAGCGAGCGCTGGATTTGCTCACCGATCCGCCTGCCGAACCGGATGCGAGCAAGGGGTATCTCGACCTGCTGGGCAGTTCAGCAGTCGACGACGAGGGCCCGGCCAAGAACACCGGCCCCATTCAGGCGGTATGGGCGTCGTCGATCGGTTCGATGCTGTACGACAACGCGCAGGCCATATCGCGCAGGTTCGTCTCCGCGTTGCAGCACCCGGTCGAGTGGTTGAACATCCCGCAGGGCGGGATCGCCTTGGATGTCGGCTCGGGTCCCGGTTCTATCACCGCGTCGCTGGCTCGCGCTGCGGGATCCGACGGGCTCGCGTTGGGCGTTGACATCTCAGAACCGATGCTGGCGCGCGCGGTGCGCGCTGAAGCGGGCCCGCAGGTCGGCTTCCTGCGGGCCGATGCGCAACGGCTGCCGCTGCGCGACCAGACCGTCGATGCCGTCGTCTCGATCGCCGTCCTGCAGCTGATACCAGACCCGTTCGCAGCGCTGTCCGAGATGGCCCGGGTGCTGCGACCGGGTGGCCGGTTGGCGGTGATGGTGCCCATTGTCCGGGCAGCCCCGGAGCTCTGGCGGAAGCTGCCCAACGGCGGTGCTTACGTGTTCGGCGAGGACGAAATCGGCGACTTTCTGGAGGACCACGGCTTTGTCAGCGTGCGGACCAAGACCATCGGCACTTTCCAGTGGGTGCGTGGCAAACGCGGGTGACACCGCGGCCTGCCGTCGGGCCGTCAGGGCTCATCTCGCCAGTGGGTGGTTTTCGCGCACTCCGCCGTACATGCCCCATCGGACGATCAACGGCATCACCACGTGTTCGACCGACCACGATGGGAAGCGCAGCGCATGGCCGGTGGGGAAGAAGACCTCCAGCCCGTTGGGCTGTATACCCAGTAGCGAACCCCACCTCCGCCCCGGTGCCCGGTAGGTGCGCAGCCGTCGACCTGCGAGTTCGGCGCGGATGTTACGGGCCACCAGCGCATCCCCGCGGTTGCGGGCAGAGCTGCGCAGCGGGTCGGTGGCCGCGACGTCGCCGATCGCGAATACGCCTGGATGACCGGGGACCTGCAGCTCCGGTGTCACGCGAACGAAGCCGTGCTCATCGAGCAATTGCGGCGGCAGCCAGTCGGTATTGGGGTGCACCCGCCCGATTGCCCACAGCACGGCCTCGGCCGAGGCCGGGGGTTGTCCCGTGCTCCAGTGCACCGGCTCGCTGGTGATCTGATCGCCGACAAAGCCGTTGGCGAGCGCGGCGCGGTGCCCCGGGTGAAGGCCAACGCCGAGTTCGGTCAGCCGGCTTTGGATGCGCTGCCAAATCCGCGGGTGATAGGCGCCCAACGCCCGCTCTCCGGGGAAGTACAGGTCGATTCGCTTGTCCGGCCAGGTAGTTGCCATGTTGGCAGCGCTGGTGACCGCGGCTGCGCCGCCGCCCACGACGATCACAGATTGGGCCGCAGCCACGCGGTCGTGTGCAGCGCGCAGATCGGCGCCGATTTCGGCGGACGACTGCACGGTCGCCCGGCGCCAGAAGCCGTTGCTGACTCCGGTGCAGACGGCCAGCGCGTCGTAGTCCTCGGTGAATGCCTCGCTGTCGTCGCGCCGACCGGAGACGGTTCGGGCGGCCAGGTCGAGTCCGGTCAGTGTGCCCTGAATGATCCGCACCCGATCCAGACGGCGGAATCTGTCGAAGGGGATCCAGTAGTCACGGGCCCAGTCGTCGGGTCGGGATAATCGCACGCCGAGTTCCTGGCCGCTGACCAGTGCAGGTTTGGCCGAGATGCCGACGACGTCGGCGTGACGGGCGAGCCGGATCGCGGTGAGGACTCCGACGTCTCCCAGTCCCGCGACGACGACGCGTTTGCGGCTCATGTCGTCGACGCATCGGAAGCTTTGGCCACAATCAGCAAACTGTAACATGTTCTAACTTTGGATTTATCCCGCACAGCCTTGACGCTTTCCGTCATCGGGATGCGGATTCTGATGAGTTTCCTTCATTTTCGGGGTCCGTCGATCACCGGCTTCATGCTGACTGCCATGACTGATACAGCCGAAACGGCATGGACGAGGACGACGAGTGACACAGCATTCGATCCGACCGTCGCACTCAATGGACTACTCGCCGACGTGGGATTGTCGGCCGCCGACGCGGGCGGCCGCGTGACATTCTCCGGACAGGATCCGATCATCGCGGCTCGCCACCGGCTCGGCGCGGCGATCGGTATTCCGATGATGGGCAACGCAGTTGCCGCGGCCACGATGCACCGCCATCGCGGCGGTCCCGGACAGAATCTGCATCTAGATCTGCGCCAGGCGGTACACCACATCAATCCCAGCTTCGCCTGGAAGCCAACGCTGGCCGGAGAATTCCCCTCGATCGCGCTGGTGATGGACAACCCGTTCGCGCTGATTCCCTATCGCACCCGCGACGGGCGAACAGTGATGGCCTCGGCGGTGTATCCGCACCAGGCGGCCAACTGGTGCCGCTTCCTCGATGTGCCACCCGACATCACGAAAGTTGCTGACAAATTTAGCAATTGGGACGCCGTTGAACTGGAAGACGCTGCCAATGCTGCCGGGCTGCCGGCCTGTATAGCCCGCACGCCCGAGGAGTGGCTGGCCCATCCACATGGGTCGTTGCTGGCCGGCCAGCCGGTCATCGGCTTGACCCGCATCGGTGACGCACCGCCGCGCGAGCTGGGCCCGTCGGATCGGCCCTTCGGCGGGGTGCGGGTGTTGTCGTTCACCCATGCCATCGCCGGGCCCACCGTGGGACGTGTGCTGGCCGAGCAGGGCGCCGACGTCTTGGGTGCGGGCCGCCCGAATGATTTCGAGCACGACTGGGTGTACTTCGAAGCGAACATCGGATCACGAAGCGCCTGGCTGGATTTGACGAAAGAGACCGGAAAGGCTGACGTCGACCGGCTGCTGGGCGACGCCCACGTGGTAGTCAACAACCACCGCGAGCTCAAACTCGAGAAGCTGGGCATCGACCCCCGCGAGCTTGCTCAGACCCATCCCGGGCTGGTGCACGTCTCGGTCACGTGCTACGGCTCGACCGGGCCGTGGGCGAACCGCGGCGGCTTCGACATGAACGGCTCGGCCGCCTCCGGATTGATGGCCATCGAAGGCAGCCCCGATAATCCGCAGCTGCCGCCCACCGGGCTGATCAACGACTTCATCACCGGCTACATGGGCGCGCTCGGCGCGGCCGCCGGGCTGATCAAACAACAAACCGAAGGCGGCAGCTGGCACGTCACCGTCAACCTCACCC
>Ga0187782_10004150_pt1 | contig 10825 bp, 10 predicted proteins | sample 0715_SJ02_MP15_2_FD_132454 | JGI IMG/M metagenome (GOLD analysis project Ga0187782, IMG submission 132454) | Tropical peat soil microbial communities from peatlands in Department of Meta, Colombia - 0715_SJ02_MP15_20_MG | ecosystem: Environmental > Terrestrial > Soil > Wetlands > Peat | place...
AACCCCATCGACAGCATCTCGTCGGCTTCGTCGAGGACGAGCACCCGGATGGCGCTCGGATCGAGCGTTTTCTGGCGAAGGTGGTCGAGAATGCGTCCCGGCGTTCCGACGACGATTTGGCCGCCTGCATCGATCGCCTCGATCTGCTTGGTCATCGACGCGCCGCCGTAGACGGCGACGACCTTGATGCCCCGGAACTGGCCCACCTGCGCGACTTCGCGGGCGACTTGAAGCGCAAGCTCGCGCGTCGGACAGAGGACGAGCGCTTGAACCGTCTTCGCCGAAGGCCGCACGACGCGGTCGACGATGGGAAGGGCGAAGGCGGCGGTCTTGCCGGTTCCCGTCCTCGCCTGGACGACCAGATTGCGTCCCTCCGCGGCGGGCTCGAAGACCGCTTGCTGCACGGGGGTCGGATGCCGGTACCCCATGGCATCGATCGCGCGTCGAACGTCCGGGCCGAGCGGAAGGGCGTCGAACGTAGGCTCTGCGGTCGACACGGCCGTCGAGAGGGTGGACTCGGTCATTGTGCGCTCCCCCTATTAGCGTAAGTCCTGTGGCAGGTGCGTCGCGAGGTCGCGACGCAGTGGTTCGAGCTCGGCGTGAATCCGCCGAGCGACCTGCTCTTCGGCGATTTTCAGTCTCTCGAGGGCGGCCCATGCGTCGAGCCCCTCGCGCGATGCGGCACAGGCGGTCGAAACGGAGCTCGCGGCGTCCCACTCGGGCGAGAGGGCGCGACGAAATACGGCCGCAGCCTGCTCCGCCGTGGCTTCATCCGTGGCGCTGCAGCGCGCCGCCGCCCGATCGAGCGCCGCGGCCAGCGACTGCAGGCCCGACGCGCAGGCGCGATCCGTGGCGCTCGAGGCGCGCCACGGCTCCGCGACCGGTACGACGCCCAGGCCGAACACGGCGGATGCGATTTGCCAGCCGCTCGACGCGATGAACGCGGCCGCGACCCCGATGACCAGCACATGTGCCCACCTCCGGCCCCGCAAGCGCGCGCGCTCGACCATGGCGGTCTCCGGGGTGCGTGGGTCCTCGGTCATCGGCCCGTTCGTCATGGTCGGGGCGGGATGTTCTGTCAATGTGCTAGCTGGCGCGGCATGGGCATCGATCGGGCGCTCGAGGGACAAGTGGCGGTCATCACGGGAGGCGGCAAGGGCATCGGCAAGGCAATCGCCCTTCACCTTTCGGCCCACGGCGTCCGCGTCCTCTTGACCGGGCGCGACGAACGCGCCCTCGGAGACACGGTGGGCGAGATCGCCCACGCGGGGGGACAGGCTCGGCATTGGGTGGGCGACGTTCGAGACCATGCTCACGTGCGTGCCGCAGTCGAGCGTGCCGTGAGCGCGTGGCGACGCCTCGACGTCGTCGTCGCCAATGCGGGAACGACGGGCACCGTGAACGTCGGTGAAGGCGTCCAGAGCGGCCAGCCGACAGGGCTGGCGCTCGTTCGCGAGATTCTCGACACCAACTTGCTCGGGACGGTCCACCTCTTCGACGCCGCCGTCGCAGTGATGAGCGGTCCCGGAAGACTCATCGCGATCAGCAGCGTCTTGGCCAAGTTCGGAGTAGCTGGACAATCCGCGTACTGCGCGAGCAAGGCTGGCGTGCACGGTTTGGTGCGGGCGGCCGCTGTCGAGCTGGGTGCGCGTGGCATCACTTGCAATGCGATCTGCCCCGGATGGGTGGACACGGACATGGCACGCCGGCGCATCGCCCAGATGGCCGATCAGGAGGGTCAGACGTTCGAGGCCATGGCGCGCAGGATGCGCGAGGCCGTCCCCGTGCAACGTTTCGTCGACGTCCAGGAGATTGCGCAGCTCGTCGCATTTCTGTGCTCGTCGGGGGCCGCGAGCATTACGGGGCAAGCCATCTCGGTCTGCGGGGGCACGACGGCGTTCGGGGGGTGACGGCGGCTCGTCCACGAGGCTTGACCGCGGTCGGCATTGCATTCATACGTGCTTTCAAATCATTTTGAACACTCCGATGAACACCCCTGCGGCTTCTGCCGCGCTTCTTCGCGATGCGGCCGACCGGGCTGGCGTACGGGCCACCGAGCGCCTCGCTCAAGTGCGCGCAGTCCTGGCGGAAGACATGGCCGTCGTCGATCGCGAGCTGGCGCGATGGGCCAGAGATGGCGTTTCACCCGCGACCGATTCGGCCATCCATTTGCTCGAGGCCGGTGGCAAACGCGTGCGTCCGCTGACGGTGCTTCTTTCGGCCGCCTGCTTCGGCACGCCGCCCGCGGCCGCCCGCGACTTGGCGGTCGTCGCCGAGCTGATCCACTTGGCCACGCTTCTGCACGACGACGTCATCGACGACGCCCACGAGCGTCGCGCGCAGCCGACTCCGCGATGCATCTGGGGCAACGCGGTGAGTGTTCTTGCCGGGGATCTCCTCCTGACCCACGCTCTCGAACGTACGGCGGGCGCAGCGCCTCATTTCGTTCTCACCGACCTGTTCGCCACCCTTCGGCGACTCGTCGATGGCGAGGTGGTCCAGCTTCGAGGTCGGGTCCACATCGACGTGAGCGAGGAAATGTATTTCCGGATCGTGCACGACAAGACGGCCTCGCTCTTCGCGTGGGCGGCGAGATCGGGCGCAGCGGTCGCCGGTGCCTCCATGGCTCAGGCCGCCGCGCTCGGCGAGTTCGGCGCGCGGCTCGGCGTCGCATTCCAGCTCGTCGATGACCTGCTCGACTACACTGGAGAAGCGGGGGCGACGGGCAAGGCGCTGCTTTGCGATTTGGCCGAGGGCAAGCTCACGCTTCCGCTGATACGCGCAATCGCGGAGCGCCCCTCGCTGATGTCCGACGTGGAGGCGATTCGGGCGGGTGATGCGCAAATCGCGTCTCGGGTCGCCGATGCCGTACGCGGGTCCGGGGTCTGCAACGGTGTCCGCGATCTGGCACATGCCGAGACCCTGCGCGCCCTGGCCGCGCTCGATACGGCGCCCCCCGGTGTCGCACGCGAGCTGCTCGGCGCGATTGCGCGCGAGCTCGTGTCTCGCGTCGCGTAGGCTTTCGATTCCGTGGCCGGACGCGACAAACCTCGGACATTATGGCCCGCCGAAGCGGCCGTGAGCGATGTCGTCGGCAGACTCATCGAGTTCTGGGGTTTCAAACGCAACATGGGCCGCGTCTGGACCGTGCTGTACTTGTCCCCCGAACCGCTGAGCGCCGAAGACCTCCGACATTCGCTGAAGCTCTCGAGCGGTGCGGTGAGCATGACCCTGTCGGACCTGTCTCGCTGGGGTGTGGTCCGCCGCGTTTGGATCCAGGGGGAGCGAAAGGACTTCTATGCGGCGGAAATTCAGCTCTGGCGGATGATCAGCCGCGTCTTCAAGGAACGGGAGAAGACCGAGGTCACTCTTGCCATCGAAGCGTTCGAAGAAGCGCTCTCTCAGCTGGACCGGGCGCGAAAGTCGGCCGATCCCGAGGCGCGCGCGCGGGCCAATCTCCGGTACGAGCGCATATCGCAACTGCTCGAGCTGGCGAAGCTGGGAAGGCGTCTTCTCGACGGCCTCGTTTCCACTGCCAAGGTCGACGCCGAGCCCCTCGCGCGATTTCTGCTGGGCCAGCGTTCGTGACGCGAGAGGTCGACTGTCATTCGTCGCGCGAGACGGTGAGCTCCACGGCCGCGGCTTCGACGCTGCTCGAGGTCGGCGGTCGTGGCTTCGTAATCACGACCCGAATGCTCGTCGCAGGACTCTCGGCGAACAATCGATCGATGATTCGACGGGCGAGCGTCTCGAGCAGACGGCAGCTTTTCGCCGTCGCCTCGTCCACGATGGCCGATGCGAGGCGGTCGTAGTCGACGACCTCGCGCCGGTCGTCCCCTTTCGGCAAGTGGGATGCGGGTAGGGAGAGCTCCACGTGTGCAACGAAATCTTGGGGCAGCCGCCGCTCCGACGCGGACGCGCCGTGCCTGCTCCTGAACCGGACGCCATCGAGCACGATTCGGTATTTTTGCACCCTCATCAGCCCGACCACGCTCAGTTCAGCTGGCTCTTGTCGGGCTTCTGACCGTCCAGGAATACCGCCGTCACTTCGCGTTCGAGCGCGGCCGCGAGCTCGGTTTCCATGGCCTCGAGGGACCCGGCGGCGCGTTCGACGTTGCGCTGGTAGATGAACGCACGGACGCGCGCGGGTGCACCCTCCTCCGCCGGGGGCGTGTCGAGCACGAGCAGAGCTCGCGGATCGACGCCGTCGACCACGACCTCGGCGCCGGGCAGATCGACGACGTAGACCTCGGCTTCTCGCACGTAACGACCGAGGACCGAATCGAGCTTTTCGATGGCCCCCTTCACGATCGCGGTGAACGCTTCGGCGCTGGGCGACCAGACCACTGCCGAGCGGGCCCCATCGAGCGCCCGCGAGCGGAGCAATGCCTCGGTGGCTCCGCGGGCATCGCCCTGCTCGTCACGGACCAGACCCAGATAATACTGCGCATCCGCGCTTTGCGGGTCGGCCTTGACTGCCTGCTCGATGAACGGGGCGGCCTTGTCGATTTGGCCGAGCTCGTACCACGCCCGTCCGATGAGAAACAAATAGGTTGGGCCGCTGAACGGACCGTCGGGCAGCATCTTCATCGCGCGTTTCGCTTCCTCGTAATCCCCCTTCGCCATCAGTGCGTCGACTTTGAGCAAGACGCAATCTGCGATCTCTTCGTCGTTTTCCGCGTAGTCGAGCGCCTCTTCGATTTGAGCGATCGCGCCGTCGTAGTCGCCCAGAGGCGCAATCATCACCTCGGAGGCGTTGAGCATCGCCTCGAAATACGTCTCGTCGAGGGCGATCGCGAGTCGGTAGTGTTCGAGCGCTTCCTCCGCTTCGCCATCGAGGGCCGATGCGAAGCCCATGAGGTTGTGCACCTCGGGCGACTGGGGGTCGAGCTCGAGAGCCCGCTTTGCGCAGGCGATCGCACCAGCGGCGTCGCCCTTTTGAGCGAGGTCCCACCCGCGGTCGAGATGAGCGGTGAATTGGTCTTCCATGAGGACGACGCGCGAGCGCATTTGTCTGCCGGACGCGGCGGCCCTCGTCAAGCTATCCGCCGAATCCGATCAGGACGTAGCAGGAGTCGGCCTGGCTTCAAAATGGGCCGGGCGGCTCGGGGCGCCGAACCGCTCTCCGACCTTCGCGGCACCGGCCGCACGGCGCGCAGCTCAGTGGTCGGGGCATTGCGGTGGTTCAGCCTGAGGACCTTCGCACGTTCCGGGTCCGATCTCGTGGACGATGACCCGAGTTCCGGGCCTCTCCTTGGTCGCGAAGACCGCGTGCCATCCCACCGGTAGCTGGGGGTCCGTCCAGGCGAAAATCGACTTGGCGTCCCTGGGGGCGAGATTGACGCAGCCATGACTCTTCACCGTTCCGAACGAGCTGTGCCAGAAGGCGCCGTGGAGTGCGTAGCCGGCATTGAAGTACTCGATGTACGGGACGTCCTCGATGGAGTAAGGGCCGTCGGCCGCCGTGTCCGAGTCCCCGTCCATCGTGGCGGAGATGTGTTTTTCACGGATTCGAAACGACCCGGGCGGCGTCTCGTGCTCGTTGCGGCCGCTCGAAACGACGGTGGCGAAGACGGGCATCGCTCCTTCGAAAGCCACGAGAGTCTGGCGCTTCAGGTTCACGTCGATCCATCGCTCGTGCTCGCCGAGCCTTTCCGGCATCGGCCCCGGCTCGGTCTTCGTTCCATCGATTGCCCGGAGCCACCAGCCCTCGTCGGTTTCCCAGAACTCGTAGCCGTTCGCGCGGGCTTTTTCACCCGTGAGTCCCACGGCCTCGAAGTGATCGACCGGGCCAGAAGCGATCGACGCGTGCTTTCGGGCGTCGTCGAGGGTCCAGCGCTTAGCGAAGTAGTTCAGGACGAAGGCGACGGGGAGCTTCTCGATCCTGCGGGAGTCGACGTTCTTCGTCGCGAACGTGCCGGCGTCTTCGCCGAGCCACACCCCGTGATACTCGGTCATCGGCTTGGCGATGAGGATCCGGTCGGCCGGTGCCGACAGCCCGGCGATGGTTTTCCACCACTTGGATCCGGCCGCGTCGATCTCGTGATCCAGCGAAAGGTAGAAGCCCTTGACCATTCGCCGGGCAATGGGCCCTTCGGGCTCTTGCAGTTCCTTTTGCGTGACCTGTGGCGGTCCGCCGTCGGGGGTCTCCCTCTCCCACCATGGGATGTCGGCATCCTCGGTCGCCGAGTTCGCGTCTGTCGCAGCCGCGTCCGTGATCGCCGGTGCGGTCGGAGACGCCTCGTCGGCGTCGGTTTTCGCTCTCTTCGGCTTGAACAGCCACGGTTCCAATCTCTTTCGCTGGTCGCGTGAGGGAACCGCTCGGTAGAGCGGCGTTCCGTTCCAGAGGTTGACGCCGTACACGTAGGGCAGCGGACCGTCGAGGTCCGGAGGCTTGGCCGATTTGAACTTGGGATGGTCGAGATCGAGCGACGCGAGCTTCCCGCATACGAAGCCGCCCGACGCCAGCTCGAACCATCCTTCGGGGCAATTCGTTTTCTTGTGAGCCTCGGGAATGACGGGAGTCCTTTCGCCGTATCGGAGGTAACCGAGGCGCAGTGACCGACTCTCGCGATCGCCCTTCCTGTCCGGCCATTCCATTTCGCTCCAGATCGGAGCTTGAAGGACAATCGCGCCGATCCACGGACCATCGGGGCCTCCGCCGTCGGCGGCGGCCGCGGCCGACGGTGCGGCTGCGTCCGGCCCGGCCCCGTTGGCGCTCGACGCCGGCACCGTGCTCGGCTCCGCCGTCCTCGAGTTTGCGCGACGACCCCCGCAACCGACGCCAAAACTCACGACGACCGGACCGAGCGAGACGAGGGCGCCGAGCGCCGGAGCCCGGCAGCAAATCATGTGGCGAACGCGGCTGCCCACGGATGCTAGGGGCTATCTAGTAACGCGTGGAAAGGCTGTCGAACCACTTCTCGGACGACTTCAGGCCGAATCTCGGCAATATCGTGTCATTCTTCGCGGCGGCGGCGCACTGCTACGGCTGCGTGCGGCGAGCTGGGGAATCGGCGTGACGGAGCGACGGGACGGCTGTCTCGGCGAAGGGGCGGCGCGAGCTGCGCCCACGGCCCCCCACGCCACGGCGCCACTCGCCGCCGTGGCCCGAAGCGGTCCCGAGCGTTTCTGGGCGCGCGCCCCCGTCCGCTTTGCGTTTGCGGTTGCGTTGGCCCTCTCGCTCGCGATCCATGCGACCCTCTTACCTCTACGGATCACGTCGGTCGAGGTGAGGGAAGTCGAGGGAGACACGGCGATCCCCGTCGACGTGCTCACCTCGGGGGACGTGCCGGCGTCGTCCGCGCCGACTCCGGGGGAGCCGTCCACGCCACCGACCGAGCCCGACCGCGGCCATCCAGACGAAACGGCCTCGATAACCCGCGATGCCGGCCGCCCCGTTCATCTCAACGCGACCGATGCCGGGACGAAGTATGTCGACGCCTCGGCCGGCGATGGAGGATCCGATGCGTCCACGGAGCTTGCGCCCGACGCGGCCTCCGCGGCCGGCCCGGAGGCGCTCATTCGCGAGATCCAGTCGGATCGCGTCCTGGTCATGCTCGTCATCGACGTGGCTGCGGTCCGAGCAAACCCGGTCGGCGCAGGGATGGGCTATCTGGTGCGCGGCATTCCACAATGGCAGGATCTCTTGAGCGACACCAAGATCGATCCCCTGGGCGACACCGACTGGATCGTGATCAGCGGACCGTCATTCGTGAATACCGCGCGCGACGTCGTGCTCATCCACTACTCGGCGCCCGAGGCGCTCGTCGATCGCGCGGTTCGGTCTCTTGCCCGCCGAGACCCGCATGGCGGCGTCGTCGACGCGGGCGTGCTCGGGGTACAAGCGACCCTCGTGCAGGCCGATCGGGCCGAACGCGTGATTCTGCGTCCGAAACCGCGCGTGCTCGCGGTGGTCCCTCCCGCGGCGGCCCACAAAGTGGCTCGCCAGCTTTCCGGCGCCAAGATCGCCGCGCCGATTCGCGCAGGGGACGCCGTGTATCTGCGCTTCGTGAGTCCCCATCGAGCCCTCCCAGAGCTGCCCGAGGCGATCGAGGAGATGAGGATGAGAATTACCCCGCGCAGCGACGGCGGTGCCGACGTCTTTCTCGAGGGCGACACGGGCGATTCGCAGAGCGCCGCGAGCGCAGCCGGCGAGGTGCAGCGGTTCTTCCGACGCCACGACGACGCGCTCACCTCGCTGTTGACCCACGGAATCCTGGATCACGTCGAGGTCGGGGCGGAGGGGTCCCTTGTCAAAGCACACCTGACGGCAACACGCGATCAGATTGCCACGCTCGTCGCCCTCGTGGGCGACGTGCTCGGCGTCCAGCCGGACGAGGCGCCGGTACCCCCAGGATCGGCTGGCGCCCCGCCGCGCGTTCGCTAGCTTCCGCATCGAAAATGGTCGCTCGCCGTGTGGGTTCCGCCCTGATCGTCGCGCTCGCCGCGGCTTGCTCGAAGGCCGTCGACGAACCCACGAGTGATTTCAGGCCGGCCAGCGCGACTCCGGCGCCTCCGGCGCCGAAGGCGCTCGAAATTCACGACGTGGTGGTCGGTTCGGGACGAGAGGCGAAAACCGGGGACCGAGTCCGGGTGCAGTACACCGGTACGCTCATGAACGGCGTCAAGTTCGACAGCTCGTACGATCACGGGGGCGAGCCGTTCAAGTTCACGCTCGGCAAGGGGGAGGTCATCAAGGGCTGGGACCAGGGGGTGCCCGGCATGAAAGTCGGTGGCAAAAGGACGCTGCGCATTCCACCCGATCTCGGCTACGGCGAGCGGGGCAGTCCGCCTTCCATACCGCCCAACGCCGGCCTCGTGTTCGACGTCGAGCTTGTCGGAGTCGAGTGAATGGGCGATCCCCAAGGGCTATACGTCACCAGCGCCGTCGTCATTACCGGGCTTGTCGTCTGGGTAATCTGGGTGCTGGTCCGCGCCGAAAAGCGGGACGGGACGTCGGGGGGGCTCACCAGCGAAGCTTCGCACCCGGCCCATCCACAGGTCGCGGCGGCTCCGGAGCCGGCGGCGGAGCATCGTGACGCCGAGCACCGCGACGCGGGTGAGCGCGACAATTCGACGACGACCGGATAGCGCCACACCGCGCCGCCGGTCAGCCCGCGAACGCCTCGTCCATCAGGATTCTTTGTTCGAGCTCGTGAGCGGCATGGCTACCGGTCGCGGGGCTCGCGCTTTCAGCGCGAGAGACGAGGGAGAGCGAATGCCGCTGCGCGAAAATGTCCTGTTTTCGCGCCTTCAAGAAATACCAAGCGCCCATGTTGCGGGGCTCCTCCTGCACCCACACGACCGGCGTGCCCTCGCGATACCGCTCCAGAGCTTTGGGAAGAGCGTCGCTCAGCGGGTAGTACTGCTCCAGCCGGACGATGGCGACGTCGTCACGCGATCGCGCCAATCGTTCTCTCGCCAGGTCGTAGTAGACCTTGCCGCTGCAGAGGAGAATCCGGCGCACCCCGGCGGGGTCGACGGTGTCGTCCACGATGACGCGCTGAAACGAGCCGCTGGCGAGATCTTCCAGAGTGCTCGTGGCCTTGGGGGCCCGCAGCAGCTCTTTGGGCGTGAACACGATGAGCGGTTTGCGCCATAGCCGGATGACTTGTCGGCGCAGCAGGTGGAAGAACTGCGCGGGGGTGGTCAGGTTGCAGACCTGGATGTTGTCTTCGGCAGCGAGCTGCAAGAAACGTTCGATGCGCGCGCTCGAATGCTCCGGGCCTTGCCCCTCGAAGCCGTGCGGCAGAAGCAGCACCAGACCGGACAAGCGCGACCACTTGTCCTCCGCTGAAACGATGAACTGATCGACGATGACCTGCGCCGCGTTCACGAAGTCACCGAATTGAGCTTCCCAGACGACGAGCTTGTCCGGCCGATCCAGCGAGTACCCGTACTCGAAGCCGAGCACGCCCGCCTCGCTGAGCGGGGAGTCGTAGATCTCGAAGCGACCCACACCGGGGGATCCGTCGCCGAGGTGCGCGAGCGGCGTGTACGGTTGGCCCGTCTCCGTGTCGAAGAGAACGGCATGCCGGTGCGAGAACGTGCCGCGTCGCGCGTCCTGTCCACTCAAGCGAATGCCGTGCCCCTCCAGCAGGATGGACGCGAACGCGAGGTGCTCGGCGGTGCCCCAATCGAATGGCTCCCCCGACAGGGCCTTGAGACGCCGCTGTTCGAGAATCTTCAGTGCCTTCGGATTGGCGCGGAAGCCCTCGGGCATCCTCGTCAGCTTGTCGAGGGTCTCCACCAGCTTCTGCCTCGGAAACGCCGTCGATACTTCGGCCACGCTTGCGTCCGGCCCCCCGCGGTACGCTTCCCACACGCCGCCCATCGCCTCGGGCATCTGGTGAAAGTCGCCTTGACGAGCCTCCTCGAGCGCGCGCTCGAGAGCGGCTCGTCGCTCCTGCGCGATGGCGTCGGCTTCCTCGCGTGAGACGTGGCCTGCGGCCACCAGGCGTGCCACGTAGACGTCGCGTACGGTCGGCTTCTTGTCGATCAGCGCGTACATTTTGGGCTGAGTGAAGCGCGGTTCGTCGCCTTCGTTGTGTCCGTACTTGCGGTAGCAATACATGTCGTTGACGACGTCTTGCTTGAACCGCTGGCGAAACTCGATGGCGAGGCGCGTGACCTGAATGACCGCCTCTGGGTCTTCCCCATTCACGTGAAAGACGGGCACGCGCAGCATGCGCGCGACGTCCGTGCAGTAGCGCGTCGACCGTGAGTCAGCCGGTACGGTCGTGAAACCGATCTGGTTGTTCACGACGAGGTGGATGGTTCCACCGGTCGAGTAGCCTTCGAGCTGCGACAAGTTCAAGGTCTC
>Ga0187782_10004151_pt1 | contig 10825 bp, 8 predicted proteins | sample 0715_SJ02_MP15_2_FD_132454 | JGI IMG/M metagenome (GOLD analysis project Ga0187782, IMG submission 132454) | Tropical peat soil microbial communities from peatlands in Department of Meta, Colombia - 0715_SJ02_MP15_20_MG | ecosystem: Environmental > Terrestrial > Soil > Wetlands > Peat | place...
AAGTGAAAAGTCCGTAGCACGCGAATGCCTGTGCTGTATCAAACCACCTGTGCCTCTACGGACAGCACCGCCGGCAAATCGCGCACGATCGGGGCCCAGGTGTTCCCCGCGTCGGGCGAGCAGTACACCTGCCCGCCGGTGGTCCCAAAATAAACGCCGCAGGAATCGAGCGTATCCACGGACATGGCATCGCGCAGAATATTCACGTAGCAATCTTTCTGTGGCAACCCGTTTGTCAGAGCCTCCCACTCATTCCCGCCGGAGCGGCTGCGATAAACGCGCAATTTCCCTTCATGCACATAGTGTTCACCATCGCTCTTAATCGGAGCGACGTAGATGGTCTCTGGCTCATGGGCATGCACGTCAATCACGAAGCCAAAGTCCGTAGGCAAATTGCCGCTGACCTCATGCCACTTGTCGCCGGCATTGTCGCTGCGCATTACGTCCCAATGCTTTTGCATGAACAATACGTCCGGCCGCGAAGGATGAATCGCTACGTGATGCACGCAATGTCCGATTTCGGCTTCGGGATCAGGAATATACGGCGAGCGCAAGCCGCGATTAATGGGCTTCCAGGTCTTGCCGTCGTCATCGGTGCGGAAAGCTCCGGCAGCGGAAATGGCAATGTAGATGCGCTTTGGATTTTTCGGGTCTTGAATGACGGTGTGCAGGCACATGCCGCCGGCACCCGGCTGCCACTTAGGGCCGGTTCCATGCCCGCGCAAGCCCGCCAACTCATGCCAGGATTTCCCGCCATCCGTGGAACGAAACAGCGCCGCATCTTCGATACCTGCCAGCACCGTGTCCGGATCGGTAAGCGAAGGCTCCAGATGCCAGACGCGCTTGAATTCCCAGGGATGCTGCGTTCCGTCGTACCACTGATGCGTGGTGAGGGGCGCGCCGGTCTCCTTCGAAGTATCGTAGACGAACTTATTGCTCTCGCCCTTGGGCATTCCGCCGGGACCGGTAGTGGATTCCCCCGGAGGCGTGCCGGGCTGGAACCAAGTTTTTCCGCCGTCGTTGGAGCGCTGAATCACTTGCCCAAACCATCCGCTGGTTTGCGAAACGTAGATGCGATTCGGATCGACCGGCGAACCCTTGGCGTGGTAAATCTCCCACCCGGCAAAGTGCGGACCGCTGATGTCCCAATTCTTGCGGGCGCCATCGGCGGTGAGAATGAAAAGCCCCTTGCGGGTGCCAGCTAAGACGCGAACGCGACTCATGAAAGCCTCCTCGGGGGAAACGGGCATAGTCGATACGAAAATATGCTGAAAACCGTGGACGGGACGGCTTCAGGGCAGGGAAGAGTCTGCCACATGACTTCCGACGTCGAAAGTTAAAAGTTGAAAGTCGGAAGTAAGAGGTTAGAAGTTGGAGAACCTAAAAGCAGATCCCTCGCCCCGCAAAAAGCGCGGGGATTCGGGATGACAACTTGAACGCGAGCGGCTGCTTGACTTGTATGTCAACAGAGCCAGTCGAGAGTCAGAAGCAAGACCGTCTATGCGGTGGGGACTTTGTCGCGCACTGCAGAAGAATAGGAAACGCTGGGCGAGGCATTCGAAGCGGGTTTGCCCGGGGGGGCTGCGATGAGTTTGGGCACGTCGCGATAACGCAAATGCGGAATCAACGTAACCAGGCGCACCAAAAACGCAACGGCAACCACGTACCACCCGGCTCCCGGCGTGGCCGCGTGATTGGCGATGCCGGGGTGAGCGTAAGCGGAAGCGTAGTGGCCGAGCAGCAAAAAGGACGTGAGATGAAACGGTAGGCCGCAGAGAGCGGCGCCGACGCCCGCGAAAACGGAGCTCCAGAGAAGCTCGTTGAACAGCCGCCGAGGCTTCCAGCGCTCTGCGGGGTTCTGGCTGGTGACGGTGCGGATTTGCGGAGGAGTGAGCGCAGCGATTTGCGGCGGCAAGGGACGTGAGATCGGAGGAGTTTTCCACCAGGCCTGAAGCCGCTGCGTGAGCTCTAAAGTTTGCCGGTTGCCTTGGAGAATGGAACTGCTGCGGCCGCGCGCGAGGTTGAAGACGCCGCACGTGCCGCGCTCCTCGTCCTTCCAAGCAATGTAAATGCGCTTGGTAGGCAGCAAGCCGGGCATGCCCTCGGCGAGCTTGATTGCGGTGATTTGTTGCGGCCGGAGAGCGAATTTCGCTTCTTCGCCCCAATAACAAATGCGGTCGGAATAGAAGAACAGATAGCCGATGTCCCAGTTGGCGCTGCCGTCGTAGAAACGCGGCACGGCCGCCGGAGAGAGGCTTACGAAGATGCCATTCCAGGACTTTGTTTGGATTCCCTCGGCAGCGAGCTTGTGGCTCAGGGAAGAAGCCATGGTGCTTCGAACGAAGCGCGGCGAGTAGTTCACGAAGATCAGGAAGGCGCAAAACGTCAAAGGAATCGCCGAGGCGAAGACGACCCATTTGGCAAGGGAAGGAACGTGGACGGCGACGAGCGAGATGAGAGAGGGAAGAAACGCCAGCAAGGCAATCAGAATAAGACTGAGTTTGAGCGCGAGGCTGCGGGTTTGCTGGCTGGAATGGACTTTTCCTACGGGTCCTCCAGTAGCGGGGATCGCATAGCTTTGCGTTTCCGCGGCACCTTCGCGGGCGATTACCGGAATTTCTTCGAAGGGAATACCGGCTTTCCGGGCGATGGCGCGAGCGCGGCGCAGCGAAGAAGGATGCGTGAGCCATTTTTCGCGCCAGTGACTCCAGTGGATGGGCATCATGTTGAGCTCGGAGATTTTGAACAGCGCGGAAATGGCGGCGCGGGGATCGTGGGTCGCGGCAACGGCACCGGCATCGGCAGCGTATTCAAAGCGCCGGGAAAAGACATAAGGAAAGAGGGAAATGATGAGGAAAATCAGGACGTAGCGGGCGGCGACGGAATCATGGAAGTACGCAGCCGCATAACCGGAAGCGAGTATGCCCAAAAAGATCCCGCCGAGAAAGGCGTAGCCCAGTTTGGCGGGATGCTTCAGGCGAAGGTGGGAGAGCTCATGGGCAAGCACGTAATCGGCTTCGCGTTGCGAAAGGCGTTTTAAGAGGAAATCGGTGAAAGAGATGGTGTTGCCGGTGCGCGCGAAGGCGTTGGCGATTTGCCCTTTGCCGGAGGGAATCAGGTAGACCTGCTGGAGCTTCACGCCAACACGCTCGGCCATGACGAAGGCGCGATCGCGCAGGTCTCCCGAAGAAAGTGCCTGGGGAAGCATGCCGGTGTGGCGAAGCAAGGCTTGCGCCGCAACGATGCGGAGAACGAAGGCAGCAGCCCACCAGAGCAGGGCGGTGCGGAAACCGTCTGTGGCGATGACACGCAGCCCGGTGAGAAACATGGCCAGGGGAAAGAGTCGAGCCAGAATCGAGTACACCGCCTGCAAGGTGAGTTCGCGCTTGGTCCAACGCAAGCCGCGAAGTTGCTGCTGGACGGGATGGGAGATGCGATAGCAGAGAAGCCAAATCAGCGCTGGGGGAATCCAGCTTGCGGCTTCGAGGAAGAAGGGGTGAACGGCGAAAGGTTCGAAACGCGTGGCGGAAGCGAGCAGCCTGAGGATTTGATCCACGTGAAAATCGTCGAGCGCGATCCACCACGCCAGCAGCGTTCCATTGAGAATCCAGTTGAGCGAGCGTATGTAGCTGAACCACACCACCGCCTTGTCGGCAGTGTCGGCGGAGAGCGCTTTGCGGCTTAGCCAGCCGAACAACACGATGGGAACAAGAAGCACAAGCGCGAGAATGACGGCGTAGCGGCGCAGGGAAGAAGCCGAATAGCCGTAGCGGAAAATGATCTCGGCGGGGAAGGGGGTGCTGGGAGAAGCCGTGAAAGCGAAGAGCGTGCGCAAATAGCGGTCAACGTAGGCATACGCCCTGGAATTGGGCGTGGCCGTGCGCTGTACTGGAGGGAAGGTTTCGAGGACTTCGAGATCGGGGAGGTGAAGCTCAATAGACTGATTGGAGATGGCGTAGCGCGCAGCGAAGGCGGTGAGCGGCGCGGTGGAAATGCGTCCTTCGCGAAGCAAGCCGCGCGCGGAAGAAGAGGCAAGGCAGGAACCGGAGTAAAGGCCGGGGGCCGGGCGGCTGCGAAGAGAGTCCTCCAGAGTGCAGCCGAGAGCAGACTGCAGAGCGTACTTGATTTCCGCGGGAGGAAGCTTGGTGCCATCGGCTAGATAAAAGGTTGCGACGGCCGTAGTTTTGCCTGCCGGTTCGACTGTGACGGTGACCGAGAGGAAGGAGTTTGGCGTGTCGTTGGCGGGGGCATCGTCGTCCGGGGCGTCTATGGTGTCAGCGGCAGGCACCTGAGCGTAAGCGTGCTTCGGCGAAAAGAGGACGAAGCCGCTAACGAACAGGAGCAGCAAGAAACAGCGCCCGGGGCTTCGCATAGGATCACCCTTTCGCGCCATAGTGGCACGGGGAACTCGATACGGGTTATTAGTTTAAGTCTAGAGAGGTTGGCTGCGGGACCTTCGGAAATGTCGCGGGTGCGTGAGTAATCAGCCAAGGTAAGTGCTGGATTGTGAAGACTGTCCTTCGGAGCAATTGACACGAACGGGGAGCGAAGAGGGCAGAACCTAGAACCTGCCTCATAAATTAGGTTGAGAAGAAACAAGTCAATTCCTTAGAGGCTAAAGCCAAAGTGCTGAAGATTCAGGCAGTGTTGCCTGCGGCAGCAGGGCTGCCGCTGATCGTCGGTTGCTGGTGTGGAGATGGAGCTAAGGCGGGAGCCAGGCTCTCCCGCACTCCAAATCAAGATGGTTTCTAGAGAAGAAGGCGGCGGACGCGGCGCCGCCAGAAGATCAGAAGCAGAATGCCAATCAGGATGAGCGAAAGGCTGAGACCCACCCAGAGGCCGAGAGCGCCCCAGTGTTGCCGGAAACAGAGCCACGTCCCGAGCGGCAATCCGATCAGCCAGTAAGCGGAAAAATGGCAGAGCATCGGCGTGCGCGTGTCGCCGGTGCCGCGCAGCGCGCCGGTCGAGACGGTCTGGATGCCGTCAAAAAGCTGGAACGCTGCGCCAGCTGCGAGTAGCGTGACCGCAGCGCGGATGACGGATGCGTCGCTGGTGTAGATCCGCGCGATGCAGCGCGGAAACACCAGGAGCACCACGCTCATGAGCGACATGAACGAGGCGCCCAGGAAAATGGCGGTGTTGCCTGCATTTTTCGCATCGACCGGTGAGCGCCGGCCCAGCGCTTGACCGACGCGAACGGCGGCGGCCGACGAAAGCCCGAGCGGCACCATGTAGGTGAACGCCACGGTGTTCAGGGCGATCTGGTGGCCGGCCTGGGCCACGGCGCCAAGGCGCGCAATGAGCGAGGCGACCAGAGCGAAGATACTGACCTCGGCGGTGAGCTGAATTGCCGCAGGGAAACCGAGGGCAATGAGTTGCCGGATGCGGTTCAGGTCGGGTTGCACAGGAGTCTTGAGCAGTTCCGTTTTGTGCTTCGAGTCGTACCACAGCAGGTACACTACCAAGACAAGGGCGAGATAGGTGCGGGAAATCGCCGTTGCGATACCAGAACCCGTAACACCGAAAGCAGGGAAGCCAAATTTGCCGAAAATCAGCGCGTAATTTCCCGCAACGTTTACGAGGTTTGCGGTGACCAGCGCGAACGCGATGGGCCGCACCATGTTCATCCCCTGCAAAGTCCGGCGTACCGCAAAATACAGCAGCAACGGAATCAGCCCCGCGGACAGGGTGCGCATGTACGGCGCCGCCAGGACCGCTACCGGCTTCGTGACTCCAAATCGCTCGTAATAATGGGGCAAAATCCAAACGGGAATCGCCAAAAACGGCGCGATGGCAAAGCTCAAATAGATGCTATTGATCAGGGAACGATGACAATCTTCGCGCTGCCCCGCTCCGAACGCCTGCGACACCAGGGTGTCCAGCCCGATCAGCAGGCCTTCCCCAAAAAACGCAAAAACAATAAACAAGCTAGAGCTGATGCTCACGGCTCCGATGGCTTCGGCGCTGTACGGCAAACGCCCAACCATCATGGTGTCCACGATGACCATGCTCATCCAGCCGATCTCTGCAAGGATGAGGGGAAGCGCCAGGTGCAAAGTGGGACGCAGTTCGCGCCGGAAGATGGACAAGAAGGACATGAAGGCAGAAGTTAGATATTAGAGGTGAGAAGTCGGAAGAAGCAAGACGGGAAGGCAGAAGGCAGAGGTTAGAAGTCAGAAGATTGAAAATGGAAAATAGAAAATGGGGGAGACGCTGTGCGCTATGCGAGAACCTTCTGTTCTCTGCGAAGGGATGACTGATTGGGGACGCGGGAATCCGGAGTTCCATTGACGCTGAAGCACCCGCGACCTAACGTAAGAATGGAGCGGCAGTGAAGTTTCGTGAGGGGGCCGGGGCGTGTCGATCGAACTGAACTACACACCGAAAATGCTGCAGTACGTGCGGGCTGGTGCGCGGCTGAATTCCCGCGTGGCGGTACGCCTGGAATGGAACGAAGGCGGAGAAAAACGCACCGTGGACGGACACACCGTGGACATAAGTCCCAAGGGATGCCTGGCCATTGCGCCGCAGGGATTCACGGTGGGACAGACGTTGCGGGTGGTGAACAGCATCAACCAGAAGGAATCCGAAGCAGTGCTCATCTGGCGGGGCCATGAGGGACGCAGCGGATGGGAGTTGGGGCTGGAGCTGGTGAACCCGCCGCGCGATTTCTGGGGCGTGGAATTCTAGAACCGGTCTCATAAACGCGTTAATCAGGCCCTTGCGGCGCTCGTTCGCGGTTTTGATAAGATGAGTTCTAAGGCGACTGCGTGTGAATCCTCCTATTCGGAATCACTGGCTCAGGCGAGTTGTATTCGCTTTGTTCATCATTGCCGTTGTTGTGGTTCTCGTTTGGCTGGGCGCGTATCCAGACAAAGGGGACCCCAGGAACATCCGCTACGTTCTGTGGAAGCACGGGCTAAACAAGAACATGGACTTGGACGATGCTTTGTTCGCAATGGTCGGTGATGTTAGGCGTGAAAGGCAAGTGCAAGGGCTGACCAAGGGCCAATTAAAGGCTCGTTTCGGTTACGTGCGGACTCTAGCGGAAGTAACGTCGTACTATCGGGCGTGCTACTTCTCCCCCGGAGTTTTCACTCAAGGGGACGCAGGCCGCGCTGAGATTGCAGCCAAGAGCGAAGATGCATTCTTCCTGAGGGACAGCCCTTGGATGGTTGTCATGAAGAATGGAAAAGCTGCTGACCTCGTCCTTTGCAAAGGCTACTGACTGGCTAGTACGAACTTGTCCGATTAGCGCGGTTGAGAAGAAACAAGCCAATTCCTCACGGGCTAAAGCCCATTTGTTTTGCGCAGTCTGATGTCGGAGCTAAAGCTCCGACCCCCGTTGCCCTATTTATGAGATGGCTTGGCTCTGTTGAAATCCTCGATGCAGAGGCGCGCGGGACCTAAAAGCAGATCCCTCACCCCGCAAAAAGCGCGGGGATTCGGGATGACAAGGCGGGCGCGAGAGGCTGTTTGGCCATGATGTCAACAGAGCCCTTGCAAGGTCTGACTTTTCCCGAATTGGCACGGCAAAGTTTTCCACCGCGAACCCCCAAAACCCCTTGCGCCTGCTGTTCGCCCCACGTAGAGTGAACATATGCAACCGGGCCCGGCTGCCGGAAACCGAAGAAAACCCAGCAGGTAGTGTCGGCATCTCGGCCACGGGTGTATGCAGATTATGAGGACCGCGTTGTGAGGCGGTCCGCCAAGTAAGGTTCAACCCCGGTCCTGTAAACGGAAGGTGGATTGCACCGGAGGGCGTAGTCGATGACGGCGATCATCACGATTGCGAACCAAAAAGGCGGAGTCGGCAAGACCACCACGGCGATCAACCTGTCGGCGGCGATCGCGGCAAAGGGCCGACGGACGCTGTTGATCGATCTGGACCCGCAGGCCAACTCGACGATCGCGTTTTTCAACATAGGCGAAATAAAGGAATCCATGTTCGAGGTTCTGGGAGACGCGCGGGTGCCGATGGCCAAGGTCCTGAAAGCAAGCAAGGACCCGATGCTAAGCATAGGGCCGGGAAGGCTGGCGCTGGCCAAGTTGGAGACGGCGCTGAGCGGGCAGTTTGATGCGCCGTACCGGCTGAAGGACGCGCTCGCGCCGGTGCTGAAGGAGTTCGACTATGTCATCGTTGACACTCCGCCGTCGCTCGGAATTCTCACCGTGAATGCGCTGGTGGCTTCGACGCATCTGCTTGTGCCGATCCAGGCGGCGTATTTCGCGATTGAAGGCACCGACGATTTGCTGGAGACCTACGAACGCATCCGCGCGCGCCCCAATCCACAATTAAAAATGCTCGGCGTGGTTATCACGCTGTTCGACAAGCGCACCAATATTTCACGCGACACGCACGGGCAAATCCGTTCGGTCTTTGGTCAAGTGCTGTTCAAAACCAAGATCACCAAGAACGTGCGCCTCGAGGAAAGCCCAGCGTATAAGGAAACGATCTTTACGTTTGCGCCCAAGTCTCCGGGCGCGACGGAGTACAAAAAACTGGCGGTGGAGGTTGTACAACGTGTCGAAGAGACTCGGGTTGCCCGTCACGCTGAAGATGCGGCATGACGCGCACTATGTAGAATCGCTCACAAGCTACAGCGGCGCGGCGGTGGGACGCATGATCCCGGTGGAACAGATACGTCCCAACCCCGAGCAGCCGCGCAAAGCGCTGGGTGACCTGCGCGAACTGACGGAGTCGATCCGCGAGAAAGGCGTGTTGGAGCCGCTGCTGGTACGATTTGTGCCGCGCGAGGATTGCTACTACATCATCTCCGGGGAGCGGCGGTATCACGCGTCGCGGGCCGCGGGATTGCGGGAAGTGCCGTGCATCGAGAAGATGGCCGACGACGCCGAGACGCTGGAGATCGCGCTGATCGAGAACCTGCAGCGGAAGGATTTGACGCCGTTTGAAGAGGCTGACGGCTTGCAGCGTTTGGCGGAGCAGTTCGACTATACGCACGATGACGTAGCTAAGAAACTCGGGAAGTCGCGCACGTCGGTGACCGAAACCCTGGTTCTCCGGCACATTCCCGAAGATTTGCGCAAGAGGTGCATCGAGCAGGGCATCCTTGCCAAGTCTATGCTGGTGCAGATTGCCAAGCAGCCTACAGAGAAGAGAATGTACGAGATGTTCGCGCGCATTACGCAGGGCCGCTTGTCCCGCCAGGACGTGCGCCGCGAACAAGCGGAAGGAAAAGAAGGCCCGCAGAAGCCTCAGCCGTTCGTCTTCCATTACGAGCCGGAAAACCAGGCCTTTCGGTTCCGCCTGCAATTCAAGAAGAGCCATGTCTCGCGCGAGGAGTTGATTCGGACGCTGCGCGAAATCCTGGGGCAACTGGAAGGCAGCGACGAAGCGGATTCGACCGCCGCGTAGCATAGGCTTAAGCCTGTGTTCTTCTGCGTTTCTGAAGTCACCCGCGCGGGCACGCCACATCTTTCGCTGATTACTTTGGTCGGACAAAGACCCCCACATGCAAAACCGGCATGTGGGGCACCCGCAAAAGACGTATAGTGGCCGTAATGTTCCATCTGCAATCCGGAGGGCAATCCCATGCATAAGACTGTGTGCGTCTCGATTTTCGCAATCATTGCGCTTGCATGCGGCTGGGGCGCTGCTGCGCAGGACGAAGTACTCCCAAAGCTGATAAATCCGCACGAGTACGTTCAGAAACGCGCGTCGAGCTACGACCGAACCGGAGGGAATGCCGACTTCGTTCAGATCAAGCCCGGCGAAACCCTCACATTGCTCGACTCGGCAGGCCCGGCGATCATTACCCATTTATGGATCACCATTTCGTCTCCCGAGGAGTTCCATCTTAAGAAATTGGTGCTGCGCATGTACTGGGACAACGAGCCGACGCCGAGCGTGGAAACACCCGTGGGAGATTTCTTCGGCCTGGGACTCGGCGATTACTTTCTGTACCAATCGATTCCACTGTCGGTAGGCTCGGATATGGCGCTGAACTCATTCTTTCCCATGCCATTTCAAAAACACGCCAAAGTCACGGTGACGAACGAGGGCAAGCAGCAGGTCAATAATTTTTATTTCAACCTGGATTATCAGCTTTACCAAAAGCCGCTGCCTGCCGACACCTTGTATTTCCATGCGCAGTACCGCCAAGCCGCGCCGGCGCGAGGCTGGGACAATCACTGGGAGAAAAACTCCGATCCTGCGGTGGAAGGCAAAAAGAACCTGCAAGGGCAAGATAATTACGTCTGGCTGGAAGCCGTGGGCCGCGGCCATTTCGTCGGCGTGACCATGTCCATATTGCAAAATCAGGATGGCTGGTGGGGCGAAGGCGACGACATGTTTTTTATCGATGGGGAGCAAACGCCCTCGATCAACGGCACCGGGAGCGAGGACTATTTCCTCGGAGCCTGGGGTTTTGGGAGCCATCCCTTTGCCTATTCAACCTATGGCGCGCCGGTGAAGGGCGACGAGCATGCCGGCAGCCGTACGTCCGTTTACAGATTCCATTTGGATTCGCCGATCTCGTTTACGAAATCGCTCAAGGCCACCATTGAGCACGGCCACGCGAATCACCGCTCGGACAATTTCTTTTCCGTTGCCTACTGGTACCAGGCAGAACCCCACGCCGCGTTTCCCGCGCTGCCGCCGGTTGCGGAGCGGCTGCCGAGGATCTATGCCGTGGGAGGTCCCGGCAACGCCGAGAAACTGCCAAACAGCGCGCACTGAACTTGATTGAAGCGGTTTAATACGGGACAGAAATGGCAACTCGCCGGCGGGCTTTTCAACCGCGGAGGAGGCTCTATGTGGTGCTGAGAGGCCGGATCGAGGAATAGCCAGGAAATTAGGGCG
>Ga0187782_10004153_pt1 | contig 10824 bp, 10 predicted proteins | sample 0715_SJ02_MP15_2_FD_132454 | JGI IMG/M metagenome (GOLD analysis project Ga0187782, IMG submission 132454) | Tropical peat soil microbial communities from peatlands in Department of Meta, Colombia - 0715_SJ02_MP15_20_MG | ecosystem: Environmental > Terrestrial > Soil > Wetlands > Peat | place...
AACCACGCCCGCGAGCACGAAGCGGTCGCGGAGAAAACAACAGACTGCAATGACGGAGAGGCTGACGGCGAGACCGGCCGTGTTGCCGGTTTCGAGCAGCAATCCGCTGTTGACCAGGATGAGAAGAATCAGGCCGCCGTAAAGGCGCGGCGCGGATTCGGCGCCGAAGCTCCACACACAAAAACAGGCGGCGATGAAGCACGCGGCGATGAGAGCCATCCATATCGGGACAGCGAGTTTCCACGATGCCGCAGCAAGAGGCGCGACGAGGAAGAGCGTGGTGGGCAGATTGGGAGCGATGAAGACAATGCTGCGATACCTGCGCGAAAGATCGCTGGAATCGGTGGGAACGCCGCCTTTATCGGCCTGGTAGAAGGCGAGCAGCTCGCCAGGCTTGTAGGGATCGTGATGGTGCTCGACGCAGCGCGAGCTGGCGTAGATCTGCAAGAAGTCCGTCATGCCGAGCGGATTGAAGCGCTCCATGAGGCCACCGATGGCGACGAAAAAGACGCTGCCGAGAATCAGCATTTGGAGGCCGTCAAAACGGGCTTTGGTCATGTTTTGCAATCTCCGTGGCCGGCGATGCGCGCTAGGGGCAGTATGACTATTCTCCCCGGCGGCGCGAAATGCTGCAAAAGGGGGATTCGGCCGGGGCAGCCGGAACAGCGGACGGAGGATTCGTGCGGGCTGACGCGAACGAATATCGCCATCTTGCGCAATGCCGGCGCAACGCGAGCAACTCGCAGGAAAATGGTCCGCCCTCTGGGCGTCGCGGGGCCTTCGCGCTCATCTACGCGAGGCTTCCTGCGGCCCATTTCGATCGCAGTGCATCTAGGGATCCGCAGTAATAGCTGCGATCGCAGGGTGTGACGCCGGCAATCGGATTCGGATCAGGCACGATGTGCCCGTCGGTGTACTGCCACAAAGTCCAATTCGACCAGCCGGGCGGTAAGATCGCGGTCGGTTCATACTGGGCGAGCCATAACCAGCAATTCTTTAAAACGGGATCCGGCTGCGAGCCGAGTTGGTCTCTGAGATAGGCGCCCCCATACAGGCCTGGCCAGGTTCCCGTGGCCGCTTGAATGTGCGTGACAAATGCCTTGGCCTGCTCGAGCGACATCGTCGAGCCGGGGTTGTTCGATTCAAAGTCGAGCGCCAGAAGAGCGCCCGCGGCGGGCTTAACGGTTTGCAGAAAGAAATCGGCTTGACTCACAGGGTCATCGCCGGTGGCGAAGTGGTAGGCGCCCCACAGCAGTCCAAGCGCTTGGGCCTGGGCCAGATTGGCCCGATAAGTGGGATCGGCGAAGGAAATCCCCTGTGTCGCTTTGTGAATTACTCCCACAATTCCCGCCTGCTGGGCGCTGCTCAGGTCGATTTGCGCGTCGTAGTGAGATAAGTCGATGACTGAGTTGGTGTATGCCATGCGGCTTCCCCCTTGCGGGATCGAGTTCGGTTTGGATACTCAGCATAATAAGGCAAGTCCCCCGAGGCGAGGATCTTATTTCGCGGAGGGGGATGAATCCGGGTTCCGCGGAACAGCGGAGCCGCGATCTCGAGGAAATCAGTTTGTCTTTCGCGGGGCGCCGGCCGGCTTGCGAATCGGGACGATGGCGGCGGACTGACCGGACGCGGCGGCTTGAAAGCGGGCCAGCATCTCGCTGCGCACATATTCGACGAAGCTCTGCATCTGCCGGTTCATTTCTTCCATGCGCTCGCGCATTTGCAGAATGATGGCGATGCCGGCGATGTTTACACCGAGATCGCGCGCCAGGTTGAGGATGAACTCCAGGCGCTCCAAATCTTCGTTGGTGTAGAGGCGCGTGTTGCCCTCGGTCCGTGACGGCTTGAGCAGCCCTTCGCGCTCGTAGAGGCGCAGGGTTTGGGGATGAATCTCGTACATCTCGGCCACCGCCGAGATCATGTACGCGCCTTTGGATTTGCGTTTCGCGGGCATGGTTCTCTTCGTTTACGCTGCCGGTTCAAGAGAAACGAGTTTGGTACCTCGCAAGCCGGTGATCTCTTCCGCAAAGGAACGGAGGGTGGGATTGAAGAGGAAGCATCTCTCGATAAGGAGCCCTTTCTTCGCCGCTGGGTTGGCCCAAAGGCAAAGATCGACGTCTCGGCGGAATTGCTCGAGTTCCTCATACTCCCGAGTCGCACGTTTTGCAGCTAATCCCCTTCCCTTCGGACGCGGCGGGCGGTTCAGCACGGACTCAACACAATCGGGAGATGCCTCTGCGTCGTGGCTGACAAGAAGGACGATGTTCAACAGAAGGTGGTCCGGATTGGCATATCGCAACTGACGAATCGCGCTCACCAGATCCGTTGTGAGCCGCTCTTCCACGGTTGCCTTAGTCACCTCGACACGTTATTCGACCGGCCCGTCTTCATGCAAGATCCGGGTTTTGGTCACGTGCCGCCAAATGGTCTTCACTTCGCAATAAGCGAACGGAGCACCATCGCGCAGAAGGCGCAGATCCGGCTGCCTGGAGAACCATCCGCGCGATATCTCGAGCAGCTCGACGGAGAGGTCGCGCGCTTCCCAAAACTCCGCGGATCGCCGCTCGTCCTCCGGCTGCTCGCCTCGGCGGTGCGCGAAGCTGCCTCGCATCCCTTTGGTTCTGTCGAAAGAAGGAGGCGCGATGTTGTCACCGTTTGCCATAATCCGATTCAATTTGCGACTCATATCGTCTTCTTTCAGCGGGCGATGCCTTACGCGCGCTAATGATGCGCGCTTTGTCGCCTCGTATCACGAACACTACTAACAATACTCGCCCCCGGTTCGAGAAACCAGTTGCTATCCACCGAGCCTCATCCTTCGCATGAGCTTCGTCCGGCTCAAAAAGCGCGTAGGAACTTTCCAAAACCGCCAAAGCCTCGAAAAAACCAACACCGTGTTTCCGCAAATTCGCGGCGGCTTTCACGTCGTCCCACTCGAACCATTCCGATTCCAATGCGCTTTCCTTGCCGTGTGCTTTCCTATTCTCTCGTTCCCTGGGCCCCTCGTTCGCTGCCTTTCATAGCTTTTCAAACAGCGCTTTCCGCGGATCGTCGGGATTCAACTTTCCCAGCTCGCGCATGATCTCGCGGCTGCGTTCGTCGTTCAGGTGCGGCACGGCGACGGTGACGGTGACGATCTGGTCGCCGCGCTGGCCGGGATGCTGCGCGCTCTCGACGCCGCGCTCCCTCATGCGCAGCTTCTGCCCGCTCTGCGTGCCCGGCGGAATCTTCAATTGTGCGCGGCCGTCGATGGTAGGCACATCGACCTTGGCGCCAAGCGAGGCTTCGGCCACCGTCACGGGCACGGTGACAAGAATGTCGTCGCCCTGGCGCGTGAAGACCGGGTGCGGCCCGGTGCGCACGATGAGGAACAAGTCGCCGGGAGGACCGCCGTTGACGCCGGCGTTGCCCTTGCCCTGCAGGCGGATGCGCTGACCGTCACGCGTGCCGGGCTTGATGCGGAAGTCGACGTTCTCCGTGCGCGTGAGCGTGCCCTCGCCGTGGCAGGTGGGGCAGGTGTTGGCCACGCGGCCTGAGCCGCCGCAGCGCGGGCAGGTGATGTTGAACTTCATGCGCCCGCCCATCTGCATCACCTGGCCGGTGCCGTGGCACTCCGGGCACTGCACCTCGGATCCGATATGGCCCTGGCCGTGGCAGGTGGAGCAGATTTCCTGGCGGTTGATCTGGATGCGCGCCTGGCCGCCGCGGATGGCGGTCCAGAAGTCGACGGTGGCCTGGTATTCGAGGTCGGACCCGGGCTGGGGCCCACGCTGCTGCGGGTGCTGCCCGCCGGAGAAGATGCCGGAAAAGATGTCTTTGAAGCTGCCCCACGCTGAGGAGCCCGCGCCGGTTTGCGTAGCGGGGCCACCCTGGAAGCCCGAAAAGTCGAAGCCGCCGAAGTCGACAGGCGGCTGCGAGCCTTCGCGCTGCGCCCTCGCATAGGCCTCGGCCGTTGCGGGATCGATCTGGTCGGAGTAAAAGCCCACCTGATCGTAAATCTTGCGCTTCTTCTCGTCGCTCAGAACGTCGTTGGCCTCGGAGATCTCCTTAAACTTCTCTTCGGCGTGCTTGTCGCCGGGATTCACGTCGGGGTGGTATTTGCGTGCGGCCTTTCGGAAGGCCTTGCGAATCTCCTCCGGCGTGGCCGTCTTCTTCACGCCGAGCGTCGCGTAGTAGTCTTTTTGGGTCGCGGTGGGCATTTGTGTTTTCTTAACTCAGTTCCGCCGGCAGTCTCGCTCCTATTCGATGCACAGCCGATGCCAGAACCGCAAGCCGGGATTCTGGAACGGCTCAGGCGATACGTAGGGCCTTTTGTACAGCCTTTGGCTCGCGGGCGATCACCTTAAGATAAGCGCGCGTCGGCCCCTCGGGCACGCGGCGGCCCTGCTCCCAGTGGCGCACCGTGTTGACGCTGAAGCCAAAGCTCGCGGCAAATTTCTGCTGCGTCATCCCCAGCCGGCCGCGAATCGCCTTCACGTCGATCTCCGGTGGAAGGTGGACGACATAAGTTCCCTTCTTCGCGCGTCCCTCGGCGAAGGCCAGAGCCTGCTCCAGTCCGCGAAGGATGCTCTTGCCCACTTTGCTCATTTGCTAGCCCTTTACCGGTCGCCCTACGGAATTGACAATACCAAGCAACTTTCGCCGCTTTCTTCGAACGCCAGTAGGCGCTCCACCGTATTGCGCAGCACAAACTCAGCACGCGCCGTCGTGCAATTCCCTATACGCAGCCATACCACCCGGGGTGGAGCACCAAATAGAAAACTCCTCTGCGCAAAATCGGAATCCTTGGAGACAATCACAAACCCGTTCTCGATCGCGTATTGCCAGACTCGCTTGTCCGAGGCCCCAAGCAATCGGCAATCTCGCAGCGCGATTGAACCAGGATAGATTTCAGATAACGCCTTCGCCAATCGATGGAACAGGTTCTCATCCAGCAGGAGTTTCACAGTTGTACAATCTCAACTCGGCGCTCTGCATCCGCCGCATAGGCAAGGCAAGCACGGATGTCCTCAGCTGTGAGGTCTGGAAAGTCCTCCAGGATCTCCTCTTGCGTCATTCCGGCAGCCAGATAGTCCAGCACATCGAGGACCGTGATGCGCAAATTGCGGATGCAGGGCTTTCCGCTGCGCCGTTCCGGGTCAATGGTGATGATCTGCGAATAGTCCATGCGGCCTCCTTCACGCTATCCAGCTTCGCACATTACGCCGCTACAGAAAACCGCTTGACGCCTAGCGCGTCGCGCAGAATCTTGCCGGGGTGGGGTGGGCTGAACATTCGATGCATCGCTACCTTCTCTGTCGCCTCCGATTCTCCATTCAAGCAATTTCCTGCAAGCGTTCGATAAATCTGAGCCCCTGATTCAAAAGTCCATAAGGCATGTGCGGATCGACAGTATCTCCTCCCGGATCGGCCGGCACTGGACTTAAGAAGCCAAGAGAGACAAGCCGCGAGATTGAACTCTTCCAATCCAAGTTGTGCAACCTGGTCTCGTCCATTCGCTGACTGCGACTCCTTGTTACAGCCTCATGCCAAGACTTCGCCACTGCCTTGCCCCATGCGGGTCCATTCCTCCCGCCTAGTTTGTGTAGGATCGACGCCTGTTGGTCGTAGATTCTCTTTAGAACCAGCACATCCTCAGACTTCAGCTCCACTGCAGCTCGCATCATGTGGTCGGTACTGTCGACTGCGAGGTCGCCCTCCTTCACGCCGTTAGCAAGAATTAGCGCAAGCCGCTTGAGTCTCTTTTCGTCCGCGGTGCGTAGCGCCTGGAGTGATGCGCTGGCCATCGCTTGCTTCAGGTCTTCACCCTCGAATCGTTTCCCGATCTCCTCGACACTTTTGCCCCGCTCTGCAAGCACCTTCTCGACGCGGTTGAGAGCGTCCTCGGTAGCTTGACCAAGGGCTTCAAGATTCTCGTTGACCTTAGATGTTCCAAGCTTGCGGAACCAATCGACGATTCCCATTCCTGCGACGACAGAGCCGGCTACTACTAAACCAGCCGGCCCGCCGGTTGTGAGTGATGCGCCGAGAGCTATGGCGGCGCCGGTAATCGAGGCACCGGAGGTAAGCACATCCCCAACTGGGGATTGGCTCAAGGTTTCGTCCCGTAGTTGTTCATTGATTGCAGAAACTTCGTTGCCGTTAATTCCCATTGGCTTGTCCTCTGCCCTCGAAAAAGCAACCGCAGATCCTTCGACTCCTCGCTTCGCTCGTCGCTCAGGATGACAGCGTTTGAGGGTAGCTGCGATTTGGGGTGGGCGACTCAACGTCGCCCACCCGACTACTAACTACGCTAACGCCACCAGCGCCGCTTACTTCTTCTCGTCCACGTCCACGTACTCGGCGTCGATGACTTCGCCTTCTTTCTTCGCGCCAGCCTGCTCCGAGGAGCCGCCGTCCGTAGGACCCGAAGGGCTGCCGGCCGCAGGCCCGCCGCCCGAGGCCGACTGGGTCGCTGACGCCTTGTACATGGCTTCGGCCAGCTTGTGGCTGGCTTGGGTCAGCTTCTCCTGTGCGGCGCGGAGGTCCTTCACCGAGGGCGAGCCTTCGAGCGTCTTCTTGGCATCGGCCAGAGCCGCTTCGACGTCGGTCTTGTCGGCGGCAGCCACTTTCTCGCCCGAGTCCTTGAGCATCTTCTCGATGTTGTAGACCAGGCTGTCGAGCGAGTTGCGCGCTTCGATCTGCTCGCGCTGCTCCTTGTCCTCGGTGGCGTGGGCGTCGGCCTCCTTGGCCATCTTCTCCACTTCTTCCTTCGAGAGCCCGGAGCTGGACGTAATCGTGATGCGCGTGTCCTTGCCGGTGGCCATGTCTTTGGCGGTCACGTTGAGGATGCCGTTGGCGTCGATGTCGAAGGTGACCTCGATTTGCGGCACGCCGCGCGGCGCCGGAGGAATGCCGCCCAGCTTGAACTTGCCCAGGGTGCGGTTCTGCGCCGCCATGGGCCGTTCGCCCTGCAGCACGTGCACCTCGACCTCGGTCTGCGAGTCGGCCGCCGTCGAAAACGTCTCGGTCTTCTTGGTCGGGATGGTGGTGTTGCGCGGAATCATCCCCGTGGCCACGCCGCCCAGCGTCTCGATCGAGAGCGTCAGCGGGGTCACGTCGAGCAGCAGCAGATCCTTCACGTCGCCGGCCAGCACGCCGGCCTGCACAGCCGCGCCCACGGCCACCACTTCGTCGGGGTTGACGCCGCGGTGCGGCTCCTTGCCGAAGAGCTTCTTCACCAGCTCCTGAATCTTGGGCATGCGCGTCTGGCCGCCGACCAGAACCACCTCGTCGATGTCGCTGGGCTTGACGTTGGCGTCGGCCATCGCCTTTTTGCACGGGTCGACGGAGCGCTCGATCAGGTCCTCGGTCAGTTGCTCGAGCTTGGCGCGAGTGAGTTTGCGCACCAGGTGCTTAGGGCCGGATGCGTCGGCGGTGATGAACGGCAGATTGATTTCTGTCTCGACCGTTGTCGAAAGCTCGATCTTGGCTTTTTCCGCGGCGTCCTTGAGCCGCTGCAGCGCCATTTCGTTGCCCTTGGAGGTGAGGTCGAGGCCGTGCTCCTGCTTGAACTCGGCGATGAGCCAGTCGACGATGCGCTGGTCGAGATTGTCGCCGCCGAGATGCGTGTCGCCGTTGGTCGATTTGACTTCGATGACGCCCTCGCCCACTTCGAGGATGGAGATGTCGAATGTGCCGCCGCCGAAGTCGTAGACGGCGATAGTCTCGTCCTTCTTTTTGTCGAGGCCGTAGGCCAGCGCGGCCGCCGTCGGCTCGTTGACGATGCGCTTCACGTCGAGGCCGGCGATCTTGCCCGCGTCTTTGGTGGCTTGGCGCTGCGCATCGTTGAAGTAAGCCGGCACGGTGATGACCGCCTCCGTCACCGCACCGCCGAGATAGGCTTCGGCCGAGGCCTTGAGCTTCTGCAGGATCATGGCGGAGATTTCGGGCGGAGTGTACTCCTTGCCTTGGGCGATGACGGCCACATGATCGCCCTGCTGGACGACTTTGAAGGGCACCATCTTCATCTCGTCGGTGACTTCGTTGTAGCGGCGGCCCATGAAGCGCTTGATGGAGAAGATGGTGTTCTCGGGGTTGGTGATGGCCTGGCGCTTGGCCACCTGGCCGACGAGGCGCTCGCCGTTTTTGGCGAAGGCGACGATCGAGGGAGTCGTGCGCGCACCCTCTTCATTGGGAATGACTTTGGGCTCGCCGCCTTCCATCACGGCGACGCACGAGTTGGTGGTACCGAGGTCGATGCCAATCATTTTTGCCATGGTTTTCCTGCCTTTTGGGGTAATCCAGCGTTGCTAGGATGCCAGATTGAGTCGATTACTGTCAACTTTTTTGATGCGGATTTCCTCATCCGGATGCAGGTTTTGTGGTCTAGCAGCGCCCCGCCCGAACGGTCCGGGGCGTGTTGGCGGTGATCTCGTCGACCTGGTCCTGAGGGGAGGTCATCCGCCGCCGCGGAATGGCCTGCGCTCAGGATGACAAGCTTATAAAGAACTATATCTGTATCCCACCCTAGCCGGAAAAACAGAGGCCCGGCGAGGGTGGGGCACCCTGGTGCGCACTCATTTGCCCCTCAGTGAATTCCAAAAGCCTAGAACGGTGATCAGAACTTGGATCCCCGTGAATAGCGCAAGAATCCAGGTGGCCCGATTCAGGCCGGAGGTTGATTTGGCAAGCCCCTCAGTCGCAGCATTAAGCGCCAACGCACTATTCGCTGATGCTTGGCCAGCTTCTTCGTTGCTCTTGAGCAGTCTTTCACTCAGAGAATTCGCATTCTGTGCGAGCTCAATCTGCTTCTTGCGAATCGCAAACTCCTCCCAGGTAAGCTTGATGTTCGCAATCGCAATGCAAGCCTCGACTTCAACAGCGCTATATTGGGGACCGATCGGGTCGTTCGTGCTCTGCGCCCACTGGGCGGCGAGCTTGCCAAGCTCTTCGACCGTCATTTCAAATTGCGGCTGCGCAGGCACCATACCTATTAACCTCCTCCAGATGGTTAAGCTCTACCGCCCGAAGCGCTGGCGGCTGCCCATGCCGGCGAGGCCGCCGCGCATCACGCTCTTGGCCAGGCCGGCGCGGCCCACTTGCTTGAACATCTTGGCCATTTGCGCGTACTGGCGCAAAAGCTGGTTCACGTCCTGCACGCTGGTACCCGAGCCTGCGGCGATGCGTTTGCGGCGCGATCCGGAGATGATCTCGTGGTTGCGGCGTTCCTTGGGCGTCATGGAGTTGATGATGGCCTCGGTGCGCGTGAACTGCTTTTCGTCGAGCTGGCTCGCGGCCTGCTGCATGCCGGCGAAGGGGCCGACCGAGGGCAGCATCTTCAAGATCGACTCCATCGAGCCGAGCTTCTTGATCTGACGGAGCTGGTCGCGGAAGTCTTCGAGCGAGAATCCGTCGCCGAGGAGAGCCTTCTTGGCCAGCTCCTCGCTCTTTTTGCGGTCGAGCTTTTCTTCGGCCTTCTCGATGAGCGAGAGCATGTCGCCCATGCCCAGGATGCGTGAGACGATGCGATCCGGATGAAACGGCTCGAACGCGTCGGGCTTTTCGCCCACGCCGATGAACTTGATGGGTTGGCCGGTGACGTGGCGGATGGAGAGCGCCGCGCCGCCGCGGGCGTCGCCGTCCATTTTGGTGAGGACGACGCCGGTGAGCGAGAGCCGCGAATGAAAATCCCGCGCGGAGTTGACGGCGTCCTGGCCGGTCATGGCGTCGGCGACGAAGAGGATCTCCTGCGGCGAGAGGAGCTTTTTGAGGCTCTCCATCTCGGCCATCAGCTCTTCGTCTACGTGGAGGCGGCCGGCGGTATCGACAATGAGCGTGTCGCAGCCCATGATGACGGCTTCGCGGCGCGCCTCGCGGGCCAGCCGGACAACGGTTTCAGAATTGGGCAGCGCCGATCCGGCGGGCTCGCCCTTTAAGTCGCCTTCGTAGAGGCGCGTCTCCACTTGCTTGGCGACGATCTTGAGCTGTTCGCGCGCGGCGGGACGGTAGACGTCGACCGAGACGAGCATGGGCCGGTGCCCGCCCTTTTTGAGCCAGGCGGCCAGCTTGCCGCTGGTCGTCGTTTTGCCGGAGCCTTGCAGGCCGGCCATGAGAATCACGGTAGGCGGTTTCGACGCGAAGTTGAAGCGCGCGGTGTCTTTGCCGAGCAGGGCGACGAGTTCGTCGCGGACGACTTTGACCACCTGCTCCGACGGCGAGAGCGCGGTGAGGACCTCGGTGCCGACGGCCTTGGCGCGAATGTGCTCGATGAGGTCGTTGACGACCTTGAGATTGACGTCGGCCTCGAGCAGGGCGACTCGGATTTCGCGCAGCGCCTCGGCGATGTTCTCTTCGGTGAGCGTGCCCTGGCCGCGAAGATTCTTGAAGACGCGCTGCAGTTTGTCGGTGAGGTTCTCGAACATGGGTCCAGTTCCAGTTTAGCGGAGGCGTGGTTGTCTCGCGGATCAGCAGGTCAGCGGGTCAGCGAGCCAGCGATCCGTTGTTTCCCTGCGTTGCCGACCCGCGGAGTGTGAAACAGCTTTTCAATTCTTAGCAAGTTGGCGCCGCTTCGCGGCATCGCAAGTTGGCGAGTTGGCGCGGTATGCCTAGCCGCTCCGCACTCCGTTCGGCTTCTCACGGTTGGCATGGGCGACCGAGGAGCTGGAAGAGCTGGAGCACAGATCTCCCGTAGAGGTGAATTGGGGCGGAAGAGGGTCAAAGTCGCTACCGTTTTGCACCGTGTGGGGTAGCTGCCTTAATACAGTAGACTCAAGATATTGTGGTTGACATGCCCGAGCCTTCGGATCGGCTTGATTATCCAGCTACTTGGCAGCAGTTTCGCGC
>Ga0187782_10004154_pt1 | contig 10823 bp, 7 predicted proteins | sample 0715_SJ02_MP15_2_FD_132454 | JGI IMG/M metagenome (GOLD analysis project Ga0187782, IMG submission 132454) | Tropical peat soil microbial communities from peatlands in Department of Meta, Colombia - 0715_SJ02_MP15_20_MG | ecosystem: Environmental > Terrestrial > Soil > Wetlands > Peat | place...
GCTTCCAATTCGCCAGCTTAATTATGTGCAAATCCGCGCCGATATGATTTTCGCCGTTGAACATTTGTGCCAGCTCGCCCATCGTCATCCCGTACCGCACCGGCATCGGAAAATACCCTACAAACGAAGTTCGCTCGCGGTCGAGCATCGGCCCCTCGATCACGTCTCCGCCGAGAGGGTTCGGCCGGTCGAGCACCACGAAGGTGATCCCATGCTTCGCCGCCTCCTCCATGCAGTACGCCATCGTCGTGATGTACGTATAAAATCGCGTACCGGCATCCTGCACATCGAACATAAGCACGTTGATTCCTTTGAGCTGTGCATCCGTCGGGCGCCGGTTTTCTCCGTAGAGGCTGTAAATAGGCAGTCGCGTCTCTTGATCCGTCGAATTTCCCACCGCCGCGTCTGCCCGCCCTTCAATCCCGTGTTCGGGGCTGAATATTGCGACCAGCTTGATCCCTTCTTTTTTGATCAGGATGTCAATCGTCCGCCTGCCCCGCGAATCCACTCCGGTCTGATTGGTGATCAGTCCCACCCGCTTGTTCCGCAGCGGCCCGGCGCTCATCGTCTCGAAATTGTCGATGCCCAGCCGCACGTTCACCTCTTTGCCCTGGCTCGCAGTGCCCTGAGCCGCCGCCAAAGGCGCAAGCCATGCTGCCAGAATTCCCGCAAAGCACAATTTCAGATAGAAACGGAAACGAAACACGCTCGGTGGGGTTTGATTGTGCCGCATGAAACCGTGTGCTATATACAGCCACGGAATGCAGGCGTCAACATGGAAAGCCCCATTGAATGGTCATGCGTAACCTCGGGCTCTCCGTGCTGCTACTGCTTCTTCTCATGACACCTTCCGGCCGCGCGCAGAAGAAATCACCCGCCAGGACTCAATCCGCCGCCCGCAGCGCGCCTGCCTCCGCCTGGGTCGAATCGACTCTCAAGAAAATGACCCTGCGCGAAAAAATCGGCCAGATGCTGATGCCCTATTATTTTGGCGTATTCACTTCCACCGAGAGCTCCGAATTCAAAGACCTCCTCCACGAAGTCGAGGCCAATCACGTCGGCGGCTTTATCATCGGAACCGAACGCGGCCCGCTCGGCATCGTCCGCAGCCAGGTCTATCCCACGGCCGCCCTCACGAACGAGCTTCAGCAGCGCGCCAAAATTCCACTGCTCATTGGCGCCGATTTTGAAAATGGTACCAGCATGCGCCTCGACGAAGGCACTTCCCTGCCTTTCGCCATGTCCCTCGGCGCAACAGGCGATCCCAAGCTCGCCTGCATCGCCGGAAAAATTGTCGCGCTCGAAGGCCGCGCCGCCGGCGTTCACTGGATCTTTGCGCCCGACGCCGACGTCAACAACAATCCCGACAATCCCATCATCAACACTCGTTCCTTCGGCGAAGATCCGTCGCGCGTCGCCGACTACGTCACCCAATTTCTCCGCGGAATTCAAGAAAATGGCGCCCTTGCCACCGCTAAACATTTTCCCGGCCACGGCAACGTGAATGCCGATTCGCACCTCTCGATGGCCGTCGTCCACGTGGATCGCGCCGAACTCGAGTCGAATGAGCTTATCCCTTTCCGCGCCGCCATCTCCGCCGGCGTCGCGTCCGTTATGCCGGGCCATCTCGCCGTCCCTGCTATCGAGCCTGATGCCACGCTTCCTGCCACGCTCTCTCCGCGAATTCTCACCGGCCTCCTCCGCCAGGAAATGAAATTTCGGGGGCTGATTGTCACCGACGCAATGGATATGGGCGGCGTCATGTCCCTTTACACCCAAGGTGAAGCTGCCGTGCGTGCCGTCGAGGCCGGTGCTGACGTGATTCTCCAGCCCGCCCTCCCAGACGCCGCCATGTCAGGCCTCGAGGAAGCAGTCAAGTCCAACCGGATCTCAGTCAAACGAATTGACGAGTCCGTCCGCCGAATTCTCGAGGCCAAAGCACATCTCGGCCTCGACAAGAATCGCCTCGTGGATATCCAGCGGCTCAACGAAAAATTCGCGCGCCCCGAATTCGCCGCCGAAGCTCAGGCGATGGCCGACCGCGGCGTCACCCTCCTGCGCGATACCCCAAAGCTGCTTCCTCTCGATTCCACTCGTCCCCTTCGCGTCCTTCTCGTCTCGCTTTCCGCTGATTCCGATCCCTACCCGAGCGAAATTTTCGAACCCGAAATCCGCTGGCGCGTGGATTCGCTGAAAGCCCTCCGCGCCGATACGCAGTTCGTCAACGTGGCCAATCTCAAGCTTCCCGCACCCGAATCCTACGACATGATCATCGCCGCGCTTTTCGTCCGCGTCGCCGACCGGAAAGGAAACGTCGGCCTGCCCGACGACCAGCGCGCCTTCCTGAATCAATTGCTCGCCTCCCCCAAGCCCTCCGTCGTCGTCGCCTTCGGCAGCCCCTACCTCATCGGCCAGTTCCCCAACGCCAGGACTTGGCTCGCGGAGTTCGGCACCAACGACGTCTCGCAGCGCGCCGCCGCCCGCGCTCTCTTCGGGCAGGTCGCCATCTCAGGCCAAATTCCAGTCACCGTCTCAGGAACTGAAAAGCGCGGTGACGGTCTGCATGTGCCCGCGAATCCGATGACGCTTCAGCCCGCGCCTGCGTCCATGGCCACAAGCCTGAAGCCTGCTTTCGATTTGCTCGATCGCGCCGTCGCCGACGGCGCATTCCCCGGCGGCGTCCTCGCCGTCGGCCTGCACGATCAGCTCGTCGTTCACTCCTTCGGAAAATTCACGCGCGACCCCAAATCTCCCTCCGTCACCGACGACACCCTCTACGATCTCGCCTCGCTCACAAAGCCCATCGTCACTGCCACGGCGGTCATGATTCTCACGCAGCAAAAACGTCTCGACCTAGACGCGCCCGTCTCGCGCTATCTCCCTGAATTTTCCGCTGCCTCCAAATCCGATCCCGATCCTTCCTGGCGCGCCCACGTGACCGCCCGCATGTTGCTTCTTCACGATTCCGGCCTGCCCGCTCATCGCGATTTCTACAAGGACGCCAAAGGCTACAACGCCGTCCTCGCGCGCGTCATGGCCGAGCCGCTCATCCACGAGCCCGGCAAGCAGGAAGAATACTCCGACCTCGGCTTCATCCTCCTTGGCGAAATCATCCAGCGAATTACCGGCGATTCGCTCGCCCACTACGCCAACGAAGAAATTTTCGCGCCCCTCGGGCTCGACGACTCCCTCTTCAATCCGCCCCGTTCTATGCGCGCGGATATCCCTCCCACGGAGGACGACAAAACCTTCCGCAAACGCCTCGTCCAGGGCGAGGTTCACGATCAGAACGCCTTTGCCATGGGCGGCATCGCCGGCCACGCGGGCCTTTTCTCCCCCGCCGCCGACGTCGCGGCCTTCGCGCAAATGATTCTCAATGGCGGCATCTACGCCCACCACCGCGTCGTTTCCCGCGCCACCATCGACCTTTTTACCTCCCGCGAAACCATCGGCAAATCAGCCCGTACTCTCGGCTGGGACGTTCCCATCGATCCCGCGGCCACAGGTCGTTTTTTCTCGCCCCACAGTTTCGGCCACTACGGCTATACCGGCACCTCGCTTTGGATCGACGCTGACCGCGGCTTATTCATCATTCTCCTTACGAATCGTGTCAACCCCACCGTCGAAAATATCCAGATTCGCAAAGTCCGCCCCGCGCTCCACGACGCCATCTTCGAAGCCCTCGGCCTCGCCAACGAGCATGCCGCCGCTCGATAACTCGCACAGCACAATCCCTGCTCGAATCAGTCTCCGCGTCCATGCGGCGCGGCCCCTCCCGGTATAATTAAAATCCGGGCAGAGGGGCTTCTTGAAACCACCCAAAACCGAACAACGAAATCCCCGCACGCGCGGCCTTGACCGGAAAAGCACGCTTGCCATTCTCCGCCTTCTCAATCGCGAAGACGCCCGCGTCGCTCTCGCCGTCCGCCGCGAATTGCCCAAAATCGCCCGCGCCGCGAACGCCATCGTCAAGAGCCTCGCCGCCGGCGGCCGCCTCATTTACGTCGGCGCGGGCACGAGCGGACGCCTCGCCGTCCTCGATGCTGCCGAATGTCCGCCCACCTTTGGCACGCCCGCGCGCACAGTCGAAGCCATCCTCGCCGGAGGCGTTCGCGCCTTCCGCCACGCCGCCGAGGGCGCCGAAGATTCCTCAGCGAATGGCGCCCGCGATCTCGCTGCCGCCCGGGTCACGCGACGCGACGTTGTCGTCGCGCTCGCCGCCAGCGGTGCCACGCCCTACGTCTTGGGCGCGCTTCGCCTCGCCTCACGCCGTGGCGCAGTCACCGTCGCCATCACGTCGAATTCGCATTCTCCCCTCGCCCGCCGCGCGCGCATTTCCATTGCGCCGGATACGGGTCCCGAGGCCGTCGCCGGCTCAACGCGCCTCAAAGCCGGCACCGCGCAAAAGATGGTGCTCAATTTGCTCTCTACTGCCTCGATGGTTCGGCTCGGGAGGGTTTACGATAACTGGATGATTTACGTGGCCCTGAAAAATCAGAAGTTGCGCCAGCGCGGCGCTCGCATTCTCGAGGAAGCGGCCGGCGTCAGTCCGTCTGCCGCCGCACACGCTCTGCGGCTCGCCGGACACGATCTCCCTACCGCGCTTGTTGCGCTAAGAACGGGCGCAAGCCCGCGCGAAGCGCGTCGCCGCCTCGCGGCGTCGCGCGGCAATGTCCGCGAAGCGTTGGCCCTGAGCCAATCGCCGCGCGCCAATTCACGTAGGCGAAGGAAATAGCATGGACCGTTTCAAAATCGAAGGAGGCTGCCGGCTCGAAGGCGCCGTTCCAATCAGCGGCGCGAAAAATGCCGCCTTGCCCGCCATGGCCGCCGCGCTCCTCACCCCTGAAACTGTCCATCTTCAGAATATTCCGCACGTGCGCGACATTATCACGATGGCCAAACTGCTCGCCTACATGCGCTGTCGCGTCGAAAGTCCTGATTTGCCGCCGAGCGAATTCATCATCCAGGCGCAGCAAATTTCTCACCGCGAAGCCCCTTACGAGCTCGTCAAGACCATGCGCGCTTCCGTCCTCACTCTCGGCCCGCTGCTCGCGCGCTTCGGCTACGCGCGCGTTTCGCTTCCCGGCGGCTGCGCCATCGGCGCGCGCCCGATTGATATTCACATTCAGGCGCTCGAAAAATTTGGCGCGCAAATTTCCGTCGAGCACGGCTACATCGAGGCCCGCGCCACGCGCCTCCGCGGCGCCCATTTCCGCTTTCCCAAAATCACTGTCACCGGCACGGAAAATGTCCTCACCGCCGCCGTCCTCGCCGAAGGCGAAACCGTTCTCGAAAATTGCGCGCTTGAGCCTGAAGTCACCGACCTCGCGGCGCTCCTCATCAAAATGGGCGCGAAAATCGAAGGCCTTGGCACCTCCACCCTTCGCGTCCAGGGCGTTGAAAGCCTCCAGGGCGCAACCCACTCCATCATTCCCGACCGCATCGAAGCCGGCACTTTTCTCATCGCTGGCGCCATCACAGGCGGCGAACTCCTCCTTCAACGCTGCGAGCCCGCCCACCTCGGCGCACTCATCGAAAAATTGCGTGCCTGCGGTATCGAAATCCGCTGCGAAGGCGGCAGCTCGATCCGTGTCCGCGGCGCAAAAAAACTAATCGCCGCCGACGTCACCACCGCCGAATACCCCGGCTTCGCCACCGATATGCAAGCCCAATTCATGGCTCTCGCCACGCAAGCCCAGGGCGTCTCCCGCATTCGCGAGACAATTTTCGAGAATCGCTATCTCCACGCTGTCGAAATGAAACGCATGGGCGCGAATATCACCGTCGAAGGCAATCTCGCCGTCGTCACTGGTCCCACGGCCTTGAGCGGCGCTCCCGTCACAGCCTCCGACCTCCGCGCCAGCGCCGGCCTTGTACTTGCCGGCCTCGTCGCCGACAACACGACATGGATCGACCGCGTCTACCACATTGACCGCGGCTACGAGCGCATCGAAGAGAAGCTCCGCGCCCTCGGCGCTCAAATCTCCCGCGTCTCCTAGCCTGAAAACAAAAAAGGGAGGCGATTTCTCGCCTCCCCGTACCAACTTGCTCTCAAACTGACGCCATGCACAGCTTGTGTGGAGTGCGGCTTGTCCTGAGCGAAGCCGAGGGGTGGCTCGACACCGCTTTGTTCTGACTAAGTCTACCCGGTCAGAATTGCCCCGAGCTCCCTCCGTCGTCGCGAGCTCAGCTCGCCGCCTCGCTCCTCGGCTGCTTATCCCTCTGATCTCGCAACACCGCCTTGCGGCTCAACCGGATTTTATTCCCCTCGATCGCCAGCACCTTCACGAGGATTTGATCGCCTTCCTTCAGCTCATCCCGCACCGACCGAATCCTGGCCTCCGCTATCTCGCTAATGTGCAGCAAGCCATCCGTCCCCGGGAATAGCTCGACGAACGCTCCAAAATCTGCAATCCGCACCACCTTCCCGAGATACGTCTTCCCGATTTCCGCCGTCGCGGTCACGTCGCGAATCATCTTCAGTGCCGCATCGGCCGATTTTCCGTCGTTCGCGAAGACGTGCACTTTCCCGTCGTCCATCACGTCAATCTTCACGCCCGTCTCTTCAATAATCGCCCGGATTTTCTTCCCTCCTGGCCCGATCAAGTCCCGAATCTTGTCCGTGGGAATACTCAGCATGTAGAGATGCGGTGCGTAGGTCGAAATCTGCGCCCGCGCCGTCGATATCGTCCGGTCCATGATGTCGAGAATCTCGAGCCGCGCCTTGCGCGCCTGCGCCAGCGCCTCGCGCATCATATTCACGCTCACGCCGCTCACTTTGATATCCATTTGCAGCGCCGTGATTCCCTCTCTCGTCCCGGCTACCTTGAAGTCCATGTCGCCGTAGTGATCCTCGGCGCCCGCGATGTCCGTCAGAATCGCGTACTTCTCGCCCTCGACCACCAGCCCCATCGCGATTCCCGCGCATGGCGATTTCAACGGCACGCCCGCGTCCATCAGCGAGAGCGACCCGCCGCACACCGTCGCCATCGAAGACGACCCGTTCGATTCCAGGATGTCCGACACCACGCGCATCGCGTACGGGAATTCTTCTTCTGGCGGAAGCAAGTTCGCCAGCGCCCGCTCGGCCAGCGCTCCGTGACCGATTTCTCGCCGCCCCGGCCCCCGCAGGAATTTCACTTCGCCTACCGAAAACGGCGGGAAGTTGTAATGCAGCATGAACCGCTTGAACGACTCCTCCTCGAATAGCAAATCCAGCCGCTGCTTATCCTCTTTCGTCCCGAGCGTTGTGCTCGCCAGCGCTTGCGTCTCGCCTCTCGTGAAAAGCGCCGAGCCGTGTACGCGCGGCAGCACTCCCACCTCGCACGTGATTTCGCGAATCTGGTCAAACGCGCGCGCATCCGGCCGTCGCCGCCGTAGCAGCATGTCGTCGCGGAAAATCCGCTCGCGCAGCCGCTCGAACGCGCGCCCGGCCAGCTTCCGCTTCTCCTCGTCCTCTTCCGGAATCGCCTCGAGTATTTCCGCCTTGATTCCATCCACCAGCCCATAGCTCTCGAGCTTGGGGTGCTTCGCGGTATCGAGCGCATCGCGCAGCCGGTCCTCGTACTTCCGCCGGATCTCGCCGTAAAGCGCCTCGTCAAACGCCGGAGGCGCCGCCGCCACCTTCACAGGCTTCACTCTGTCGTGCAGCTCGCGAATCGCTCGGACAATCTTCTTGATCTCCGAGTGCGCGAATTCCAGCCCATCAGCCACCACATCTTCGGAGACTTCGAGCGACCCCGCCTCCACCATCACAATCGCGTCCTCCGAGCCCGCCACGATCAAATTCATCGCGCTCGTCTTCTGCTGCGCCACTGTCGGATTCACCACCAGCTTCCCGTCCAGCAATCCCACGCGCACGCACGCAATCGGGTTATCGAACGGAATCTTCGAAATATGCAGCGCGGCCGACGCCGCCGTCACTCCGATCACGTCCGGATCGTTCTCACTGTCCGCAGACAGCACCATCGAAACAATCTGTGTCTCCGCCGACCAGCCCTCCGGAAAAAGCGGCCGCAGCGGCCTGTCCGTCAGCCGCGATGTCAAAATCTCGCGCTCCGAAGGCCGCCCTTCTCGCTTGAAAAATCCTCCGGGAATTTTTCCCGCCGCGTACGTGTATTCGCGGTAGTCCACAGTCAAGGGCAGAAAATCCTTTTCCCCCGCCTTGGCGTCCATACACGCTGTCGCCAGCACCACCGTGTCCCCATAACGCGCCACCACGGCGCCATGCGCTTGCCGCGCCATCTTTCCTGTTTCGAGCGTCAGTTTTCTTCCGCCCACTTCCAGGCTCACTTGTTCGAACATCACTCCACATCCTTTTCGTTCCGGCTCACCGGATACGCTTCATTAGATACGAGAGATTTCTCTCGGAATTATTTCGAAGGAGGGCCGTCGGAGAAAATCGCGCGGTCGCTTACATCGCCGACCGACTGTGCTCGCACACGAATGCCAGCCCACGGTTCACTCGACAACTCTGGTTTGTGCTGTGGGAGTTCAGGCGGCCTGTCAGGCCGTTTTGGCAATCCGCGCTACTTGCGCAGGCTGAGTCGTTCCACAATCTCGCGATACCGATCCGGGTCCCGCCGGTTCAGGTAGTCCAGCAATCGCCGCCGCTTGTTGACCATCATGATCAACCCGCGCCTCGATGCGTGATCTTTTGCGTGGGACTTTAGGTGGGTGGTTACGTAGTTGATGCGCTCGCTCAACAGTGCAATCTGCACTTCCGGGGATCCTGTGTCGTGCTTATCCCGCTGGAACTGTTCGATTAATGCCGCTTTCGCTTCGCTCAACTCTCCCCTCCCCCTCTGAATCGTCGTGACCAGCTCTTCTCTCTTGGTCTCTTCTTCGACACTAAAAATGCTAGCATAGTGCCACTCGCACGCAAAGGAATATTCACCCGCTTCCCGCCCGCCCTGCTCCGCATTCAAGGTCACGGCACAGCTCATGTGGAGTGCGGCGGCTTGCCACCGCTTTGTTTCCGACCGGGCCACCGCGTCACGCGTACCTCGTCGCTCGCACGCATGAATGCTTTGAATTTGCCTTCTTCCGCCCCTACGCCTTGCTCGCATTCACCAGCGCCAAAAACTCATCCCGTGTCTGCTTCTGTTCCCGAAAAACTCCCAGCATCGCGCTCGTCATCGCCGCCGAATGTTGCTTCTCCACGCCCCGCATCACCATGCACAGATGCCGCGCCTCGATGATCACTCCCACCCCCTGCGGGCTCAGCTTCTCCTGTATGGCCTTCGCAATCTGGCTCGTCAACCGCTCCTGAATTTGCAGCCGCCGCGCGTACATATTCACCAGCCGCGCGATCTTGCTCAGCCCCACCACTTTCTTGTTCGGAATGTACGCCACATGGCACTTCCCGAAAAAAGGCAGCAGGTGATGCTCGCACAGGCTGTACAACTCAATGTCCTTCACCACCACCATCTCGTCGTAGCACACGCTGAACATCGCCCCGTTCAGCAGCTTGTCCGGATCCTGGCGGTACCCGCTCGTCAAAAATCGCAGCGCCTTCTCAAATCGCTCCGGAGTCCGCCGCAGCCCCTCGCGGTTCGGGTCCTCGCCAATTAGCACCAGCATCCGCCTCACCAGGTCGGCAATCGTCTCCGATCCCGCCGTCTCCGGTATCACAATCTCCGTCGCCTCGCTCATCTCTCCTCCCTGCTACCTTGGAAGGGCGGGGTTTTAACCCCGCCGTTAGCCCCGCTCCTGCTCCCGGGCTTTAGCCCCTGAAGCCATCTTCCCAAATGCAACGCTCATCCATCTGGCGGCCTGCGTTTGCCACATCCACCACCGTCCGCTCCAACCGCCATATCATCCTGCCTGCCCTGACGAAGGAAGGCAGCGCATCCACCAATATGCACGATCGAAGATTCCGGCCCTGCCGGAAAGGATCTCAGCGCCGCCCCCACCTCCGCGTCACGCACCAGCTCCCTCATACTCAAAACTATTCTTCCCCGTCTCCTCAATCCTCACTCGCTCTAATCGCGCCCCCGGATACTTCTCGAGCCTCCTGTAAATCTCCCGGCACACATTCTCCGTCGTCGGCACCACCGTCCGAAACTCCTCCACATCCTCATTCAAGTACTTGTAATCAAACGCCTCGATCACTTCCCTCTCGACAAACGGATCCAGCTCCCCCAGATTCGTGATCATCCCCGTTGACGCATCCACCAGCCCGCCCATCGTCACTTCCACCACGTAGTTGTGCCCGTGCCCGTACGGGCTGTTGCACTTCCCATACATCCGCCGGTTTTCTTCCTCGCTCAATTTCGCAGAGTGCAGCCGGTGCGACGCAGCAAACCGGTACCGTCGTGTGAGCGAAATCTTCATCCGCGCCGCCCCGTTCCGCTCGCCTCCGCCGTGCAATCCGCAAACAAGTCCGGCGATTCGTACAACCTCACCCGGTCAAGCCTCCCCTTCATGATCTTCGGTTCCAGAAGCCGCCAGATAACCGCTGCGATGTTTTCGCACGTCGGAATTTTCCCCGCGAGCTCTGGCACCTCGTAATTCAAATTCTTATGATCCATCCGCTCGACCACTTCTTGTTGCAGCAAATCTTTCAGCTCCTTCAAATCGAGCACCATCCCCGTCGCTGGATCCGGCTCGCCTGCAATCGTCACTTCGAGAACATAATTGTGACCGTGCCCGTGCGGATTATTGCACTTCCCGAAAACGCGCCGGTTCTCTTCCGCCGAAAGATTCGGATTGTTGTAAAAATGCGCCGCCGAAAATTCCACTTTGCGCGTCACTCGTATCATCGCGTCCCCGCCGGGTAAACTCTCCCCTTCCAACTCACCGTTCCCCTCGTCGACTTCCAC
>Ga0187782_10004155_pt1 | contig 10823 bp, 12 predicted proteins | sample 0715_SJ02_MP15_2_FD_132454 | JGI IMG/M metagenome (GOLD analysis project Ga0187782, IMG submission 132454) | Tropical peat soil microbial communities from peatlands in Department of Meta, Colombia - 0715_SJ02_MP15_20_MG | ecosystem: Environmental > Terrestrial > Soil > Wetlands > Peat | place...
CTGCTCTACGCATCATTACCTGATTCGTGGTTAGGGGTTGACACTCCCTTGAAACTGAGTGCGACTCATTTGCCTGTACGGACCAAAATCGGAAGCGTAAAAACTGATCCGCGCTTCGGTAAACTGGAGATCTTCCGGAGTTCTCAACTCGAGTCCAGAAATTGAACCCCAAATCGTAACTCGATTACAAGCTGCGAAAATAGTCGATAGTCCGGACCAGCCCGTCTTCCATGCCGACGTGCGGCTCCCACCCCAAAAGGGCCCGAGCACGTGAGATATCCGGCCGACGGCATTTAGGATCATCCACGGGCAGGGGATGGTAAGCCATTCGACTCGAACTCTGGGTGAGCCGGATGATGAGCGCAGCGGTTTCCGCGATGGTAATTTCGGCCGGGTTCCCCAGGTTGACAGGCTGGTGAATGGCACTGAGTAGGTCATGCGAGGATTCTTCCCTTTCGCCGGAGTGAAGGAGAAGCCGAATAATACCCTCCACGAGGTCCGAGACATAGCAAAAGCTCCGGGTCTGAGTCCCATCTCCATAGATGGTGAGATCCTCACCATGTATAGCCTGGACGATGAAATTGGAGACGACGCGGCCATCGTGAGGTCGCATTCGGGGGCCGTAGGTATTGAAGATGCGAACAATGCGCGTGTCCAGGCTGTGAGTGCGATGATAGGCCAGGGTTAAGGCTTCCGCGAAGCGTTTCGCTTCGTCGTAGACGCCGCGTGGCCCTACCGGGTTTACCCGCCCCCAGTAGTCTTCCCTTTGCGGGCTCACCTCCGGATCTCCGTAGACCTCGGAGGTGCTGGCCAGCAGAAACCTGGCACCTCGCGCTTTAGCCAGCCCCAGAGCATTATGAGTGCCGAGGGATCCCACCTTTAATGTCTGGATGGGCAGCCTGAGGTAATCAACAGGGCTGGCAGGAGAAGCAAAGTGCATTACTGCATCGACGGCCCCGTCCACTTCTATCGGCTTGGTGACATCCTGGAGAAGGAACTTAAATCCCGGATGGCTTTCAAAGGCAGCCATGTTCCCCAGGCGTCCGGTCACAAGATTATCCACGCAGCAAACCTGGTGTCCCAGGGCAAGTAATTGCTGGCAGAGATGACTCCCCAGGAAACCCGCCCCACCTGTAATGACAACCGTCATCAAGATCCCTCATTATCTCCTCAAACGGTTTCCGAATCGGGAAGGCGCTTATGCGCCCGCGATCCACTGCCGATGTCTACGTATTCAAAAGCATGTGCAGCCATCACGCCACGGGAAAACATGTTGCGACCATCGAAGATCAGTGGTCGCGCCATGATTTGGCGAACCCTCGTCCAATCAAGGCGTAGGAATTCCTCCCACTCAGTGAGGGCCAGGACCGCTTCCGCGCCTTCGGCCACTGCGTAAGCATCCGCACAATACTCAATTTCGGGGAGCTCCGCTTTAGCTTTTTCCATCGCCTTTGGATCGTACGCACGCACGCGAGCTCCTTCCGCAAGCAATCTGCGGATGACCGCGAGCGATGGAGAAGACCGAACGTCATCCGTGCGGGGTTTGAAGGCAAGTCCCCAAACTCCTATCCGTTTTCCGCGGACTACCCAAAGCTCATCCTTGATTTTGTTAACGAACGAATCGATGCGCCTCTGGTTGATTCGGTCCACTTCGCGCAGAAGCGTGAAGTCGCAACCGGCATTCTGCCCTACCCCCACGAAGGCTTGGAGGTCCTTGGGAAAACAGGAACCACCAAATCCCACGCCCGGTCTGAGAAAGCTGCCACCGATCCTTTTATCCATGCCCACGGCCTCGGCCACCTTCCCCACGTCCGCTCCCACGGCTTCGCACAAATCGGCGATCATGTTAATGAAGGAGATCTTCATTGCCAGGAAAGAATTCGAAGCATGCTTGATCAGCTCGGCGCTGTTGACGTCCGTGACGATGAATGGCACCCGCGGGCTGTTGTGGCAATCTTCGTGAACGGGACAGGCAAAGCTCTGGTCGAGCACCGGCCGATAAACCTCCTCCAGGAGGCTGGCCGCCTTTTCCGACTCGACGCCCACAACAACACGGTCAGGGTGGAAAAAATCCTCCACGCCGGATCCTTCGCGCAAGAATTCCGGGTTGGAGGCCACGTCACACTGGAACTGAGAGCTGCTCCCGTAAATGCTGAAGTACTTCTGAAGCCGGCGGCCGGTCTGTACGGGCACCGTGCTTTTCTCAATTACCAGGAGGTAACCACGGGCATGTTCGGAGATTCTCCGCGCCACCAACTCGACGGAGGAAAGGTCTGCTTCACCACTCTCCAAGGGCGGAGTTCCCACACAAATGAAGATGACCTGGCACTGGGCCACGGCGTCTTCTATTTGAGAATTAAATTCCAGCCGCTTCGCCTGCCGGTTGCGCGTGACCAGATCGCCCAGAAGCGGCTCGTAGAACGGCATTCCGCCCCCATTTAAGATCTCTATCTTCCGCGCGTCGTCGTCCACTGCAATGACCCGATGACCAATTTCTGCCAAGCCTGCGGCGGTGATAAGGCCCACATACCCCACCCCAATGACCGCGATATTCATAACAATACAATCTCCCGCCCGGATGCAATTGAGTTCCGCCACTACGAAGCCTACCACAACCGTGCCCGCTATGGGTTAGTGTGGACTGCAGGTCATTGTCAACGACCTTGACACACTTCCCCTTAAAGCTCCACAGGGGGAGTTATCCCCTACTGTTGTGGAATTCGGATTAGCCTACACTCTGTCGCTGAAATACAAGGTTGCGCCCCGATTCCACAGAAGCTGCGAAAGGAGGTTGTTATGAAGTCTTTGCGCGCAATGACTCGTAACTCGCCGTGGCAATAGCGATCAAGAAAAACAGAAGCGCTCCCTTATAGAAACTCATGTACCAAAGAGTTCTTCCCTGCTGGACCACGCGGGAGCTCAGTATTCCGAAAATATTCAATCCCCGCAGACATAAAGCGAACAGGGTGCTGAGCAAACCCAGCCAATAGCTCACGATGCCAATTTGTTTTATCACGACAGGTCTCCTCTCCGTGCGAAATGAGGCCATTGCAATGGGACTGATGCTAACCCTCGAAGTGCATCATGTCAATACAGAACAAGGTCCATTCGTGGCTCAAACAATGGGGGTCGAAATGCGCCGATGACGGCCCCTCGGGTGAGAAGCCGCAAGCAGCAAGAACGGGCTCTGTGGCGCGAACCCAGGTAAGGAGGAGTTGGCCTGAGCAAAGTTTTCCCTTCTGGCGCACGGCACGACACGGTGCCGATTGGCTGCATTGGTTAGGCGGCGAACCCGTGATACAATAAGGACTGAGAGATATAGTTCATTAGGGTTTTGGTCTAGTCTAGTGCCAATGGAAGAGCCTCCGTCCACTATTGACATAGTCATCTCCGACGCCCAACCCATATTTCGGGAGGGCCTGCGGAAGCTGCTCGAAGCTGAACCGGGGTTGCGTATTGTCGGTGAAGCTGGGGATGGCGAAGAGACGGTAAGGGTCGTTGGCAAACTCAAACCCAAGATCCTCCTGCTGGATTTCTCGATGCCTAAGGGAACTGGTGTCGAGACCCTTCGAGAGCTAGGCAAGCTGGGGATTCAAACACGCACCATCATCGTGACTGGGGCCATCGAAAAGGAGCAGGTCGTCGAGCTTCTCCAATTGGGGGCTCACGGCATCGTTTTCAGGCACGCGGCACTGCCACTTCTTCTCAAGTGTATTCGTTGTGTAGGCGACGGCCAGTATTGGGTCGGTCGAGAGAGCATTTCGGACCTCATCGAGGCACTGCGGCGAACCGTGCCTGACAGTCGCGCATCAACGGCCAATCGAGACTTCGGTATTTCCACCCGTGAGATGCAGGTCGTGACCCACGTTGTTGCTGGCTATACGAACAAGGATCTTGGACGGAAACTGGGCATCAGCGAGCAGACTGTCAAGCATCACCTTACTAACATCTTTGACAAGCTGGGAGTGTCCAACCGCTTGGAACTCGTCCTCTTCGCTATTGATCACGGGTGGATTCCCAAGGACTAGCCCCGGCCCTGACCCTAAGCGATGTGGCTGAGCGCGGAAGCGGGGAGGGCAGGGCTTAGCACCCTATGGTGCCATAGGCATGGAACCGTCGGGCTATTGTCAATTTCAGCTTGTCAGGCAAACTAAAGGCTTAAACTCGATAATCTAAGATGACTTGCGGGGAAGAGAACCCACTCTGGGCTGAGTCGTCCAGCTAGGTTGGATGCATGAAAGAATGTGCCATTGGTCGGTAAGGAGGGTTCTGGGTCTCATACTGTGACCGGAATTAATGCTGATACTCCCCCGTCGTGACCAAGATAGGCTACGACGGGATGTCTCTCTCCTCGGGGCGGGCCGTGTACCCTCTTTCAATACTCTGAGGAGAAACCATGCGGACTGAGAAGGCAGTCCAACCTTGAGCCTGCGAGTTCAGCGGCGGTTGCCTAGGCAGTACCTCCACAGAAGTACCGGTACGCCGGTACGCTTGGCGGAGAGTGGAAACACAAGTAAATTCTCAGAAAACGTGCTCTTCGGTGGAGGATAGGGGCCGGTTTTCGGAGAATGGCATCATGCGTCCATCGCTGCGCATCAAATGAGGAAGGCAAAATCATTAAGCGTGAGCCCAAAGCGTAGAAAAACGTAACGGGATTGGGAGCGTGCGACCCAGGTGACCGGCGCTCGGAATACTGGGCGACAATGGCAAGGGCTTTTTCAGTCGTTTCTTCCTCGAAGACTGCGAACAGAAGGCTTATGGGGCGGTTGAGCCTGTAAGTCAAAGGGCGGAGCTGCAAGTTGAAGACGCCAGAAAGGTACGGGCAGATGCTCATGGAAGAGAGATGCGAGGGTTTTGCCGCAGGCCGCTGGGCTTCCGGATGGTATGCGCTTTACACTCGCCATCAGTGCGAAAAAGTTGTTTCTCAGGCACTCTCTGCCAAGGGATTCGAAGCGTTCCTGCCACAATACCACGCAATTCACCGCTGGAAGGACCGTCGCAAGGAACTCCTTCTGCCTCTCTTCCCCAATTATGTGTTCATCCGAGGCGGTCTCGACCGAATGTTGAACATCCTTATGACGCCAGGGGTTCACTCAATTGTGTCCTGGGCAGGGCGTCCGGCGGATATTCCACCGGAAGAAATTGAAGCTGTGCGCCGTTTGGTCGACAGTTCATTGCGGATTGAGCCGCACCCCTTTCTTAGATGCGGAGACCGGGTGCGGATCAAATCCGGACCCCTGGAAGGGATTCAAGGCATACTAGTCCGCAAGAAGAGCGCATTTCGATTGGTGCTTTCAGTGCAAATGCTGGCACAATCTGCCTCTGTCGAAGTCGATGTCAGTGTGGTTGAGCGCGTCCGTGACGCGGGAGTGGCCCGAGAGGACATCCTGAGAATTGATAGGGGAGTCTCATTTGTGGAACGAGTTGGACCTTACTCCCTTTAAGGGTCGGACTCGTAATCAACGCAAAGCGAGTCGATTGGGAAATCTCCGCGAAGAAGATATTGATCCATTCAATCTAAACTTTTGATAAGATAGCGTGGCGCAGAGAAAGCGAAGCAGCATGATGTGGACCCCGGGTGTGAGGGCTTGGTTTGCCGGACTGGCTCTCTTGGCCTGTCTTTCACTCGCTATCAACAACACTCAAGGATCAGAATCCAGCCAAGGGGGCGGAAACCAGCCCGTCCAGACAGCCAGTTTGGTTGGACAAGCAGGCAAGAAAACGGGCGCAACGCCCAACGCTCCCACCCTCAAGCCTGTCAGTGATGACTACGTCATCGGGCCCTCAGACGTGCTGGCGGTTAATGTTTGGAAGGATACGGAGCTTTCCCGGACTGTCCCTGTGCGCCCCGATGGCAAGATATCGCTTCCGCTAATCGGAGAGTTGCAAGTAAGCGGTTTGACGGCCCTCCAGGTACAGCGCATCGTGGCGGAGAGGCTAAAAGACTACATCTCTAAGCCGGAAGTTGCCGTGATTGTGCAAGAGGTGAAAAGTCGAACATACGTTGTCCTCGGCAAGGTGACAAAGCCCGGATCATATGAGTTAGGCAGACCGACTACGGTTCTTGAAGCTATCGCTATTGCCGGCGGCTTTCTCGATTTCGCGAAGCCAAACAAAATTTACATTATAAGGCCCAGGGGCAACAGCTCCTCCGAAACGCTTCATTTCGATTACAATAGAGTGATCAAGGGACGTAACCCCGAGCAAAACGTGGAACTCAAGACCGGCGACACAATAGTCGTTCCCTAAGAGAGAAATTGCGAACAATCAGTTTCCTTGCCATTTTTGTGCTATGGCCCATTGGCCTCATGGCGCAGGCAGCCTCGCCAGTTGCACAGGTCCAGGTCGAACCGGCTGTTTATCAAGGCGGCGAAATGACGGAAGGGACGTGCGCGCCGCAAACTGTACCTGCGAGTTTACTTTCTTCCAATCGGGACGTCCAAGCTGTTTGCGAGGACGGCAGTTTCTCAGGAAACAAACCTTCCAACACCGGAGAGCAGACCATACCGGGTGACGCGTTGCCGACGGATTTGGACGGGAAGCACGTGGCATTACCTGTGGTGGGGCGGGTCGAGGGCCCGGGACAGCATTCGGTTCCTTTGGGCGTTGAAAGGCCCCGGGATATGGCGTTTCTGAAAGGTGCTCCGCAAGCTCGAAGCGAGCGACACGCCATGCGCGACAAAGTCGCCCCGATCATTCTGAGTTTCGCCATACATGCCGCAGTGACTTGGGACGCGCAAAGCACGAATCACTTCTTCCACCATTATCCAAGTGGGTTCAGGCCCGTCGAGGTAGATCCGCTAATGCGCCCCTTTGCGGGAAAAGCCCTCATGTATCCGATGGCGAACCTGCTGTTTGCAGCTCCAATTGATCTGGTGTTGCTCAGGACACGCCATGACCGGAAGCCCATCCGACTTTTCACTTACACAGCTGCGTGTGTCTGGGCAGGGCTGGAAATGCGCCAGTCAGTTCTGAATATAAAGAATGAGCACCTCAGCCCGGCTGCAGGGGTGCGAACTCGCTAAAGCCCTCGGCAGAACGCATTGAGCAATTGGCTGCCGGCCAGCAATGAGAGGGAAGGAGCACGACTCAACGAACGTGGCGAGTAAAGCCAAGCAGAGATTGGATCAGTCACCGCAGGCCGCCGTAGCGCTTGAGACGGCGCGTCGATACTTGCGGCGACGAGGCGATCGATGAAGGAGATAGGGTTCATTGGCCGAACAAGACGAGAATCTTGATGTAATGCTAAGCAAGCTTCTGGCGGTGGCCGTTAGACGGCGCTGGTGGGTGCTCCTGCCTACTTCGCTCATTGCACTAGCTGCCTGCCTGGCCTCGTTGCTGCTCCCTAACCGTTACGAGTCGGAGGCCACTATCCTTGTGGAACGCCAGCAGGTGCCTGAACGCTACGTCACTGCGAATACGACTTTCGATCTCAGAGAAGATCTTATGGTCATGACTGACGCGATTCTTTCCCGCACTCAGTTGCTCCAGATTATAGACGAATTCGCTCTATATGTGAAGGAGAGGAAGGGTCTAGCCCCGGAGGAGCTAGTCGATCTGATGCGGAGCAATATCAAGATTGAAGCATTGCAAAGGACCTCTGAGACCAGAGATTTAAACGCCTTCAAGATTTCTTTCACCAGCGTTGACCGCCGCTTGGCGCAAGCGGTGACCAAAGAGCTGACTACCCTCTTCATTAATGAAAACAACAAGTCACGTGAAGAGCAGTCAACAGGGACGACCAAATTCCTGGCGGAGCAGCTCGAACTTGCGGAAGGAGAATTGAAGCAGCAAGAGAGCCGTGTTCGGGACTTCAAGATGAACTTCCTTGGTGAACTGCCGGAGCAGCAACAGGGAAATCTTGCCATACTGGCCGGCTTGCATTCACAACTTCAGAACACCATGGCTGCTATAGCTCGGGCGCACGAACAGCAGGTCTATCTTCAGTCCTTAATCTCACGGTACCAAGACCTTGCTCCTGCCAGTGTCGCGGCCCCCGGATCGCCGGCCGCCAGTCCCATCGAAACGATCAAGGCAGAGTTGGCTCGGCTGCAAGATGAGAAAGCCGATCTATTGTCACGATACACGCCGAAGTATCCGGACGTAGTGAAAATCGACGAGCAAATTAAGGAGACGCAGGCCTTGCTGGCGGCTGCGACGGGTGCCCTGGAGCCCCCCAAGAGTGGGACCGTGCAGGAGACCTCAAATCCGACCAGGACTACGGAAAAAGACCCGGCCATCGCGCAGCTCAAAAGCCAGCTGGAAGCGAACCGTATAGAGCTCCAGAACGATACGGCGGAAGAGAAGCAGACCGAATCCCTCATTGCAGAGTATCAGCGCCGTCTCAACCTGACCCCTGTTCGTGAGCAACAACTCGCGGATTTGCTTCGCGGCTACGATCTGGCCAAACAACACTATGACGACTTGCTGAACAAGAAGACGCAATCCGAGCTGGCAACCAGCTTGGAAAGACGCCAACAGGGCCAGCGATTCCGCATCATCGACCAACCCAGCCTGCCGGCGAAGCCTACCAGCCCGAATCGCGTGAAAATCAGTTTGGGCGGATTAGGGGCCGGGCTCGCTTTGGGGCTGGCGCTGGCTTTTCTCGTTGAAACCCGAGACCACTCGCTCTGTGATGAAGAGGAGTTGCGCCGGGTTTTTGCCTTCCCCATGATGCTGGGAGTGCCGATGTTGCTGAGTAAGGCTGAAGAACGGAGACGGTCGCGGGCAAAGGCGCTCGAGTGGTTTGCCGGGATCGCATTGTACCTGGTTGTTTGCGTCGCTGAATTCTATATTTATCGGCGGGGCTAGAAGAGTGAGATCTGCCCCTTCCTCCATTTTGAAAATAGTGGGAAGTATCCGAGCTGACAACCATCATGTCTGAGCGCGTTTTCAAACCAGAGATAGAAGCAAAAGAAGATGCCTCTTGCCCTTCGCCGGAAGATTTACTCCAGGCATTGGAGAGGGTTGATTTTCGTCTTCCCGTGGAAACGGAGGTCAGCCCTGTTTCGCCGGAGACCCGGGCGGCTGCGTACTACGATCCAAAGAGTGCCGGCGCCGACAGGTTCCGATTGGCGCAGATACGCCTCAAAAGCATGCAGGCGGCGAGGAAGTTGAAAAGCCTCCTTATTACCAGCCCTCTGCCAGGGGATGGAAAGTCCACGGTTGCATTGAATCTGGCCATCGTTCTGTGTGAAAACGGTAAAGTCCCGGTGCTCTTGCTGGAGGGTGATGTGCATCGACCAGCGCTCCTCAAGCGCCTGGGTCTCAAGCCGTGGCCCGGGCTGACCGAGTGTTATAAGCGTGGTGACGACCCAATGCTGGCCATGCGGCGAATCGACCCCCTGGGTTTCTATTTGTTGCCGGCAGGACAGCCACTGGAGGATAGCGTCAATCTTCTCCAGTCGAATCTCACCGCACAATTGATCAAAGGTCCTTTGGCGAGTTCCTTTGGCTGGATTCTGATCGATTCACCTCCCACGACCCCGGTTGCTGATATCCTTGCCCTCAAAGCACACGTCGACGGCACGCTACTTGTAGCTCGGGCAGCGGTGACGCCGAAAGAAGCCATCGAGGAATCGGTCCGCAATCTGGGGCGCGATCACATAGTTGGGATCATCCTCAATGGCGTGGAAGGGCTCCATCGCACCTACTACAAATATTACGGATACGGAACATCCAAAAGCTCGCGGAAGCCAGACAAAGCCTAAAGCTGCAGACGGCCGGGCATTGAATGGACAGGGAAGATGATTTCACAAAGCCCATCGGCGTAGGCTGTTGGGCTATAACCCTGGCGTGGGTACCCTCGGCTCTGCCTGTCGGGACTAATCTTCAGTCCCGGATCGTCGCGAGCGCTGCCCTCTTGGACACTCCAGCTCTGGGGGCCAGTTTCGTCAGTTGTTAGTCCTCGGAACATATGCTTTCCTCCTCGACGTAGGTTCTCGGCTCATCCCAATCTGCGCTTCTATACTGTTTTGCAACGCAAGGGGAAAGGATCCCTTCCCATTCTTGGTGTTTTCGGTTCTGGCTTTTTTCGTTATATCGTTGGATTAATCTGAAGGACAGGCGGGCTAATCGAAGGAAGTTTCCGCTACGGGGAACATAGATATGACTAACCTATTACTCGACTCGGTGCAGAAAACATCGACGCGCGCTAAGCGTTTTGCGATTCACATTTCTATTCATTACCGCAAGCCACACACTGCGAGATGGTTTGAGGGGAGGACGGAGAACATCAGCTACTCGGGCGTTCTGTTTCGCGCCGAATCTCTCTTGCAGCCGAAAACCACCGTCGAGTTGAGATTTCGGCTTCCTTCGGCAATCCTCGGCGAAGCTCCGGGGGAGATTGTTTGCAGGGGAGCGGTGGTTCGCATAGAAGAAAGTACGATTCCGGCCATTCCGCCAGCCCTGGCGGTTCACATCGATGGTTATCGCATGGCGCGAGGGTGACAAGTTGTCGAACGCCTCTCCCAAGGACAACGTCTTAAGCCGCATGATGGATTGTTCAAGAAACTTTCCGGCTCGTATTCACAAGCGACTGATTGAGGATTGCAGCCTGAGCCAGAACTTAGAGCGCAAGAGTGGCAATATGAGTTGTTCCTTGAAAGAAGAGTTGCGTGTATCCATTTCCCTTGTCTTCTTCGCGATGTTGTTTGCCGCTGGTGTTCAGGCTCAAACGGCTTCGCCGGGCGCGCTGTCCCCAGTTCAACCGGCGGCTTACGGCAGCGGAGTGCAAACGCCGCTCCAGTACGCGGGAGAAGCTGTGCCCGGCAATCTGGTCTCGCTCGGCATGGGCGCCTCGACTTTTTACGACGACAACGTAC
>Ga0187782_10004156_pt1 | contig 10823 bp, 9 predicted proteins | sample 0715_SJ02_MP15_2_FD_132454 | JGI IMG/M metagenome (GOLD analysis project Ga0187782, IMG submission 132454) | Tropical peat soil microbial communities from peatlands in Department of Meta, Colombia - 0715_SJ02_MP15_20_MG | ecosystem: Environmental > Terrestrial > Soil > Wetlands > Peat | place...
GCAGCGACTGTCCGCGTGGGTGTCTCGGCTTATCGCGGAGGTTCCCGCAATACCCAGAAGTGGCAAAATAGCAACGAGTCCGACCGGCTTAATCACGCGCAGCATTGGTTCTCCCCTTTCCGCGTTTTCCCGCTGGTCTCCGCTGAGGCCCACCGTCCACGAAGAGACCCCTTTTTGGTATGGGCCAGAATGGATACTAAATCAATTCTCCTGCAAACTTTCACCAAAGAATTGGAGCTGATCTGACCAGAAGCTCGCACGCAGCCTCACTTGGCCAGGTTCGTCGGCCCGCGAGCGCTCCGTCGTTTCGAAGCCGTATCTGTCGTGTCACACGATTGCGGGCTTGCAGCTCCCACACCCCTGCGCCGCTCGCGCGCATCCGAAGAGCCTTGGACTGTCGCGGATGCACCCGAATTTCGGCATTGTTTCCAACTTTTGCAGGCTTGCAATCGGGCGCCGCGACGAGCGCGCAAAACGCGGTGGACAGCGACGCCAGGGACTTGAGTGTTCGGGTGGACACCTTGGCAAGCGTTCGATATCGTTCTGGATGGCGGTAGGTAAGTAGGTAGGTCGGGAGAGGGAGTTCGCCTTGCTCACGGTCGAACGAAGGGTGGGCCGTCTGGTCGAAGCGCGCTTCGCTGGAAATCCGACCGAAGCCGACGTGGCTGCATGGGGCCGTGCCGCCGACACCTGCCTGAAGATCTGCGTGGCGCGGACCCAGAAAATCGCGGTCTGCTGCACGGATTTGCGCCCGAGCGCCCTCTTCCGTCCGGCGGTGAGCGACGAGCTGATTGCGGTCATGCGCAAGGACAACAAGCTCGTCGAGCGAAACGCGCTCGTGGGGATCGGGGGCGCAACGTTCACGATGCAGCTGCAGCGCCTGCTGCGGGAGGCTGCGCCCGTCGGCGCAGTCCGGCGACGGGTGTTCATCGATCCGGAGGAGGCGTTTGCGTGGCTCGACGAGCTCCTGGACGCCCCGGAGCGCGAGCGTGTGCGCGAGTTCATGCGCGAGTACGAGCCGAGCACGGCGGACCAGGGACGCGCGTCGTTCGATCACGCGCTGCTGGCGCCGCAGACGGGGGCCGAGAACCCCGCCCGGCTTTCGAAGCGCATCTCGTCGACGCCCCCCCCAAGGTTTAGAGCACCGGCTCCTTCACGACCGGATCGAAGCGCGGAGCCGGAGCGGCGTCCGTCGGAGCGGCCGCCGGAGCCGCCCGGACGATCGCCGAAAGGTGGGCGGTTTTGATCGCCCTCAGCCGCGTGCTCCGGCGACCGTCAACCGCAGGCGCTCGCCCGGTGCGACCGTGACGAAGCGGCGGGCGGGAGCCGCATCCTGTCCTTGCACGAGGGCAAGATCGTAGCGACTGAAGAGCGCCGCCAGCACAATCTTCATCTCGAAGACGGCGAGGTGCATGCCGACGCAGCGACGCGCTCCGCCGCCGAAGGGCAGGTATTCGTAGGCGGAATAGGTGCGCGCCAGAAAACGGGTCGGATCGAAGCAATCGGGATCAGGATAAAGCTCGGGCCGGTGGTGGGTCAGATAGATGCTTGGAGAAAGAAACGTCCCGGGCTCGAAAGCGTAGCCACACAATTTGAATGGCCGGCCGACGACCTGGCGGAACAGCGCGGGGACGATTGGATAGATTCGCAAGATCTCCTTGCAGGTCGCATCCAAGTAAGGCAATTGCCCAATCGCCATCGGGTCGGCCCAGCGTCCCTCTTGCGCCAACTCGCTGCGCAGGCGCTCGCGAGGCTCGCCCAGCTGCGCCAGCCAATAAAGACCCCACGACATGGCCGTCGCAGTCGTCTCGTGCCCGGTCACGAGGAGGGTCAGCACCTCGTCGCGCAGCTCCTCGTCGGTGCGGCCGCGCCCTTGTTCGTCTTTCGCTTGAAGCAACAGTGACAGAATCGTGTTCGACGGCCCCGGTGAGTCCGACCGCGTGCGCTCCACGAGATCGAGCGCCAAATCGCGAACACGCTCGAACTTTTGCCAGAAGGCCCCGAGCGCCGGCAGAGTCCCCGATTCTCCCGCGCGCCCGAGCACGGCGAGCCCGAGGCGCGGATCGTTCAGGACGGCCATCAGCGCCGCCTTCAGCGCACTGCATCGATCCGCGGCGTCCTCCCCGAACGTCACGCGCAGAATGACTTCCAGGGAGACGTCCTGGAGAAATTCCTGGGCAACGAACACCGACCCTTCGGACCAATGTGCGGTTGCAGCCGACAGCACCCGATGAATGATGTCGGCGTAGGCGGCTATCGATCGATGCTGAAACGCCGGCATCAAGAGTTTGCGCTCACGCAGGTGCTCGTCGCCGTCCAGGAGTAGCAGCGAGCGCGGTCCGAGCAGCGGGGAAAGAACGCTGTTGCAGACCCTGAGCGCGCCGACGTCCGCAGTCACGATCCCGCGGACGGCGTCTGGATGCGACAGGACGACGTATTTTCCATCGTCGAGCCCCATATCGAGAGTGAATGCATCTCCGAACGCACGGGCGCAGTCCCGCAGAAACTCGTACGGCTGTCCGATCCATTTCAGCGCTTGAGCTTTCGGCGGGAGCTTCGGCCCCGGGGGCAGCCCGTTATGCGAATTGGAAAGGCGACCGTACATGATGCTGCCACTATTACGGATCCGCCGCCGGTATCGATAATGGTTTCAAATGCCCGAGCAACTTGGCCACACGCGGCGAGGCGCCCCATCGTGACGCTTGTGCAGGTGGGATGAAGCAGCAAGCCTTTGGCGATTGCCTGCGATTCCCGTAAGAGAACGCGCGATCGGCTCTGCTCCAAGGTGGTTTTCAGCTCGGTTTTGGATCGCGGCGACGGATATTGCCACGGGGGGAGAACCTGGTCGGGAGTTTGTCGTGATAGCAGCGAAAGTCACTGTGAATGAGGCGAACGCCCCGAACCCGCTGCCGCGACTGTCCGATTTCGAACGGGATTGGAACACAACCGCATTTCTCCCGGACGCCGGGCTCACGTTTCCGGCGGTCCTCGGCGAACGGATTTCGCGGTGCAGTGAAGAGCCGGCGTTCTTCGACGCCGTAGTCGGCAAAGACGGCATCCGCGCGGCGCCGCACAGCCTCGGCGAAATTCACACCGCTGCGCGCCGGGCGGCCTTCGCGCTCGAGACCGCGAACGTACGCGCCGGAGATCGTGTCCTGCTCTGTGTCGGGAGTACGGCCTCCTTCCTGTCGTTCTTGTTGGGCGCTCAAGCCATCGGAGCGATACCGGTTCCGCTCCCGTGTCCGGCCGATTTTCGAGCGCGCAGCGCATTTCGTGAGCGGATCACCTCAGTCAGCGCCGATTGCGAGCCTCGCGCCATCGTCATGGACTCCATCCGAGAAACGGAGAGCTTCGCCGAGCTTGCCATCGACGTGCCGGCGATCGGTTCCTCGGAGCAGCTTGTGGTCGACGCGCCGACCGTTAGCTCGTTCAGTCTCCACCGCTCCTTTCACGAGATCGCCTTCATCCAATACACGTCAGGAAGCACCGGTTCGCCGAAAGGGGTGGTGGTGACTCATTACAATCTGGTCGCCAACATGCGCGCGATCAGCGAGGCTGCCGGTTTCGGGCCCGGGGAGCGATCGTTCAATTGGCTCCCGCTGTATCACGACATGGGCCTCGTAGGAGGATTTCTCATCGGGCTATACATCGGTATTCCGACTTTCGTAATGCCGCCGCGCATCTTCGTCGGGAAACCGGATTCGTGGCTTCGATGCATGAGCGAGTTCAGGGCCACGTTCGCATGTGCCCCGAATTTCGCATACAACATGCTTGCCCGACGTTGCCCGGATTCGGCGCTCGCGGGTTTGGATCTGTCGAACTGGCGGCTCGCCTTCAACGGGGCCGAGCCCATCGATCGGGCCACCGTCGAGGATTTCATGAATCGCTTTGCATCCGTCGGGCTGTCGGCGGGGACGATGTTCCCCGTGTATGGCATGGCCGAGTGCACCCTCGCCGCGGCGTTCCCGCCGCCGCGCGCCCTTCCGCGGTACGATTTCGTCGATCGCCACGCCATTGCCCGAGAGCGACGTGCGACCGTGGCGGAGGAGGGCTCGCCCTCCGCCCTGTGTTGCACGAGCGTCGGCCGCGCCTTGCCGGGACACTCGATCCGCATCGTCGAACCCCAGGGCACCAAAGAATTGGCCGAGCGCCACGTGGGCGAAGTGGTCGTCGAAGGACCTTCGATCACGCCCTTTTATTTTCAGAAGCACGGCCCTTCCCAGCGCCAGCGCGCCGAGTTGAGGACCGGAGATCTCGGCTACGTCGCCGATGGCCATCTCTACATCGTCGATCGCCTCAAGGACCTTCTCATCATCGGCGGGCGGAACATCGTGCCCTCGGACGTCGAACGTGTCGCGGCTCGCGTTGCTGGAGTGCGCTACGGGGCCGTCGTCGCCTTTGCGAAACCCGGGCCCGCTGGCACGGACGAGCTTTACGTCGTGGCGGGCGTCGAGTCGAAAGCCGACCGCGCGCTGGTCGATCGTCAGATCCGGACCGCTGTTCTCGAATATTTCGGGATCGTCCCCAAGGACGTGATGCTAGTGAAACCGAGTGCAATCCCGAAGACGTCGTCGGGAAAGGTACGCCGGGTCGCCTGTCGCGAGATGTACGACACGGGGGCATTCGCCGGTGGCGCAGGCGAAGACGCGAGCGCCTGAGACGCGTTAGCGTCGCACCGGTCTGCGAACCTGCGAGGTGCGGGACCGACGCAACCACCCGCGCACGCGATATTTGTAAGATAAGCGCTCGCGATGCCCAGGGTGTTTCGACCACGTTGCCGAAAGACCGGCAATCGAGAGAGCCGAGGACCTGCCTGATCGGACTCGAAAGCCGGCGTTCTCTCGCCGCAAAGCCCGACATTTCGTGCGTGCCCGCCATTTTTCGCCCCAAATTCGCTACAGCGGGCTTAATGTAAGCGGGCTTAGGGTCGTTCCATCTCAGGAGGTACCTTTCCTGAGATTGCGGTTCACGAGCGTGTCGCACATCGCGACACAGAATCGTCAATGGGCTGCTCTCGGAGCATCAGGCCGGATACCACGCTGCAGTGAGCCCCGACGGGATCGACAGGGAACATGACGAAGCGAGCCAAGATCGAACACTCGCCCGAGCCGGCGGACGATTCAGGGTCTCAATCGAGAGCAAGCGGGATCATACGGCGGGCCGCGCCCCAGCCCTCTGCATCGGCACCCGATCTGAACGTTGCGGACCGAGTATCTCGGCTTCGCGGCTCTTCGGTCCGTCGAGTCGCACTCTTCTGCCCTTTTCCGCCCGGCCTCAACCCATATGCCGCGCAGATGCAGGAAGAGTCGATGGATTGGGCTGTGCGCACCGGCCTCGTCAGTGAGGTCGACCGCCCGCGGATCGACAAGGCGATGATCGCGTGGCTCGAAGCGCTCGTATTCCATACGGCCCCTCCGGAAATCTTGCGACTGGCAGCAGATTGGACCACGCTTTTTTGCTCGATTGATGACGAAGTCGAGCTTCTTCGGCAAGGGCCCGTTGTTCTGTCATCCTACTTGTCCCGTTTATTTGCGGCATTTCGGGGCGAGAGTGTCTACGCACGCGATCCGATCGAAGTGACATTCGTAGATCTACGGAGTCGCATGTTGGATATCGCCGGTGCGCGCTGGGTCGATAGATTTGCCGGGCATCTGGAAGATTTGTTTGGCGGATACATATGGGAAGAGATCAATCGGTGGAAGCGGATTCGGCCGAGCCGCGAAGCCTATTGTGAGATGCGCACAGTCACAATTGGCCTCAAACAACAATTCCTCTTAGGGGAGTTGGCCTTGGGCGTTGAGTTATCCGGTGAGGCTCGGGAGAGCTTGGACCTGCAACTTCTCGAAATGCATACTTGCCGCGCAGTCGGATGGGCGAACGATATCCACACTTATTCGAAAGAGGTTGAGCAGGGCGAGGTGCACAATCTCGTGCTCGTCTTGATGGAATCCGAATCTCTTTCAATCGCGGAAGCTGTGCGACGCGCCGCCGCCGTTCATGATGAAGAAGTGCGTATGTTTCTTTCCGTTCAAGCGAAACTACGAAATAGTTCGATCAACAACCAGAATGTCGATCTATACACCGGAATGCTTCGGAGCTGGATACGGGGACATCTCGATTGGGCGCATCTGACGAGACGCTATCGCGCCTCGGCGACCGACGCCCGATAAAAACGTCTCGAGCAGTTTCGAGATTGTGCGCAAGTACGCTCGCATCAACGCCCGGGGCCCGGTGCGGAAGCGCGGGGCGACCGGCGACGTAAATCTAGTTGTACGTCACCTCGTATTGCACTGAGTATCGTCCATTCGGGTTTCGCCATTTTTTAATGATGGAGCCTTTTGGGTCCTTTCCGCCTGAGACCTGGATCGTTGCGGGAATGAAGCCTAGCCAGCAGCCACATCCCCAGTCGACGAGGTCTTGATCGAAACCGTCTCCTTGCCCGACATAGTGACCGGGCTCGTTCATGACCGCTTTTGCGTCACCAAAGCTTACATATGTGCGCCATAGCCGCGGGGTATGGACGAGAACTCGCTGTGGTTGGGCTACCCGTAGAAATACCCTGTATAGGGTGGTCAAGTCGTTCTCGGCATTGAGTCGCGCGATCTCGGCCGTCATGTGGGCTACTGATACACCAAGGCGGCGCGATGTCTGCACCAGCGCACGGTTTAGGACCTCAACCTCGTACCATGCAACCGGGATGATCAACCTCCAGTTATCACCCGCTTCCTTGGTCATCTCTGTGAAGGTGCCCGGCCCAAGGCGGTCGTCGATCCACTTCTGCGCCTGAACGATGTGTGACCCCTTCACCGTCTTCGTCACGACACTACCTCCGGCAACACTTTCTGGGCGCGCTCTCGGATTCGGGATTCGGGATCGAGGGCGCCGGGTGGGTCAACAATTCGGCAGATGGTGAATACGGCTTCCGCGGCGAAGATAATTACCCGCTCAATACTGAACTGATCCGAATTTTATCTCGGACAATGGGATCGTTCGGAGAATCGGTATGCGGACGGGTTTTTGCGAGTCGCCGTCGAGCGTTGGCTTTGTGCTGACGAGAGCAATGGCCTTCGAGGAGACGCACAGAGTTTTCTCCACGAAGTGAGTCGCTATGAGGATCGACGCCGCACACGCTCTTCCAGACCCCTACTGCACCGGGGGCCGCGCTTGGAGTGTCGAACTCCGCGTCTTGAGCGAGCGGCGCCCCCATGTGCGGGCGCATGGTGTCCGGTCGTTTACTTGGAGGCCACACTCGGTCACACTCGCCAGCGCGCCCGACACTTTAGCGCTAATGGATCAGGCTGCGCAGGGGCTCAGAATGGGCGTGTCCCAAGTTGGATCAAAACCGAAAGCCCGGACGTGGAGAATCCTGACTAGTTGGTGCGATTGCATCCGATGACTTTCCGCCCTTGATGATCCGCGGCTGTCGGAGGGCTGCACGACGCGCGAGTCGAGTCTGGATTGGTGGCTAGGAATCGACGTAAGGCAGTCGAAGTGGCGACTTCGTCGCGGGAGCCCTCCAGAGCGTGGCCGCTCCCCGACCCGGCGTGAAGATCGAACGGCCAACGTCGCGGGCGAGCAACGTCGCGATTGATGTCGCCGTCCGGCGAGCGCACGAACGCTACACGCGGGCCGCCTTCTCTCCGTCGGACGGGTACTCCACGTCGATGTGGCCGCTCACGGACAGCACCCGAACCACGGCGTTCTTGGATGCAGCGAGCCGGCGCGCTCGCGCGATGGCGACGGTCTTGTCCTCGAACATTTCGAAGTCGCTTTCGCCCGCTAGACGAACGATCCATCCGAAGATGCACGGGGAGACCTCGTAGGCTGTGGCGTTGGGCATGGGTCTGCTTGGAAGAGTGCACCCCCTGTGCCCAACGCGTGGACCCGTCTGGTGCAGGCGCCCGGCGCCCGCGGCCGGCGCGTTTCCCCCGCGTTTCGAGGCGCTCGCTTCGGCTGCGTTGGATGCTCCGCTGCGGGCTCTTGCGTCGTTGCGTTCCGGGCGCCCACGCGTTGAGCGGATCGCACCGGAGCATGAGCTACGGTTGCACCGCTTGGAGCCTCATCGCCTGGGCAAGCGCCGCTTGACGCTCGTCGTAGGTGACGAAGGTTCGGCCGCCGAGCTCGAGCGCGGTTGGCTACGTGGAGGAGGTCTGGAGTGCGGGTGCCCGGCTTCGCCCTGCGCGTTCGGCTGAGCTCTTACAGCCCGCTCCAAGGTCCGCCGCCACGCGACGTCAGCCAGAACAACGCGCGCCTCGGCGGGGATCGGAATCGAGAGCGACGACTGCCCCCTCCGCAACCTCCTCGAGAGGGCATGTCGACAAACGCGCGACCGAAAGTGCAGGAAACCTCGACGCACTTCTGGCTCAGGGCGATCGTGACCGGAGCTCCTCGATCGCCCTCCGAACCCTCGCCACTGCCTCGTCGAGATCGCCCATGACGAGCTCGGCGTCGATGCGAAGCACCCGGTAGCCGGCCCGCGCCAGCGCGCGCTCGCGCCGCGCGTCGGCCTTCTGCCGCGCGCGATGAGAGGCGCCGTCGATCTCCACGACGAGCCCCAGCGACGGCGCGAGCAGGTCGGCGATGTAGCCGGCCGACCAAAGGCACCTGCCGGCGAAATACGACGTCGAGACGGCCGCCGCGCACCTTCTCGAAGAACCGCGCCTCGGATGCGGTCGGCCCATGGCGCATGGCCTGTGCGCGTTCGTGCAGAACGGACGATGTGCGCGTGGTTCGACGACGGCTGCGCTGCAGTCTGACGGGACGGGACTCGCGGGAGGTCGAGCGGAGCATGGGTTTCTCCTCGGACCCGGGCGGGGGGCCGGGCCGCAGTCCCCCTGGCGCAGGCTCCGTGACGTGCTCCGCTTGGGAGCGCCCAGCTCGCGGAGAGCACGGCGCGGAGCGTGCGCCGCCCGCAAGGCCCGGCCGCCCGTCCGGGCTCGAGCCGCCGGGAGGCCGGCGCGCCTCCGGCGACACGTTCCAGCGATCCATCAACGCGTTCGTCGACGCGTTTCCCCGCGCGCCGCAAGACGAGCGCACGGCCTTGGTGGCCCACCCGATCGAGTGCAATGGGCCGATGGAGGGGCTCGTCGCGGCTGTCGTCAGCGCGCTTTGCCGAGAAACCGGCACGCCAGCGTCCCCCTGGGTGGGGACTGAGGCGAGTGACGAACCGTTTTTCGCCTTTCGGCGCGCTCGTTCGAGATGCGGCTCCGGCTGAGGATCGAGTCGCCCGCACCGTTTCGCATTCGGAATGTTTTCGTCCCAGAGAACTACTTGTCGCGCGCGTGAGCCGTCCACCGTCATGACTCGGCGAGTTCATGCCGCGGACGTTCACGTCGAGTCACAGCGTTCTCGGTTGGAGGTGGATCGGGAGGACGACCGAGGTCTCAGGGGAGCAAGCGTGTATCTCGTGGGAAAACGCCGCGAGGTCGGCACGATCGGCATCGTCGATGTTCATCTGGGTCGCGCCGAGCGGTTCCCAGTGGGCGTCGAAGTGATTGGGCAATACGAGCCGAGGGCGCCCGAGCGCCCGCATCAAACGACACGCATAGTCCTGCACCTTCTCTCGGCCGCGGGTTGCTATGACCGCCACGTCGGGGCGCAGGCCATCCAGCTCGCCCTCGATGAAGTTGGCGGTGCCGATGAACAGGATGGCATGATCGGCCACCTGGACGAGGTACTGAAGCGTGCCGCCCTCGACGTACTCGGCCGCTGCCATCGGGAGCCTGACTCCGGCCGGGATGGTCTCGTTCGGCAAGCCGTTGACGGAGTGCAGAGCACGGATCGCACGCACGGAGAAGGGACCGAACTGCAACCTTTCGCCGCCCCGGGCCCGAACGAGGCGCTGCTCCGGCACTCCCGCGGCGCGCGCGACGTTCAACGTACTCTCCGAGCCGACCACCATTGCCTCCGTTCGCTTCGCGATGTCCGGGACATCGAGCAGGTGGTCGTAGTGCGAGTGCCCGACCAGGATCGCATCGGTGTGCGCCGGGGAGTAATGCGCGATCCGTTCTTGGTCGGGCAGGAGAACTGCCTTGCCGTCATCGACGCGAGCTCGCGAGAAGAAAGGGTCCACGAGGAGCACATGGATCCCCTCGTCGATGCGCCAGCCGGCCGCGCCGAGATACGTGAGCACGACATGCTCCTCGCTGCGCGCCGGCACGGATGGACTTGCCGGGTGCGAGGCGCATCCGATCGTGAACAGGATGCTCGACAAGGCGAGGGCCCGGAGCGGCACGGACGCGACAGCGCGCCTGTCCGCCACGAGCATTCCGGCGTCGCCAGAGGCGAGTCTTCGGCAGGCGCGAGCCTTTGACGCGACGCCGTAGGAGTCTCTTTGCGCGAAGGCGTGCGAGGACGGACGCAGCCCGGTCATCCCCTGGTTTTGCTTCGCGAAAGCTCGATCACCCCGTCGAACTCGTCTTTGGTCACGGGGACCACCGACAGGCGGGGCCTGCGGAACATGGCCATTTTGCCGACCACGCGGTCGCTCCTCATCTCGTCGAGCGCGACGGGGCGGGCGAGGGGTCGAAAGGGTTCGATGTCGACGGCGCTCCAGTCTCCCTCACGGCTCGTGGGATCCGGATAGGCTGCGCGCGCGACCTTGGCGATGCCGACGACGGCCTTTCCCTCGTTCGAGTGGTAGTAGAGGCACAAGTCGCCCGGCTTCATCGCGCGCAGGTTGTTTCGGGCTTCGAAGTTGCGGACGCCGTCCCATCGGGTGGAGCCGTCCGCCACGAGGCGCTCGAACGGATACTTGTCGGGCTCGCTCTTGATGAGCCAGTGCTGTCGCGGCATGGGCGCCGCAGAGCATACCGGAGAACCGC